>Ga0181525_10002857_pt1 | contig 13879 bp, 13 predicted proteins | sample PEATcosm2014_Bin_48_FD_121100 | JGI IMG/M metagenome (GOLD analysis project Ga0181525, IMG submission 121100) | Peatland microbial communities from MTU Mesocosm Facility, Houghton, MI, USA - PEATcosm2014_Bin06_10_metaG | ecosystem: Environmental > Terrestrial > Soil > Wetlands > Peat | place...
CGCAGGTTGGCGTAAACGCCCAGAACTTTGCGGATGCCGAGCAGTCCTTTTTCAGGCCGTTTTTCGGGCGCGGCATTATCGAACTCCGGTAAGCCCACCGCGCCCATCAGGGTGGCGTCGGCCTTCAATGCCAGATCGATGGTTTCCTGGGGCAGGGGATGGCCTGTCTTATGAATCGCGATGCCGCCCAGCAGACCTTCGCTCAATACCGGCTCGTGATGGAACTTCTGGGCGACCTTGCGCAGCACCTTGACAGCTTCGCACGTAACCTCTGTGCCGATTCCGTCGCCGGGGAGAATTAATATGTTGAGTTGCATGTCCTAAACTGGCTAGCGGCCTGACGGCCACGGCTCAATCCTGAGCGGCGGCTGCCTTTTCGCCAACCACTTCGTTCAGCAAGCCCAGAATCTCGTCGTTGCTCACGCCTTTTTTGCGATCCGCCAGCGCGGTGAAGCGTTGATACATGGCGTCCAGTTCATCTTTGGAGAGCTCGAAACCGAGATCTTCGGCGCGCTTGTTGAGCGCGTGCCGTCCGCTGTGCTTGCCCAGCACCAGCTTGCTTTCGGGCACGCCGACGCTGTGCGGGTCCATAATTTCGTACGTGGTGCGTTCCTTCAGATATCCATCCTGATGGATGCCCGCCTCGTGGGCGAAAGCATTTTCACCCACAATTGCTTTATTGGGTTGCGGGCCAAAGCTGATGGTTCGCGAGAGAAGCTGGCTGGCCGCGTAGATGTGCTCGGTGACGATCTTGGTTTCAAAAGGCAGCTTGTCGTGGCGCGTTTTGAACGCCATGACAATCTCTTCCAGCGCCGCATTCCCGGCGCGTTCGCCGATGCCATTGATGGTGCACTCGATCTGCCGCGCGCCCGCCTGCACCGCCGCGATGGAGTTGGCCACCGCGAGACCAAGATCGTCGTGACAATGCACGCTCACGATCGCACTGTCGCCGAGCGCCCGAACCATGCGGCGGATCAGCGCCCCATATTCCTCGGGCACCGAGAAGCCCACCGTGTCCGGCAGGTTCACCGTCCGTGCTCCGGCCGCGACCACTGCGCGAGAAACCTGCTCCAGGAAATCCCAATCGGTCCGGGTGGCGTCTTCGGCGGAAAACTCCACGTCGTCGGTGTAATTACGGGCCAGTTCCACGGCGGCAACCGCTTCATCGAGAACCTGTTGTTGCGATTTCTTCAGCTTGTACTTCAGGTGGATCTCGCTGGTGGCCAGGAAGGTGTGAATCCTGGGACGGCGCGCATGTTTGAGCGACGCCGCGGCGCGCTCCACATCCAGCCGATTGGCCCGTGCCAGCGCCGCCACTTGCACCCAGGAGAACTCACGGCTCACCGCGTCCACCGCTTCGAAATCCCCGTCGGAAGCGATCGGAAATCCGGCTTCGAGGATATCGACGCCTAATTCCACCAGTTTGCGCGCCAGTTGCAGCTTCTCGGGTACGGTCATGCTGCAGCCCGGCGATTGTTCACCATCCCGGAGGGTGGTGTCGAAGATGTAGACTCGATTGGCCATGTGTCCTCCTAACTGCGAAAATCGGGCTAAGTCTCCCACAACGCAGGCGCGAGCGAATATTGAATCTTCTAACATCGGGAGGCCCGCGCCTCTGTGGGCTCCTGAGCTCGCTACCTAATTATGCCCGCCGTGCTGTGATTTGGCAAATTTATAATTCAAGCGATCAGAATAAGTTACAATCATAGCATAAAGACCGCTTATGGAACTCTATCCTTTAAAGGTGTTCCTGACCGTGGCGTCGGAGAAAAGCTTTTCGCGCGCGGCTGAGAAGATGCTACGGACGCAGCCGGCTATTTCGCTGGCGATCCAGAAGCTGGAGTCGGACTTACAGGAGAAGCTGATCGACCGGTCCGGGAAAGAGTTGCTGCTCACCGACGCCGGGCGAATTGTTTACGACTACGCGCGGCGGTTCGAGAACCTCACGGCCGATCTGGATAACGCACTGGCGGAGCTGCGCGACAATTCGGCGGGGCGGCTGGTGGTGGGGGCGAACGAATCGACTTCGCTCTATTTGCTGGGGCACATTGAGCGTTACCGGCGGTTGTATCCCAAGGTAAAAGTGCAGGTGCGGCGATCGCTATCGAGCAAGATTCCATCGCAGTTGATCGACGGCGATCTGGAGCTGGGCGTGATTAGTTACGACCCGGAAGACGATCGGCTGTATTCCATGGTGATTTACACCGATCACCTGGCGTTCGTGGTTTCTCCGCAGCATCGCTTTGCGACGCGCGGGCAGGTGTCGATCAACGAGCTGGGCATGGAGACATTTATCGCGCACAATGTCTTGTCGCCGTATCGCGACGCGGTGCTGAAGGAGTTCCAGCGGCGCAAGGTGCAGTTGAACATGGACGTGGAAATGCCGACTGTCGAGACCATCCGGCGAATGGTGCAGCGCAATGAAGGAGTGGCTTTTCTTCCGCGCATGTGCGTGGAGCAGGACGCGGAACAGGACGCGCTGCGGGAAATCAAGGTGCGAGAGCTGGCGGTGGACCGCAAGATCCGGCTGGTGTGTCCCGCGAAGCGGAGTTTGAGCCATGCGGCGAAGGCTTTTTTGGAGTTGGTGAAGAGCAGTTAGCCTGCCCGGCAGCACTATTGGAGGAGCTTGGGGCGCTGCGCTACTACCACTTCACTGGCTTGCCGATTTCGAGCGGCCACACTTCGGTGCGCGGGAAATCCTTCAACTCGCGCGATAAAGCGTCCGGGCGTCCGGTGAGCGCGGGGAAGGTGCCGAAATGCATGGGGATTACCTGTTTGACGTTGAGCAGACGGCAGGCCAGCGCAGCCTCGCGCGGACCCATGGTATAGAAATCGCCGATCGGCAGGAACGCCAGGTCCGGCTTATATAACTGCGCGATGAGCTGCATGTCGGAGAAGACCGCAGTGTCGCCCGCGAAGTAGATGGCCCGCGTGTCGGGCAGATGAAGCACGTAACCGGCCGCCTCGCCGCCGTACAGGATCTGGTCGCCATCCTGGATGCCGCAACTGTGGATTGCGTGCGTCATCGTAGCTCTGATGGGACCCACATCCTGGCTTCCGCCTTTGTTCATGCCGCTGCAGTTTTCCACGCCTTTCGACGTCAGCCAGACGCAGGTTTCGAAGATCGCAACGACTTTCGGCTTGAACTTCCTGGCCAGCGGCACTGCGTCGTGAATATGATCGAAATGAGCGTGCGAAACCAGGATGGCGTCCAAACGATCGATCTGGTGATCCTTGGGGTAGGAAGGATTGCCATCCACCCAGGGGTCCATCAGAATTACTTCGCCGGATTCCATCCGGAATTGCACGGTGGCGTGACCGAGCCAGGTAATCTCTATCATTCCTTCGGCGGCGCCTCCTTGGCCACAGGATTAGACGCCGGAACCTGGATTCCATCTCCCAGTTTCGCCACGCCGGGTATGGTGACCGGCAAGTGCCCTGTGATGGCGATCGCGCCGAAGAGCGCCTTGGCGAGAGCGATTTCCGATGTGGGCGTGGGGCTGAAAGTGGTGAGGTACGCGCTTACATTCGGAAAGCTGCGCACCAGATACGGATTGCCCAGCGCCACCAGCATCACGGGAACCTGGCCCGCAATCAACCCCTTCAGAAAATCCGGATATTCGCCGGCCAGCGCAACGTTGCCCCGGTAGGCGGCGACGGTGACATATGCTGCCGCAACGATTTCAGAGCAGGTCGCGGTTTTTTCGCGCACCTGGTCCAGATCGGCTGTGCTCATACCCGGATCCACCACGGTAGTGGCGACGGAGGGCGCCAGTTTCTTCACTTCCTCCATCAAGCGAATTCCCTGCTGGCTGCGCCGCCCCTCCGTGAGGGCGATCAGGCAGGTGCTCTCGGGATGAGGAAGGGGCAGTGAATCGGCGGAATCCTTCACCAGGGTTACCGCGCGGTCCGCAACTTCCTGGGCGCGTTCTTCCGATTCGGGCGAATCCACCACGTCGGCGATGGCCTCCAGATCCACCAGCTTCTTCGTTCGAAGGCCGAGACGAGCTTTGGCGGCCAGCACGCGATTGACGCTCTCATCCAGGCGCTTGCGGCTGATCCGGCCCGTTTGCACCGCGGCCATTAAACCGCGAATGGCTTCCTCGGGATGTCTGGGCATCAGCAGCACGTCCGCGCCGGCTTCGATGGCGCGCACCGATGCTTCCCCCGAATTGAACATCGCCGCCAGACCTTGCATGTCCATGGCGTCGGTGACTACCAGTCCATGAAAGCCCAGTTCGTCGCGCAGAATGCCGCTGATGATTTTGCTCGACACAGTGGCGGGCAGGTTGCCGGGTTCTAGCGCCGGAACGTTCAGATGCGCGGTCATCACCGCATCCACACCTGCCGCGATGGCAGTGCGGAAAGGCGCGAGTTCCACCGCTTCGATCCGATCGCGATCGGCATCCAAGCGCGGCAGGGCGAGATGGCTATCTTCGGTGGTGTCGCCGTGGCCGGGGAAATGCTTCGCGGTTACCAGTACGGGATTCTTGCGATCCGAGTGCGCGCCGTCGATGTAGGCTTCGACAAAGCTCGCCACCTGCTCGGGATTTTCGCCGAAAGAGCGGATATTGATGATGGGATTGTCGGGATTATTGTTGACGTCGGCTACCGGCGCGAACAGCCAGTTGACGCCCATGGCGCGTGCGTCGCGAGCGGTGTCCGCTCCTTCCTGGGTTACCGCGGCCAGGTCTTGTGCGGCGCCGAAAGCCATGCTGTAGGGCCAGGCGGTGGTCGAGTTGACGCGCATGGAAGCCCCGCGCTCGAAATCCGCGGCGACAAAAAGCGGCGTTCTGGCGAGCTTCTGAAGCCGGTTGATGAGCGCGGCCATGGCGTAAGGCTCGGCATTCCGGATGCCGCCGTTCAGCGAATGGCCGGTGACGATGACGCCTCCCACGCGAAGATCGCGGACCAGATGCTGGTACTTGCGAAACTCGGCCGACCTGGTGTTGGCGGGCTCGCCGTAAATGGGCACCACGATGAGTTGAGCCACCTTGTCGCGCAGGCTCATGGAGCGCGTCCACTGGCGGACCGACGGATTGATGGCCTGGTCGACGGGTTTCTTGGGGGGCTTCGCGCGAGTGGCAGCGCCCGAAACTGAAATGAAAAGCGGGATCGCTAAAACGGCGATCCACGCGCGTGGCAGCATCTGTTTTTACTTTACCGCGAAAGGCCGCCATGTTCGCACGGCAAGTTTTGATATGTGCGCCACGATTTCTTACGGACGGCTCTTGCGCTTCTCGGTTTTCGAAGCCGGTTGCGAGGCGGCCGGTTTCCTGGACGGTTGCTGCTGCTTGCGCAGCAGGCGGTTCACGGCGCGAATCAATTGCGGGACTTCATTGTTGCTCTTCTGTAAAACAATATCGGCGCCGGTGGACGCTTCATCCAAGCCCAGAGTGTCGGCAAACCCGGAAATCAAGATCACCCCGGTGGTTGGGTGCAGCTTTCGCAGGCGCACAATGAACTCCACACCATTCATCTTCGGCATCTTGTAATCGGTGACGACAATATCGAAGCGGTGCTTGCCGCACAATTCGAGACCTTCGGCCGCCGTGCCGGACGTGATCACCCGGTGACCCAACTCTTCCAGCACGCTGCGCCGCGCCGCCGATCCTAAGAAATTGTCGTCCACTAAGAGAATCTGCGCGCTGGCATTCTGAGAAGGTGAGATGGGCATCGAAAAGACCAGATGAAATTAACAGAGCTGTTATCGCACTGTCAATGAATCTCTATCAGGTTGGAAAGCCGGAAGATCGAGAGCTTGACTTGCAAATGAGCGGTGTTGGTTGCGCCGCGCGACTAAACAACTCGCGAAGTAAACTCCTACAGCAGGCCTCACCTCTTGGTCCCAGTTTCCTGGTGCGCTCGATGTGGCGCACGTTCTCAACGTGCTGTGTTCGCACTCGTGCGAACATTCTCCGCAGGGCCGGAAAGCGTTCACACGATTGTGAACGCGGCACGCACGAGTGCGTGGGCCACGCTCGCAGCGGGGCCTATTCCACAGCGCGCGGCGCTGTGTATCCGGCTTTGGCGACCACCGTGTACTTCATGGGCTTACCGCCTTCGTTGATTCTCAAAGCTGCTCCGGTTTGAGGGTCCACGAGTTCCACCTTGATTTTGCGGAATTGCCCATCCTTGGCTTGGTTGGATGGCCGGTACGTGATGGTGTATTGATTTCGCAGGGCGGAGGAAACGCTCTGAAAGATGGTGGGGAACTCCCCGAAGAAACGCGGGAAGAAGGCCTGGCCGCCGGTCTCGCTCGCGAAGGTTTTCATCTCGTTGTCGGCTTGCAGAAAATCCAGTTGCTGGATATTCCCCATGTAGGGCTCGGCCATGATCCGCATCGCCTGCAGCATGCTGACCGCGTAAATGGGCACGCCTGCCTCTTGCACCGCCTTGCGGGCCTTATCATAAGTGAGCTTGCTGAACGTGTCGCGCCCGGAGGCGATGAGCAAAATCGCCTTGCGGCCTTCGATGTCGCTCATGCGCTGCTCGGTGTCCACCAAAGCGTCAAAGAGACTAGACTCCGAAAAACCGGGGATGCGCAGGCGCTGCATGGCTTCTTGAATCTTGCTCCGGTCGGTAGTGAAATCGCACAGGATCTCCGGGCGCAGGTCGTAGGCGATGATAGCCACGTAATCGTCCGGCTTCAGGGTCTGGACAAAGCCATAGGAGGCCACCAGGGTTTCGTACCAGCCTTGCGAATAATAGCGCTGATACTGATTGCTGAACTCGATCACCATCGCGATGGTCATGGGCGCATCGCTATTCATATTGAAGCTGGCGATCTGTTGCGGAACGTTATCCTCCAGCACGCGGAAGTCGTTCTTGGGGATATTGGGAAGGAAATGCCCTTTGTTGTCCAGCACCGCCACGTCCAGATCCACGGTAACGGCGTCGCTGCTGAAGGTGGGCGTATCGGCCGGGAGGTCTTTCTCTTTCTTGGTGAATTTGGAAGGAATCCTGGGCTCTTGAGTGTCCGGCTCGTCACGGTTTGGATTGGAACTGCTTGCACTGGGGGAATTAGAGTTGGCCGGCTCGGCGGCGGGTTCGGTTGACGTGTCGGGCGGGGGCGCTGCGCTATCGGCGCTGGGGTTCTTCTTTCTGGGCTTGGCAATGGTTTCCGAAGAATCCGCTGGTCCGGGCCCCTGTTGCGCCTGTGCGACGTGGAAAGAAATTGCGCCGAGCGCGATCAGGACGGCGGCAGCTAAACCGGCTTTGAAGTATTTCATACAATCACCGCGGGAAGAATGTGGGGCGCCACTGCCGCCCCTCGCACTTATTTTAATTCACTTTGGGGCCGCGACCGGAGCCTTGCTTGCGCAGGTACACTTGAAACTTCTTCTTGGCGCGCTGCAGCTTCCAGTCCCGATACTGCCTGCGCAGGGGCGCGACGGGATCGAACTGGATGTTGGGCGTCTTCAAGTAGAGATAACCGAACAGCAGGCCGCCGAGATGCGCGAAATTGCTGACGCCTGTGTTTACTCCGAAAGAGCTCAGGAAAGCCACTGCGCCGATAATCGTGACGAAGTACTTCACTTTGATCGGAATCAAAAATCCCCAGAGGATTTCGCGCTCGGCGAACAGGATGGCGTAGACCATCAGAATTCCAAAGATAGCGCCGGAGCTGCCGATGGTGGGGATGTTGGGGTTGCCCCAGGGCAGAAGATAATTCGCGACGACCACGCAGATACCAGCGCCCACCGCGCAGAAGAGATAAAACTGCACAAAGCGGCGCGTTCCCCAGATGCGTTCGATGTCGGCGCCGAACATCCAAAGCGCCAGCATGTTCCAAATGATGTGGCCGAAGTTGCCGTGCAGGAAGGCGTACGTAACCAACTGCCATACGAAAAAGTCCTTCACCACCGCGACCGGGATGAGCTGCAAAAAAATCAGGGGTCCCGCGTGGCCGAAGCGGTTGGCGAAAAACGTAATCAGGAAGATGGCAACGTTGCTGATCAACAGCCACTTTACTCCCTTGGGGAAGCCGGGAATGTAGAATGCGCCGATGGATCGCGTTCTGCTGCGGAAGGACATGAACTGAAGACTCGCCCTTAGCTCAGAATATCAAAACGGGCATCAGTTTTCCTCGGAAAACTTGCCGCTGCGCGAACCCCAGGCGATCAGGGTGGAAGATAGCATCTTCAGGCCGATAGACAAGGCGATCCAGACCTGCCAGTGCGAGAAGAAGCCGCCGCCGATGAGGAAGGCTCCCGCCCATCCCAGGTCGGTACCGAAGCGCCACAGAGCCATCACCAAAGCCAGCACTGCGGCAGGTGTCAATAGTGCTACCAGTACGTTCGCCAATTGGCCGACAGTTTTGACGCCGAAGCTTTGATTCAGCAGCGCATTGGCACCTTCAAATTCAAACCGCGACTTGATGGTGCTCTCCGAAGTGGTTGTAGCGACGCCGGATTGAGCCCGTGCCACAGCGGGTTGGGGCGTGAGTCCAACTTTGAGAACGGCCATGTACCTGAACCTCTACCTGCACTGGATGCACGAAGTCCTCCAAAGTTTCTCGAATCCCATTTTGGTCCCCGGTATGCGTTGATCGGAGTTTAGCCTGTGAATTTCGAAGCGGCGTGAAACGACCAGAACCTCAGATGCGCGCAGAAGATGCACCCTGTGTGGCGTGCTGCCACAGCTTAGCCGTACTAAGGCTCGGGACCTGAGAAATCAATAACGGGAATTCGCTAATTTAGGAGCAGGGTGATCGTTTTGGGATTCCAATTTAGGTTGGATTATGGATTTCGGAAACATGGACTGTGGTTTCCCATACCGATTCAGCAGCGTTGCGCAACACTGCAACGAAACCGCCAGGGTGAGCCACACTTGCCAATGCGAAAAGAGACCTGTCGGAATGGGAAACTGTGCGGTGGCGTTCACATCCGCTGCGAGCCGCCAAAACGCGAGCACGCATGCCATAACCGCGGCCGGCGTCAGCAAGGACGCAATGGCTAAAGCGAGGCGCTGGTTCTTGCGGCGCTTTTGGCGTACTCGGATGCCGGAACTGAGTCGTATCCTGACAACCATGCGATTAGAATCTCAGTCTAGCAATTTCCACTCGAACACTTCCCACGGGAACCTTGCCACGTGGACTTTACCACGTGAATCTTCCCACTTGAACAATATCGTCCACGCAACCGATTCCCTTACGCGCCGAATTACCTTATAAGGATGCCAAGGACACTGAGGATGTTGCGGGCCGGTCTGATCGGAACCGGGTTCATGGGTAAGGTGCATGCCGAGAACCTGCGGCGCTTAGGCACAGTGGAGATAGCGGCCATTGCAGGCTCCAACGACCAACGCGCGCGCGAGTTCGGTAACAGGATTGGCGTCAATCGGACGACGGGAAATTATCAGGAGTTGCTCGAAGATTCCGCGATCGACGCGGTGCATATTTTGACGCCCAACCTGCTGCACTACGCCATCTGCCGCGCGGCTTTGGAGGCCGGCAAAAACGTGCTTTGCGAAAAGCCGTTCACAGTTTCGCTGGAGCAAGCACGCGAACTGGCCGGGCTCGCCGCTCAGACCGGGCTCGCGAATTGCATCCAGCACAATCTGCGCTACTACCCGGTTGTGCAGCAGATTCGTCGCATGATTGAAGCCGGCGATCTGGGCCAGATCCTGATAGTGCAGGGAACTTATTCTCAGGATTGGCTGCTTTACGAAACGGATTGGAATTGGCGCGTGGAGAAGAGAGAGAACGGCCCGCTGCGCGCAATGGGAGACATCGGATCGCACTGGATGGACCTGATCCAGCATGTCACCGCGCTGCGAATCACCGAGCTCTGCGCGGATCTGGCGACGTTTCATGGTAGGCGGCGAAAGCCCAAACGCCCGGTGGAAACATTTGCGGTGGAGACGTCTGCGGGCAAGCCAGGGTCCGACGGGGAATATGAAGCGGCGCCGGTGGATACCGACGATTTCGGCGCGGTGCTGCTGCGCATGGGCGATCGCGCGCGCGGAGCGTTTACGGTGAGTCAGATGTCGGCGGGCCGGAAAAATATGTTCGCGATTGAAATATACGGGACGGAGGCAGGCGTCTCCTGGAATCAGGAGCGTCCGGATGAATTGTGGATCGGCCGGCGCGATAGCCCGAACCAGATTATGGTGAAGGATCCGGCGCTGCTTTATCCGAAGGCCGCCGCCTACGCCGATCTTCCGGGCGGGCACAGCGAAGGGTACGACGATACGCACAAGCAGGTGTTCAAGCGGTTCTATGCACGCGTTGCGGATGCGTCCGCGCCGGTGGAATATCCAACGTTCGAGGACGGTTTGTGGGGAATGCGGTTGCTGGAGAAGATCGCGGAGAGCGCGGAAAAACGAGGTTGGGTTACCGTTTGAGCTACACTGCCAGCAGGCGGCATTATGGCGTCAGGTCCAATCACTAAAGTGAGCGCCGAAGAGTACCTGGCTCTGGATCGCGCGGCCGAGTTCCGCAGCGAGCTGCTGGATGGCGAGATGGTCGCGATGTCGGGCGGGAGCCTGCGGCATTCTGAGCTGAAGATCAACCTTGCCGTCTCCGTCCATGCGGCGTTTCGCGGTTCCGGGTGCAGGGTCTTCGACTCCGATCTTCGAGTTCGTGTTTCCTCTCGCATGTACACGTACCCTGACCTAACGGTCGTCTGCGGGAAGCCTAAGCTCGCCGATGAGCGCCAGGACATTGTGGTCAATCCGACGATCATCTTCGAGGTGCTCTCGCCATCGACCGAGCGCTACGATCGAGGCATTAAATTTCGACGCTACCGGGAAATTGAGTCGTTAACGGACTACATCCTGGTCGATCAAGATCAAGTTCGCATCGAGCAATACACCCGTGGCGAGGCCAGTACATGGACTTTCCGCGACTACCCGGCTGCCAGTGAAACTTTGCGGATCGAATCCATCGGAGTCTCCATTCCGCTCGCTGGCATCTATGAAGGAATCGAGTTTACCCCCGAGTAGAAACTTCACGCCCCACGGCTGGACTATCTCACGCGCTCTTATGAGCCGTGACCGTGAGGGAGCGGCCTACGCCCTTTTTTCATCGCCCTCCCAAGGCGATTGAGCTAAACTGCCAGCAGGCGGCATTATGGCGTCCAACCCAATCACCAAGGTGAGCGCCGAAGAGTACCTGGCTCTGGATCGCGCGGCCGAGCTCCGCAGCGAGTTGCTGGATGGCGAGATGGTGGGGATGTCTGGTGGCAGCGCGCGACACTCGGCCCTCCAGATCGATCTGGCCTTCGCCCTTGAGCAGGTGCTTCGTACCACCGAGTGCCGGACCTTCAGCGCGGATCTTCGAGTTCGAGTGTCCTCTCGCATGTACGCGTACCCTGACCTGACCGTCGTCTGCGGGAAGCCTAAGTTCGCCGACGAGCGCGAGGACATTCTCCTGAATCCCACGGTCATCTTCCAGGTGCTTTCGCCATCCACGGAATACTATGACCGCGGCGTCAAGTTTCGCCGCTACCGGGAAATCGAGTCCGTGACCGATTACATTCTGGTGGATCAAGACCAGGTTCGCATCGAGCAATACACCCGTGGCGAGGCCAATACATGGACTTTCCGCGACTACCCGGCCGCCGGTGAAACTTTACGGATCCAATCCATCGGAGTCTCCATTCCGCTCGCGCGTATTTATGAACGAATTGAGATCCCTTCAGAATAGAAACTTCTCCGTCTCCCTCCACATCGCATCCAGCACATTGACGAGGTCATGATCGGAATCCAGCAGCCGCAAGCTGGCGTTTTCGTGCCGCGCTGCAAACCACTCCGCGTACCGGGCAGGCACCACGGTATCGTTCCGGCCCTGAAAAATGAGAGCCGGCTGCATGAATTCGGGATACGCCTCATATTGCAGCGCATCGTCGATGAGCTGATAGCCCAGCTCAACCTCCCGGCCCTCGCTGTAGTGAAAAACGCGCAGAGTGTTGCTGCGCTTCCAGCGCTCCATCGCTTCCTGGCCCAGCGTTTCCGGCCAGCGCGAGGCGAACGAAAAAGCGGGCGCGAGCAGCACCACCTTTTCTACTTCGGCGTGCCGCGCGGCGTACAAGGCGGCCAGGTATCCGCCCATGCTGGACCCGATGAGCGACACCGCCGCATTGCGGCAAACATTCTCCAGCACGTTGAGTTGCGCAGTGAGCGTCAAGTTTCTGAAGTTGTTTTGGGCCAGGTCCGGGACGTCCAGGCCAATCCCAAGTTCGGCGAAGCGCTCCGCGAAGAACCGGGCTTTGCGTGAACTGGGGCTGCTGGCGAAACCATGAAGATAGACGAACCGGCTCATTCTATTTGCGGCGTGTGCACCACCAGGCTCGACGTTCCCGATCCCATAAAACGCTATGGGCCTCTACCGCCCGTGCGCCACAATTTCCTTATACAGCCGTCAGGTGGATACCCCATTCTCTCACAAGCCCCCGTAAGTACCGTTTGGTCTGCATGCCCGGCCCGCGCCGCGGACTGGGCTACAATTGGTTTTACAAGAAACGGGGGTTTCTTGATCTGTTCATAAGGGTACAAATCAGAAAGTAACCGGGCCCTCAGCGCGGAGTCTCCGCAGCGTAGTTCCAGCGGCCCACTTGCGGCTAGCCGCTACCATCGCTAGAATCAATGAGTTTGTAGACATCTTTTTTACGCAGCGCGGGGAGGATTCATGTCGGTTGAACAAAGAGTGAAGCAGATCATCGTCGAGCAGTTGGGCGTGGATGAAGGACAAGTGGACAACAGCGCCTCGTTCGTCGATGATCTTGGCGCCGATTCGCTCGATATCGTGGAACTGGTGATGGCCTTTGAAGAGGCTTTCGATATTGACATTCCCGACGAAGACGCCGAGAAGATCGCAACCGTAAAAGACGCCATCGACTACATCGAGAATAAAAAGAAGAAATAGGCCGCCGGGGAGTTATTGTTGTCGCGCAGAGTGGTAGTTACAGGAGTTGGATTGCTGAGCTCGCTGGGCATAGGCACCGACGAGACATGGCAAGGCATTTGCGAGGGGCGGAACGGCATTTCGCGGATCGAGCAGTTCGACGCAGCCGCGTTTACCTGCCGCATTGCCGGGGAGGTTAAGAACTTCGATCCGGCCCGTTTTATCGAGCGCAAAGAAATCAAAAAAATGGGCCGCTTTATTCAGTTCGGCATCGCGGCCTCGGAATTCGCCCTGGCTCAGTCCGGCCTCAAGATCGATTCGCACAACGCCGAACGGGTTGGAGTGGTTATCGGCAGCGGCATTGGCGGGTTCGAAGTCATCGAGCGCGAGCACCGCACGCTTTTGGAAAAAGGTCCCAGCCGAATCTCGCCGTTTTTTATTCCGGCCACCATCATCAATCTGGCGGCCGGCTGTGTTTCCATCCGCACTGGCGCAAAGGGGCCGAATTCAGCCACCGCGACGGCCTGCACCACCAGTTCCCATTCGGTGGGCGATTCGTTCAAGATCATCCAGCGCGATGACGCCGACGTGATGATCTGCGGCGGCGCGGAGGCTTGCATCACACCCATGGGCATCGGCGGATTTGCGGCCATGCGCGCGCTCTCGCAGCGCAACGATGAACCTGAGAGAGCCTCGCGTCCCTGGGATGTTGAGCGCGATGGTTTCGTGGTGGGCGAGGGCGCGGGAATTCTGGTGCTCGAAGAATTGGAGCATGCCCGGAGCCGCGGCGCGAACATCCTGGCCGAAATCGTGGGCTACGGTATGAGCGGAGACGCCTATCACATCACCAGTCCTTCCGAAGACGGCGACGGCGCGTTCCGCGTGATGCGTCTGGCGATGCGCGACGCCCGCATTGAGCCGGAGAGGATCGATTACGTCAACGCGCACGGTACGTCCACCGAACTGGGCGATCGCATCGAAACCACCGCGCTGAAGCGGGTCTTTTGCGATCACGCCTTTAAGCTGGCCGTC
>Ga0181525_10002858_pt1 | contig 13874 bp, 12 predicted proteins | sample PEATcosm2014_Bin_48_FD_121100 | JGI IMG/M metagenome (GOLD analysis project Ga0181525, IMG submission 121100) | Peatland microbial communities from MTU Mesocosm Facility, Houghton, MI, USA - PEATcosm2014_Bin06_10_metaG | ecosystem: Environmental > Terrestrial > Soil > Wetlands > Peat | place...
GGAGCCGGTCTGTGGTTGTGGCCGACATGCCTTTACTGGAAGTCGAAAGCAGCCCGGCGGGTTCCGCATGTTGTATAACATGTTCAAGAGATACTGTGGCACACGGCAAGGGCGGGGTTGTTTTTAAATAAAAAGGCCCGCATCCGGCGGGCTTTTTTGTTTTGGGCAAAATTTCCGGCAACTGCTATTTTTCAACCATGGCGCGTGACGATTTGTTTGCAGACAAACCAAAGCCGGAAACTCCCCCGGCGGCGGAATTGCCGCGCAACCAGCCGCTCGCCGCCCGGATGCGCCCGCGCAACCTCGACGAATTCGCCGGGCAATCGCACATCCTCGCGCCGGGACAATTGCTCCGGCGGGCCATCGAGGCCGACCGCATCCAATCGCTGATTTTCTTCGGACCACCCGGAACCGGCAAAACGTCGCTCGCCCAAATCATCGCGCGGCAGACCAAAAGCAAATTCGAGCGTTTGAGCGGCGTGGAATCCAATGTGGCCGATATGCGGCGGGTGCTGGCCAGCGCTGGCAATCGTCTGGAGAATACCGGCCAGCCGACAATCCTGTTCATTGACGAAATCCACCGGTTTAACAAGTCGCAGCAGGACGTGCTGCTGCCGGATGTCGAAAGCGGTGTCGTGAAGCTCATCGGCGCGACCACGCACAATCCGTTCTTCTTCGTCAACTCGCCGCTCGTGTCGCGCTCGCAGATTTTCGAGCTGCGCCCGCTCACCGAGGACGAATTGTTTTCGCTTCTACAACGCGCGGTTGCCGACGGCGAACGCGGACTTGGCTACATGAAAATTCAGGCGGAGGAAAATGCGCTGCGGCATCTCGCCAGAATTTCGGACGGCGACGCGCGCAAAGCCTTGAACGCTCTGGAAATCGCGGCGCTGACGACCGCGCCGGACAAGAAGGGCGTCGTCCACGTTGACCTCGCCGCCGCCGAGCAGAGCATCCAGAAGAAAGCCGTGGTTTATGACGGCGACGGCGACGCGCATTACGACACGATTTCCGCGTTCATCAAATCCATGCGCGGCAGCGACCCGGACGCGGCGCTTTACTGGCTGGCGAAGATGATCCATGCCGGCGAAGACCCGCGTTTCATCGCCCGGCGAATCGTCATTTGTGCGGCGGAGGATGTCGGGCTTGCCGACCCGATGGCGCTGGTGCTGGCGAACTCCGCGTTGCAGGCCGCCGAATTTGTGGGCTGGCCGGAGGCGCGGATTCCGCTGGCGGAGGCGACGATTTATATTGCGACCGCGAACAAAAGCAACAGCGCGATCAGCGCAATTGACGCAGCGCTCGAAGATGTGAAATCGGGCCGCACGCTGCCGGTGCCGGAACATTTGCGCGACGCAAATTACAAGGGCGCGGAACGGCTCGGCCACGGCCAGGGCTATCAATATGCGCACGAAGGCAAAGATCATTTTGTCGCGCAGGATTATCTGGGCGCGGACAAAGTTTATTACGAGCCGACGGAGCAGGGTGTGGAAAAGAAGATCAAGGAGCGTGTTGTGAAATGGCGCGCCGAGCTGACTGAAGCCCGCAAGAAAAACAAGAAATGACCGCCGACCTGAAAGCACAAAAAGCCGTTTTGAGGAAAAGAATCCGCGCGCAGCTGGGAAAGATTTCCCTGACGGCACGCAAAATGGCATCGCTGGAACTCCGTGCAACTCTAAAGGAACAGACTTTTTATCAAATCGCCACGGCGGTTTTGTTTTTTGCGCCGTTGCCGGATGAGATTGATGTCTGGCCTTTGCTGGAGGAGTCGCTGGCGGCCGGGAAAATTGCCGCCCTGCCCCAATTCGACACCGCCACGCAAAATTACGTCGCGCGGCGCGTGCAAAGCCCGCAAAGCGACCTCATGGCGGGGCCGTTTTGGATTCCCGAACCAAAGCCAACTTGCCCCGAAATTCCGATGAACGCGCTGAAACTGGTTCTCGTGCCGGGCGTGGCATTTGATTTATGCGGGCGCAGACTCGGTCGCGGCAGGGGATTTTTTGACCGGATGCTGGCAGAGGCCAGCAGCGTGAAATGCGGAATCGCCTTTGACGAGCAAATCGTGCCCGCGATCCCGGTTGAGGCACACGATGCGCGAATGGATTTTATTTTAACGCCGACGCGCTGCGTGAGGATTGCGGGATAAAATTCGCCTACTCGTGCTGCTGGTTCATGATGGGCATTCCACCCTCCCAGCCCTGCGGCGTGTTCCATGGACGAACAGAGGCGTTGCCAGGCTCATTGGTGGAACAACCGCCGACACCGAAAAGTAACGCGCCAAAAGCAAGCAGCCATAACCAGCCGGCGACTCGGCGTTTCATATCAGGAAGCCGGATGCGCCGGCGTGACCTGGTCGCCTTCAAAAACCTCGCCCAGTTTCCAGCCGGGCATGATGTTGGCAATGCAGCGATCCTTCTCCACAGTGCGAACCACGACCTTGGCAACCAGTTTGCCGTCGCGGCTGACCAGAAGTTCGCCGTCCTGCAACACGCCTTGCTCATCACCGATGTTTAACACGACAAAATCCCACTTCGGATCCACCACAACCACCTTGCCTTTGAGATCGGCGGGGAGTGTCACAACAGGATTCTGACCAATCAGCTCGTTTAACTGGCTGGTCAAGCGGGCGATCGTTCGGGTAAGAACCTTCTTTTCGTCGTTCATGGCGCTTATGGCGTCCTCATCCTGCTTGATCAAAGCGACAAGCTTTAGAATTTCTTCGGGCGACTTGCCGGTGGCCTTGTAAGCGGCGAGGTCGGCTTGTGCGGCGTCACGATCCTGCGTGGCCTGGGTAAGCTTGGCTGACAAATCGTCGGCGCGTTTGATTTGCGCGGCGGCGGTGTCCTCGGCCTTTTTGCGGGCGGCCTGGGCATCAGTCAACTGCTGCTGCGTATCCGCCAGATTCTTTTGAGTCGTGGCTAAATTCTCCTTTGTCGTGGCCAGCGTGGCCTGTGTTTGATTCAATTGGTTGTGGTAATCCTCGCGCTCGGAAATCAGCGTGTTGATATGGTCGCGCACCTGAAGAACATTCAGTGTGCCAGCGCCCAACGCCGCAAGTATGGCCACAATCAGACTAATGCGCATCAACATGGTCGCTGAAACTATACGTTTTTGTCGCGTGTGTCAACGCCAGTTTGCAACTTGCCAAACCTTGATTTCAATTCACGACCCTGGCCGGCTTGTTGATTACAAATAGTAAAGCGTTGACTCGCCATCCGCTGATTTTTCTGCTTTCCTTCGGGCGCAATGAATCAGGATTCTGTCCGCAAGCTCCGCACGCTGCTCGTTTTGGGCCGCGTGTCGAACCTGCCAACGGTCTGGTCAAACTGCCTTGCCGGCTGGTGGCTCGGTGGTGGCGGAAATTTCTGGAAACTGCCCCTGCTGCTGTTCGGCTTCAGCGCGCTTTTTATCGGCGGCATGTTTTTGAATGATGCCTTCGACGCTGAATTCGATCGCCAGCGCCGCCCCTCGCGACCGATTCCATCCGGCGCGATTTCATTGGCGGCGGTCTGGCGCTGGAGTTTCGCCTTGCTCGGCATCGGCGCGATTTCGCTGGCCGTCCTCGGCAAGACCACCGGCGTGCTGACACTGGCGTTGCTGGCCTGCATCATCGTCTACAACGCGACACACAAGGCCATCACGGCGTCGCCATGGCTGATGGGCCTTTGCCGGTTCTGGATTTACGTCATTGCCGGTTCGACCGGTGTCTGGGGATTGAACGGCTGGCCAATCTGGTGCGGTGTGGCGCTGGCTCTTTACATCGCCGGTCTGGGTTCCGTGGCCCGGCGAAAAAGCTTTCGCGGGCCGATCCCGTATTGGCCGTTGTTGCTGCTGGCCATGCCGGTTTTTCTGGCAATGCTGATTAACACCGGCCCTGCGCGAAACGACGCGATGCTCCTGTCACTCGTGCTGGCGTTGTGGATTGCACGATGCGCACGAACCATCTTTCAACCGGGCGAGGCGAATGTTGGACGCATCGTGTCCGGCCTGCTGGCGGGAATTGTTCTGGTGGACTGGCTGGCCGTCGCGCCGCTGATCCCTCATCCGTTGAGCTTCGGCATGTTCGCCGCCTTGTTTGGGGCAACCATCCTGCTTCAGCGCTATGTGCCGGAGGCTTGATTCCGCTCCTTCCACTCCAGCAAGCCGCGCTTGAACAGTGAGCCAGCTTAAGTTAGACTGAACATTCGCTTATGAGCGCTGAAGCACCAGTCAAATTGACGCACAACGAGGACATCAAGGACGCGATCCCGACACTCGCGGGCACCATTGCCGCGACCTTGGCCGACGCGGGGGCGGACCATTTTTCCGAGGACGACAACCAGTTCCTGAAATTTCACGGCTCCTACCAGCAGGACGACCGCGACCTGCGCAAGACCGGCAAGAAATACATCATGATGGTGCGCAGCCGCGTCCCCGGCGGCGTGATGACCGCGAAGCAATGGCAGGTGTTCGACCTGCTTGCCTCGACCTACGGCAACAACACGCTCCGCATCACGACGCGCCAGACCATCCAGTTTCACGGCATCTTGAAATCCGGCCTGCGCGCGGTGATTCAAGGCATCAACAATTCCCTGCTCTCCACGCTCGCCGCCTGCGGTGACGTGAACCGCAACGTCCTCGCGCCTCCCACGCCCGCCTACACCAAGGCGCGCGAACAAGTCTTTGCCGACTGCAAACAGGTCGCGCTCGCCCTCGCGCCGCAGACGAAGGCATATCACTCCATCTGGATTGACGGCGTGCAGCTCAAACTCGACGACGCGGAAAACAAAAGCTTCGTGGACCCGCTTTACGGCAAAACCTATCTGCCGCGAAAATTCAAAATCGCGTTCGTCATCCCGCCGGTGAACGACCTCGACGTTTTCACGAACTGCCTCGGCTTCATCGCTGTCGTGGAAAATGACAAGCTCATCGGCTACAACATCGCAGTCGGTGGCGGCATGGGCCGCAGTCACGGAAATGAAGAGACCTATCCGCGCATGGCCGACGTCATCGGGTTTTTCACGCCGGACAAGCTCGTGGACGTGGCGAAAGCCGTCCTCACAATTCACCGCGATTTCGGCGACCGCACCGACCGCAAGCACGCGCGGCTGAAATACGTCGTTGCCGAACGGGGAGTAGATTGGACGCGCGCCGAAATCGAGAGGCGCGGAAATGTGAAATTTGCTCCCGCCAAGCCTTATAAATTCACAACGACCGCCGACCTCTATGGCTGGCGCAAGGCTGTTGACGGAAGCTGGTTCCTCGGATTGTTCGTCGAAACCGGTCGAGTGAAAGATGTGGACGGATACAAATTGAAAACCGCGTTGCGGCAGATTGCGGACAAATTCCAGAACCTGGAATTCCACCTGTCGGCGAATCAAAACCTGATTCTCGCCAGCGTCGCGGAATCCGACAAGGCCGCCATCAATTCCATTCTCACCGCCAATGGCGTGAAGACGGAAAATCAGGCGACCGTGCTGCACGCGGCGGCGATGGCCTGCCCCGCCCTGCCCACCTGCGGACTCGCGCTCGCGGAATCCGAGCGCATGTTGCCGGGTTTGATTGATCGCATTGAAAATCTTTGCGCCGAAGTCGGCCTGGCCGGGCAGGAAATCATCATCCGCTCGACCGGCTGCCCGAACGGCTGCTCGCGGCCTTACATGGCGGAGATTGCATTCGTCGGCAAGGCGCCGGGGCGTTATCAGGTCTGGCTTGGCGCGGACGCCACCGGCACGCGGCTCAATCGCGTCTGGAAGGACGTGATGAAGGAAGCGGACATCGAAACCGAATTCCGTCCCGTGCTCGCGCGTTTCGCGAAGGAAAGAAATCCCGGCGAACGCTTCGGCGACTGGTGCAACCGCGTTTTTCTGAACGAGAAGATGAATTAACAACAAAGGCTCAAAGGCGCGAAGTTCTTTGCGACTTTGTTGTTCAAATCCAAATGACACCAGACCAAATCGCCAAAGCCAACGCCGAGTTGCGGAACAAATCGCCGCTCGAAATTGTGAAGTGGGCCATCGCGCAGGTGAAAGGCCGCGCCATCGTCTCCACGAATTTCCGGCCTTTCGAAGCGGCCATTTTGCATTTGTGTGTGCAAGTGCAACCGGACATTCCAGTTCTTTGGGTTGACCACGGCTACAATCGCCCGGCGACCTACAAACACGCCGAGGAATTGGGAAAGCTGCTCAAATTGAATCTGAAACCGTTCCTGCCCAAAATCACCGCCGCGCATCGCGACGCGATTTACGGCGGGATTCCGTCCACCAACGACGAAGCCGGTTTGAAAGAATTCAGCAAGTTGATGAAAATCGAACCATTCCAGCGCGGCATGAAGGAACTTGCACCGACGGTTTGGCTTCTGGCACTCCGAAAATCGCAGAATGAGAATCGTTCACAAATGGACATTGTCGCTTACGACGAAAATTACAAAGCTTTGAAAGTCAGCCCGGTTTTTTATTGGAGCGACGCCGACATGGAAAATTATCTGAAGCAGCACAACCTGCCGAACGAGTGGGATTATTTTGATCCGGCGAAGGCTGACGACAAGCGCGAATGTGGCCTTCACGCGAATTGGGGCTCGCAGGCTTTGGGGTCTGGCGTCTAGGTTTTGGGGAACTGCGATGGGCGAACCATTTGAAAATTCGGAGGCTTGGAAATCAGCACGGGCGCTGACGAATGAGGTCTATTCGCTTTGTCGGCGCGAACCGTTGTCGAAAGATTTTGGGTTGCGCGACCAGCTTCAGCGGGCGGCGGTTTCCGCAATGAACAATGTTGCCGAAGGCTGGGAAAGTCTTCACGTTGCGGAAAAACGCCAGGCGTATAACATAGCCCGCAGGTCGTGCGGCGAAGTCCGCTCCATGAGCTATGTCCTGCTTGACAACAAATTTATGTCCGTGACCGAACAAACCAATCTCCAGAAACTTTGCATCCAATCGGGCAAACTTATCAGCGGCTTGATTCGTTCGCTGGACAACCGATGAACCACCCCAGAACCCAGACGCCGGACGCCATCCCCTTTCGATGAATTCATATCACTTGGATCATTTGCAGTATCTCGAAACCGAGGCAATTCACATCATGCGTGAAGTCGCCGCCGAGTTCGAGCGCCCGGCCATCCTGTTTTCCGGCGGCAAGGATTCCATCTGCCTGTTGCGTCTTGCGGAAAAGGCGTTTCGCCCGTCGGACATCCCGATGCCGTTTCTGAACGTGGACACCGGCCATCATTTTCCAGAACTCAACACATTTCGCGACAAACGCGCGGCGCAGCTCGGCGCCAAGCTCATCGTGCGCAAAGTCGAGGACGCCATCGCCAAGGGCATCGCCATGCCGAGGCCGGGCGAAATCAGCCGCAACCAGTTGCAGATTCCAACGCTGCTCGCCGCCGTCGAAGAGTTCCAATTTGATTGTCTCATTGGCGGCGCGCGGCGCGACGAGGAAAAGGCGCGCGCCAAGGAGCGTTTCTTCAGCTTCCGCGACGGCTTCGGCCAGTGGGACCCGAAAAATCAGCGCCCGGAAATCTGGAATCTTTACAACGCCCGCGTGAATCCCGGCGAACACATGCGCGTCTTCCCTCTCTCGAACTGGACGGAAACCGATGTTTGGGAATACATCAAACAGGAAAAGCTGGAGGTGCCGACGATTTATTTCAGCCACACGCGCAAATGTGTCCGGCGCCACGGCCAATGGCTGCCCGTCACCGATTTGCTGCCGCCCAAGCCGAAGGAAAAGGTGCAGGAACTCGTCGTCCGCGTCCGCACCATCGGCGACATCATCAGCACCGGCATGGTCGAATCGCCGGCGGATTCCGTGGACGACATCATCGCCGAAATCGCCGCCGCGCGCGTGACCGAACGCGGCTCCCGCGCCGACGACAAGGCCAGCGAAGCCGCGATGGAAGACCGCAAGAAAGCCGGATACTTTTGATTTATGGCCAAATCCAAAGGCAAATTGTTCCTGTTCCACTGGGAAAAAGCTGGCGCGACAGCGTGTGCTGCTGAACTCATCGCCGACGGCTGGCTGGTGGAGATGGAATTTGAGGAAGGCTCGCGCGGCTGCAAAAATCTTAAGGCGTTTGGACCGGACGTCGTCGTTTTTGACATCGCCAAGAAAGCGGTGCATAGCCGTGAATGCGGCCGGGCTTTGCGCAACGCAAAAAACTTCCACGAAACGCCATTCATTTTCGTGGACGGAACCGATGAAGACATTGCCAAGGCAAAGGATAAAATTCCAGCGGCCATTTTTACCACCAGCGGAAACCTAAAAAAGGTTTTAGCGAAGCACGCTCCATAATTTTCATGTCCCACGCGCAACATCCCATTGAAATCCTCCGCTTCAACACCTGCGGCAGTGTTGATGACGGCAAGTCCACGCTCATCGGCCGACTGCTTTACGATTCCAAGTCGCTCATGGAAGACCAGCTTGAAGCGCTGGAACGCAGCGCCGATATCACCGGCGGCGGCCAGATCAATCTTGCCAACCTCACCGACGGCCTGCGCGCCGAACGCGAGCAAGGCATCACGATTGACGTCGCCTACCGCTATTTCGCCACGCCCAAACGCAAGTTCATCGTCGCCGACACGCCGGGCCATGTCCAATACACCCGCAACATGGTCTCCGGTGCCTCCACCGCGAACCTGTCCATTGTCCTCGTGGACGCGCGGCAGGGCGTCATCGAGCAAACGCGGCGGCATACATTCATCGCGGCGCTGCTGGGAATTCCACACCTTGTCATCGCCGTCAATAAAATGGATTTGGTTGACTGGAAAGAAGAACGTTTTCTGGAAATCCGCGACGAGATCGAGGATTTTCTGCCGAAGCTCGGAGCGTTCCGCGACGTGAAATTTATCCCGTTGAGCGCATTGAACGGCGACAACGTGGTGGAACCCTCCAAGGCCTGCCAATGGTATCACGGCGTCACTTTGCTGGAGCATCTGGAAACCGTCCACATCGCCAGCGACCGCAACCTGATCACGCTCCGTTTTCCGGTGCAATGGGTCAACCGCCCGAACAACCCCACCGACAAAGCGCTGCACGATTTCCGCGGTTTGAGCGGCCAGATTGCCAGCGGCGTGGTGCGCAAGGGACAGGAAGTGGTCGTGCTGCCCGCCGGCATCAAATCCCATGTGAAGGAGATCTGGAGTTACGACCATTCCCTCGACGAGGCGTTCTGCCCGCAATCCGTGACCATCTGCCTGGAACACGACATTGACATCAGCCGGGGCGACGTGCTCGTCGGGAGGGAAAATCTTCCCGGCCGCAGCTCCGAATTGTCGGCACAGGTTTGCTGGATGCACAGCCGTCCGCTGGAAGCCGGCAAAAAATATTTTCTCAAGCACGCCACGCAGACCGTCCAGGCCATTGTCACCAAACTGGAAAGCCGCATCAACATGACCACGCTCGAACCGGAGCCCGATCCGGCCCGGCTGGCCATCAACGACATCGGCGGCATCCGCCTCAAGGCCGCCAAACCGCTCGTGTTCGACGGTTACACCACGAACCGGCTCACCGGCTCGTTCATCTTGATCGAGCAGGGCACGAACGCCACCGTTGCGGCCGGGATGCTCTCCGCGCCCACCGAAGCCGTCACGCCCGAATACACCGACTTTGCGATTTGAGTTTTGAAAAGGTTGACGACGCGGGCGTTTGTTTGGATGCTGCCGCTGGATTATGAAGGCACCTTTCTGGAGTTCAATTTCACGGCGCAAACGCAAGCTCGCCGTCTGGGCGCTGGGTTTGCTGCTGGCCTACACCGTGGTGGGTTTCCTGATCCTGCCGCCCATCATCCGCAGTGTCGCGGTGAAGCAACTTTCCAAGCAGCTCGGCCGAGCGGTCTCGATCGAGCAGGTGAAGCTCAATCCGTTCGCCTTTTCCTGCGCCGTGCGCGGGCTGCTCATCAAGGACAGCGACGGCCAGCCGTTCGTTTCGTGGGATGAGGTTTATGTGAACCTGCAAGTCTCGTCCCTTTTCGGCCACGCATGGGTGGTCAAGCAAATCAGCGTGTCGAAACCGTTTGTGCGCGTGGTGGTGAACAAGGACAACACGTTCAATTTCTCGGACATCCTCGCAAAGTTCGCCGCCACCAACGCGCCGCCGCCGCCCAAGCCCGTGGTCACGGCCACGAACACGGAGGGCGGCATCGTCTTCCTGCTTCGCGCGGTAACGAACGCCGTTGCGCTGCTGCTGGACAGCACGAACCATGTGCGCGCGACGGTGAACAGCCTGACGGTCACGAACTGCGAATTGCATCTGCAGGACTTCGTGAACTCGCGACCGGCGCGGCTGGATTTGACCGAGATCACGCTGGACGCAAAAAATATTTCCGACGTCTCCTGCACGAACCTGACGGCAAATCTTTCGCTGCGCTGGAACAGGAACGGTTCCATCAAGGCCGCGACTACCGTGTCGCTGCTGCCGCCCACGGCGGACCTCCGGCTTGATCTCGACCAGCTCGACCTCGGCACGCTCGACCCGTTTCTGGAACCGAAACTGAACCTGTATATCCTCGGCAGCAGGGTCGGCCTGCACGGCGTCATCAGCCTGCGCACGCCGCCGGACGGGCTGCCGCAGGTGACATTCCACGGCGACGCGAGCCTCGACGGTTTCCATACCGTGGACGGCGTGGTGGCGGAGGATTTGGTGAAATGGGATTCCATCCGTTTCAACGGCATTGACGCGAACCTGAATCCGCAAGTGGCCAGCATCCGGGAGATTGACGTGAACAACGCCTACGCGCGGCTTGTCATCGAGACGAACAAGACCATCAACCTGCTCAACGCGCTGCGCATGACGAACACGAACGCGCCGGCAACGAACGAAATGGAAACCGCCGCTGCGCCAGCGACAAATGAAACGGTGGTTGCCACCGCGCCGGCAACTCCCACGGCGAGCGCGCCGTTGCCGCAGGTTTCCATCGGCGCAATTGTCATCACGAACACCACCATCAGCTTCACCGACCGCTCGCTTCAGCCGAATGTGAATCTGGCCATCCAGTCGGCGAACGGCAGCATCGCCGGCCTTTCCACGGAGCAGCTCCGGCACGCGGACATTGCCTTGAACGCGGTGATAGACGGCGTCGGCCCGGCGAGCATCACCGGCACCATCAACCCGTTTAGCGGCACGTTGACAAACAGCATCAAGATTTCCGTGAAGGACATGGATTTGACGGCGACCAGCCCGTATTCGGGCAAGTTCGCGGGCTACGGCATCGCCGAGGGGAAATTGAACCTCGACCTCTCGTATGAACTCGTCGGCAAAAAGCTGAAGTCCAAAAACGTCATCACCCTCGACCAGTTCACGTTCGGCGAAAGGGTGGACAGCCCGGACGCCACGCATCTGCCCGTGCGCCTCGCCATCGCCATTTTGAAGGATCGCGACGGCAAGATTGTGTTGGACGTGCCGATCGAGGGCAGTCTGGACGACCCGAAGTTCCGCATCGGCAAGGTGGTCCAGCGCGCCATCGTGAACATCCTCGAAAAGGTGGCCACATCGCCATTCTCGCTGCTCGGGCCGTTGTTCGGCGGCGGCGGCGAGGAACTGGGATATCAGGATTTCGCGGTGGGCAGCGCGGAATTGACGGTTGACGACACGAAGAAACTGGATTCGCTCGCGAAGGGACTCTTTAATCGGCCGGGCTTGAATCTTGAAATTTCCGGCAGCATTGATTCCGACGGCGACCGCGAAGGCTTGCAGCGCGCCGCGCTCGACCGCGAAATCCGCCAGCGGGTCTGGATGAAGCTCCGCAAAGCCGAGCAGGCCACGAACTCCGTGGACCAAATTGTCCTCGCGCCGGACGACCGCGCGCGTTGGGTGAAGAAGATTTACGGCGAGGCGGTCGCCGCCGGCAAAATCACGCCCGAACTCATCGCCGCGAACACGAACCTCGCCGCCTACGCCGCGAAAGTGCTGCCGCACAAGTTGACCGCCAACAAGCAGGCGTCGCAGTTGATGCACTTCGAAAATGGCGCGGCGAAAGAAAAAGCCGCCAGGGCGGCCTACCAGACGAAGCTGGTTCCGCCGCCCGACCCGATGGAAGCGGTGGTGCTGGCGACTTATCCCGTCAGCCAGGGCGATTTTGAAATGCTCGCAGCAAGCCGCGCCAAGGCGGTTCAGGCTTATCTTTTGCAGGCCGGCAAGGTGGAGGCGGCGCGATTGTTCCTGAAGCAAAGCGATTCGGGCGGTCTGCGCAACGATGGCAGCCGGGTTTATTTGCAATTCAGGTAATTTACCGGAGCCGCAGTATCTATCCATTCAGTAACCCGGCCCGGCAACCAGCATTTGCAGAAATTCCAGGAAAACAATTCGCCCGCTCGCGACATTGAAAATCCAGAACGTCGCCGCCAGCGCGATGTAGGGCCCGTAAGGCATACGCGACGACCATTCGCGGCGTTTCATCAGAATCAGCGGCGCATAAACTGCCAGCCCGATGATGGCGCTGGCAAACAGCGAAAACACCGCGCCCGACCAGCCGATGAACGCGCCGATCGCCGCCATGAATTTCACGTCGCCCAGCCCCATTGCCTCGCGCGGGAGGACGATTTCACCGCACTCGGCCTCCAGATGCGGAACGTCGTCGGGATTAAGCTTCTCGCCGCCGATGCTCAACGCGGCGGGCGAGAGCTTGATGAGCACGTTCTCGTAGCCGCGGTCAACCAGCTCCGCCGTGCGCGCCTGCAAAACAATGGTGTCGGATTTGCGGTAAAAAATTTCCTCGTAGGGGATTTCCTTGTCCGGCAGATGCAGGCAGGTTTCCGTGAAAATGATTTTCGATGCGGCGGGCAATTTCAGGCGCTGCCGGCCAAACAGCAGTTTGCCGAGCCGCGAGAAGCCGTAAACAATCGCCGCGCCAGCCACCGCACCAATCGCACTCCACAAAATGCCCGCCCCGTGAGAATGGACATTCTGCAATTGCGGCAGGAAGAACGACGCGACCAGCCCGACGGCCACGCCACCGAAAGTGATCTCGTCCGGGATGATGAAATGCTCAAAATCAATGAACGTCGCCACAATCAACCCGGCGAGAAGAATCGCATAAACCAGCGCGAGCGGCATGGAATGATATTGATGAACCGTGTTGCCAAATTGCAGCCAGCAGGCGAGAAAGGCGATGCCAGTTAGCAGCTCCACCACAAAATAACGCGCCGAGATGGGCGCGCCGCAGTTTTTGCAGCGGCCGCGCAGCGCGAGCCACGTCACCAGCGGGATGTTCAGCCACCACGGGATGGAGTATTTGCAATGCGGACAGTGCGACGGCGGCGTGACGATGCTCATCCCCAGCGGCATCCGGTGGATGCAGACGTTCAGGAAGCTGCCGACGAGGCAGCCGAGCACAAAGAAGCACAGCGACCAGAAATGGAACGGCACACCCGCCCAGTATCCCGCATCAAAAATCGCGTTGTGCATGAATTCAGTCTAAAGCCCGGAGTCCAAATTCCAAAGCGTCAATTCCCATAAACAATTCGGAGGGACGATCTTTACGAGTCCCATTTTATCAGGGACTCGTGTAACTCGTCCCTCCGGAGAATTGAATCAATGCCCATAAACATTTTGTTCCAGCGCTTTCCGCATCACGTCCACCGGCGCGGTCTGGCCCGTCCAGATTTCAAACGCCGCCGCGCCTTGATGCAGCAACATGCCGAGGCCGTTCGAGGTCTTGCAGCCCGCCGCCTTGGCCGTCGCGAGCAGCTTCGTCTCGGCCGGCTTGTAAATCATGTCATAAACCGCGCGGACCTGGCGCAGGGAAAATTGCTTCTCATCCAGCGGCGATGGATCGCCTGGCTTCAATCCGATGGGCGTGGCATTTAGCAGCAAATCCATTTCACCCTTGGGGAAACCGACCGTCACCTGCACGCGGGGATAACGCTTGCGGATTTCCTCCGCCACCGCCTCGGCCTTGGCGA
>Ga0181525_10002859_pt1 | contig 13873 bp, 10 predicted proteins | sample PEATcosm2014_Bin_48_FD_121100 | JGI IMG/M metagenome (GOLD analysis project Ga0181525, IMG submission 121100) | Peatland microbial communities from MTU Mesocosm Facility, Houghton, MI, USA - PEATcosm2014_Bin06_10_metaG | ecosystem: Environmental > Terrestrial > Soil > Wetlands > Peat | place...
AACAGGACGATATTGGAACTCGGGGGTTTTGACGGTTCCGCGCGCGCTGTTTTCTGGATGGGCGGGCTTCATTTCGGGATTTCCCGGAGACCGTGAATCGGTTATGCTTCGCATGCAATTTATGCCGCAACTTAAAATCGCCATCACCGCGCCCGCAGAACTCGGCTACGCCATGCCCGCCGAATGGGAGCCACACGCGGCAACGTGGCTCGCCTGGCCGCACCATCAGGCCGACTGGCCGGGCAAGATGGAAGCCATCCGCTGGGTCTATGGCGAAATGGCCCGCAAAATTTCACCGGGCGAAACCGTGCGCCTCCTCGTCCGGCGTCAGGCGGAACAAAAGCTCGCCGCCAGTTATTTCCAGCGCGTTGGTTGCGATTTGAAGAAAGTTGAATTCGTCATCCATCCCACCAATCGCGGCTGGATGCGCGATACCGGGCCGATTTTTGTTAAAGCGAGATGCGAAAAGCGAAATGCGGAAACCGCCATCGTCCATTTCCATTTCAATGCCTGGGCCAAGGACAATCACTGGCGGAAGGATCGCAAGATTCCCGAAATGGCGGCACGCTTGCTGCGCAAAAGACTTTTCCAGGCCAAATTTGGCGGCAAACCGTTCATTCTTGAAGGCGGCGGCATCGAGGTAAACGGACGCGGCACGCTGCTGACGACGGAGGAATGTTATCTCCATCCGACGATTCAGGTCCGCAATCCCGGCATGACTCGGGCGCAATACAACGAGACGTTCCAAAAATATCTCGGCGTCAAAAACCCGCTCTGGCTGCTCAAAGGTCCGACCGGTGACGACACCCACGGGCACATTGACGACATCTGCCGCTTTGTGAACCGGAAGACGCTCGTGCTCATCCGGGAGAAAAACCCGCGCGACATCAATTACAAACCGCTCGCCGAAAACTGGGAGCGCGTGCGGGAGTTCCGCCTTGAGGACGGTTCAAAACCCGAAATCGTCCCACTGCCCATGCCCGGCCCGCTGTGCTTTGCCGGACGCCGCCTGCCCGCGAGCTACGCGAATTTTTACATCGCCAACGCCTGCGTCATCGTCCCGACGTTCAACGACCCGAACGACCGCGTCGCGCTGGGTATTTTGGGCGAATTGTTCCGGGACCGGTCGGTTGTCGGCATCCATGCCGTGGATTTGGTGCTCGGCTCCGGCTCGCTGCATTGCCTCACGCAACAGCAGCCGGCGTGAAAGGGTGGCGCAGGCGTCTCGCCTGCCGTTTCCGGCGTCGCGCCGGAAACATCAATGTGAATTGGGCGGTGATTTCACCGGGCCGGCAAAATCCGTTTCCGCCGCGAATTTTTCCAGCACCTTCAAATCTTGCGCGCCGAACGAAACATGCTGAATTACGCCGTTGCGATCAATTACCATCGTCACCGGAATGGTCACGACATCCTGATACGGCGACGGCACATATTGCAGGATGGCGAACGGATAGTTGACGCCGTTCCGTTGCGCAAAGGTTTTCTGGGTTGCCGCGTCCTCGGTGCTCAAACCGATGATGGCGACATCCGCCGGTGAAGTTTCGGCGCGCAGCTTGACGAAATTGGGGGTTTCCTCAAGGCATGGCGGACAGTAAGTCGCCCAGTAATTGACGATGACCCGCTTGCCCTTGAAATCGGCGAGCCGGACGGCCTGGCCATCAAGGTTGGTCACGGAAAAATCCGGCGCGCGGACGCCTTCCCACGCAACGAGTGCCTTTTGCTCCTCGTCAAGCGGTGGCGCGGAAAAATAATAAAACGACTCGTAAGCGAGCAAAGCCAGCGCGACGGCCAGCAGCGTCAACGCAAAGCGGAAATTCCGCTGAGACGGCTTGTCGGCGAAAGATTTTGGTTCGTCGTTCATCTTGACCGTAGCGGCGTTTCGGCAGAGCGTCGCATATCCTTTCTGTTTAATGGCGAAAGTCTGCCGACCGCCGCTACGCCTTGGATTGCTTCACGGCCTCGACGCAGCGGCCACAAATAGTCGGATGCTCGGGATTTGTGCCGATGTCCGTTTCCCAATGCCAGCAGCGCTCGCATTTCTGGCCAGCGGCTTTGGTAATAATGCAAGCGGGCAAAACCTCATTCGGTCGAAAAGTTAATTGGGAAACATTTATCAATTCACGAAAATCTCCCGCCATTTTTGAGGCAATTTCACCATGCGTTTTCGACTTGCTCCCAATGGAAGCGTGAGCATCAAGCGCTTTGCCTATCGTTTTCGCTTGTCGGCTTAATTCTAATTCTGCCTGCACTGAAGTTCGCAATTCAAAAAGACTTTTCCATGCTTCGATTTCGGCATCGGAACGTGCGAACAGCTTTGGCTTAAATTCGCTTTCATGCACCGAGCCGGTCGGTTTGCCCGGCACAAATTCCCACGCTTCGTCCGCCGTGAAGGCCAGGATCGGCGCGAGCATCTGGCACAGGCCGGTCACGAGCCGGTGCAGCGCGGTTTGCGTGGAACGGCGGCGCGGCGAATTCGCGGCGTCGGTGTAGAGCCGGTCTTTGATGACGTCGTGATAGACCGACGAGAGTTCCACGGCGATGAACTGGCTCAACTTTTGATAGACGACGTGGAATTCGTATTGGTCGTAGGCGGCGAGGACTTCGGTTTCGAGCTTCGCGAATTCGCCGAGAATCCAGCGGTCCAGGCCGGTCAGCTTGTCGTCCGGCACGGAATGTTTCGCCGGATTGAAATCGTAAAGGTTCGAGAGCTGGTAGCGCAGCGCGTTGCGGATGCCGCGATAGGTCTCGCCGACTTTGTTGATGCGTTCCTCGCTCACGACGATGTCGCTGCGGTAATCCTGCGACGCCACCCACAGCCGCACGACGTCCGCGCCGTATTTCTTGACGTAGGCTTCGGCGGTCTGCGGCTTTTCGTAAGCGCCCTGCTTGCTCTTGGAAATCTTCTCGCGGTCGGCATCCACCATGAAGCCGTGGGTCAAGACGGTCTTGAATGGGGCCGCGCCATTGCCCGCGAGCGAGAGCAGCAGCGAGGACTGAAACCAACCGCGATGCTGATCGCTGCCTTCGAGATAAACGTCGGCCTGCCAGCGCAGGTCAGGCGTCGCACCTGACTCTAACTTTTCGTTTTCATTTCCAGATTGAGACAGGCGCGACGCCTGTCCTACGTTGTGCCGCAATTCGCCACGCCGCATCAAAACGGCACGCGATGAACTTCCGGAATCAATCCACACGTCCAGCGTATCGTTGGATTTGGCGACGGCTTCGGCACCAGACCAGTTCGCGGGCTTCACGAGCGCCCAGAGTTCAGCGGCAGATTTCTCAAACCAGATATTTGAGCCGTGTTTCTCAATGAGGTCGGCGGCGTTGCGGACGATTTGCGCGTCAAGGATCGGTTCGTTCTTGGCATCGTAAAACGCCGGAATCGGCACGCCCCAGGTGCGCTGGCGGCTGATGCACCAGTCAGGCCGCGATTGCACCGCGCCAAAAATACGATTCTGTCCCCAGTCAGGAATCCACTTAACCTCTTTGGTGATTGCAACCATTGCACGAGCACGAAGCCCACCCTCTTTTTCTCGGTCGAATCCCAAATCCATTCCCAGAGAGCTGAATTCTTTTTTAGGATCAGGATAAGCAGCGGCTTGGAATAATTTATCCCAACCGGCAACATCGTGGTCAACCTTGATGAACCACTGGTCCATCGCGCGGAAGATGATGGGTGTTTTGCTGCGCCAGCAATGCGGATAGCTGTGGTGATAATTCTCCTGGTGCAACAGCGCGTGGTGGGTGCGGAGTTCATGCAGCACAGCTTCGTTGGCGTCGCTCTTGCCGTGCTTTTCCAGAATGGATTTGCCAACCATTTCAGCCGGCATCTGCTGTTCCACCGGCAATTCGTTCGTGAGCGCAAATTTTCCGTCGTCATCCACTGGCGAATAAATCGGCAGCCCGTTCTGGCGTCCGAGATTATAGTCGTCCAGACCGTGGCCGGGCGCGATGTGAACGAAACCGGTGCCGGTGTCGCTGGTAACGAAATCTGCAGCGAAAGCTTTGCCAGTGCGGTTGCAAAACGGATGCTGGTATTGAAGCGTCGCGAGTTGCCCGGTCGGGAACGGGGTTTCGGCGTAGTTTACCCAGCCGCATTTCGCGGCTACTGCTGCCAGCAAGCCTCTGAAAACGATGTAACTTTCATCGCCGACCTTGGCGCTGACGTATTGAAAGTCCTTGTTGTAAGCGACCGCGAGATTTGCCGGCAGTGTCCACGGCGTCGTCGTCCAGATGACGATGAACGTCTTTGGCTGGCCGACCACGGGAAATTTCACGAAGCAGCTCTGGCTGACGTGATCCTGATATTCAACCTCGGCTTCGGCAAGCGCGGTGCGGCAGGGAATGCTCCAATAAACCGGCTTCTTGCCACGATAGACAAAACCTTTCGCGACGATGTCGGCGAACATCCGTAGTTCGTCGGCCTCGTATTCCTTGTTCAGCGTGAGGTAGGGATTTTCCCAATCGCCCAGCACGCCGAGACGTTTGAATTGCGCGCGTTGGAGATCAATGTATTTACGGGCGTAAACCTCGCAGGCTTTGCGGATGGTGGAGGCATCGGCAGCGGTGTCACCGGCCTTGCGCATGTCCTGCGAAACCTTGAATTCAATCGGCAGCCCGTGGCAGTCCCAGCCGGGAATGTAGGGCGCGCTGAAGCCGCGCAGGGTTTTGTATTTGACAATGATATCCTTGAGAATCTTGTTCAATGCGGTGCCGACGTGGACGTCGCCGTTGGCGAACGGCGGGCCATCGTGCAGGACAAACTTGGGCGCGGCGGTGCGGGAAGCCTGGATTTTGGCGTAGAGATCGGCCTGCTGCCACTTTTCGAGACGTTGAGGCTCACGGGACACCAAATCGGCTTTCATGGGAAAGTCGGTGCGCGGCAGGTTGAGCGTGCTTTTGTAGTCGGTCGCCATTTCAGGAACGCAGACGGTAACAGCGGCAAAAAGCAGTGTCAACGGGCGCAGGCAACTGTCTGGACAGCGGAAATGAGGGTAGAAAAGAAAAAAACCGGGTCAGACAGTCAGAAGATGACCGAAAGACCCGGGGAATTCAGAATGAGTTCAACGTAGGATTACGGAGGACTCCAATCCAGGTCTGAACCAAAACCCGGACCGAAAACGGTTTCAAAAAATTCAAAGATCGCCGTGCAACCGTCTTAACCATCGTTGCAACCGCGTCAATTAATCATAGTCGCTTATTTTTGTCAAGCGGTATTGAAAAGTATAATTGAAACTGATTGATTGCTGGCCGTTCATTAAAGGCCGGCCGAAACCGGCGTCTGACGGACTGATTGGCGGAACCGGAACGGGCGGATTTCCCGGCAGCGAAAATTCCTGTTTACAGAACCGGCCCGGTTGCTAACATCCCAACAATTAAACGAACCATCCAAGTATGTTATGAAAAAAATTGAGGCCATCATCAAACCATTCAAGTTGGAGGACGTAAAAGCCGCCTTGACGGCCTTGGAAATCCAAGGCATGACGGTTGTCGAGGTCAAGGGCTTTGGCCGCCAGAAGGGTCACACCGAAATTTATCGCGGAAGCGAATATACCGTGGATTTTCTGCCGAAGGTCAAAATTGAGATCGTGGTGGCTGATGCCCAAGCCGGCCCGGCGGTGGATGCGATTGTCAAGGCGGCCAAGACCGGCAAGATTGGCGACGGGAAAATTTTTGTATCTGCGGTGGAGAGCGCCATGCGTATTCGCACGGGTGAAACCGGCGAGCAGGCGGTTTGAATCAAGGCGGCGCAAACGAAAGAATGCTTGATTTTATTGGCCAAAAGACGCATGTGAATAACTCGTGAACAAGAGTTAATATGTTGTCCTAGAAACTTTGCTTCCGTTTGCATAAAAATGGACACGTCAGCACAAATTGTTTCGAGTATTACAGTGCGGAAGGCGAACGAGAATTGGCTAAAGATTGGTTTTAGCGTAACATGTTGAAAATAAGCAGCTTATATTAGACTTCAGGTGAAGTTTTCGGCGAATAGAGAGTGAGTGGCGGTGGATTTTTTTTATTTGCTGCTCTTTGCCGGGTCAGATGTGCTTGGAAATTGGCGTTGAAGCCCGATTTTGGGGCTAGGTGAATAAAATGCCTGAAATACAGGCTTTTGGATGGAACGACAAATGCAGCTTTCGGCAGAAAAAATTTGGGATTTGGCGCAGGGGCAACTCCGCTCCAAGTTGAGCAAAGACACCTTCAACATGTGGTTTGCCCCTTTGCGCGCATGCGCCATGGATGGCAACCATGTCATGCTTGAGGCGCCGAATGAATTCAGCGAAGTCTGGCTCAAGGACAATTATACCAGCCTCTTGCAGGACGCCTTTGCCATCGCCGCAGGACGCCAATTGCAGGTCAAATTTAAAATTGCGACCGGCGGCGCTCCGACTCCTTTGGCGGCGGTGGCCGTGCCGATCAAAGTAAAATCCGCCGAAGCTGCGCACGAACGGGCATCCGCCAGCGGCGAAATCCATTTCAATCCCAAAAACACATTCGACACTTTTGTTGTCGGCAACAACAACAACTTTGCCTACGCCGCCGCGCTGGCCGTCGCCCAAGCGCCCGGCAAATCCTACAATCCGCTCTTCGTTTACGGCGGCGTTGGTTTGGGAAAGACGCATTTGCTCCATGCCATCGGCCAGCACGCGTCAAGCACCAGGAAAAGCGCGCGCGTCGCCTACGTCTCGTCCGAAAAGTTCACCAACGAATATATTGACGGCATCCAGAACAACCAGCTCGCCAAGTTCCGCAAGAAATACCGCCAAACCGATGTGCTGCTGATAGACGACATCCAGTTCCTTGCCGGCAAGGAGCGGATTCAGGAGGAATTTTTCCATACTTTCAATGCGCTCCACGAGGGGCATAAACAAATCGTGCTCACCTGCGACCGTCCCGCCAGCGAAATCCAGGGCTTGGAGCACCGCCTCGTTTCACGTTTCGAATGGGGTCTGGTCACTGATCTACAGCCGCCGGATGTCGAAATGCGCCTGGCCATTCTCCAAAAGAAGGCGCAAATCATGGGCGTCACGCTACCGGAGGATATCCTGAATTTTCTGGCCAACCGCATCCGCACCAACGTTCGCCGGCTCGAAGGCGCGCTCATCCGCGTCGCTTCCTACGCCTCGCTCACCGGCAAGAAATTGAACATCGAGGTCGTCGAGGGTTTGCTGCGCGAAATCCTGCACGAAGAGGGCCGTTTCTCCATCAGCATCGAAGTCATCCAGAAAAAAGTCGCGGAACATTTTGACATCCGCCTGGCCGACATGACCAGCAAGCGTCGTCCCGAAAACATCGCCTTCCCGCGCCAGATCGCCATGTATCTCTCCCGCCAGATGACCGAAAGCTCGCTCAACACCATCGGCGAAGCTTACGGTGGACGCGACCACGGCACGGTGCTGCACGCCTGCCGCCTCGTCAAAGACCGCATGGAAGTGGACGCCAATGTCCGCCAAGTCGTCCATTACCTCGAAAAGCAGCTCATGCGGTAATTGCCGCAAAGAGGCGCAAAAATCACAAAATAGATTTCCCCTTTTGAGCCTTTTGTGCTTTTTTGCGGCCAATTATGCCGGTCATCGAAGTTAGCAATCTTACAAAAGCCTTTCGCACCTACAAAAAGCAGCCGGGCTTTGGTGGCGCAATCAAGGGGCTTTTCCATCGTCAATACGATCAGACGCTGGCCGCGAATGAAGTCAGCTTCAAGATTGAACCCGGCGAACTCGTCGGTTTTCTCGGCCCGAACGGTGCCGGAAAAACCACCACGCTCAAAATGCTCGCCGGCCTGCTTTATCCGACGAGCGGCACCGCCAAAGTTCTCGGCTTCACACCGTGGGAACGCGCCGATGGTTACCGCCGCCAGTTTGCGCTCGTGCTCGGACAGAAAAACCAGCTTTGGTGGGATTTACCCGCGCGCGAATCGCTGGAGCTGAACGCGAAGATTTACGGCATTCCCAAGGACCGCTTCGAGCGCACCGTAGCCGAAATGAGCGAACTCCTCGCCATCAAGGACAAGCTCAACGTCAGCGTCCGTGAACTTTCCCTCGGCGAGCGGATGAAGATGGAGCTCATCGCGTCGCTCCTGCACCAGCCGAAGGTCTTGTTCCTCGACGAGCCGACTATCGGCCTTGACGTGACCTCGCAGAAAACCGTTCGTGATTTTATCCGCCGCCACAACGCCGAACAGAAGACGACCATCCTGCTCACAAGCCATTACATGGCCGACATCCAGGCGCTGTGCGAGCGGGTCATCATCATTGACCACGGGAAAATTTTCTTCGACGGCAAGTTGAGCGAAATCGTTGACCGCTTTGCCGATTTCAAAGTCATCACGATTCAATGCGCCAGCACCGAGGCGCGTCCGAATGAAGACCTGTCGCGCTTTGGTGAGGTTGTGGAGAAAACTCCGGGCGCCATCACGCTCAAGGTCAAGCGCGACCGCGTGATTTCCGTTTGCAAGTCGCTGCTGGACGAACTGCCCGTCACCGACATTGACATTCAGGAAGTGCCGATTGAGGACGTCATCCGGCAGATTTTCGCGCGTTGAATTTTGGACTGCGGTGACATGTCACCGCTTTCAAAGCGCCGACACGTCGGCGCACTCCAAAAATTCTTGACCCGCCAGTTGTTTTTCAAAACGCATCATGCTTCAATCTCCGCATGGACATTTTCCTCCAAGCCGCAATTGACGAAGCCGGAAAAGGTCTGGCCGAGGGTGGCATTCCCATCGGCTCGGTGCTGGTGCTGGAGGGCAAAATCATCGGGCGCGGGCACAACCAGCGGGTGCAGCGCGGCAGCGTGATTCACCACGCGGAAATGAACTGCCTCGAAAACGCCGGACGGCTCAAGGCGTCGGTTTATTCGCGCTGCGTTTTGTATTCAACGCTGTCGCCGTGCCCGATGTGCAGCGGCGCGATTCTGCTCTACAAAATTCCGCGTGTCGTCATTGGCGAAAATGTGACGTTTCGCGGCCCGGAGGATTACGTCCGCTCGCAAGGCGTGAAACTGGAAGTGCTGAACGACCCGGCGTGCATCCAGATCATGCGCGATTTCATCCGGGCTAAACCGGAACTTTGGAATGAAGACATTGGAATCTAAATTTCTGTGGCAGCCGACGTAAGGAGGCTCCAATCAATCTGGAAATGAGAAATAAGTCTCGTCACCTCGGCTGCTACTAAGAAATTACGCCGCTTCCGCATCCTGCTTGCGCCGCACAATCGGCTTGCCTTCGCCGCGCACGACCTGCCGCGTGATTTTGACGTGAATGATGTCGCCGCCGTCCGGCGCTTCATACATCAAATCAAGCATCAGCCTTTCAATCAGGCTCCGCAGCGCGCGCGCGCCGGTGCCTTTTTTCATCGCCTGCGCCGCCAGCTCGCGCAGCGCGTCGGGCGTGAATTCCAGTTCCACGCCTTCCATCGCCATCAGCTTGGCAAATTGTTTCGTTAGCGCGTTCTTCGGCTCGGTGAGAATTGAAACCAACTGGTCTTCGGTCAATTCCGCCAGCGTCGTCACGACCGGCAGGCGTCCGACAAATTCGGGAATGAAACCGAAGTTGAGCAAATCCTCCGGTTCGGCGTGCTGCAAAATTTCGCCGCGCGCGGCAACCGCGGCCTTTTGCGCCTCGCCAATAGCGCCAAAGCCCATCACGTGCCGCCCCAGCCGGCGTTGAATGACGCGTTCCAGGCCGACGAACGCGCCGCCGCAAATGAACAAAATGTTCGTCGTGTCCACGCGGATGTATTCCTGCTGCGGATGTTTGCGTCCGCCCTGCGGCGGGACGTTGCAGACCGTGCCTTCGAGGATTTTCAGCAGCGCCTGCTGCACGCCTTCGCCGCTCACGTCCCGCGTGATGGAGGGACCTTCGGCCTTGCGCGCAATCTTGTCAATCTCGTCAATATAGACGATGCCGCGCTGGGCGCGCTTCACGTCGTAATCGGAATTTTGGAGCAGCCGCAAAATGATGTTCTCCACGTCCTCGCCCACGTAGCCAGCCTCGGTGAGCGTCGTGGCGTCGGCGATGGCGAACGGAACGTCCAGAATTTTCGCCAGCGTGCGCGCGAGCAGAGTCTTGCCCGAACCGGTCGGTCCGATCATCAAGATGTTGCTCTTCTCGATTTCCACGTCGGCGTGCTTCGTGGGTGGAACTTTTGCCGCTTCATCGGTTTCCACCGCCGCTTCCGGTTGAATGCGCTTGAAGTGATTGTGAACGGCGACGGCCAGGGTCTTTTTCGCGTGCTCCTGCCCGATGCAAAAGCGGTCGAGCTGCCGTTTGATTTCAGCCGGCCTCGGCACGGCGAGCTTGGGCTGCTTCTTCTGGTTTTGAATCTGTAGCTCGCGGTCGAGGACGTTTTTGCAGAGGATGATGCAGTTGTCGCAGATATAAACGCCCGGCCCAGCGATGAGTTTGCGCACTTCCGCGTGCGTCTTGCCGCAGAAACTGCACATTGTGATGTTCGCGGGCCTTGCCATTTACACCACCACCGACGATTTATCCATTCCGCCGGGAATTTCTTTTCGCGACACCACGACCTGGTCCACGATGCCGTAAGCCTTTGCCTCGTCGGCGGACATGAAATTATCGCGGTCGCAATCCTTTTCCACCTGCTCCACCGGTTTGCCCGTGTGCTTTGAGAGAATCCCGTTCAGGCGTTGCTTCAGTTTGAGCATGTATTTGACGCGGATTTCCACGTCGCTCGCCTGGCCTTCCGCGCCGCCCAGCACCTGATGGATCATGATGTTCGCGTTCGGCAGCGCATAACGCTTGCCCTTGGTGCCCGCCGCCAGCAGCACCGCGCCCATGCTGGCCGCCTGCCCGACGCAATAGGTGTTCACGTCGCAGGTGAGATATTGCATCGTGTCATAAATTGCCAGGCCGGACGTGACGCTGCCGCCGGGCGAATTGATGTAAAGATGGATGTCCTTCTTCGAATCGGACATTTGCAGGAACAGAAGCTGCGCGATGATGATGTTGGAAACGTTGTCATCAATCGGCGTGCCGATGAAAATGATGCGGTCCACGAGCAGGCGGGAATAAATGTCCCACGTCCGCTCGCCGCGTCCGGTCTGCTCGACCACAATCGGAACCAGAAAATTTTTGGTGTCGTTCATGGGAACATAACTACCCCATTTGCGTGCAAAGTAAAGGCGGGAAGTTTCAACCACAGATGGGCACGGACAAAAAATTTGTAGGGCGGGTAGTCCTTCGCACGTGGGATGCGGGGATTGCAAATGATGGCGCGCATGGAGTGACGCGGTCCCGTATTTTGTTCTTACGCTTGAAGGTTTTTACCGCTCCCTCTACCGCGGCAAGCAGGAGTTGCCTTGGGGATCAGGGTGGCCGAGAGGAGGGGGTGTTCCAATTCTTATGCCAGTAAAGTGTCCATAGCTGTTCGAGCGGGACTAGGGAAACGTGGTCATCGCAGAAAGCGACGTTGATGGCGGCTGGCAATTTGGCACCCGGCGGCCAGTTGGCGTATCCTGGCTGGGGTCCCGCTCCATGTCGCGCAATGGTGATGGTCGAAATGGCTACCACCGGGCCGCCCGCCAACAAGTTCCGGCCCGGCGGGTCGGATTCCTGGGGCCACACATCCAGCCAATAGCCGTCGGAGAAAACCGGGGTTTGCGAGGGAAAATTAATGTCTCCGTCATTCAAAAAGGCGTTTGTGTCAGGAGGCCGGTTATCGCCGGCGAAATCCCCGTGATACATCCAACCGTTAAACGTATAGCTCCCGGCCCATAGCGGGATGTGGGTTATCAACTCCAAAGGAGTGTCCGCCCACACCCACGCTGTGGTGGCAGAACCCATATGCGTGGCTGGGTTGGGGCTATAAGGCGCCACCGGGCAAAACCGCGCCTTTGACACGGTGACATTATAATCGATCAAGTTTTCCATCCAGAGGTTGTTGCCGCTTTTGTAGGGAATGGTATTGCCGCGTTCGTTCACATACATAAAGTTGGCCATGCCCAATTGCTTCAGATTGCTCTGACAATTGAGACTCTTGGCCCTGGTTTTTGCGCGTGACAGAACCGGAAGCAACAACGCCACCAAGATGGCGATAATCGCAATCACGACAAGTAATTCAATCAGGGTGAAGGCATTACGAGAAGTGCGCCGGTCAGTTGATTCGTAAGGCGGACGGAACGAGGAGGCTGGCATCCGAATTTGCGGATACGCTTTCATTGATATGACACAGATAAAACCCGCTGTGACATTTGTGCAAGCAGATTTTCGAACCTTGGCAACCCTTCGCCTGAGCAGGTTCCTATCAAGTATTTTTAGTCACGCGCCAATCTGCTTCTGAATCGCACCGCAGATTTGTTTTGACCACTTTTCCAAAACGTTCGCGTCGCGGCCTTCGAGCAGCAGACGCGCCTTCGGTTCCGTGCCGGAATAGCGCAGCAACACGCGACCGCCGGCGGATTTCAATTCCTTTTCCGCCTCGGCCACCAGCTTCGTCACGCCGTTGAGTTGCTCGAACGGCTTTTTCTCGCGCACCCTCACGTTGGTCACCAGTTGCGGGAAGCGCGTCCAGCATTTCGCCAGTTTTGAAAGCGGCTGCCCTTTCGCCTTCATAATCCTCAAAATCTGGAGCGCGGCGACCAGGCCGTCGCCGGTCGTGCCGAAATCGCGAAAAATCAGATGGCCGCTCTGCTCGCCGCCGAAGTTGAAGCCGTGCTTCAGCATTTCATCAATCACGTTCTTGTCGCCGACGGCGGTGCGGATGATTTTTCCACCGGCGGATTTGATTGCCGGTTCCAAACCCGCATTGCTCATCACGGTCGCCACCAAGGTTTTTTCGGCCAAAGTTTTTTGCGCGAGCATGTCAAGCGCGGCGATGGCCATGATGTCGTCGCCGTCAATCAATTTGCCCCTTTCGTCGCAGAGCAGCACGCGGTCGGCGTCGCCGTCGTGCGCGATGCCAATGTGCGCCTGATGCTCGGCAACGCTGTGGCACATTTGCGCCGGGTGCATCGAGCCGCAATCCTTGTTGATGTTCGTGCCGTCGGGCCGGTGGCCATAGACAATCACTTCCGCGCCAAGCTCGTGGAGCACGGCCGGCGTGGATTTGTAGCTCGCGCCGTGGGCGCAATCCACGACGACGCGCAGGCCTTCGAGCGTCAGGTTTTTCGGGAAGCTTGTCTTGGCAAACTCGATGTAGCGGCCGAGGGCGTCGTCAATGCGGACGGCCTTGCCGATTTCACCAGCGGTCGGGCGAACCTTTTCAATTTCGCCGCTGAAAACCAGCCCTTCAATCTTGCCTTCAACTTTGTCGTCGAGCTTGTAGCCGTCGGCCTGAAAAAATTTGATGCCGTTGTCGGCGTAGGGATTGTGCGATGCAGTAATCACAATTCCCGCGTCCGCGCGCAAGCTGCGCGTGACGTAGGCAACCCCGGGCGTGGGCAGCGGTCCGATGAACAGCACATCCACGCCCATCGAAAGGATGCCGGATGAAATGGCGTTCTCCAGCATGTAGCCGGAAAGCCGGGTGTCCTTGCCGATGACGATTTTGTATCTGCCACGCCCGCGCGCGTGCGATTCGAGATTTTTGAAAACGTGCGCGGCGGCGCGACCAAGCTTCAGCGCGGTTTCCGCCGTGACAGGCTCGACGTTCGCCGTGCCTCGAACGCCGTCGGTGCCGAAGATTTTTTGAGACTTGCTCATTGTTTTTTTCGTTGCGGCGGGATGACCACGTTCACTTCCGGCGGCTCCACATTGACGAGGGTCACGCCGGTGGGGGTCGAGATGTCCACGCGCCGTTGCAGGTCACGCGCGGCTTCGATATCGGTCAAATCAACGAGCGCATGGATCTGATCCATCCGCAATGCCGCCATGATTTCTGGCTGGCCGCTGACGGTGACCGTGACCGCGCTTGGC
>Ga0181525_10002861_pt1 | contig 13870 bp, 11 predicted proteins | sample PEATcosm2014_Bin_48_FD_121100 | JGI IMG/M metagenome (GOLD analysis project Ga0181525, IMG submission 121100) | Peatland microbial communities from MTU Mesocosm Facility, Houghton, MI, USA - PEATcosm2014_Bin06_10_metaG | ecosystem: Environmental > Terrestrial > Soil > Wetlands > Peat | place...
CTTAGCCTCTCCTCAGTGTCGTCGCTATCTCGTCACAATTCGTCTTGCGTGCATCGTGAGCCGCGGCACACGACCGCTTATCCTCACTAGTGCTTGGAGGGCGCTGCCCCCTTGGCCATGGTCGAACCTGCGCCGCCTCGGTTCGCCAGGCTGGCGCCGCGATTGATCATTTCCTGAAGCTCGTCTGGATTACTCGAGCGCTGTACCGCGGTTTCCAGCGAAATCTGCTTCTGGAAGTACGCCGTGGCCAGCGCCTGGTTGAACGTTTGCATGCCGAACTTGTCTTGCCCGGACTGCATGGACGAATAAACCTGATGGATCTTGTCTTCGCGGATCAGGTTGCGCACCGCGGGGTTGGGAATAAGAATTTCCATGATCATGGCGCGCCCCTTGCCGCTTGGGGTTGGCAGCAGGCTTTGGCACATGATGCCTTCGAGCACCAGCGAAAGCTGTGCCCGAATCTGCGGCTGCTGGTGCGCTGGAAACACGTCGATGATGCGGTTGATGGTGGAGGTTGCCGAGTTGGTGTGCAAGGTGCCGAAGGTCAAGTGTCCGGTTTCGGCGATGCGCAGGGCCGACTCGATGGTTTCCAGGTCGCGCATTTCGCCGATCAGTACGACGTCGGGATCTTCACGCAGAGCGGCTCGCAAGGCATCCGAAAAGCTCTTGGTGTCGGCGTGCAGTTCGCGCTGGTTGACCACGCAATTCTTGTTCATGTGCACGAACTCGATCGGGTCCTCGATGGTGAGGATGTGGTCGTGGCGCTCGCTGTTGATCTTGTCAATCATGGCCGCGAGAGTCGTGGATTTGCCGGAACCCGTCGGTCCCGTGACCAGCACCAGACCGCGCGGCTTGTCGCAAAGTTTGCTCACCACAGCCGGCAGGCCGAGCTGGTTGAACGACTTGATTTCGAAAGGAATCAGACGAAAGACGGCCGCAGTGGCGCCACGCTGGTTGAACACGTTGGCGCGGAAGCGGGCCAGCCCTTTCAATCCGAAAGAGAAATCGAGCTCCAGGCTTTCCTCGAAGCGGTGCTTCTGGGAATCCGTCATGACACTGTAGGCCAATTGCTTGGTCTCGGCAGGCGTCATCTGCGGAAGATCCAGCGGCACCAGATGGCCGTGGACGCGGATTTGCGGCGGCGAATTGGTCGTGATGTGAAGATCGCTGCCACTCATCTCCAGCATTCTTTTCAGCAAATCACTTAAACTAAGTCCCATAAAGTCCAGTCCCTTCGTGGTCTATCTTGAAAATTTGTAATTTAGTAATCGGGTAATTTGGCTAGTTGAAAACCCGATCTCAAATTACAAAATTACGAAATTGCCCAATTGCCAATTGCCTTAGTGAATGGTCTCGCGTGCAACTTCTTCCAAAGTGGTGATGCCCGCGGCCACTTTGATCAGCCCGCTGCGCCGGAGCGTGATCATGCCGCGCTCGATCGCCTTCTTTTTCAATTCGACTGCGGAAGCCCCCACCAGCACAAGCTCCCTGATTTCATCGTCCACTTCCATGACCTCATACAGACCGCAGCGGCCTTTGTAACCCGTGTTGTTGCACACGCCGCAGCCTTTGCCTTTCTGAATCTTGATCGTCTTTGCTTCCTCCGGCGAAAACCCTTCTTCGATCAAGGTTTGAACCGGAACCTCCACCGTCTCCGAACAGTCTTTGCAAATTCGGCGAATCAGTCGCTGGGCGCAGATAAGGTGAACGGAAGTCGCCACCAGGAAGGGTTCAATACCCATATTCATTAAGCGCGTGATGGTCTCGGGCGCACCGTTGGTATGCAGCGTGGAAAGGACAAGGTGGCCGGTAAGAGCGGCCTTGATGGCGATTTCTGCCGTTTCGAAGTCGCGGATTTCGCCGACCAGGATGATGTTGGGGTCCTGACGCAGGAAGGAACGCAGGGCCGCGGCAAAGTTCAAGCCAATCTGCTCCTTCATCTGCACCTGGTTGACGCCGCCCAACTGGAATTCGACTGGGTCTTCCGCGGTCATGATATTGGTATCGGGCTGGTTGAGGCGCGAGATCGACGAGTAGAGTGTGTTGGTTTTGCCTGAACCCGTGGGGCCGGTAACAAGCACCATGCCGTAAGGCTTGAGAATGGCCTTTTCGAACTTGACCAGAGACTCGGGCTCGAAGCCCAGCTTGGTCATGTCGAGCCGCAGATTTTCTTTGTCGAGCAAGCGAAGCACGATTTTTTCGCCCCAGAGTGTGGGCAGAGTGCTGACGCGGAAATCGAGTTGTTTCTTGCGACCGCCGATATTCATTTTCAGCATGATGCGGCCGTCTTGTGGCAGGCGCTTTTCGCTGATATCGAGCTTCGCCATAATTTTCAGGCGGGAGGTGATGGCGTCTTTCAGTTTCATGGGCGGCGACATGATCGACTGCAACACGCCGTCAATACGGAAGCGCACGCGGAACTCTTTTTCGTAGGGCTCGATGTGAATGTCGCTGGCGCCGCGCTTGACCGCGTCGGTGAGCACAAGATTCACAAGCTTGACGACGGGAGCTTCGTCGGCAGCTTTCTCCAGCTGCGAGAGCTCCATTTCCTGCTCTTCCGCCTGCACCTCGATGTCGCTTTCGTTCATCTCCGACATCGACTGCATCACGGTTTCAAGATCTTCTTCCTTGCCTCCCGCGCCGTAGGCCTTGTCAATGCCCGCCAGGATGGAACTTTCGGAGGCGACCACCGGCTCGATGTTGAAGCCAGTCATGAACTTGATATCGTCCATGGCAAAGACGTTGGTGGGGTCGACCATGGCGATGGTGAGCGATGCCCCGACGCGGCTCAGGGGCAGGATCTGGTAGCGTTTCGCAGTTTCGAAGGGAATCAGCTTTACGACAGCGGGGTCGATTTCAAAATACGAGAGGTTAATGGCGGGAACGCCATATTGGCGGGAGAGAAAATTTGTGACGTCCTCATCTGTGAGGAAGCCGAGCTTCACCAATGCAGATCCCAGGCGGCAGTTCTGCTCTTTCTGGGCCTTGGTGGCTTGCTCCAACTGCTCCGCGGTAATGATCTTCTCTTTGACGAGAAGGTCACCCAGCCGTTGAGACATACGTCGATCTCCTATCCACGTAGTGGAACGATGCCCGCTAACATCACGGCATTTCGCACAAAGCAGTGCTTTTACTTTGGGAGGACGGCAATGCCTTTGTGTTGACACAAATTGTCAACGCAAGTCGATTACCGTACCAGTTACCGTAGTACTTGGACTCGCCGCCGCGGCTAAGAGTTCGCAGGGTGCTCATTGGAACCCGCGCCAAATGCGCTTTTTGCGCGGTAAAATTCAAGCCCCAAGCCGGGGTACATGCACTTCGGTAAGTGCCGAGGGCTGCCGTGGCTGCCGCGGCTTTCGAGTTCGCGCGGGCGTACACTCAGCCGAAGGAGCTTTTCGATTTTGCGGATTGATGCGAGAGAAAGCCAGATTCGTACCTACTACCGCACTCTATTTCAGACGTGGGGACCGCAGCATTGGTGGCCGGCGCGGTCGCGGTTTGAGATGATCGTCGGCGCTTATCTGACACAAAACACGGCGTGGACAAACGTGGAAAAAGCTTTGGCCAACCTGCGAGCGGCTCGCCTTCTTAGCGTGAAAGGAATCCGCCGGACGCCGGTTGCGGAACTCGAGTGCCTGATTCGACCCGCTGGCTATTTCCGTCAAAAAGCGAAGCGATTGAAACTGTTCGTGATGTACCTGGACCTGCAATACCACGGGTCCCTGGCAAGATTGTTGGCTCGTCCCACGGCAGAGCTTCGAGAAGAGCTTCTCAACCTGCATGGCGTGGGCCCCGAAACAGCCGATTCGATCCTGCTCTACGCCGGCAATCATCCCGTCTTCGTCGTGGACGCCTACACGAAGCGCATTCTTGCCCGCCATGAGATTCTGCCGGAAAACAGCGACTATGAAGAGATGCGGGATTTGTTCGAGCACGCACTGGCAGTTGAGGCCCAGTCCGTTACCGATCGCGGTGAAGTCCGAAGTAAGCTGTCGACCGCAGGCTTTCCCGGCGCCGCGCATGCTCCGTCCGCAATGAGCACAGCCAAACGCACCGCCCTGGCGCAGGTTTACAACGAAATGCACGGTCTCATTGTGGGCGTAGGGAAGAACTATTGTAGAAAATCACAGGCTCGATGTGACGAATGCCCTTTACGAGAGTTCCTGCCGCGGTCTAAGTAAATCAAGGTCCTGGGTCGTCGGTTTTGGAATTTTGGCTGTCGCGGAGATTCCGTGTTCAAACATTCTTGGCAATCAGCAATTTCGGCCTTAGTGATGACTTCTGCCTGCTACGCGCAATCGCTGCGGCAGGAAGCTGACAATGCTGGTTTGCTGATCGGGACGGCCGTTCGTTCTTCGCAACTTTCCGAGCCCGCCTATGCCTCAACTCTGGCTCGTGAGTACAACATGGTTGAGCCAGAAGATGCGATGAAGTGGTGGGTGCTGCGGCCGGATGCAGACACTTACGAGTTTCGCCAGGGCGACGAATTGGTACGTTTCGCGCGCGCTCATGAGATGAAAGTCCGCGGCCACTGCCTGGTGTGGGGCCGCTATAACCCGGATTGGCTGACTCAAGGCCATTTCGCCACCCAGGACTTGGCACGGCTTCTGCGCGAACATATTACTCGGGTGATGAAGCACTATGAGCGCCAAGTGTTCGCGTGGGACGTAGTCAACGAAGCTCTGGATGAGAACGGAAGTGTGCGCGATTCCATCTGGTACAACCAGCCCGGCATCGGATTGGCGGGGAAAGGAACGGCCTACATCGAACAGGTCTTCCGCTGGGCGCATGAGGCCGATCCGCATGCGTTACTGTTTTATAACGAAGCCGAAGGCGAGGGACTGAACCGCAAGTCGGACGCGATTTATGCCATGGTCAAGGACTTCAAGCGCCGCGGCGTTCCCATCGATGGCGTGGGATTGCAGATGCACATTCCCACACTCGACTTGGACGTCCCAGCCATTGCATCGAACATCGCGCGGTTAGCGGCGCTCGGGTTGCAGGTTCACATCACGGAACTTGATGTTTCGCTCCCGATAGATTCCAACGGGCGGTCTCGAGCGGAGGACTTGACGCGCCAGGCTGACGTCTATCGCGGCATCGTGCGGGCATGCTTGAACAGTGCGGGCTGCACGGCGATCCAGACCTGGGGATTCACCGATAAATACTCGTGGATCGGGTCGCATTCCCGTGGCACACGCGGGCAAGCCCTGCCCTTCGATCGAGCGTACCAGCCGAAGTCCGCTTACGGCGCGATGTTGCAGGAACTCTCGGCGGGACGTGCTCCTGCTCATTGAGCCTTTGCACGACACCGTCCGACGGTTGCGCTGAGGCAGCCACTGAGTCATCTTCAGCGGCCGGGTTGGCATCTATAATGGTCTCCGGCGCGTTCATGCCTCGCAAGGGCTCCGTCCCTGCGAGTCGATCGCCGAATTTGTCTTGGCGCAGACCGTTCCAACTCGAACTCCCAGAACCTCGAACCGCAGGCGCGTAATTATCTTGCTCGCGATTTCGGTTTTCATTTTGTTCGCGATTCTGGTTTCGCAAACCGCGTTTAATCAAACCATATTGCGTCCTGATACGAACCAGCAGGTTGTGGTTTTCTATGCTCTCTCACTGCTGATCTCTCTTTTATTCGTCGCCCTCACGTTCGTGCTGGCGCGCAATCTGCTAAAGCTATTTGCCGAACGCCGGCTGGGCGTGCTGGGCTCGAAATTCCGCACGCGGATGGTCGTCGGCGCGCTGCTGCTTTCGTTCGCGCCCGTGGTGGTGATGTATTGGTTTGCCTACGGATTGATGAATCGCTCGATCAACATATGGTTTTCCACTCCCGTGGAGGAAGTCCGCGCGGATACCGATGCCATGGCTTCGCTGCTGGCGAATTATGCGGCGCAGAACGCGCGCGCCGAGGCGGTTGCCATCGCGGCCTCGCCGCAAACACAGCGCGCCTTCGACGGCCATGGTTTCTCCGCGACGGTCGATGAATTCCGCAGCCACGAGCCTACCCTGCAAGGCGGTTTCGTCGTCGCCATTGAAAACGGAATTCCAGAGGCCAGCCTCGGCGTGCCCGCTCCCTGGCCGGTATTGAAGGAGAAGCTTCCCTTCGCGGAGGCCGCGGCCGGACAGCCCGCCCGTTTCACCTGGGAGCAAACCGAATACACGCTGGGTAGCGCCGCGGTGGGGAAAGATGGCTTGATTTTAGTGGCCATTCCTCTGCCTACGGAGTTCTCGAGGACGGTCAGGCAGATCGAAGCCAGTCAACAGCGATATCTTCAACTTAGCCACGAGCGCAAGCACGTGCGCCAGACGTACATGGATTTGCTTCTGCTGCTCACCATGATGGTGCTGTTTGTGACCACATGGCTGGCGCTGTTTTTGTCCAAGCTTGTAACGCGTCCGCTGGCGGCATTGGCCGAGGCGACTCAGGAAATCTCCCGCGGCCGTCTTGATTACCGCATCGACGTCAGCGCTGCCGATGAGATCGGAGACCTCGTCCGCTCCTTCAACCGGATGGCGGAGGAACTGGAGACCAGCCGGCATCAGATTGAAGCTTCCAGCCGCGACGCGAGCGCCGCCAACGCCGAACTCGACCAGCGCCGCCGTCAGATGGAAACGATCCTTGAAAGCATCCCAACCGGAGTGCTGTCACTCGATGCCTCCCGCTGCGTCACTCACGCGAACCATGCCCTGCTGCGCATGTTTCATCCCGAAGGCTACGCCGACGGGCAGCACATGCTGCGCGGAGCGCGTCTGGCGGAAATATTTCTGCCGGAGGTGTTAGAGGACCTGGAGCCTATGCTGCGCCGCGCCGATCGCATGGGCATGACCACCAGCCAAATGGAGATGCCGCTGCAGCGCACCTCTCTAAATGTGGCAGTGACCGTAGCAACTTTGCGCCATCAGGAGCAGCGTGCAGGATACGTGCTCGTGTTCGAAGATCTCTCCGATCTTCTGAAGGCTCAGAAGCAAACGGCCTGGCGCGAAGTGGCGCGTCGCGTCGCACATGAAATCAAGAATCCGCTCACGCCCATTGCGCTATCTGCGGAGCGCATTCAGCGTCATCTGGAGCGTGCCACGCCGCCCGACAAAGCGTCGTGGGACATTATTCGTTCCTGCGCGGAAACGATTGCTGGCGCGGTCGAAACGGTTCGCCGGCTGGTGGACGAGTTTTCGACGCTGGCTCGCTTTCCCGCATCCAATCCACACCCGGCGGATATCAACGAGGTCATTGAGAGTGCGCTCTCCATGTTCAATGGACGGCTGGATGGCATCGCTTTGCATAAATCGCTCGCGCCAGACTTGCCTAAAGTTATGGCGGACGCGGAAGCGGTTAAGCGGGCTGTTGCGAACCTGGTGGATAACGCCGCCGAAGCCATGCAGGGTTCGATGGTGCGCGAGATGCAGATTTCAACTGCGCTGGTTGCCAGCCGCGATGCAGTCGAGATCACCGTGGCAGATACGGGCCATGGCGTGACTCGCGAACTCAAGGAAAAACTCTTCTTGCCGTATTTCTCCACCAGGAAGCGCGGAACCGGGCTTGGATTGGCGATCGTGAACCGCGTGATTGAGGAGCATCATGGGTCCATTCGTGTGGAAGAAAACGACCCGGTAGGAGCGCGCTTCATTGTGGAGCTTCCCGTGGTTCCTGAGCCCGCGCTCGCGGACGTCACTGCCCAGCATGCATAAAATTCTTATCGTTGACGACGAGACCGGCATTCGCGAATCGCTCGAAGGAGTGCTGGCGGATGAAGATTACGAAACCGCCTCGGTGGAGAGTGGCGAAGAGTGCCTGAAACTGCTGCGGCGCGAGCATGGTTACGAAGTCGTGCTGCTCGATATCTGGTTGCCCGGCATCGATGGACTGGAAACGCTCGAGAGGATCCGCGAGTTGGATAATCCGCCGGAAGTCATCATGATCTCCGGCCACGGAACCATCGAAACGGCCGTGCGTGCGACCAAGCTGGGCGCGTACGACTTCCTGGAAAAGCCGCTATCCATCGACAAGACGCTGATCCTGATTAAAAACGCCATTGAATCCAAGAAACTGCGTCACGAAAATGTCGATCTAAGAAAACAGCTTCTCGCCAAGAGCGTGATCGTCGGCGACAGCATTCCAATGAAAGCGCTGCGCCAGCAGATTGGCCTGATGGCGCCGACGAACGGACGCGTCCTCATCTACGGCGAGTCGGGCACGGGCAAGGAACTGGTGGCGCACGCAATTCATGCGCAGAGCCTGCGCAAGGACGAGACGTTTGTCGAGGTCAACTGTGCAGCGATTCCCGAAGACCTCATCGAGAGCGAGCTGTTCGGCCATTACAAGGGATCGTTCCCGGGAGCGGCAGTCGACAAAGAAGGTAAATTCCAAAAGGCAAGCGGAGGAACGCTTTTTCTCGACGAAGTCGGCGACATGAGCCTGAAGACGCAGTCGAAAGTACTGCGCACGCTCGAGGAGCAGCGCGTCGCTCCACTCGGCGGCGATGAAACGATTGCGGTGGATGCGCGCATCATCGCTTCCACCAACAAAGATCTGGAAGAAGAGATCTCCAAGGGAAATTTTCGCGAAGATCTTTTCTACCGGCTGAACGTGATTCCTTTTTTCGTGCCCCCGCTGCGCGACCGCAAGGAAGACATTCCTCTGTTCGCGCGGCATTTTCTGAAGGATCTGGCCACGACCTACGGACGGCGTCCCCGCGAAATCACCGACGATGCAGTTGAAGCATTGATGCGCTATTCGTGGCCGGGCAACGTCCGCGAATTGCGCAACGTAATCGAGCGGATTGTCATCATGAATCCCATGACCACCCGGCTCGACCGCAAGCATCTGCCGCCGCTGGTCTACCGCGACGGCCACCGACGCGCCGCGAAAAGCGAATTCTCCACGCTGCACCAGGCGCGCGATGCCTACGAAAGGGATTTCATCCTAAAAAAACTTGATGAGAACCACGGCAATGTAACCCGCACTGCCGAGCTCCTGGGGCTGGAGCGCAGTCATCTTTACCGCAAGATGAAAACTTTGGGCATTGCAGTAAAAGAGTAGGTTGCCGGTAGTGGCGCAATTTAAACTATTAGACGTCGACCGTCATCCTGAGCGGAGCCGTTTTTCAGGTGTAGCGAAGGATCTCCCACTTAACCGGCCCAGCGCGTAAGCCAAACTGCACCACTGCCAGGTTGCCGGGGCGATTGGCGAGGATCGAAGCGCTACCGCTTCACCATGTGGATTTCAGTACCGTTCTTTCTGAACTCCACTTTGTCCATGAGTTGGTTGATCAGAAAAATTCCGCGCCCGTGATTGGAATAAACGTTCTCCCCAACCGTGCAACTAGGGATGCCCTCGGGAGTAAAACCAGTCCCTGGGTCGCGCACTACAATCAGAATTCCGCGCTCTTTGTCATTGCTCACCAGGCATTCGACCGTCTTGGTAGGATCTTCTTTGGCGCCGTGGATCACGGCATTGGCTAGAGCCTCTTGCAGCGATAACTCGATCGCATCTTCCTTGCCATTCACGCCATCCATCTCACGCACCACGGCCATAACTTCCTGCACAACCGGATCGACTGCCTTGCGGTCGGCGGAGAGCGTCACTCGCAAGATCAAATGCAGCTTATCGGGATCAAAATTTTTCTCGGGAAGCGACTCTTCTGAAGAATCCGAAGATGGCATGGGTTGGACCCGTGGTTTCGCGATTATGTGCGGTTCGGTAGACCTGTTAGTTGATTCTAGCCGCTAACCGGCCCAGAGGACAAACTGCGTGGGTGCACCGATTGACGGCAGAGTGGAGTGCCCGATGCGTGCGGACAGCGCTACAGGAGCGCGTCAACCCGACGACCTTGGCGATCTTATCTCTTGGAGGCGGCTTCGAGCGGCGTCTTCTTCAACTCGATCCGCCCATCGGTAAGACGTTCTAATTGCCTTCGCCAGTCGAGTTCATCCACAAAAGCACGTGATGACCGCCAGTTGGCCTGCACTTTGACGTAAAGCGCGAGAAAAACCTTCGTTCCCAACATGCGCTCGATTTGCAGCCGCGCCGAGGTTCCGATGCGCTTCAGCATTTGTCCCTTCTTGCCGATCAGGATGCCCTTCTGGCCCTCGCGCTCACAGTAGATCGTGGCGGAAATTCGCGTCAGCTTTGAGCCCTCTTCGAATTCTTCAACGACGACAGCGGTCGCGTAGGGAAGCTCTTCCTCGGTTTCCATCAGCACTCGCTCCCGAATGATTTCTGAAGCCATGAAACGCGCCGGCTGATCGGTGACCTGGTCTTCCGGGAAATACGGCGGCCCGGCGGGCAATGCCGCCGTTACTTCCTTGAGCAGGATATCGAGCCCATCCCGCTTCAAAGCGGAAATCGGAATGATGGCGTGAAACGCATGGAGCTTCTTATACTCCTCGATCAGTGGCAGCAGCTTTGCTTTGCCGCCTCGAAGCAGGTCAACCTTGTTGAGGACGAGGCAAACCTTCGTCGAGGAATGCTTCAACATTTGGATGGCGAATTCGTCGCGCTGATCAAGCTTGCGCGTCGCATCCATGATCAGCAGAACCAGATCGCAGCCTTCCAATGCCTCACGTACTTCGACCATCATCTTGCGGCCGAGAGAACTGTCCGGCTTGTGCACCCCTGGCGTATCAATCAGAACGATCTGCGCCGCGTCCCGGCCTTTGGCCTTGGGCAGGTTGACAATTCCCTGAATCCGGTTACGCGTCGTTTGCGGTTTGGGCGAGATGATGGCGAGCTTTTCGCCCACGAGAGCATTGAGCAGCGTGGACTTGCCGGCGTTAGGACGGCCGAGAATGCAAACGAAACCGGAACGGAATGGCATAAAAAGGGGCGAGCGGCGAGCTTCGAGCAAAGCACGATCGACGTAATCTCAGTATTTCACGAATCACGCGAAGTAAACGGCTTTACTCGTAGCTCGAAGCTCATCGCCCGTAGCTTCTCAAATCAGCTTCAGCTGCCGGGGCTGCACCGCCGTAATTCTGACGCGTTCGACCTTGCGGTCGGTAGACTCGAGAACTTCGAAGCGCAGGCCGTCGTCGTCCACGGTTTCGCCGCGCTGTGGGATGTGGCCTGCCAGTTCGCTCACCAGACCGGCCACCGTTGCCGATTCCTTTCCCTCCGGCCTTGTTCCGAAAAGTTCGGCGAGCCGGTCCACATCCATGCCCCCGGAAACCACGAACGACTGATCGTTCTCTTTGACGATCTCTGGCTTCTCGTGCTCGTCCCGAATCTCACCAACGATTTCTTCGACCAGATCTTCGATCGTCACCAACCCAGCTACACCGCCGTATTCGTCGACGACGATTGCCATGCGAATATTGTTTTTCTGCATCTCCCGCAGAAGATCGCTTCCCAATTTGCTCTCGGGAACGAAATACACATCGCGCCGCATCAGCGTGTCGAGAGTGCGTGTGGAAGCTTCACTATCCGCCACCTGCAAAACGTCCTGCGTATAAACGATACCCCTGATGTTGTGAATACTTTCCACGTACACCGGGACTCGCGAATAGTGCTTGGTGCGGAGCATTTCGATGAATTGTTCGACCGTCGTTTCCACGGGCACGGCAAAGATCTGCGGACGAGGCTTCATGGCTTCGCGCACGGTCTTGCCGCTGAATTCCACGACGGACTGAATCAACTCGCGGTCGCCCTCCTGAATAATGCCTTCTTCCTGGCCCGCCTCGATTAAGGCATCGACGGCCTCAGAAGCGCTTTCCGGCTCCTCGCGTGTGTTCTGGCGAGTGAGCGATACCACCGATTGCAGAAAACCCAGAACAATGGTCATGGGTAGCACCAGGTAAATCAGTGCGGTCAGCAGCCATCTCCAGCGGATGAGCCAGGCGCCATTGGTGCGCGAGAAGAGAACGAACGGCAGAAATTGATTGAATATAACGATGACCAGAATCAGGCTGATCGCGGCCTGCAGAATTTCGTAGATGCTCCAACGTTGATCACCGAAGACTACGTAACCCACAAGTAAGGCAATGGTCGCAGTGGTCAACTGCTTCAGTACTGTCATGGAGAGCGAGGCGCGCGCCCGGGTAACGTGTAAGCCAGGCTCGACCCTCTGCTCGAAGATGTCGATATTGTCCTGGAATTCCCGCGAGAGGAATTTGCCCATCTCCTGATAAACGCGGTCGACGTAAGAAGCCAAAGCTAAGAGGGCAAGCAACGGACATAACGCGAGTGCGACTTCCCAGTTCATACCTGTCTCCGCTTCGCACCGGGCGCGCGGGCTTTTCTGCGACCCGGGACTTTGCCGGAACCGGGCCGCGTCCTCTCGATCAGTCCAACTTCCAACCTCAGTTGCCGCCGCAGTTGGAGTTCTTTGCGTGCCATCTCGCCATTATCGCGCTCGTGATCGAAGCCCGCCAGATGCAGGATCCCGTGCAGCGCCAGAATCTTCACCTCGTCCGCTACGGTGTGCCCGAGTCGCTCGGCATTTTCCCGTGCGATGTCCGCCGAGATTGCCACTTCGCCGGCAGCCCGCCTGGAGGCAGCGATTCCAGGCGCGGCTGGAAACGACAATACGTCCGTGGCTTTATCTGCTCCGCGGAATTGCCGGTTGAGAGATCGTAACTCGGCGCTGCTCGTCACCAGCACATTCGCCGCGTCATGCAAATGGACGGCGCGGCGCGCCCGCAATACAAAACGCTCGAGGGTCGACCGGCTCAGGCCTGCGATTTTTTTTCGAAAGATAACCAACTTGCTCCCAGCGTGATTTCTCACGGACACCGGCAAAATAAACAGGAGGGCCAGGCTTCGGCCCTCCCACTTACTTAAGAACTTATTCTCCCGAAGCTTCTCTGGGCCTGTCGTTTGCGTTTGTTGCCTCAGAATTCTTAACATCGTTCTTAACGTCGTTCTTAACGTCGGCGTTCTTGCCCCCAGCCAGCAAAAGCATCTGCTGCTCGGCCACCTGCGTTCTGTGCTCGTCGTAAGCGCGAATAATCCGCTGCACTAGGTGATGGCGCACCACATCGGATTCGTCGAAGTGAACGAAGGTAAGACCTTCGACGCGCTTCAGGATGTCAATCGCTTCTAGTAATCCACTGCGCCGGGCGTTGGGCAAGTCGATCTGCGTGATGTCCCCGGTAATCACCGCTTTGGAGTTGAACCCAAGACGGGTGACGAACATCTTCATTTGTTCCGAGGTCGTGTTCTGCGCTTCGTCGAGAATGACGAAGGAATCGTTCAGCGTGCGGCCTCGCATGAATGCGATGGGGGCAATCTCGATGACATTCTTCTCCAGATAGCGGTCGACTTTTTCCGGATCGAGCATGTCATATAGCGCGTCGTACAAGGGACGCAGGTAAGGATCGATCTTATCCTGCAACGTACCCGGCAGGAATCCCAGCCGCTCGCCCGCTTCCACCGCCGGGCGCGCGAGTATGATGCGATTGACGCGCTTAGCGAGCAATGCGGAGATCGCCATCGCCACCGCAAGGTAAGTCTTGCCCGTGCCCGCCGGACCAATGCCGAATACCATGTCGTGCTTTTCGATAGCCTCGACGTAGCGGCGCTGATTCACGCTCTTCGGCTGCACCATGCGGCGCCCCAGCGAGCGCTGCCGTCCGGCATCGGCCAAGCCGCGCAAGGTTGCGCTTGAATCCGCAGTGAGCACACGCAACATGCTGTTGAGATCGCCGTTGTTGAAGGTGTAGCCGGAGCGCTGCAGGCTTTCATAATCGGCAAACACCTGCTCGGCGCGAGCCACGTCGCGAGCCGCGCCCTCAAGTTCAATCGCATTCGATCGGAGATCGATCGTGACGTTTAACCCGTCTTCAAGCAGCCGGACATTCTCGTCGCGTGTGCCGAACAAAGTCTCGATGTTGGGACTAATCCCGATGCTTTTCTTCATTCAATCTCTTCGAAATA
>Ga0181525_10002862_pt1 | contig 13867 bp, 15 predicted proteins | sample PEATcosm2014_Bin_48_FD_121100 | JGI IMG/M metagenome (GOLD analysis project Ga0181525, IMG submission 121100) | Peatland microbial communities from MTU Mesocosm Facility, Houghton, MI, USA - PEATcosm2014_Bin06_10_metaG | ecosystem: Environmental > Terrestrial > Soil > Wetlands > Peat | place...
ATCAGGGCGGTGCCGGCGTCCGCGCAGGCCGACCCGAGCCCGGCTGGTCCCCGCCCGGCTGGTCCCCGCCCGGCTGGTCCCCGCCCGGCTGGTCCCCGCCCGGTCAGCCCCCGCCCGGTCAGCAGGGTCGCCAGCCGGTCGAGGATCTCGTGCGCGGCGGGCCGGTCCTGCGGGTCCTTCGCCAGGGCGGCCGCCACCACGGGCCGCAGCCCCTCAGGCACCGCGGTGATGTTCGGCTGGGCGTGCAGGATCCGGTACACCACAGCGTCGGTCGGTCCGGTGCCGAACGGCGGCTGCCCACTGGCCGCGAATGCCAGCGTCACCGCCCAGGCGAAGACGTCGGCGGCCGGGCCGGCCTGCCCCGTGACCTGCTCCGGGGCCATGTAACCGGTCGTGCCGATGGTCATGCCGGTCTGGGTCAGCGCGGCCGAGTCCAGCACCTGGGCGATCCCGAAGTCGATGACCTTCGGGCCGTCCGCGCCCAGGATGACGTTGCCGGGCTTGAGGTCCCTGTGTACGACCCCGGCTCCGTGGATAGCGGCCAGCGCCTCGGCCAGCCCGGCCGCCAGGCCGAACTGCATCCCGGCGTCCAGCGGCCCGGCCGACTCGACATACTGGGCCAGCGTGGGGCCCGCGGCGTACTCGGTGACGAGGAAAGGCCGGCCCCCCTCAGCGCCGGCCTCTATAACTCGCACGACACGCGCGCCGCGAACCCTGGTCAGCACGGCCATCTCGCGGCCGAACCTGGCCCGGGACTCCTGGTCGTCGGCAAGCTCTGGGCGCAGCAGTTTCACCGCGACCAGGCGGCCGTCATCGGCCACGCCAAGGTAGACAAGGCCCATGCCACCCGAGCCCAGCCTGGCGGTCAGCCGGTAACGCCCGACCCGCCGCAGGTCGCCCGCCTCAAGCGGCTCGCGGTTCCCCGCCGCCGGGCGGAAGGCCGGGTCCGCCGCGAAGGCGTCCTCCAGGTGGCTCAAATCTTCGTCGTCGAAGGTCTCATGGTGCGATTGCTGTCCGATCATGGTGTGGCCTCCCCAGCCGTTCGTCCTGGTCGCAACGCTAGGTAGGGCGGGGTTCTGTCACCATGAAGAAGGACCCACGGAATAAGGCACAGTTACGGATTGCGTCCATGGCGCGCCGCACTTCACGCAGACGAGCGTGTCGGGTGCACTCTGCGTTACTATCCGCGCCGTGGACCCAATCGACTCTCTTGCCAGCCGCCTACCGCGCGGCGCCGTCACGACCGACCCCCAGATCCTGCGGGAACGCGCGATCGACAGCTGGACCCTTGGTCTTTTGCGCCAGGTCAGGGGCGACGAAATGCTCGAACCCGCCGCGGTGGTGTTCCCCACCTCTACCGAGGACGTCGCCACCGTGCTGTCCTGGGCCGCGCCCATGCGGATACCCGTGATCACCCGCGGCGGCGGATCCGGTGTATGCGGCGGTGCCAGCGGCGCCAAGGCGTCGGTCGTGCTCGATATGTCCCGGATGGACAAGGTCACCGACGTCGACCTCACCTCACGCGTGGTGCACGTCCAGGCCGGCGTGCGCGGCGACCAGCTGGAAGACGTGCTGGCCGCCGACGGGCTTACCGTCGGCCACTACCCGCAGTCGCTCGCTATGTCCACGGTGGGCGGCTGGATCGCCGCCTCCTCCGCCGGGCAGGCCTCCACCGGCTTCGGGGCCATCGAGGACGTGCTGCTCGGGCTGACCGCGGTCCTGCCGACCGGCCGGATCCTGCGCTGCCGGCCGGTGCCCCGCTCGGCCGCCGGGCCGGACCTACGGCGGCTGCTGGTCGGGTCCGAGGGGACGTTCGCCGTGGTGACCGAGGCGACGCTGGCCTGCCGGCCCAGGCCCGCGGGCTTGCAGTGGCTGGCCTTCGGCTTCCCGTCGTTCGACACGCTCGCCGACGGCCTGCGCGACGCGGTGCGCGCGGAGACCGGGGCGGTCATCTGCCGCGGGTACGACCAGACCGACGCTCAGCTCAGCTTCGGGCCGCTCGGCCACTCCGGCGGGTGCGTGGGGCTGCTCGGCTTCCCGGTCGGCCTGCCGGGCATGGACGAAAGGACGGCGGCAGCGGCCGCGGCGGTCGGGGCGGCCGGCACCCGGCTCGACTCCTCCTACGGGGACCACTGGTGGCGGCACCGCAACGACGCCGTGGACACCTACGCCAGGATCATGGGGCCGGATCGCGCGTTCGGATCCGGGGTCGTGGTCGACACGATGGAGGTCGCGGGCCTGTGGTCCGTCGTGCCGCGGCTGTACGCGGGCGTGCGCAGCGCCCTGGCCGCGACCGCCCAGGCGGTGGGCTGTCACCTGTCGCATCTGTACCCGTCGGGCTCCTCGCTGTACTTCACGTTCCTGATCAGCGGTGCCGACGACAGGGATGCGGAGACCCGGTACCTGGCGGCCTGGGACCAGGCCGTGCGAAGCTGTGCGGCCATGGGCGGAACGATGACCCACCATCACGGCGTGGGCCGCCTGAAGTCCGCCTACATGCAAGGCGAGCTCGGCGAGACCGGGGTGGAGTTGCTGCGCAGGATCAAGTCGGCCTTCGATCCCGACGGGATCATGAACCCCCGGGTCCTGTTGCCGTGACCTCAACCACCGAGCACGAATCAACCACGAAATTCTCCACAATAGAATAGAGATTTTAATATTGGTCCTGGCGTGGTAAATGAGACTGATGGTGTCGGCAAGCTAGGACGTAACTTCTCCGGGAGGCGGATCGAGGCGTCCCGGGTGCTGAGCCGGGTCCTGCGGACGAGCACGTCCTCGTCGGTGATCGCCATCTCGCGGCTGCGAGCCAGGTCAAGTTCCACCTTCAGGACCGGCAGCCCGTCCGCGGCGGGCTCGCCGAGCGACCGGTCGCGGCCGATCATGGCGGCGGCCTCACGCCAGTCGTCGCCGTACCTCTGCACCAGCCTTGGGCCCACATGCGGCGGCAGGCCCAGCGCGGCCGCCTCGGCGGTGGCCAGTTGCACTGCCTGCGCCACCGGGCCGTGCAGGCCGAGCGGGATGCCCTGGGTCAGGCACTGCCCGCCCCCGCCGAGCGCCGCCTGGACCCGGTCGACGAGGTCCTTGGTCATCGCCCGGTACGTGGTCAGCTTTCCGCCCGTGATGGTGAAGAGCCCGGGCGGCTCCTCGAAGACCGCGTGCCGCCGGGACAGGTCGGCAGTCCGGGAGTCGCCCGCGCCCTGGTCCAGCAGCGGGCGCAATCCGGCCCAGGACGCCACCACGTCGCGCTCGGTCACGCCGGGGAAGTCAGCCGCCACCGCGGTCAGGATGTAGTCTCGGTCGGACTCGCCGACGGCCGGGTGGTCCAGGTCGCCCGAATAAGGCGTGTCGGTCGTCCCCGCGTAGACCCGGTCCTCCCACGGGACGACAAACAGGTACCGGCCGTCGCCGGCGGCCGAGGGCAGCACCATGGCGACCCTCGTCCGCACCGCTCCCGGGCGGAACACCAGGTGGATCCCCTTGCTCGGCACCAGCCGAGCCCCGACAGAGGCCAGGCCATCGGCCCACACGCCGCAGGCGTTGACCGTGGCCGCGGCCCGGACCTCGAACCGCTGCCCGCCGATCTCGTCGGTCACCACGGCCCCAGTCACCCTGGCACCGCCGAGCAGCCGCTCGACCCGAGCGTGGTTGGCGAGCACCGCGCCGTAGGCCGCCGCCGTCCGTGCCACCTCGATGGTGAGCCGGGCATCGTCGGTCTGCCCCTCGAAGTACCGGAAGCCGCGCGACCAGGCGCGCAGTCCAGGGACGGCGGCCCGGACCCGCTGTGCGTTCACCGCCCGGTGGCCGCCGATGTTCCGCCTGGCCGCCAGCGCGTCGTAGGCGGCCAGCCCGAGCCGATAGCGGACGCGGCTGCGCCGGTCGTCCGCCAGCATGTACATGGGCACCGGGCGGATCAGGTGCGGCGCCAGCCGCAGCAGCGTGCCGCGTTCGGCGAGCGACTCCCGCACCAGGCCGAACTCCCCGTGCTCGAGGTACCGCAGCCCCCCGTGGACCAGCCGGGATGAACGCCCGGAGGTGCCCGCCGCGAAGTCGTCCTTCTCCACCAGCGCGACCGAGTACCCGCGGGCGGCGGCGTCGAGGGCGATGCCCACGCCGGTGATCCCGCCGCCGATGACCAGCACGTCGAACCGGTCGGAGGCCATCCTGGCCAGGTTGGCGGTCCGGGTCGCCGCGGAGAAGGACAGCACCAGCCGATGGTAGCGGTGCTAAGGGACGAGCTCCAGGCAGGAGACGCTCGGCATCGGCAGGTCGAAGCCGAGCTCGAGCAGCCCGTCCTCACCCGCTACAAGCGTCGCTGGAACCAGCTCGTCCAGCGTGTTTGCCTCCCCCAGCAGTGCCCACTGCTTGTCGTCCGGCCAGCCGGACCCGCCGCTCATCTCCTCCCAGACCCGGGTGATGTTGGAGTGGTCCGCGTCGATGCGGTAGTGCCTGACCATGTAGGAGACCCCGGCGGGCACGGCCACCCGTACCGTGACCTGCCGGTCCAGGTCGGCGCCGATCGTGCGCTGGTCCAGCGTGACGTTCCAGACCAGGATCGAGATCCTGCCGTCGTCGCCGCGCGCCGCGAGCGCCTCCACCAGCCCGCCCGCCCCGTCGCCGTTCACCGCCACCGGCAGCCGCTGCGGTCCCAGCCGCGCCAGCCGGTCCAGCGCCCAGTACCTGGGCTTGCGCAGGTTCCCCACCGACAGCAGCCCGAACCCGCCGTGGAACAGTTCCGGCGGCGCGCCGAGCTCCTCGAAATGGTCGGAGGCGACCCAATGCGACAGCGACTCGATCCGGCCCATCGCCGCGGCCATGTCGCGGAGCAGGAACGCCGCCGCGAAGACGGTGTCGCCGACCCGGTGGAAGTGCGTCGAGCCGCAAGATACTGAGAATCAGCATGGTATGATTTTCTGCATGGCTGCCCCGACTCATCACCGTCCGCATATCCGGACCGCCATCCTGCGTGCCCGGGGCACGGTGACCATCCCGCAGGACGTGCGGGACCGTCTGGACCTGGCCGAGGGCGATCAGTTCGTGGTCACGGTCGAGGACGACAGGATCGTCCTGACCCCAACCTCGGTCATCCCTGACGACCAGGCATGGTTCTGGACACCAGAATGGCAGGCCAAGGAGGCCGAGGTCGATGAGGCCGCCGCGCAAGGCGAGCGTGGCACGGTGTTCGGCAGCGCCGAGGAGTTCCTAACCTACCTCGACGAGAACTCCAAGCCCGGCACGTAGCGTGCCCACCTTCGAATGGCGAGGGCTGTTCGACCGGGAATGGCGTGCTCTGACAGCCGAGCAGCAGCGCGCCTTCCGGCAGGCCGTCGCCGCGTTCGTGGAGGACCTCCGAGAGGGCACGGGCTTCCGCAAGAGCCTGCGGGTAAAGAAGATGCAAGGCCGGGAAGACATCTGGGAAATGACCTGGGCACCCGATGGCAGGGCCACCTTCCACTTCGGGACCCCAGTAGCAGAAGGCGAGTTGCACATCGTCTGGCGCCGGATCGGCACCCACAAGCTCTTCGCCCGCCCCTAACCCGCGTTCCGGATCCCTGGTCGCGTGCGCCAAACGCAAGTCCGACTCGGCATGAAGAGGCCAAGTCGGACTGGATTGCGCAGAGGCTAGGCGTCGCGGCGGAGCAGGACGGCGGCGGTGACCGCGATGAGGGCGGCGGCGAGGACGACGAAGATGCCGAACTCGATGCCCTGGAACGCCCAGAAACGGTTGGCGGGCTGGTAGGTGATGAACGCGCGGTAGTGAGACAGGGCCTGGACGCAGGCCCCCGACGGGTTGCCGTTGCCGTTGGCCGCGGACGCGCAGGAGGCCGGCAGGGTGGTCTGGGGTATCCCGTCGAAGTAGGGCACGTTGTTGATCTGCGCTATCGGCTGCCCGTTGGGACCGAGGACGCCCTGGGAGAGCGACCAGAAGGCCCCGGCCGGGTTGAAGCCGCGCGTCACGTTGTAGTACGTGGTGACCGCGCTCATGTAGTGCGGCCGCAGCAGCAGCGTGACCAGCGCGCGCACCCCGACGAACCCGGCCAGCGTGACGGCCAGCGCCGGTAGCGTACGGCGCAGCAGCGCGCCCGAGACGATGCCCAGCGCCATCGCGAACAGCGAGTAGGCGACGGGGACAAGGCCGACGAGGTCGAACCGGCCGGGATCGAACTGGTTGAGCTGCTCGGCGTTCGTCGGGCTGGACCACCAGGACACCAGGATCGAGATGACCGCGCCCCAGATCGTCGCGGCGAGCATCATCCACCCGATCTTGACCGTGAGCCAGCGCTTGCGGGTGACGCTCTGCATCCAGGCGAACTGCGTGGTGCCGGCCTCGACCTCGGCGGCCACCAGCGGGGCGCCCCAGAACAGGCCGACGATGAGCGGCGCGCCCAGCGTCGCGATCACCAGGAAGCCCACCACCTTGTTGCCCATGAACAGGCCGCCGAGCTGTTCGCAGCCGTGGCCTGCGGCGCAGGTGGTCGCCGCGTGGTGGAACTGAGCCGCCACCTGATCGCCGGCGATGACGATTACGACCGCGAACGCGGCGAGCAGGGCGGCGCCCAGGATGTACTGAATGCGGTGCTGGCGCCAGACTAGCCAGGTCATTGCTGATCATCTCCAACCGAGGTGAAGGCGGCGCGGGCTGGCGGGGCGTCCTCGCCCATGTAGGCGAGCACGATGTCTTCCAGGCTGACGTCGCTGACCTGGAAGGCCGGGTCGTGGACCGGGCCGTTGAGCCGGACCAGCATGGTCGTCTGCCGCGGCGTGCGGGTGACCTGCACGACGTAGTGGTCTCGCTCGATCGCCGTGGTGTCCTTGCGCGGGCCGACCAGGAGCTTGTGCTCGGCGAGCACGTCGTCGATGTCGCCGCACAGCTGGACCCGGGACGAGGACAGCATGACGATGTGGTCGCAGACCCGTTCCATGTCCGTGACCAGGTGCGAGGACAGCATCACGGTCAGGCCGCCCACGGCTACCCCGTCGGTCAGGGTGCCAAGGAAGTTCCGCCGCGCCAGCGGGTCGAGCGCGGCGACCGGCTCGTCGAGCAGCAGCAGCCGCGGCCGCTTGCCCAGGATGAGGCTCAGCGCGACCTGCGCCCGCTGACCTCCGGACAGCTTGCCCACCGGCCGGTCAAGGGGAATGTTCAGCGCGGCCAGCCGCTCTCGCACGGACGCGCTGTCCCAGCGCGGGTTCAGGTGCGCGCCCGCGCGGATGTGGTCCTCGGCCGACAGCCTCCGGTACAGCGGGATCTCCTGGGCCAGGTAGCCGATCTCGGCGAGGAAGGCCGGGTCCTGGCGCGGGACGCTGCCGTTGACGGTGACCTGCCCGGCGGTCGGCTTCGACAGGCCGGCCAGCAGCTTCAGCAGCGTCGTCTTGCCGGCGCCGTTCGGCCCGATGAGCGCGGAGATCCGTCCCTCGGGCACCGTGATCGTGCAGTCGTTCAGGGCGGCCGTCTTGCCGTAGCACTTGGTCAGCCCCGTGGTGGTGATGGCGGGAGTCATGCGATCTCCTCCTCCTCGGCGGTTGCCCGCATCGTGGTGTGGAGCAGCGCCTCCATGGACTCGTCGTCGAGGCCGGCCGCGCGGGCCTCGCGCACCCAGGTGGCCAGGCTGCGGCCCAGCCGCGAGTGCGTGCCAGGCGGCGGGCCCGGCGGGAGGCCACGGACGAAGGTGCCGTGCCCGGCCCTGGCCTCGACCAGCCCTTCGCGCTCCAGGTCCCGGTAGGCCTTCAGCACGGTGTTCGGGTTGATCGCCGTCTCGGAGACCACCTCGCGCACCGTGGGCAGCTGGTCGCCCAGCTTCAGCACGCCCATCCGCAGCGCCTGCCTGACCTGCTGGACGATCTGCAGGTAGGGCGGCACCACCGAATGTCCGTCAACCCGGAAACTGAGCATTCTTCGACTCTCCAAAGTACTAGTTGACTAAGACACTAGATGCCTGACGCGGCCCTGTCAAACCATTCCCGCCGCTACCGTCTCCCGCCGCTACCGTCACGCAACCGTCAGCGCACCTTGGCGCCACGCCAGGAAATCAGCATCGATCTTGAGCCCCCGGCCACCAGAGCGCCGGGACACCCGAAAGGCCCGACTCGATGAGCGCGCATCCCATCAGCAAGTTCCGCACCGCCGTCACCGCCGGCATCCTCGTCGCTGCGGCCCTCGCCGCCACGATCCTGCCCGCGTCCGCCGCCGCGACCGCCCCGGTCCGGTACGCCCAGACCGGCTGGGCCGGCTATGTCTGGCCCACCGCCAGCCACACCGTCACCGCCTCACTGCGTCTGCCGGCCGCGCACGCCACCGGCACCGCAGGCGCCGCGTTCTGGGTCGGGTTCGGCACCGGCCCCGGCATCGAGCAGACCGGCTTCACCGCCAACATCACCGGCGGGCACCTGCGCTGGTCGTCCTGGTACGAGCTCTACCCCTCCCCGGCCGTCACCTTCGGTCGTCCCGCCGCCACCGGCGACTACGTCACCATGACCGTCACCTACCGCGGCGGCGGCTGGTACACCCTGACCCTCAAGGACACCACCAGGCGCTGGACCGCCTCGGTTACCAAGCACACCAGCGTTTCCAGCCTCGGCCTCGCCGAGGCCACCACCGAGGCCTACGGCCCCGCGCCCGCCCACTTCGCCCCCGCCCGGTTCTACAACCTGCCCACCACCGCGGGCCGCACCTATACCCTGCCCTGGGCCCATCTGTCCGCCCTGACCCGCCACGCCTTCACCGTCTCCTGGTAACCACCCAGACCCACCCCACCCACCAGGGAGGCCGGCGGCACACCGGGCGGGTTAGGGGGAGTGGCCAGCGCCGCAAAAGTCAGCCGCGCCCGACGGGTTCACCATCGAAGTGGCGATACCTTCCTCGGGGCGGCTGACTCGCTTCTGCCGCTGGACCTGGCCTGCTAACTAGTGATCATGACCGAACTGCCGAGGGGAACCCGGGATAGCGCCCGCAATGCGGCAGGGGGAACCCGGACGCAGCCGTGGCTGACCGCATGGCCGAACACGGCCGGGTCCGGCCAGCCGTGCAGGCCGACCGTGCCAGGGCCGCCGCCGAAGGTCGTCAGGGTGTTGGAGTGCAGGCCAAGCGGGAGGATCAGCGGGCTGTAGGTCGGGTGCGGTGGTGACAGCGAGGCGAGCACGAATGTCCGCCCTGTGGGGGTGGGTGTGCCCGTGGCGCCCTCGGCCACCGTCCACGATCCCAGGCTGCGGCCGGCGTCAAGGAGGGTCAGCCGGTAGGCGGCCAGGTTGATCTCTACCTGATAGGCACTGTAGGCAGTCTGCAGCCCGCCGCCGCCCAGGTAGATCCAGCCTGTGGACCGGTTCGGCCGGGTCGGCAGCAGCACCCGGTCCCAGCCCGGCTGCGACTGCACGACCGGGACCCAGGTGGGGCTCCCCAGCTCCGTGACAGGTAGCGCTGCCGTCGGCGGCCCGCCCGGGCGGGCGTAGATCACGCGCGTCGCCATGGGATGCAGCACGATCCCCGTCTCTGGCTCGAACGGGGCTGGATCCTGCGGCGCCGCGGGCGTTGTCCCGAATGTGGTGGCCATCGGCAATCGTGCCATCTGCGATGCGGAAACGCGTCTGGGCTGCACAGGCGGGGGCTGCGGGCCGGGGGCGTGCGACGAGCCGGGGGCGTGCAACGGGCCGGAGGCATGCGACGGGCCGGCGGTCCCGCAGCCCGACGCCAGGGCAACAATAGCCAGCGTAATGACCGGTATGGTCGCCTTTGCCCTCCCTGCGACGAGGCGGCAGCGCCCGTCAAATCGGAAGTTATCACCCATTGATAGACCTCGGAATACAAGAGACAAAGGCTAACGCGCGCATTTCGTAACCATGCCGGGGGCATGACGGCCTGGTTCAGGGATCACGGCCCTGGAACTGGGATTTCGTCCTAAATTGTAGCACAGCAGAACCTTCCGATGAGAGCGCGAATTATCAACCCGTGCGTGCGGCTGAACCGTATCCTGGGCCTGGCGGAGCGCTTCCCTGAATTTCTGGATTTGTATCTTCATAGCATGATTTATTCACTGGAGAAGAGTCTACTGACAGTGGAAGGGCGTTCGCCCGAAAAATTATTGGTAAATTCGTGTAGAGTGCAATTGACCGGGCAGACGCTTTGATCGGGGTAACGGCTGATGAGCCAGTGGGGATCCCTAATTTCCTGAGAAGAGCCATTAGAGAAAGGCACCCCATATGACGGATATCGGCAGCCGTGCTTCGCGTAGGCGCGTCGGCTACGTCTGGATGGCCGTAGGCCCCCTGGCTGCCGGCGCCATAGCCATAGCCATGTTCATCGCCATGCAGCCCGCATTTGCCGCGGTAGCTCCAGTGGGTCTTGGAACGGCTGGCAGTTTCGCGGTCCTGGCCGGGAGCACAGTCACCAACACTGGCCCGAGCAGTATCAACGGCGACCTCGGCGTGAGCCCGGACACGGCCGTGACCGGGTTCCCTCCCGGCATCGTGACCGGTAGCGTGCACACGGCCGACGGGGTGGCGGCGGACGCCCAGAACGACTTGACAACCGCGTACAACGATGCCGCCGGGCGAGACGCATCGGCCACCGTCGGCCCTTTCATCGGCGCCGGCCAGACGCTCGCGCCCGGTGTGTACAAGGCCACGTCGTCGCTGGAGGTCGGCGGGGCGCTGACCCTGGACGCGCATGGTAACGCGAACGCGGTCTTCATCTTCCAGGCCGCTTCCACGCTCATCACCGACTCGGCCAGTAGCGTTATCCTCACCAACGGCGCCCAGGCCTGCAACGTCTTCTGGCAAGTGGGCAGTTCCGCGACACTCGGAACCGATTCCCTCTTCCAGGGCAACGTCCTCGCCCTGACCTCGATCACGGTGACGACCGGCGACACCATCGCCGGCCGCGCGCTTGCCCGCAACGCGGCCGTGACCCTCGACGACGACACGATCACTGTGCCTGGCTGCACGACGACATCGCCGACACCCACCCCGACTCCCCCCACCACCAGCCCCGCGACGCCGACACCGACTAGCCCCACTCCGATACCGAACACCACCAGCCCCGGGCTGACACCGACGCCGACTCGATACGCGACGCCGCCGACCACACCGGTGCCGACCACACCGGCGCCGACTCAATACGGACCTCCGCCTGCCACGCCGGCGCCTGTTCCCTCACCTGTCGGTACCCCCTTCCCGGTGACAGGCTGAGGATCGTGCTGGGCGGTCGTCAGCCGGCGGCCAGTTCCGAGACGGTCCGGACGTCCAGGTCGGCGAGGCTGGTGAGCACGAGGGCGGCGGTGCTCAGGACCGCCGGGTCCGGCGGGTACTCCGGTCGCGGGATCCCGATCACGTGACACCCCGCGGCCGCCGCCGAACGCAGTCCGTTAGTCGAGTCCTCCACCGCCGCGCAGCGGTCCGGGCGGTGACCCAGCAGGCCGGCCACCGCCAGGTAGACGTCCGGTGCAGGCTTACCCTGCGCGACCTGCTCGGTGGACATCGATGCGGCGAAGTATTCCCGCAGGTCCGTGTGCTCGAGCACGGTCTGGATCAGGGCGGGAGGGGATGAGCTCGCCAGCCCGAGCGGCCAGCGGCTGGCCATCCGCCGGACCGCCTCGACCGCACCTGGCAACAGCGGCACGTGCTCGGCGTAGCGGTCGCGCATCCGGTCGACGACCACCGCCGCGACGCGTTCGGGCGGCAGGCCGACCCCCAGGTCATGGCTCAGGTACCTGGCCCACTCGCCGGTGCTCATGCCCATGATCCGGCGCTGCGCCTCGGGCGTCCAAGTGCCGCCGTACTCGGCGACGACCTGGCGGCGCACCTGCTCCCACACCGGCTCGGAATCGACGATCACGCCATCGAGGTCGAACACCACCGCTTCGATCATCGGCCCGCCTGCCCTTCCGCGAGTAACTCCCGCGCCATGGTCCCACCACGCGGGAGGACGCACATGCAAGGCACTGATACCACGGCCCGTTCGGCGCCGGAACGCCTTGGCGCCGAGGCCGCCGAAGACCTCCGCGACGAGCTGCGCGAGTTCGCCCACCTGGGCGGATTCACCGGCGTCGGCGGCTACCGCGTCGACTTCGCCGCCGCGCACCCCGACGACCCGTCCCGGATGATCCTGGCCGTCGAGGCGACGGCGCGTCCTACCGCGACTCCGGCAGCGTCCGCGACCGCGACCGCCTGCGCAAGGAGCACCTGGAGCGCCTCGGCTGGCGCTTCCACCGCCTGTGGTCCACCAACTGGTTCCACGACCCCGATACCGAGGTGGCCAAGCTCCGCGAAGCCTATGAAAAAGCCGTAACCTCAGCTTCGCCGGAACCTCTAGTCACACCCGCACTCTCGGGCGTGGTCGCAACGAGGTCGTCTCCCCGCCCCTAACCACAACGACGGTCCATCGTCGTGGTCACAGCAACAGCAATGGTCCATCGTCGTGGCGAGGTAACCGGGCTTACGGTAGGTCCGGTCCGACGCCTTCCAGTGGACCTCGCTCGAGCCGCTGCTGCGCGGCCTCGGCGTGACCGATCTCGTCGTCTGTGGCGTGATCACGAACATCTGCGTGGAGAGCACGGTGCATTCGGCCTTCATGCGCGACTTCCCCGTCACCCTGCTCGCCGACTGCTGCGCCGCCAAGACCCGCCGCCTGCACGAGCTGTCCGTCGAGGTCCTGTCCAGCTACCGGCTCGCCGAGATCGCTGAGATCACCGTGGGCTTCGAGTTCAGCTCGACCGCGAACGCGGCCTGACCCTGGTCGCCAGCCCGGCGACCAGCCGCCAGCCGAGCAGGAACAGCCCGAGGAACCCGAGCGCGACCAGCACGAACGCGAACGCGGTGCCCTGCCCGGACACCACCCGCAACACCATGCCCACCGCGACCGTGCCCAGCCACGCTCCGATCCCGGCCGGCACGAGCCCGGCCGGCCGCCGCCATGCCCGCGCCGCCAGCCACCCGCAGGCCAGCCCGGCAAGGAACGGCCACGCGGTCGACGCGATCCCGCCCAGGCTCTCGCCCTTGGCGTGACTAGCCCGCCCGATGATCACGAACGCCAGCACGCAGCAGCAGTCAGCCAGCAGGGCCAGCGGCGCCGAGCGAACGCGCCCAGCCAAAATGGACACAGCCCCAAAGACTAGCGCTGCGGCTCCACGATCACCTTCAGCCCGGTGCGGCCCGCCGCGTCCCCGAACGCCGCCGCGATTTCCCCAAGTCCCGCTCGCCTGGTCACCAGCGAGCCGAGATCCACGACGCCGCGTTCGGCCAGGCTGATCGCCCGCGGGTACACCTCGTTCATCCGCCGCACCATCGCGATCGTCAGTCCCTTGCGTCGCGTCGCCGAGGCCCGGAGCGTGATCACGTCGTCCCCGGGGATGCCGGCTAGCACCAGCCGCCCCCCTGGCCGCACGGACCCGACCGCCAGCCCGACCGCCTCGTCGTTCCCCGCTGCCTCGAACGCCACGTCCACTCCGAAGCCGGTCAGCTCGCTCATCAGGTCACCGTCGGCGAACGCTGCGGGCTCGGCCACCACGTCCGCGCCGAACCGCGCCGCCGCCTCCCGCCGGTGCGCGAGCGGCTCGATGGCCAGCACCGATTTCGCACCCGCCGCCTTAAGGAGCCCGATGAGCAGCAGCCCGATCGGCCCGCACCCCACCACCGACGCGCTGCCGCCGAACGGGAGGTGCCCGAGGTCCACGGCATGCACCGCCACCCCGAGCGGCTCGAGCATCGCGCCGTCCGCGTCCGACAGCGCGTCCGGCAGCGGGTGCAGCAGCCTCGTCGGCCACGCCATGAACTCCCGCATCATCCCGTCGGTCTCGCCGTGCCCGGAGAACCGGATCCCGTAGCACAGGTTCCGGTAGCCATCACGGCACGCGCGGCAGGTCTCGTCCGGAATCGCCGGGTC
>Ga0181525_10002864_pt1 | contig 13865 bp, 15 predicted proteins | sample PEATcosm2014_Bin_48_FD_121100 | JGI IMG/M metagenome (GOLD analysis project Ga0181525, IMG submission 121100) | Peatland microbial communities from MTU Mesocosm Facility, Houghton, MI, USA - PEATcosm2014_Bin06_10_metaG | ecosystem: Environmental > Terrestrial > Soil > Wetlands > Peat | place...
CAAAATCGCCGCCACCAAACGCGCCGGGCGATGATCTTTAAATTGTCCCATATTCGACTTCACTGTTCCGGCAAATAGAGCCATGGTCGTGGCCATGAAAATAGACCAATTATCGCCCGAAACGTTGACCGAAGCCAAGAACGCCCGACGCCTGTTTCTCATGGTGGCCGAACTTCACAAATTGGGCTACGAAGGCTTGAGGGTCGCACCATTTTTGTCTCCCTCCGGTTGCTACTGGCGGTGCGTCATCCTCCCGGCATCCATGACCAGCCCCACCCACGGCGCACGTCTTGCCCGTGACGATGACTACGAATTGTTGCCCCGCTACTCAAGTGCGGACGAGGACAATTATTTCGGCTGGCGGCACATGAAGCCCAAAACTCCATTGATTTTAGCGAGGCGGTTCATCGTGGAATTTCCGAAATTCGCCCAACAAGGCCACCATCCCGATCCGGCCTACGTCGGCTGGTTTACGAGGATGCTGGAGCTGACGGCACCAATCGGCGTCGTTTCGGCCTTCGGGGACATGTGTTCGCCCACCGACCGGATGATAACCGAATTTTGCGAAGATGGCGTAGTGGTGCCGCTGCCGCCGGAGTGGGGTGGAAAATAGGCCGGCTTGCTTTGTATGCTTTCTGTATGCTTTTCGAGCATCGGTTTGGAAAGGAACGCAAAAGCCGCCAAGGGAACCAAAGGGAAACACCATAAAGCGTCAACTTGATAATTCGCTTTGATTTATTTGGCTAAAACCAACGTTTAGCCCCTAAAAAAAAGTGGTGGTAGGTGATGGATTCGAACCATCGAAGGCGTAAGCCAGCAGATTTACAGTCTGCCCCCGTTGGCCACTTGGGTAACCTACCACTTGAGGGGTGCAGATTAAGCCAAACTGCATCAGTCTTGTCAATGCGCTGCCAAATGCCTTTTTGTCCTAGTGGTCGCCAGCTTGTCAATTTTCCAGCACGAGAACGATTGCTGCGGCCGCAGTTGCAAAAGTCCAGCGCTATCTTTAGCTTGGACATATGTTCGACTCGTTAAGCGGCAAACTGCAAAATGCCTTCCGCAATTTGCGCGGTCTCGGAAAAATTTCCGAAACCAATGTCGGTGATTCCCTGCGCGAAGTGCGCATGGCGCTGCTTGATGCCGACGTGAATTTCAAGGTCGCGCGAGATTTTATCGAGCGCGTCAAAGTTAAATCCCTCGGTGCGGAAGTCGTCGCCAGCGTCCAACCCGGCCAGCAAATCGTGAAAATCATCCACGACGAACTCGTGGATTTGCTTGGTTCGCAAAATGCCTCGCTGAATTTGAGCGGCAACCCGTGTTCAATTCTCATGGTCGGTCTTCACGGCTCCGGCAAAACCACTTCCAGTGGCAAGCTCGCGCGCTTGCTGAAAAAGCAAGGGCGCCAGCCGTTGCTCGTTGCGGCGGACGTTTATCGTCCGGCGGCGATGGATCAATTGGAAACGCTCGGCAAACAAATCGAGATCCCGATTTTTTTGAAGCGCGGCGAAACGGACGTTCTGAAAATCGCACGCGAAGCCATGGATTTTGCTGAGGCGAACCATCGCAATATTTTGATTTTCGACACCGCCGGCCGTTTGCAGATTGACGAATCGCTCGTGCAGGAACTCGTGCGCCTGCGCGATCTCGTGAAGCCGCAGGAAATTCTGCTCGTCCTCGACGCCGCCACCGGACAGGAAGCCGTCAATGTCGCAACGCATTTTGATTCAGCGTTGCAGATCACCGGCTCAATTCTCACGAAGCTGGATGGCGATGCTCGTGGGGGCGCGGCGTTGAGCATGAAGGCCGTCACTGGCAAACCCATCAAGTTCATGGGAACCGGCGAGAAGCTTGACGAGTTCGAGCCGTTTCATCCCGAACGCATGGCCTCACGAATTCTCGGCATGGGTGACGTCGTCAGTCTCGTTGAACGCGCCGCCGAAGCTGTCAGCGAAGACGATGCCAAGCGCATGGAGGAAAAAATGCGCAAGGGCCAGTTCACGCTCGCAGATTTTCTGGAACAATTGCGCGCGATGAAAAAGTTCGGCTCGCTTGAAAGTGTGATGAAAATGCTGCCCGGCGGCTCGGAGATGTTGAAACAGCAGGGCGACCTCTCAAAACAGGAAAAGGAATTCAAGCGCATGGAGGCGATGATTTGCGGCATGACGACGCAGGAGCGGTGCAGCCCGCAAATTCTCAACGCCAAGCGCCGCATCCGCATCGCCAAGGGCAGCGGCGTAACCGTTACGGAGTTGAACACGATGCTGAACAAATTCGGCGAGATGCAGCAGATGATGAAAAAAATGGGAAAGTTCTCTAAAATGATGGGCAAAATGGGCGGCGGTTTGCCCGGAATATTAAGGAGATAATTTTCTATTGCAGATTTACAGTTTAAAACCAGTTTGAATAATCAGCACAAAAAAGAAGCCATACACTGCTCCGGCTCCCAATCCGAACTGAACAGACTTCGCCAGCATTGGTATGCGTTGACCTCCGATCTCTGTAAAACGAAAGTCTGTCTGCTTTTGTCTGAATCGAAAGCTAGAATAATTGGAACCGACTTTATCCACCGATCAACACCAAGTTCTTTAGAGTAGGTGTTGGCAGTCCTCCTTTTGGTTCTTCAGTCACGGCGAATCGGTTGGCCGATTCGATCAGCTTGTCTGTCTTGAATTGAATCCGCACATTGCCCTGCACATCCACTTGGAATACGCCCGCGCTGACTGGTGTGGGATATTTTGGATCAATCACCCATAACTGGTAATCCCTGTCTGCCGGCAAAGGTCTGAGGTTTTGAACCACGAATACGCCACGCTGCTGGTCTTTGTCCCACAAACCCACGGCCACTGCCTTCGGCAAATCCGTCAGCATTGAATTCAACATCGCGATGCGCAAGTTGCCAATCTGGTTCGTTTCCTGCAACGCCAGCACGGTCTGCTGCAAATCATTTGTCGCCGCCGACAATAACTGCGCCAGCGAGTTCAATTTGTCAATTTTCCGTTCCTGTTCTCCAATCGTTTGGCGCAGCCGGCTGTCCTGCGCAAAAAACAAAACGCACAACAGCGCCAGGCACGTCGCCAGTGACCACGGCAGCTAGAGTGCCAAACCCGATTTCCGCTCCGGCAGCGAAACGATTTTTTGCACCGGTGCGGCTTGCGCGAGAATTTTTGCGCGCAATTGCGTCGTCGGTTCTGTCATCGGCACGGAGCCCGCCAGCGCGCCGGTGGCGACGCTCAATCGCGCGACGCACGCCTGCAGTTCCGGATCGGCCTTCATCGCCTTTTTGAATTCATAGGCTTCCTTGTCGCTCAACGCGCCCAAAACATGTAGCGAGGCCTGCTCTTCCATGCGCTCGTCAATCATAGCACGCCCTCCAGTTGATCGCGCAGCTTCAGCAGGCCGCGGCGGATGCGCGCCTTGATGGTGCCGAGCGGGGTGTTCAATTTTTTGGAAATTTCGTCCTGCGTCAGGCCGGAAAAATACGCCAGTTCAATCGCCTGCCGCTGTTCGTCCGGCAGATCCACGATGGCCGAATGAACAAACTTCGCCTTGTCGTGTCCGTAAAGGGTTTCGTTGGCAGACTCGGAAACTTCCGCCGCAATGGCCTGTGCCACGCCGGCTTCTTCCGCGAGGCGTGACCGGCGCTGCGAGGACCGAATCCGGTCAATGGCCCGGTTACGCGAGAGAATCGCCGCCCAGCTGGCGGCCTTGCCGAGCTTGGAATCGAACTTTGCGGCCTTCTCCCAGATTTGCACGAAGGTTTCCTGCAAGACATCTTCGGCCTCGCCGGCGTCATTCAGGATTTTGGAGGCGACGGAAAACATCAGCGTGGAATGCCGGTCGTAAAATTCGGCAAAGGCCAGCCGGTCGCCGTCGGCGATCAGCCGCAGCAATTCGGTGTCACGATCCTGCGCTTCCAGCTCGCTCACTGGGTTGGTCAAAAATAAAAAGTTGCCCACCGGCCTCGCGTCGAAAATCGGCAAGACCCGCACAAAATCAGTTTGCGCGCACAAGCTCATATCAAACCCGGCAACTGGTGACAAGTTGGCATCTTCAATTTAACAACGCACGGGGACGCGTGGCGGATGCAAAATGTTTCTTGCATCCAAAGCCGCACGCGAGACGATGTATCAGATGAAAGATAACCATGACTGATTCCATGAATAAAACAGCGAAAACGCAGGGCCGGGGCCTGATTTCGCTCATCCGCTGGTTCGACACGGATTATGGCAACGAGGATCTGGCCGCAATCCGCGCCAAGCCGGACAAGGTGGAATTGGTCCGCGTGCTCCCATTTCTTTTCCTGCATCTCGGCTGCCTCGGTGTGATCTGGGCCGGCTGGAGCTGGACGGCCGTCGTCGTGGCCGTGGTTTTGTATCTGATCCGCATGTTCGCGATCACCGGTTTTTATCACCGCTATTTTTCACACAAGACATTTCACACTTCGCGCGCGGCGCAATTTCTTTTCGCGCTGCTCGGCGCGACGGCGGTGCAACGCGGCCCGCTGTGGTGGAGCTACCAGCACCGGCATCACCACAAGCATTCCGACGAGGAGGAGGATGTCCACTCGCCGACCGTCCGCGGCTTCTGGTGGTCGCACATCGGCTGGATCACCAGCGGCAGAAATTTTCCAACGGATTATTCGCAGGTGCGCGATCTGGCAAAATTTCCCGAACTCGTTTTTTTGAACCGCTTCGATTCGCTTGTGCCGTTTGTGTTTGCCGTGGCGCTGTTCTTGCTCGGCCATTTTCTTGGCGCCTGTTTTCCGTCGCTCGGCGTGACATCGTGGCAATTGCTGGTCTGGGGATTTTTCATCAGCACCACGGTTTTGTTTCATGCGACTTCCAGCATCAACTCGCTCGCGCACCTGCTCGGCAAACGCCGTTACGAAACTGCGGACAACAGCCGGAACAGCCTTATTCTCGCGCTCATCACGCTCGGCGAAGGCTGGCACAACAATCATCACCGCTACATGACCACCACGCGCCAGGGCTTTTACTGGTGGGAAATTGACATCTCTTACTACCTGCTCAAGGTGCTTTCGTGGACCGGTCTCATCTGGAATCTCAAACCTGTCCCGCTTGCCGCCTATGAAAATGACCATCGAATTCGCACCGCCAAAAATTTTCCTGCCGGCCATTCTCCACGCGCATGAAGCGGGTCGTCATCATCGGAACCGGCATCGCCGGTTTAGGGTGCGGCCATTTTCTGCACCGCAAATTCGACCTGACGTTTTACGAAAAAAACGACTACGCTGGCGGCCACTCGAACACGATTTCAGTCGTTGAAGAAAATCGTTCGGTGCCGATTGACACTGGCTTCATGGTTTTTAACGAGGTGACGTATCCGAATCTCACACGGCTGTTCAAGGAGCTTGGCGTCGCTGTCAAACCGACGAATATGTCCTTCAGTGTCCAGCATCTCCCGACCGGATTGGAGTTTTGCGGCTCCAGTCTTAACCATATTTTCGGCCAGCGGAAAAATCTGTTCCGCCTGCGCTTCTGGAAAATGATTTTGCAGATCAACCGCTTCAATTCCGAAGCGATGGAGGCTTTGGCCGCGCCGAAATATCAAAACCACACGCTCGATGAATACGTCCGCGAAAGAGTCTACGGCGACGATTTCCTGAATTTTTATCTTGTGCCGATGAGTTCCGCCGTCTGGTCCACGCCGCCGGAATTGATGCTGGATTTTCCCGCCGTCGCGCTGCTGCGTTTTTTTCACAACCACGGCTTTCTCGGCCTGCACACGCAGCATCCGTGGCTCACGGTCGTCAACGGCGCCAAAGCTTATGTCGAAAAAATCACTGCGCCGTTCCGCGAAAAAATTAAATTAAAATCCGGTGCGACTTCCGTTCGCCGCGCAGGCAACGGCGTGAAAGTCACCGATGTTTCCGGTCGCACGGAAAATTTCGACCAGGTTATTTTCGCCAGCCACGCTGACGAAACCTTGAAGCTGCTCGCCGATGCCGATGAACAAGAACGCAAGCTGCTTGGAGAATTCAAATACCAGCCCAACTCCGCGCTGCTGCACACCGACGAGTCCGTGATGCCCAAAACAAAGGTGTGCTGGTCGTCGTGGAACTACCGGATTGATTTTGGCGCGGACAAAAAAATCGCGCCTTCGACGATTTATTGGATGAACCGGCTTCAGGGCGTTTCCGACCGCCGAAATTATTTCGTTTCCATCAACGGCGAAAATTCGGTGAATCCAAAAAGCGTGCTCAAGCGTATTCAATATGAGCATCCGGTTTTCAGCCTCGGAGCCATCCGGGCGCAAGCCGAGTTGCCCAAACTAAACGAGCGCATGCCCAACGTCTTTTTTTGCGGAAGCTATTTCCGCTACGGCTTTCACGAGGACGCCTTCACGTCCGCGCTGGACCTTTGCCGTGTGCTCACCGGTGAAAGACTGATGGCATGAATTCCTGCCTCTACGAATGTTCCGTGATGCACCACCGGTTCGCGCCGAAAGTTCACCATTTCCAGCACGACATTTTCATGTTTTACCTCGATTTGGACGAACTGGATCTTGTGACGAAGAAAATTTTCTCGTTCGGCCACAACCGCAAAAATCTTTACAGCTTCCGCGACGCCGATCACGAACCCGCCGGTGAAAATCCGCTCAAGGAACGCATCCTGGATTTTTTGCGCCGGAACGGAATTGACCTCGGCCCGTTTGGCCGGGTGATGCTGCTCACGCTGCCGCGCGTGGTTGGCTACGTGTTCAATCCCGTTTCCATTTATTATTGTTTTGACGCGGATGGCGCGCCGGTCTGTTCCGTCGCCGAAGTCGGAAACACGTTTCGGGAAATGAAATTGTTTCTGATCCGGCGTGAAGAGCTGGCATCCGGAGCGACCTTCAAAAAAGTTGTCCCGAAACATTTTTACGTCTCGCCGTTTTCGCAGCTGGATTTGAGCTTTGATTTCAAACTGAAAATTCCCGGCGACAAGCTGGACATTAAAATTGACGACCGCGACGGCGAAGAAAAAGTTTTGATCAGCACACTCACCGGCCGGCGGGCCGAACTGCCAACTGCAACCTCTCGTGGTTCACGGTGAAATACCCGCTGGTCACGCTAAAAGTGATTCTCCTGATCCATTGGCACGCGCTGCGGCTCTGGCTCAAGCGCGTCCCGTTTTATCGCAAGACCGAAAACGTCGCGTTGCAACGCGAGGTTTTGCGGCCACACTCACCCCTGCCTGCGAGGACCAAATGAATCAATCTGCCACCACTCTAAATCCCACATTCATCCGCTCCAGCGAAAACAAAGCCGGAGGTTTTTACCAGCGCATCGTCATGCAAGCGCTGGAGCGGATGACGCTGGGCTGTCTGCATCTGGAACTGCCCGACGGCACAAAAAAGACCATCGGCCAGCCGGATGCACAAATTTCCGCCAACGTCCGCGTGCTGAACTGGGCTTTCTTCAAACGCTGCATTTTGTTTGGCGACATTGGTTTCGGCGAAGCCTTTGTGGATGGCGATTGGGATACCGACGACATCACCAAAGTCATTTCCTGGTTCATTTTGAACGTGGAAAATTCGCCGGCGATGTCCGGCTCGCGCGGCAAAAAATTTCTCATCAACCTGCTGGGTTGGCAGAACCGCCTCAGCCATTTGCTGCGACCGAATAGTCTCAGCACCAGCCGCCGCAACATTTCCGAACACTACGATTTGGGCAACGATTTCTACAAATTGTTTCTCGATCCGACGATGACGTATTCGTCCGCGCTGTTCACTTCCACGACGCAAACTTTGCAGGAAGCGCAAACCGCGAAATACGATCGCCTCTGCCGTCAGCTAAAATTAAAACCCGGCGAACACGTTTTGGAAATCGGCAGCGGCTGGGGCGGATTCAGTCTGCACGCGGCGAAGAATTACGGCGTGCGCATCACGACCGTCACGATTTCCGAGGAGCAATTCAAATATGCCCGCGAACTTTTTCAAAAAGAAAATCTCGCCGACAAAATTGAAATCAAGCTGATGGATTACCGCCGGCTCACCGGCCAGTTCGACAAAATTGTTTCCATCGAAATGCTCGAAGCTGTTGGCGAGGCCTATCTCGAAACGTATTTCGCCAAGTGCCACCAGGTTTTGAAGCCGGGCGGCCTGCTCGCGTTGCAGATGATCACCTGTCCCGATTCGCGCTACGATTCGCTTCGCAAAAACGTGGACTGGATTCAGAAACACATTTTTCCCGGCTCGCTGCTGCTCTCGGTTCATCGCGTCAACGAAGCGCTCCGCAAAACCGGCGATTTGTTTCTGCACGACTTGAAAGATCTCGGTTTGTCTTACGCTGAAACGCTGAAGCGCTGGCGTGTGGCCTTCAACCAAAATGAAGCCGCTGTCCGTGCGCTGAAATTTGACACGCGCTTCATCCGCAAATGGAATTACTACCTGTCCTACTGCGAAGCCGCGTTCGCCATGCGCAACATCTGCGTGGTGCAGGCCATTTACACGCGCCCGAACAATCCAACTTTGACAAATCTATGATCTGGTTTCTGCGCATCGCCTTCGGTTGCGTCCTTGTCACCATGCTCTGCGCTACGAGCTGGGCGAGCTGCCAATGCCCGCTCTGGAAAACGCCGCAGGTGCTCGTCACGCATCCGTGGTTCATTGCCACGCTGTTTGACTGCTACTTTGGTTTTCTGACGTTTTACATCTGGCTGGCCTACAAGGAAACCGGCTGGTTTGCACGCGCCGCGTGGCTGCTGGCGATTCTGCTTTTGGGCAACATCGCAATGTCGGGCTACATGCTCATCACGCTGTTCCGCCTGCCGGCAAACGCGACGATCGAACGAGTTTTGCTCCGGCAAAGAAAATGAATCCATGCGCCATGCCGCCAGCAGCACATTCATCGCGCCTGAAAAAATTCTGGCAGGAACGCGTCGTGGCCCTGATCTTGGCGCAGTTCACGCAGGGTTTCACGCCGCAAAAAATTTCGTTGACCGTCACGTTGGGCGTGACGCTAGGCGTTTTTCCGATTTTCGGAGCGACGACCACGTTGTGCGCGCTGGCCGGGTTCTGGCTCAAGATCAACCAGCCCGTCATCCAGCTCGTCAACTATCTGGCTTCGCCGCTGCAACTGGCCCTGATTTTGGTTTTCGTCCGCATCGGCGAATGGATCATGCGGGCGCCACGCGTGAGTTTTTCCATTCCCGAACTGTTCCGCAAGTTCCACGAATCCCCCGCGAATTTTTTCCGCGAGTTCGGCCTGACAGGTTTGCACGGCATCATTGCGTGGTTCGTCATTGCGCCATTTTTCGCGGCGTTAATTTATTTCCTGCTGCTGCCGCCGCTGAAGAAGCTGGCCGTGATGAAAAAATAAAATGCTGACAGAATTTTTCAACGCCCTGTGGCCGGTGGCCGCATTTGCGGTTGCCATGATGGTCGTCATCTGGTGGCTCGCGCTGCGCATCAACAATCTCGGCATCGTGGACATTGCGTGGTCAGCGGCTTTCGCGCCGGTGGCGATTTTTTTTGCTGCGACCACGCACGGCGATCCGGCGCGGCGCTGGCTCATCGCCGGCATGGCGGCGCTCTGGAGCCTGCGGCTGGGAACCCATTTGTATATCCGCGTCGTCGGCCATCATCCGCACGAGGACGTGCGCTATGCGCAGATGCGATCGAAGTGGGGCGCAAATCTGAAATCGCAGGCGCTGATTTTCTTCGAGCTGCAAGTCGCTTTAATTGTGCTATTGTCCACGCCATTTTTAATCGCGTGTCTGAATCCGCGTCCGGGCATTTCTGTTTTGGAATGGGCGGCCGTCGCGGTGTGGGCGATCGCGATTGCCGGTGAAAGCCTGGCGGATTGGCAATTGAAACAATTCCGGTCGCGTTCCGAAAACAAGGGAAAAATCTGCCAGACGGGTTTGTGGAATTACTCGCGCCACCCAAATTACTTTTTCGAGTGGCTGGTGTGGGTGGGATTTTTTCTGTTCGCCTGGGATTCGCCCGGCGGTTGCTACACCGTGCTGTGTCCGGGGCTGATGCTTTTTTTCCTGCTGCGCGTCACCGGCATTCCGCTGACCGAGGAGCTTTCCGTGAAGAGCAAAGGCGACGCTTATCGCGATTACCAGCACACCACCAGCGCGTTCGTGCCGTGGTTCAAGAAAAAAGCAAAGCTTCAAACTGCGTAATTTTATGAACTCTGAACAAACCCTGACGTTTAAGCCGGTTCTCGAAACCAATCACCTCGCGCTGCCGAAGCCGACGCTGCTGCTCGACCGGTTGCTGGAAAAAAATCTGCTGCCGGACTGGCTTATCCGCCTCGGCATCCGGCGGCTGCTGCGCGAGCGTTTGCGCGAGGAAAATCAGGGCAGCGCCGGCGCGCAGCAGGCGCGCTTGCTCAAGCTGGTGGAGGAACTGAAGCAAAGTCCCATCGCCATCGAGACGAAAGCCGCGAACGAACAGCATTACGAGGTCCCGACGCGGTTTTATCAACTCTGCCTCGGCGCGCGGCTGAAATACAGCGGAGCGCTGTGGCCGGCTGGCGTGAAAACTTTGGACGAAGCCGAGGAAACGATGCTCAAGCTGACTTGCAAACGCGCGCAGCTCGCGGACGGTCAAAACATTTTGGAACTCGGCTGCGGCTGGGGTTCGCTGTCGCTGTGGATGGCGGAAAATTTTCCGAACGCGCGCATCACCGGCGTTTCCAATTCCGCAACGCAGAAGCAGCACATTGACGCCGAGGCGCAAAAGCGCGGACTGAAAAATGTGCGCATCATCACCTGCGACATGAACCGGTTTGACATCGCTGAAAAATTCGACCGCGTCGTCTCCGTGGAAATGTTCGAGCACATGAAAAATTACGAGCGGCTAATGGCAAACATTTCCCGCTGGCTCAAGCCGGATGGAAAATTATTCGTTCACATTTTCACACACAAGGAGTATGCCTACCATTTCGTCGCGCGCGACGAGTCGGACTGGATGGCGCGGTATTTTTTTACCGGCGGCATCATGCCGAGCGACGATCTGCTGCTGTATTTTCAGAAAGATTTGAGTATTGAAAATCATTGGCGCGTCAACGGCACGCATTATCAAAAAACCGCCGAGGCCTGGCTGGCGAACATGGACGCGCACGAAAACGAAATTCGTCCGCTGTTCGCCCAAACTTACGGCGCTGAAAACGAAACACGCTGGTGGGTTTACTGGCGCGTGTTTTACATGGCCTGCGCGGAGCTGTGGGGCTTTAGCAACGGCGAGGAATGGCTTGTTTCACATTATCTTTTTAGTAACGAGAAAAACACAGTATAAAGGTTTGCCTGTTTCGTAGCCGATTAATCCCCATCATTTTTGACCAGTGCTTGAATTGTTTGGCAGAGCTAAAACTCCGATATCTGATTCCACAACGGCTCAAGGTCGGGATCTTCCAGAGCCATCATCCGAATGTCTTTTTTGCCGGCCAGATCGATCGCCGACTCCAACCAGACCATCGATTCCTTGTAATTTCCGAGCTGGCATTCATAACAGGCCAGATTATATCGTATCAAATATTGGCCTGGAAATTTTGGTTCTGCTTCAATCAGAATCTTTTTTGCTTCAGGGATTCCACCACTGCTTTTTCGACGGGTTGCATATGCCCAGCAAATCCAGAAGGAAGATTGTTCGGGCATAGATTGAACCAACGTCTCCGCGATTTCAGAAGCCCCGTCCCATTTCTTGGCTTGCGCGTAAACATCATATCTGACCGACAACACATCAGGATGGGTTCTTGAACCTGATGTTATCTGGTCCAGTTCATCATTCGCGTCGACATGGTTTCCAAAACCCAGCCATCCTTGAGCAGCAGAAAGATGATGGGTGTCCGGTGGTTCGAGGGGTTTGATTTTATTATTCATTAAAATCGTCTCAAACAGTGTTGCGGCCGAAATTTATTGAGCAAGGTGAATTTTATTGCAAAAATGAACGGAGATTATTCAATGCCTTTGATGAAATGAATCTTCGCTGTTATTGCATCCGTCATTACACATTGATTCGATCATAAGAAATATTATGGGTCATAAGATTTCGCGTCGTCAATTCCTCGGCACTACCGCCATGGCTGGAACCGCGCTATATGGCAATTTAAACCATGGTCTGGCTGCGGACACGCAATCGACGACGGGCACCATGCCAATCATTGATACTCATATTCACCTTTACGATCCCTTTCGACAACAAGGTGTGCCTTGGCCGGGCCGCGAGAACAAGATTCTTTATCAGACCTCTTTGCCCGATCAATATTTACCCATAGCCCGGCCATTGGGAATTGTGGGCGCGATCGAAATCGAATGCAGCAGTTGGCTTGAGGATAACCAGTGGGTGCTGGATGTCGCGGCAAAGAATGACATCATGGTGGGAACTGTAGGACATCTGGTGCCAGGGACTCCCGATTTCAGAACTAATCTCAACAGGTTCAGCAAGAATCCGCTCTTCCGTGGGATTCGTTATGGGCTGGGGGGACAGGCAGGCTTGGAATTCGACCGGCCGGAGTTTGTTGCCGACCTCAAAGCCCTGGCTGATGCCGGCCTGGTTTTGGACACTGCGAATCCAAGCTTGTCGTTGCTGGCCGATGTCGTGCGTGTGAGTGACATGCTTCCCCATTTACGGGTGGTCATTGATCATCTGCCGCAAATGGTGCCGCCCACCGAACCTGCGGAGCGGGCGTCCTACGATGCCATCATGAAAAAATTCCGTGATCGGCCACAGATTTACGTGAAGGTGTCGGAGGTGCTGCGCCGGATAAATGGCAGCATTCCAACCGATTTGGAGTTTTACCGCCCAAGGCTGGACGAAATTCTGGATGTTTTTGGAATTGACCGCGTGCTTTATGGGAGTGACTGGCCTAACGCCAATCAATGGCTGCCCATCCCGGCCGGATTCAAAATTGTCCAAGAGTATTTTATGGGGAGGGGACGACAATCAGCCGAGAAGTTTTTCTGGCGGAATTCGGTCAAATGTTACAAGTGGGTCAGCCGAACCGCCGACCAGCCGCAGATCACCTGACATTCTTGTGCAAACGGACATTGCCCCTCCAGCTTCAAATTCTAGTGCAAATCTACGATGGTTATCAGCGATGCGAACAGTTCGCTTTCCAGATTCAAACGGTTTGCACCGTTCGGGGCCTAAAACAATTTCGACTGGTTGCCCGTCGCCGGTTTCAATCCCAGCTTCTTGTAGCTCAACTCCGTGGCGACGCGGCCCTGCGCGGTGCGGTTCAGGTAGCCTTCCATGATCAGATACGGCTCATAAACTTCCTCGATGGTGTCGGGCTCCTCGCCGACGGCGACGGCCAGCGAATTCACGCCGACCGGTCCGCCGCCGAATTTCACAATGACGGCTTCGAGGATGCGCTTGTCCATTTCGTCGAGGCCGTTTTCGTCAATTTCCAGCATGGCCAGCGCCTTGTCCGCGACGGCGGCGGTGATCCGTCCGTCGTGACGCACCTGCGCGTAATCGCGCACGCGGCGGAGCAGATTGTTCACGATGCGCGGCGTGCCGCGGCTGCGCCGGGCGATTTCGTGCGCGCCCTCTTCTTCAATTTCGACATTCAACAAACGCGCCGAGCGGATGACGATTTTCTGCAAATCTTCGCCGACATAATAATCCAGACGCTCGCGCATCCCGAAACGCGTGAGCAACGGCGCCGTGAGCAACCCGCTGCGAGTCGTCGCGCCGATGAGCGTGAAGCGCGGCAGGTTTAGCCGCACGCTGCGCGCGTTCGGCCCCTGGTCAATGATGATGTCCAGCTTGAAATCCTCCATCGCGGGATAAAGATATTCCTCAATGGTTTTTTGCAGGCGATGAATTTCGTCAATGAACAGCACGTCGCCTTCTTCGAGATTGGTGAGCAGGCCGGCGAGGTCGCTGGCTTTTTCAATCGTCGGGCC
>Ga0181525_10002866_pt1 | contig 13862 bp, 9 predicted proteins | sample PEATcosm2014_Bin_48_FD_121100 | JGI IMG/M metagenome (GOLD analysis project Ga0181525, IMG submission 121100) | Peatland microbial communities from MTU Mesocosm Facility, Houghton, MI, USA - PEATcosm2014_Bin06_10_metaG | ecosystem: Environmental > Terrestrial > Soil > Wetlands > Peat | place...
CGGCGACTTCGTCGAGAAGCCGTGGGTGAATTCGCGGCTGCTCGAAATTCTGCAGAAACAATTGCAAATCGGCCGCGAGCGCCGCGACGCCCGGCAAAAAGCTGCGGCCAACACAATCGCGCAAACCGAAATCGCTTCGCAGCTTCACGCGCAGGACCGTGAGATCGCCGAAGCGCGCGCAATTCAGCAGGGCTTTCTGCCGAAGGAAATTCCACAATTGCGCGGGTTCGAAATTGCCGGCGCCTGGCAACCGGCGCGAGTAGTGGGCGGCGACTACTACGACATTCTTCCTTTCGGACAGGACACGCTGGGCATTTGCATTGGCGATGTGGCCGGCAAGGGCATGCCTGCGGCGCTGCTGATGTCCAATTTGCAGGCCGCTTTCCGAGGTTTCGCTTCTCCGTCGCTCGCTCCGGACGAGCTGTGCGAGCGATTGAATTCGCTCATCTGCCGTAATATCGCTACCGACCGCTTCATCACGTTTTTCTACGCGCAACTGGACGGCGCGGCCCGCCGGCTGCGCTACACCAACGCGGGACACAATGCCCCGATCGTCTCGCATCGCGACGGCACGCACGATCGCCTGCTGGAAGGCGGCGGCATTCTCGGCGTGTTTCCCGTGCAGGAGTATTCCACCGGCACCTACGAACTGGCATCCGGTGATCGCGTGCTGCTCTTTACGGATGGCGTCACGGAAGCGCACGTTCCGGAAGGCGAGGAGTTCGGTGAAGCGCGCCTGCTTGAGCTGCTGGAAGAAAATCGCCAAGCCAGCGCTGATGAATTGCAGAAAATAGTTTTGCAAGCCGCCGGCGAATTCTGCGGCGGCCATTGGCACGACGATGCGACTCTAATCGTTATTGCCGTCGCGTAGTCGTTGCCAGCGAGCGCGCCGGCGATCGTTAGCGGCGAACGCCCTGCAATCGGAAGTCGAACAAAGGAGCACACGAGCGTGATCAAACTGATTGACGTCGAAAAATTTTACGAATCGGGCGCGGGCAAGACTTGGGTGCTGCGCCGCATCAACCTGGAAATCCGCGAGGGCGATTTCATCACGGTGATGGGGCCGTCCGGCGCGGGCAAATCCACTTTGATGGGCATCATCGGCATGCTCGATGGCGCGTGGAAGGGCGAATATCACCTGCTCGATAACCCGGTGCACAAACTCGATAATCGCCACCGCGTGGAGCTGCACAAAAAATATATCGGCTTCGTTTTTCAGCAGTACCACTTGCTCGACAACCTCACCGTTGCCGAAAATCTGGACTTACCGCTTTCTTATCGCGATATCAAGAAAACCGAGCGCGAAGGAATGGTCGCGGACGCTCTGGATCGCTTTCAGATCGTCGGCAAGAAAGCTCTCTTTCCCAATCAGCTTTCCGGCGGGCAGCAACAGTTGGTAGCCGTCGCGCGCGCGGTGATTGGCAAGCCGAAGTTGATACTCGCCGACGAGCCGACAGGCAGCCTGCATTCCAGCCAGGGAAAAATGATCATGGACATGCTGAAGAAATTAAATGATGACGGCACGACGATTATTCAAGTGACGCACAACAACGAGTGGGCCGCCTACGGCAATCGCATCATTCAGCTCGCCGACGGCTGGATCGTGGATGGCCAGCCCGTGGCAGGCGGAGCTGCCGCCAGCCGCTGAGCGCACATTGCGCTGGCATCCCCCGCGGCGAGTGTATCGGTCGCCGTTTTTGCTTCGAGCGGTGGAATGGATTGACCTGAGAGGTGGACATCAAGTGACTACGCAGTAAGATAGCCTGTCACTCTGACGCTTCTTGGGAGCGAAAATTATGGACACACTTTGGCAGGATTTGCGTTATGGCGCGCGCATGCTGCGGCGAAACCCGGGTTTCGCTCTGGTCGCCATTTTGACTTTGGCGATTGGAATTGGCGCGAACATCGTGATTTTCAGCGTCGTGAATGGAATCTTGTTGAAGCCGCTGCCGTTTCCGGATTCCAGCCGCGTTGTCACGATTTGGGAAACCGACGCGAACCGCAACATCACGCGCGGCACGGCCTCGGCTGCGGAATTCCTGGATTGGCGCGACATGAATCACGTGTTCCAGGAGCTCTCCGGCTATCGCGCTTTGTCCTTCGCGATTACAGGCAACGGCGATCCTGAACGCGTTTGGGGTTCGCAAGTGTCCGGGAATTTCTTTCGCATGTTGCGCGTCACTCCGGTGATCGGGCGGGATTTCACGCCTGAAGACGAACAGATCGGACACGAACAGGTTGTGCTATTGAGTTACGGATTGTGGCAACGCCGCTACGGCGGCGATTCCGGAATTCTGGGCAAGACGATACTGCTTGACGAAAAGCCATTCACGGTAATCGGGGTCTTGCCGCGCAGCTTTTCTCTCTACGGCACGCTTCCGGATTTCGAGCTTTGGAAGCCGTTCGCGTTCAATCGCACACAGCTCGATCGCGAGGATCACGAGTTGGTAATTTTCGCCCGGCTCAAAGATGGCGTGCCGCTGCCCCAGGCCAACGCCGAAATGGCGACCATTCAGGCGCAGCTGAAAAAACAATATCCTGCTTTTGACCAGAAGAATGGAATTCGCGTGGTGGGCTTCCACGACGAGCTCGTCAGCACCTTGCGTCCTGGCCTGCTGCTTCTGCTGGCGGCCGTGGCGTTTGTTCTGCTGATTGCGTGTGCGAATGTCGCGAACTTGATGCTGGCCCGCGCCGCCGTTCGCGAACGTGAAATTGCGCTGCGAATTTCTCTGGGCGCTGGCCGGAAGCGAATCTTCCGCCAACTCTTGACGGAGAGCGCGCTCCTCTCGCTCGTAGGTGCGGCGCTGGGCATTTTGTTTGCCTACGGCGGCATCCACATCCTGCGCGATGCCATTATCTCGGGACAAGGTGCGCGTATTCCTCACCCGGAATGGATTGCCATCGACGCTACGGTGCTCGGTTTTACGATCCTGGTAGCCGTGGTGACGGCGATGCTTTTTGGTTTCGCCCCGGCCATTCAGATTTCGCGATCGGCGTTGTTCGAGTCGCTCAAAGAAGGAAGCCGTGGCTCAACGGCCGGACGGCACAGCCAGCTGGCGCGATCCGTGCTGGTCGTCTCCGAAGTCGCTTTTTCGCTGATGCTCCTCGTGGGAGCGGGCCTGCTGGTTCGCAGCTTTGCTCTGATGCTGGCTGAGCCGCTGGGATTTAACCCCGCAAACCTGCTGACAGGCCAGATGCTTCTAGCCGACACGCACTATCCGGACGGCCCGCATATCTCGAATTTCTACCAAGCCGTCGTCGAACGTGTGAATGCGATTCCCGGCGTGACCGCCGCAAGCGCCGCGAATTTCTTGCCGTTGACGCGCTGGAATGCTTTCTGCGATTTCGATATCGCCGGCCGGGCGACTCCACCTTCGGGTGAACATTTCACGGGTGAATACCGCGTGATGGACTGGCGCTATCTGTCCACGATGGGCGTTCCGGTAAAGGCAGGGCGCGACTTCGCTGCTTCCGACGGGCCGGATTCTCAAGCTGTGGCGCTGGTGAACGAAACCCTCGCGCATCGCTATTGGCCCAATGCGGATCCTGTCGGTCAGCAGATTCGCCTGATCTTTCCCGCGACCATGACTCCCTGGGTGCCCATTCCGCACCAGGGCTGGCTCACGATCGTGGGAGTCGTCGCAGACATCCGGGATTGGGCATGGTCCGAGCCCAAGGCCGGGCAGCTCTATTTGCCTGAGACGCAAAATCCTTCCCGGCTGATGAGTCTGGTGGTGCGCTCCGGCGGTGATCGCGCGCAATTAACCGCCGCGGTTCGCCACGCGATCGGAAGCGTTGATCAAGATCAGCCCATGACGGACGTGAAGACGATGCAAGACTATCTCGCGGTGGCTTTCTCGCAGCGCCGCTTGAACATGTCGCTGCTGGCGTTCTTCGCTGTAGTCGCCGCGCTGCTGGCCGCGATCGGAATTTATGGCGTGATGGGCTACGCCGTCACGCAGCGCTCGCACGAAATCGGCATTCGCATGGCCCTCGGCGCTGAACCGGCCGACGTCTTGCGCATGATTGTCGGCGACGGCATGAAACTCGCATTGCTGGGCCTGGCGATTGGAATCACGGCTTCGCTGCTGTTGATGAAATATCTCGAAAGCCAGCTCTACGGCATCAAAGCCCGCGATCCACTCACCTTCATCGGCGTAGCGGCCGGACTCGCGCTCGTTGCGCTGGCGGCCTGCTATTTTCCCGCGCGGCGCGCCACGAAAGTCGATCCTTTGGTGGCGTTGCGCTATGAATGAGGAAACCACATGAGCTATGCATCCGATGTTTCGACGAACGAGACCAGCGGTAAAATCCAGGGAGAACCCTTTCGCGCCATGATGCCAGCCAACGCACCACGAACCCGAATCCTCGTAGCCGACGATCAGCCGGACATTCGCGAGGCCTTGCGCCTGCTTTTGAAAGGCGAAAAATTTGAGACGGAGACGGTCGCTTCGCCGGCCGCGGTTATGTCCGCGCTCGAGGCGCGCGAGTTTGACGCGCTGCTGATGGACTTGAACTACGCGCGCGACACCACCTCCGGCCAGGAAGGCCTGGACTTGCTTTCGAATATCCGCGCGAAGGACAGCACGCTGCCCATCATCGTCATGACCGCGTGGGGCAGCCTGAACTTGCCGTCGAAGCCATGCGCCGCGGCGCGAAAGATTTCGTGCAGAAGCCCTGGGAAAACGCGCGATTGCTCGCCATCCTGAAAACACAGATTGAGCTTTCGCAAGCGTTGCGCAAAGGCCAGCGTCTCGAAGCGGAAAACCGCTTGTTGCGCGCGGATGGCCGCCCGGTGATGATCGCCGAATCCGCGTCCATGCGTCCGGTGATGGACCTGATCGCGCGCGTAGGCCCTTCGGATGCCAATGTCTTGATCACCGGCGAGCACGGCAGCGGCAAGGAAGTGGTCGCGCGCACTCTCTACGCGCTTTCTTCGCGTTCCGGTCGGCCGCTGGTCACCGTGAACGCCGGCGGATTGCCCGAAGGCGTTTTCGAGAGCGAGCTGTTCGGCCATGTGAAGGGTGCGTTCACCGATGCGAAGGCGGATCGCGTGGGCCGTTTCGAGCTCGCCGACGGCGGCACGCTTTTCCTCGATGAAATCGCGAACGTGCCCATGAATCTGCAGGCCAAACTGCTGCGCGCGCTGGAAACGGGCGAACTCGAACGCGTGGGTTCTTCCACAACGCGCCGCGTGGATGTGCGCATTATTTCGGCGACCAACGCGGACGTGCAAACCGAAGTGAGCGGCGGGCGCTTCCGCGAGGATTTGCTCTTCCGCTTGAATACGATTGAGATCCATCTGCCACCGTTGCGCGAGCGCAAGGAAGATATTCCGCTGCTCGCCCATCATTTCTTGCGGCAATCCGCGCAGCGCTACCGCAAACAGCTGGAGGGATTCGAGCCGGTAGCGCTGCAGATACTGCTCGATCATCCGTGGCCTGGAAATATTCGCGAGCTGGACCACTCCGTCGAGCGCGCCGTGCTGATGGCCGAAGGCCCAGCCGTCCGTGCCAGCGATTTGGGTTTGCGTCCCGCGCGAGAGGCTTCGCTGCGACTGGACGAAATGAGCATCGAAGATGTCGAGCGCGTGCTCATCCAGAAAGCGCTGGCGCGTTTTGGCGGCAACGTCAGCCACGCGAGCAAGGCGCTGGGCCTGAGCCGCAGCGCGCTCTATCGCCGCCTGCAGAAATATAGCCTTTGACGCCTCTCCTCTACGAGCGCCGAATCTTGCTGCTGGCCCTGGCCGCGGGGCTGGGAGGCACGCTTGTAGCATTGATCCTCCTATGGACCGGAAGTTTTTCCTCCAAGCTGCAGTGGACGCTCACGGTCGCAATGGTCATTGCCTGGCTGAGCTTTGCGTTTTCCGCGCAGAGCCGCGTCATGTTCCCCTTGCGCACGCTTTCAAACCTGCTCGCCGCGTTGCGCGAAGGAGATTTTTCCATTCGGGCGCGGGGTGCGAATCGTGAAGACGTGCTCGGCGAAGTGTTGTGGGAAGTAAACGCGCTCGGTGAAACGCTGCGCAAGCAAAGGCTCGGCGCGCTGGAAGCCACCGCCCTGCTGCGCAAGGTGATGGAGGAAATTGACGTCGCGGTTTTTGCGTTCGATGGCGCGGGCTGTCTGCGCCTGGTGAATCGCGCGGGCGAGCGCATTCTCAGCCAGCCGGAGGATCGGATTCTCGGTCACACGGCGCTCGAGTTGGGTCTTTCGGAATGCCTGCAAGGCGAAACGCCCCGCATTGCGCAAATCGCTTTTCCCGGAAAATCTGGACGCTGGGAAATTCACCGCGGCAGTTTCCGCGAAGCGGGTTTGCCGCACCAGTTGCTGGTAATCACGGATTTAAGCCGCGCCTTGCGTGACGAAGAGCGCCAGGCCTGGCAGCGTCTGATCCGCGTTCTCGGGCATGAACTGAATAATTCCCTGGCGCCGATAAAATCGGTCGCGGAAAATCTGGGCAGCATGCTCGGGCGCGAAGACCGCGCGCCGGATTGGCAGGAAGACATGCGCAGCGGCCTCAACGTAATCGCCGCGCGCACTGACGGTCTGGCGCGTTTTATGAACGCCTACGCGCGGCTGGCCAAGCTTCCGCCGCCCGTGTTCCAGCCGATGAGCGTTGGAGTGTGGGTTCGCCGCGTGGTGGGACTGGAGCCGCGTCTTCCCGTACAGCTGCAGGCTGGGCCCGACACGGAAATTCAAGCCGATCCCGATCAGCTGGAGCAACTGCTGATCAATCTGCTGCACAACGCCGTGGATGCCGCGCTAGAAACCGGTGGCGGCGTGCGCGTCGGCTGGGAACGCCAGAACGGCAGCATCGAAGTGTGGGTTCAGGACGACGGGCCGGGAATTCCCAGCGCCGCGAATCTCTTCGTGCCGTTTTTCACAACCAAGCAGGGAGGTTCGGGAATCGGTTTGGTTCTGAGCCGGCAGATCGCTGAAGCTCACGGCGGCTCGCTCACGCTTGAAAATCGCCCCACGCATCGCGGTTCCGAAGCCCGCCTGCGTCTGCCACTCCATAATTAGAAGCGGGCCCCGTTACTCGCCAGCTGGCGGAATAATACAGTTTCGTTGCCACAAAAAGAAACCGGCGATTGGAGGCCATCCAACCGCCGGGTTTTCGAGGGAGAAAACTCGTTTACTGTTGCTGTTGCGGCGCTTGTGGATCTTTTTTCGCCAAGTCCGCTTTCGTGGGGTCCGCTGAGATACCGGTTCCAGGCTTCTGATATCGCGTAAGGAACGGCATGAACGGCGTGACTTCGAACGGCATCTTTTCACGCGCCGAGAGCAGCGGAATCGGTTTCGCCTTCACCAGCTCCACGTGATCGCTCCAAGGGTCGAGTTTGATGCGCGCGCCCACTGGGAGAGCGGAGATCTGGTCAATCTTCGTGGGATCGAGCGTCGGACCGGAATTCAACAGCGCTGCACTCAGAGTCACGCGATTACCGAGGTGCGGATTGATAAGTGCAGGCAAGTTCTTCGATTCCGCGTCGAGCTGCTTCAGGAAAAGTCCCGCGCTTCCCAGCTTGTCCTTGTAAGGAGAATTTTTCAGCAAGTCCAGCGCCTTGTCGTTGGCCATCTGGATCTGCGCCGGGCTGTCCTTGAAGGAAAAATGAGCCAGCGCTTCCGTGGTGGTCACGTTGGTGGTGTCGTTGAATCCCCACTGATCGGTGGAAGGCTTGGTCACAATGATGTCGGCCAATTCCTGCGCAAGCATGGTTGCCAGGCTGGCTTCGTCGGGTAGCACGTCCAGCAATCCACGGCTTAGAACGATGGTGTGCCCGATCGAGAACATTTCCAGAGTTCCGGTGAGCAGCACGCGGCAGTGAACTTCCGGCTGCACGTCTAGGTTGTTGGTGACTTCCAGGTTGTTCACGACCGTTTCCAGAACCTTATCCACTTCTCCTGGAGGCGCGAGCAACCCAATTCGCTGCAAGCGATCGAGCACGTTGATTTCCGCCACATGCTGCCATTCACGTTGTGCTTCGATGGGTGATTTATCTTGCGACTGCGCTGCCTGGTCCTGAATCGTGGGCGATTCGATGGTCATCTCGCTGAATTCTTCCTGACGGCCCACATTCTTCAGGTTGTATCCCCACAGACGTGTCTGCGATTTAAAACGAATGTCGCCGCCGAAGAAATCGCGGAGGTCGGATTCCTGGCTGTAGATGTACGCCGGCAGCCACAGCCCGGGTTGGACATTCAAGCGCCAGCTGTCGAAATGCAGGTTGAACGCATTGATGCCCGCAATCGGAGTGTAAACGCCGTTGAAACGGACGATCGTGAAATTCTGATCCTCGGCCCAAACGCGGCCCTTAAAGCGGCCCTTCCCGGATTTCGGCAGCGGAGTGATATCGAACACCACGCAGCGAACTTCGCCCAGGAATTCGCGCCGCACATAGTCAAACTGATAGTGCTGGCGATCGAATCCGTTGGTATCAATATAAATCATCTGCAGGAAGCCTTCCGGCACATACGAAGAAGTGAACAAGCCGCTCATGTGCGAAATAGGATTGAACGCATCGAACTTTCCTTTTCGCGCGCCGAGCATCGAATTGTCCACGATGCCTTTGGAGAGGTCCGCCTGCCCCAGGAAATAGTGGTCCTTGACCGGAATCGCGCCCATCTCCTTGTCCGTCTTCATGTCCTGAATGTAGGTTTCGATCAGCGGGCTGAAACGCCGGATCGTCGCCACTTCATCGTGTTCGCGCGCGATTAAGTGATCGATGGCTTGATCCACGGTCACTACCGGCGCCGAAGTGTTTGCCCCTGCCTGAGGCTGGGTTTGATCAGCTGTTTGTGTGGCCTGCGCGGAAACTGACCCGGCCAGAAGGCCGGCCAGTATTATTCCCAACCCAAAGCTCTTGCACGTGCGCATCTCCATTCCCCTTTCAAGACGCCAATTGGAATACGATGTGGACGATGGCGGTCGAATCCACTGTTTGGCCGTCCTGCTGTGCCGGCTTGAAGCGAATCTGTCGCGCTGCCGATTCCGCAGACTCATCAAGCCCATAACCCAAGCCCTGCACGACTCGTAGGACCTTGACGTCCCCCGACGCCGTGAAAACTACCTGCAGAAGAACCTCGCCCTCAATATTCTTAGCCTTGCCTTCGCTTGAATAGGTCGGTGTCGGCTTGAAAAGAATTTGAACCGGCGTCGTTTTTGCCGCCACATTTGCCGTCTGCTTAATTTTTGGCGCTGCCACCGCGACGTTTTCGTCGCCGAAACCACCTTGCTGCACCGTGCCGTGTGGCGGCCCGCCGGGACCTCCTACTGCAACACCGTTACCAAACCCGGTGCTGGCGATCACGCCCTTGGCGCCCTTCGCGCCGCCTGTCCCGTTGCCGCTGCCAGGACCTGTGGGCATGTCGTAGGCGCCTTGAACATTGATGTTCGCGGCCTTGTTCGTCTTGCCGTTGGCCGGCACTCCGTTGGGATCGCCGAATCCACCGGTCTGCACCGCTTCGCGAGGCTTCTTCAAATTGGGAATCGCCGAGCTGCCCATGGACATGGGCGGCGTGGGATCAGGGAAAGCTTTCGCCACTTCCGTCATATCGGGCGCAGCTTCTTTGCGCACAGCCGGCTTTTTGACGATCGGCGCTGTGGCCACCACTGGCGCGTAGATGCGCGGCTTCGGTAGTTCCACCACCGGTTCCAACTTTGGCTTAGGAATTTCCTTCACAACTTCGTGCTTCACCGGAACAGGTTTTGCCGCCGGCTGCACTGGCTGCGGCTTCCAAGCTACGATCGGAGGCGCTTCAATCGGCGTCGTGTAATATCGTTGCACGAAATTCAGCTTTTCCGGCAACAGCAGGGGTATCACGATCAGCAAGGTTACGGCCGCGATTTGCAGGCCAAATCCGGCGCTGAAGAGGTCCCAACGTGGTTCAGCCTCGGGTAGCAGCGATGCATTGAAGACAGCTCGATTTGTACTCCGCGCCATAACGATCACCAGGATCCTTGAATAAGAAATTAAGATGCGTCGAGACAGAATTGCGGTTGACACTTCATTAGTACTAGAACGAGGGGCTGGGGAAAATAGGACTCGAGTACTATTCTACCCCCAGTCGTGCTGAAAGCGATAACCCAAGCACTGGGGGTTCCTAGAAGGTTAGCCCTTCTACGGATTCCTCGCGGAAAGTCCAGCCACATGGATGCTCCCACGTATTAATCTAACCCGACTGAAGGGATCAGTCGCGGATTTTAATGATTAAATGTGACGAAATTGCGGGGGCTTGACTGTGGCCAGTCAAGCCCCCGCGCTCGCCGTGTTTTGTTGAGCCGATACAGCTTAGTGCGGCTGGACGACTGAATATCCAGTCACCCCGCCATGATTTACTAGCAACAACAAGGGCTGATTTCCCGCTGCTGCAACTGCCTGCCGATAGTCGCTCAGGTTTCTGATCGGTTTGTGGTTGATTTCCTGGATCACGTCGCCGCGACCGATCGGAGGCTGCGCCCCCGCTGCCGGGCTGGATGGATCCACGGCCGTAACAACTACTCCGTGAGTTCCAGGCCCCAGGTTGAGCTGCTGCGCAATCTCCGGCGTCAGCTCGTCTACTTCCACTCCTTCGAGCCCGCCACTGCTCTCGGTTCCGCTGCTTTCTTCAGCTTCCGCTTTTTCCGGCAACTCGCCGAGGGTTACTGTGTAGTCCTGCGTTTTCCCATCGCGCCAAACCTCCAGCTTCACCGAAGTACCCGGCGCCATTTGCGAGATCTGCAGTCGCAGCGCGGTGTAGTCGCTGATTGCCTGGCCGTTGAGCTTGACGATCACATCGCCCTTCTGCAATCCGGCCTTTGATGCCGGAGTATTGGGAGAGACATCGCCAATCAGCGCGCCGCCGCTCAGGTTGTAGTTGAAAGCCTTGGCAATTTCCGGGCTCAGGTCCTGGATGTGCACGCCCAGATATCCGCGCACCACTTTGCCGTGCGACAGAATTTGATCCATCACCGGCTTCGCCATGCTCATCGGAATCGCAAAACCTACGCCTTCGTTGCCGCCCGAGCCATGCGAAAGAATGGCGGTGTTGATGCCTACCAGGTTGCCGTGGATATCAATCATCGCGCCGCCGGAGTTTCCCGGGTTGATTGCTGCATCGGTCTGGATGAAATTCTCGTAATCCTCAATTCCCAGTTGTTGGCGGCCGGTAGCGCTGACGATTCCCATCGTGGCCGTCTCGCCAATACCGAACGGATCGCCAATCGCGAAGATCAGATCTCCCACATTGAGCTGTGAGGAATCGCCCAGCGGAAGAGTCGGCAAACCACTCGCTTCGATCTTCAGCACCGCGATGTCCGTCTTGGGATCGGCGCCTACGAGCTTTGCTTTGAATTCGCGCTTATCACTCAAATACACCTTGATGTCCGAAGCGCCGTCAATCACGTGATTGTTGGTCAGAATGGTGCCATCGGTGGTCACGATTACGCCCGAACCGAGAGCCTGCTCGCGTTCTGCGTGCGGTTTGCCTCCGCCAAACTGGTCGCCGAAAAATTGGCGGAACATCGGATCGTTGAAAAATGGCGACGTCTGATTCCCTTGCGACTTCACCATTTTCGATGTGCGAATGTTTACCACCGCAGGCAGCGCGGGCTTGATTACTGCGGAAAATCCATTTGCAAAATTTCCCAGACTTACCGGCAGCGCGTTTTGCGCGACGGCGATCGGTTCTCTGGGCGAGCCCAGGACGGTGTGACCCGCCCAGTCCCTGAATCCCTGCGAGAGCAGGGCGCCCCCCGCGAATGCCGCGATCACCACGACGGTGGCTACCCAGCGGCGAATACTGAAGCTACTGCGTTCCATGGCTGTCTCTCCTTAATATCGTCTTCTCTGAATTTTCAATTATATCGCGCCGAGCGCTACGTTGGCACTACGGCGAATATGGTATTTGACGTAGCAGCCGGGAATAAGTGTTTCTAGCCTCCCGGTGGCCAGCGTGGTTCCTTACCCTCTATGTAGATGCAAAGAATGCGCTTGGGGTTCCCTGAGCAATTTTGTTCGCCATCCGTCCAAAGGCGCGGCTCTGGTATCCTATTACGCTTTGCTGTAGCTTGCGTGCCGTAGCGGCTGGCACCCAGAGGCGGCGCCGCACCACGGTCCCCGGATTTTCTGCCCTCGGGGCTTTCGGCGACACTGAATTTGAAAATGAAAAGGAGCTTTTGCATGACTCGAAAAATCTTCGTGCTGGTATGCAGCGCGGCGTTCCTATTGGTGCTTGCGCGGCCGGCAATCTCCGCTCCTGGTGAACCGAGACCCGCGGCGGCGGACGATGACGCCACCTCGAAAGCTCTGGTCGCTATTGCAGGTGCCGGCGATATGGAGTCGCACGCTTATCAGGATCTCGAAGAATTGAGTGACGATATCGGCGCGCGCGTTACCGGTTCGCCCGACGCGGCCCGCGCCATCGCCTGGGGCGTCGTTAAGATGAAAGCCATCGGCCTGGAAAACGTCCACACGGAATCATGGAAAATTTCGCGCGGCTGGACGCGCATTTCCGCGGACGCCGAACTGGTTGCGCCGATTCACCGCAAGCTGATGGTTGATTCGCTCGGCTGGGTCGGTTCCACGCCGCCGGGAGGCGCCGAGGCCGACTTGATTGCCGTGAATGCCTACCAGCTTGACGACGAACTCAAAAATAATTCCGGCAAGTGGCGCGGGAAAATTTTGCTGATGGTGCAAAATGGCCCGGCGCCCAAAGATCGCATGAGCGGCTTCGTTAAGTTCGGCGGTTTTCTGATCGCGGCGCATAAAGCCGGAGCCGTCGCCATCATCGGCGGCCAGGGCGGCCGCAAGAGCACCGGGATGCACCTCACGCACACCGGCGCTTTGGGTTTCGATGCTTACTACGATATTCCCGTCGTCAGCATGGCCGCCGAAGATCAGGAGCAGCTCGAACGTTATCTCGCTCGCGGCCAGTTCGTGCGCCTGAAAATAAATGTGCAGAATCGCGCCACCGACGGTCCTGTGGATTCCGCGAATGTCGTCGGCGAAATTCGCGGCACGCAAAATCCCGAGCAAGTGATTGTCGTCGGCGGACATCTCGACTCCTGGGATCTCGCTTCCGGCACCACAGATAATGGTTGCGGAACTGCAGTGACGCTCGGTGCGGCCGAAGCCATCATCAAATCCGGATTTAAACCTCGCCGCACGATTCGCTTCGTCCTGTTCACCGGCGAAGAAGAAGGCTTGCTCGGCTCGCTCGCCTACGTGAAGGCGCACCAGAGTGAAATGCCCAATTACGTCGCGGCGCTGATTCTCGACGCTGGCCAAGGCGCGGTGACCGGCTTCCAGGTTGGCGGCCATGACGAGTTGATTCCCACGTTTCAGAAATTCGCGGCGTCCCTGCAGGCGTTCGGCGATCTAGAAGTGGATGACGAAGTGGAATTCGGTACCGATACCGGGCCGTTCACCCTCGCTGGACTTCCCGCCGTCAACCTCAATCAGGACACTTCGGACTACAAGTACACGCACCACTCCGCCGTGGACACTTTCGACAAAGTGAAAGCGGACGTTCTGGACCGGAATGCGACGGTAATGGCGCTCGCCGCGTTCTGGATTGCTGACCGCCCGGAACGCCTTGCCAGCCCGTGGCCGCAGGAAAAAACCGCCGCAATGTTAATCGAAAAACACGAGGATGCAATGCTGAAAGCGTTCAATCTCTGGCCCTTCGGCAATCTGGGCGTCGCACCGGCAACCCAGTAGCGTCAGCCCGCGAACTGCATTTCTCATTGGGGTAGGGGCGCTGGCCGGGAATCGCCCTGCAGGGCGATTCATCCTGAGATCCCGCAGTGCGGGATCGAAGGGCTGCGCCCCAGCTTGCCCAGGTGTCAACCTCGGCACGCAGCCGCTTCTCAGGTTTCGCGGCGCCAA
>Ga0181525_10002867_pt1 | contig 13861 bp, 15 predicted proteins | sample PEATcosm2014_Bin_48_FD_121100 | JGI IMG/M metagenome (GOLD analysis project Ga0181525, IMG submission 121100) | Peatland microbial communities from MTU Mesocosm Facility, Houghton, MI, USA - PEATcosm2014_Bin06_10_metaG | ecosystem: Environmental > Terrestrial > Soil > Wetlands > Peat | place...
CCGGCACCGGCTGAAATGGTCCACCTGGCGGCGCCGCCGCCAGCGCCGCGCTAAAACCTGCCACTACCAGCGACAAGCCCGCCAACCATGAAGATAACGAAGTCCCGTTGGAGTACTAAGCGAGAGCGACGATGGACCACTCTCTTATCAGCGGTGAACTAGTTTGGCTTTTGCCTGGAAGCCAACCGGAATCCGATTTAGGGGGCCTGGCGACTGCAGGTCCCGCTGATTACCGACCCGGAGCAACTCCGCATCATCGCCAGGAGCGGCCTTGTGAAACCTCCCGTGTGCGCTACCCCATAGCGGAAGCTCACGGATCGCGCCAGTCGCGGACTTGAGATTCGTACGGGGCGCTGGAGTGGCGCCCCCAGCCCGGAACGGATCACAAGATGGCTGCCTGCGCGGACAGCCCCCGTCCCGGCAGGTCCCGGCGGTTCTGCTACTCCGCCGCGGCGGCCGGGCGCTGCCACTGTAGTCACCGCGGTGAACAGTACCCTCGCCGGCATCGGCGGCGTCTACGCGAGCACGCACTCGGTCCTGATCACGATCACTGCGGCGATCGCCGCGATCGTGCTCGCCGCGATCGTGCTGATCCCGCGCCGCTAGCAGCCTCGGTCCGACCCAGTGGGGGCGACTGGCAAAATCTCGTCTCCGTCCTCACGCTGCGGGCCGCTCGCGGACTTAGGTAGTGACGACTACGGTGAAGCATCCTCCCCCAGCGGATGGAGGGCAGCTCGTTGAGCGAGCCAGGACCAGTGGCGACGTGGGCCGTTGCCACATCGACGGCCGACCTGCGGCCAGTCGCTTCCCCAGCCGCGGAGTTCTTCCGCGCCTCGTTCCGAGAACTGGTGGAGACCGCCATGTACGCGGGCGCAACGCGGGAGGAGGCGGAGGACGCGGCTGGCGACACCCTGGCGGAAATGCTCAGGTCCTGGAGCCAGATCAACCCCACGCTCGCCTATGCGCGCAGGGCCGTGGTTCACAACTTCATCAAGTCGAAGACGCGCGGCACCGGCCGGGTAGCCCGGCGACTGGTCGAACGTGGTCACGTCCCTCACCAGGAAGGTGCCGAAGACGACCAGCTAGCTGCGCTGGAGACCGAAGATTGGCTCGCCGACGTGCTCAGCATCCTGCCGCCGACCCAACGCAAGGTGATGGACTGCATCGCCAGAGGGATCGACCGCGACGAGATAGCCAGTCAGCTGGGCATGAGCAGGGCCGCGGTCCGGCGGAACCTGTGCGACGCCCGGACGCGACTGGCCGCTGAACTCCACCCCGACGGAGAGCCCAGGCACCCGCCCCAGGGAATACGGCCGGACAGGAAGGAGGCCCGATGAACCCGACCAGTGACCCCCGCTACGAGCCGGAGGAGAATGAGCCGATCGCCGAGCACACCCCCGGCGACGTGGTCGACTTCATCGAGAAGACCGTGGCGGAGATCACCGACGCGGAAATTGACGAGCACCTCTACAGGATCCTCAGCCAGATCAACCCCGATCTGCTGACTCCCTTCTGGGCCGACCCGCACTGCGGCATACCCTCTAGTTCTTTCACGTTCGACCGCGTGAACAGCTTGATGCTCGGTGCCTTCTCTAAGCAAGCCGCGGACGCCGCGGCTGAACGGCTCCAGATCGCATGGGACGCAGTCATGGTCGCCCGCCAGGAGGCCGATCGGATCCTGGCCGATGCGCGCAGGCAAGCCGATGAGACGGCAGCGCAGCTGATCGGTGATGCCAAAGAGCAGGCGGAGCAGATCATCGCGGATGCGCGCGCCGAAGCGGAGAGCATCCGCGCATCCGCCACTCCCCAGGCAATCACTGACCCTGCTGCGGCGCTGCGCGCCCAAGACAGGGAGAGCTTCATCCGCTGGCTCTGGGACTTCCGGTTGCCAGAGACCGACGTAGAGCCGACCTTCTCTATCACCGCCCTACCCCAAGCGCCAGCAGGGTCGGCCTTCTCTGTCACCGCCGTGGCCGATGCGATAGTGACTACCCCGGAGCCGACCTTCATCACCGCCGTGGCCGATGCCATAGCAGGGGCCCGAGGTGGTTTGCTCATCATCGGCGCATGCGGCAACACCAACGATGAGGGCCTCGATCGTGAACCGGAGAAGGCAGATGGTAGTAACACTGCTCTCCAGTCGGCAAAGGCCCTCGGCGCGCAGATGAAGCGGGTCGTAATGTGTCTTCCTACCTGCGACGAGGCGGGTTGGGGTGTCGGGTCCGTCATGCGGATCTACGCGCCAGGCTGTGACGATAACTATGTCCCCGGCGGAAGCTCACGGGATTCCCTAGCCCGGTAAGCAGTCAGGCGCTGTCCCTACTGCCGCAAGGCCCGGATCGAGCGCGCGAGAAGTGCCCGGCCTGGGGCAACAGAAGTCTCGCGGGCGCGGACCTGCGCAAATGATCATCATCGGGCAGAGACCATCATCGTAATCGAATCGTTACCCAACCTTTCGGCGGCATAATGCCTTCCCTCTCCAAAAGGGGTCGTTCAACAGCGACGAGAGACCATGGGCATCAAGGAGATCTTGGTGGGCCTGTTCCATGGAAAACCCGGTAAAGACGGCATATGGGACTTCCTGGGCAAGCGGTCCGCCGACAAGAGGCTGGTAGACCTTAAGAAGGTCCAAAACGAGGGGACCCAGAAGTTGATTCCCTTGCTTCAGCCCGGCATGGTGCTGATCGAGGGCGGTGACGCCTGGTTCAGAGAGATCCGCATGCCGGAGGCGCTCCCGTCCGGAGTCCTGCTAACTACCGTCACATCTCTGCCAATGATCCCGCCGCTACCGGCTGACGAGCTGGAGCCAGCACCCCGGAACGAGCTGGAACCAGGATCCACGGCCGAAGCAGAACCGGCACCTAGCCAAGCGCAGGGGCCTGCAGATGAGCCCTGATGAGGAGCAGGCAAGACGAGAAGTAGACAAATTCTTCGACGACCATCAGGGAGAACTGCTCGGCTTCCTCCTCAAGATGGGCTTGAGCCTGAGCGACGCGGAAGATGTCCTGAATGACTCATTCCTGGTGATCTTGCGATGCTGGCGCCGGATCCGCGACAGCAACCCGCGCGCCTACCTCTACGAGGTGGCGAGGAATCGGGTCCGCACGCTGATGGGCGCGCGAGGCCGCAAGGCCGAGGACCCCATGGGCGATCCGACCGCGGCCGGGAATGCAAATCTCGCAGTCATAGCCATCGACTTCGCGCAGCAAGTCGTCGACCGGCAAACCATGCGGTGGGCCCTCCAGAAGCTGACCCAACGAGAACGGGAGGCAGTACTGCTCCGTTACTACGGCGGATACAGCCTGGCTGAAGCCGCCCGGATCATGGGGGTCACGACGGGGACTGTCAAGGGCTACGCCGCCCGCGGCCTTGAAAAGCTTTACCGCGCGCTCGGCGGCGGGGACTCCGCCACTGGCAGGAAGGAAGGAACAAGGTGAACCACATCGACGTCGACCTGGTGCGGCGTAGCCTTGCTACGGCAGGTGAGGAGGCCGACGAGAAGGAAACCGCGCGCCGTAAGGCTCGCTTCGAGGCTTCCATCGCCGCGCTGGAGGCTGACCCGGAAGAGCGGGCACGGATTGACAGCATCGCCGCCTCCGTCGGCCTCGAGCCAGCCGAGTCATCAGACGATGCCGACAATGCCCAGGCCGCACATCAAACTGCCTGGAAGCGCACGCTTCACCGGCTTCGCCGGGTACGCCGACTCCCGCACCAGCCGCCCACTGCTAATCAGGCTCACTTCGATCTTGACGCCGACCTCGCCGAAATCATCGGTGACTACGCCAGTCCCGCCCCACGGCCGACAAGGCCGCCGAGGAGACGGCCGCGCACCTCGCAGCCGCGCAGGCCCGCGCGTGCGAGGCGCATGACCAAGCCCGAGACAACCAGGCCAGTGGGGCACTGGGAGCCGGCTCTCGCCCCGAGGGAGGCCGCCATGCTCGAGATCCCTAGGAGGGAATACGAGTCGGCCGTGCTCTTCGCCCGCATGGCCATCGAAGAGCACAAGCAGCTCGGCACCGCCCGCGATCAGTGGGAGCCCACGCGCATCCTGAACCACCACCTAGCCGACCCCTTCATCACGGACGGCGAACAGGAACTCGCAAGCCGACTTGAGAAGGAGGCCGACCTTGTCCTCGACAGGGCCCAGGACCTCATCGAGGACGTCAAGGGGTACCTGGACGAAATCGCCACGGACGCCCGGCCCATCTCCACCCCGGAGTCCGGCTCCAACTACTCCGTGGCCGCGGCAGTGGAGCGCGTCGGCGAGCACGACGTGACGATCGAGCGAGACGAAGCCTACGGCAAGCACCACCACCGGCGCGCCAGCACGCTGCTACAGCGCCTTGCAACCTGGGCCCCGTGGCTGGAGGCGGTGGGATTCCTCACCTTCGTCACCTACTACCTCAACGTGCCCCTGCTGGAACCGTGGCGGGACTGGCTCGGCTGGTCCTTCGCCATGGTGGTCGTCGTGGGCATCATCCTGGGCCAGACCTGTCTGGCGCGCCAGGCCGCCAAGAGCCACAACCACGCACGGGAAGACCACGTCGACGGCCACAGGCACGAGGCAGGCCAGGGGTTCAGGAAGCGCAACTGGTACCTCGCAGAAACCGCCGTCACCGCCGTCACCGTAACCGGCGGCATGATCTGGCGCGGTACCGCCACCCTCGCCAACGCCAGCATCGGCGTGACCGCGCTGATAATCTTCGCTGCGACCGTCACCGGCCTGCTCCTGCCAACCCTGGCATACCTGGGCATTGCCCTCGACGGCTCCAAGATCTCCCGCGAGCGCGACAGCCTTGCGGCCAACCTGGACGATGATCTCGACGACTACCTTGAGATCATCAGCGACAGCCGCCGGTCTCTGGCCGGTGTCGCCGAGATCGGCGACACGCTCAGGAACAAGACGTTCCCGGATATCTGCCACGCAGCCCAGGAAACGGTCGACGACGTGTACGGGTTCTACAGCACAGTGCGCCTTCTCATCGGCGGCCTGGCGGCCGACCCGCCGCCCAAGACCAGCAAGTCGGTCGAGCGCGGCGGGGCGCGCGACATCAGCGGATACATCGGGACCAGCATCCCGGGCGCAGGCACCGTCAATCTCGACCCGCTCTTCGACCGCCAGCGTCGCCTGGACGAGATCGAGGCCCAGCGGGCCAGCCTCCTCAACCGGATCGTCGCCCTCCCGACGCACCCGTGGGGCAAATCCCACCGGGCCTGGCCTCACGACGACGCGAAGATCTCCGCCGCCCAGACGGCCGTCAACTAGCATGCGCACCCCAAGGACACGCGTTCGCCGAGGCGCCCCGCCGCGCCGACGTCGCTCGACCCGGTCCCGCAGGCGGCCGGGGTTTCGTTATCAGCCGTCGCGCCGGGGCCGGGCTAACACCCGCCGCAATCCTTATCGGCGGAGCCGCAGATCGCACCTGAACGTCGGCAGGTCATTGAGGACGGCCATTGTGGCCGGGTCGGTGGTGGTGGTCATCGCGGCCGCCGTCGCTGTTCTCGCGGGCGGCGGCCTCCAGGCGGTCACGCGAGATCTGGTCGGCCACACGAACTCAGCCTCCACCAACTCGGCGGGTTCTGTCGCCGACCAGATCATCTACACTGCCCGCACGGCGAACGACGCGGCGATCGCCTTGCCGAGCGTGGTCCAGGAAGACCTGCTCCAGGCCGGACTGGCTCACCAGTCCATAGAGCTCTCCAAGGTTGGTTACACCGGCAACGTATCTACGTCGTATATCGACATGACGCCCCGCACGGGCGACTCCAGTGCCGATCCCCCGCTCCAGGTCTCTGGCCGGGCGGTACTCATCCTCGACGCGAAGATTTCCGCCATCCAGACAGCCGTCAACTCCACCTCGGCCACCGCCGACGGCGGCCGCGCCCTGTTCCTCGGCCTGACCAGAATTACCTTTACTGACGCCCCGGTGCTCATCATCAGCTCCGGCCTTGACCTGGCCAATCCCGACAACTTCCGGACCCTGGACTGGTCCGTTCCCCCGGCTGTGGTGGTGGCGCAGGTGAAGAAGGCCGGTGATCTTCCGGCTTTGCACGGCCCAGTCACGTTTGTGCTCGTGCCGACCGCCGGCACACAGCAGCAGCTCGGGCAGACCCAGAAGGACTACATCAAGGCCATCTGGAGCGCCCTGCTGAAGGCATCAGGCGCAACCTCGATCACGTTCATCGACGCCACCGGCACCACGACCAGTTCCGCAGCACCGGATGCGCCGACGGTCCCGGTCACGTAGGTACCGGTGCCTCGACCGGAGGCGTGACATGCACGGGGCCGGATCTCATGGCTAGGCGCGGGCCTGCAATGTTGTCACGTCAGGTAGGCAGCGACGGTGTAGGCGGCGTTGCAGTCCAGGTTGTCGCGGGAGTGGTCGTACCGGCGGGTCGTACGAGGGTCCTTGTGGTCGGCATAGTCCTGCACGTCACCCAGCGAGGCGCCCGCGTCCAGGGCGAAGGTGATCGCCGAGTGTCGTAGTGAGTGCGGCGACAGCTGATCCCACGCGCTCACCCCGGCCATGCAGGCCAGTCGGCGTACCAGCTCCCACAAATGGCCCTGGTGCAGCCGCCCACCGGTAGCAGTGGCCAGCAGCGGCCCGCTCAGCTGCCGCCATTCCCCCGCCCCAGCCCGCTCGGCCCGAGCGGCCAGGTAGGCATCCAGCGCCGCCACCGTGGCCGGGGTGAGCGGGATCTTCGCCCTCCGCCCGCCCTTGCGGAGCACTCGGTGGCCGGAGTCCTCGCCGAGGTCGGCGACGTCGGCGGCGCAGGCCTCATCGACGCGCAGGGCGTTGTGCAATAGCAGCCACACCACCGCCGCGGTGCGCAGCGCCTGGGAGCCGGTGTCGGCATAGGCGGTGGCGACCAGGGTGCGGGCCTGGTCCCGGTCCAGGCCGACGGTGGCGGTGTAGTCCGGATCCACCACCGGCCGGACCACGCCGTCGGTGGGGACCCGGCCGATCAGGTCGTGGGCCGCGCAGTATCGGTAGAACGAGGACAGCGCCGACAGGCGGCGTCGCACGCTGGAGGCCGCCGCTCCCGCGTCGAGCTGGGTGGCGGCCCACAGGTCGACGTGCACCCGCCTGACCGCCAGCACCTCGGTATCCGGTCGGTGAGCCAGCCGAGCCAGGCCGCCAGGTCCCCGGCATAGAAGCGGCGGGTCCGCGCCGAACGTAGCCCGGTCAGCCCGCCGACACCAGCAACTGCTCCCGATCCCCCAGCGCGCTGACAGCTGGCAGCTCCGCCCGTATCCGGCCGAGCAGCTCAGCCCCCAGCATTGCCGGGCCCGCGGCGTGCCCGGCCGCGGGCAGCGGTTCGAGGTCTCCTGGCATGGACCGGATGGTAGCGCCGGGCACCGACATTCTGACCGGGTGATACAGCGGGTTGCTTACTCGCCCGCAAGTTCAGCCTGACTGAAGGTGCCGCGCGGGGAACTCGCGGTCATCTGGGACCTGGCGGCCGCGATCAACGTGGGTTCGTGGCGGTCATCATGGTGCTCGAACTCGGGCAGGCCTGGGATCCAGGTGAGGGTGACGGGTTCTGAAGCCGGATGACGCTGTACCGCTCGCCGCACAGAGATCCTCTCCGGCCGGGACAGGGTCCGCCGGACATCTGACTTGCCTGCCCGGGCGCTGCCGCTATGTGACAGACGGTCACAGCTCGGGGGCCACACGGCACGCGATATCCGTCTGACGGTACGTCGCCGAGATCGCCTTGACGACGATCTGCAGCCATACCAGATCCGAGCAATCTGGCGCCCAATGAAACAGAGGCGGTCCTCGCGCGGTTGTTCGGCCACTGCTTCGGGCGGCTGTGAGCAGCGTCTAACTAATCCCGCTCGGGTTCAGCAGAACGCATAACTTAACCCGACTGCCGCGGTCAGGCACCCTGCGGTCAGTCAGACCGCACATAATGCTGCCGGCAGGGGGGCGCGCACGAGCCGTTGACTCGATTGCTGTGATCATGGTTGCCTAAGTTCACATGTGCAGTGGCATGATAGCTTGACAGGGGCCTCACTATGAATCTTCCAGTGGTCCTACTCGTATCAATCGCCTCGCCCACCCCCACGCCCGCGGCCAGCCAATCGAGTGTTACCGTGGCCGTCGTCAGTGCCGTTGGTGCACTCATCGTGGCGATCGTGGCCGCCATTTTCAGCGGTGTGACCACTCGCCGCCAGGTGGTGCTGAAGAACCGCCTTGACCAGCAGGCCAAGGCTGAGGATGCCCGGCAGGCCTACGAGTACGACGCTCGCAAGCGCCTCTACCGGGAATGCGAGCCGCTATTGTTCCAGGCGCGAGAACTGGCGAACGAGGCACGTGAACGGATCATCGGCCTCGCGGTTGCCGCACGCAACGGTGACATTGGCGAGGATGGTGCTGGATGGTTGGCGAAGCCCGGCTATTACACGCTTTCCACCTGCTACAGACTGGTCGCTCCGGCAACTACTTATTTGCTGCTGCAGCGCCGTCTCACCGATTTCGACCTCGGACTTGAGCCACGCATCCAGGCGCAGTACGAGGTGCTGAAGCTGCTCTATGTGTCTGTCAGCGACGACTTCGGTCTGGCCGAGGCGGTCGGTCTCGACTACCACCCGGATGACGCTGACCCGGGTAAGCGCGACCGGGAGAAATTGCGAGCGGAGCAGCCTGCGATCTACTGGCGCCAGGGTTTGTACCGAGGAACTATAAGTCTCGTCGGTGATGCATTCGTTACCAAAGAGGGAGAGGTGCGGCGTTGCAAGACCTTCTCGGAGTTTTATGTGGAGGCGCAGGACCGTCAGTCGTCGATCGGACGTGTACTGCCCGAACTCCTGGAGTTGGTGCAAGGCTTTCACCCAGCGCGACGCCCGGTGCTGTGGCTGGTCATGGTTGAGCAACTAATGCTCTACGACGTCTTGCGACGGTGCAGCAAACTTGAGCCCAGCCACGAGGTCACCGCGCTCGAGCCTCCGAGTGCCGGAGATTATGTGACGGATCTGCGCTGGCAGAGGGAACAGGGAAAAGTAACAAATGAGCACGAGCGGGATCTGGCAATCCTCACCTGTGTCCGCGACCGGGTCGTGAACAGGACACGCGCGCTACTTACCGAGATTACAGGTCCGTGAAGAAGCTGAGTAGCTGCCGCACAAAGGCTTCCCGCCATTCCGGTTGGCTGAGTGCGTGGGTGGCGTAAGCGATGACAGTGTGCCCTGCGTTGGGAAGCGCGCTCAAGTAGGCCTCGACCGTCTCATGTGGTATTTCCTCATCATTTTCAGATTCCACGACCAACGCCGGACCATGGAAGTCGCTGAGGCCGCCGAGCTGGACTGAGGCAGAAGCCGGGTCACGATCACGACTACGGAGCCGCAACGGGCGGTCAAGATCCCCGTCCGCGACGATCGCCGGAGCGCGCAGCAGCAGCCGCGCCACCTTGCGATGTTGCGCCGCTAGGGCCGCCAGGCAGGCACCGTAGCTTGATCCGCACACCCCGATTCGCTCGGGGTCTGCACCGTAGCGGCCTGTCAGTTCGTCCCAGGCGGCAAGCACATCCTGCAGGTGCTGTCTCGGGGAGAAACTGTCGTCGTATCCGCTGCCTGAGCCGTGCCCACTGAGATCCAGAGCCAGGCAAGTAAGCCCCAGCTGCGCGGCCACGCGTTCGCCGTATTCGACGTAGCCGCGTCGGTTGCTGCCGAGACCGTGGACGAAGACGATGCCCCCGGAGGGCTTGCCGTTTGATCGGTGAGCGGGTGTGCAGATCGTGGCAGCGAGCGTACGCGTTTCGCTAACGAACTTTATGTCCTGCTGCATGGATCACATGATGCCCGACTTGATGGCAGGCCCTAGCCGCACGCCTAACTAACCCAGCAGACGCCTCGGCGGACTAGGGCTTCCGGGACGTCCAGAGCTGGATGATCTGCGCGCGGTAGCCCGCGCGCAGATCCAGGTGCCAGACACCCCGAAAGGGACTCCAGATAATCGGCATTCCGCGCGAGCATCCGGCTGCTGCCTTCGCCGGGTGCTCACCTTCCGTAAGGGCCGTCGTCCGCGCCGGCTCTCGTGCTCGGCGTGCCTTCATGCCTATTCCGGGCGGCGTGGGACAGAGCCTGTTCGGCTGGGCTGCTGAGAAGGTTGCGGGCAGCGGTTGCGTAGGCCATCGCGTTGGTGTGGTCGATGTTGAAGACCAGGGCAAGGTGGACCGGGTCGGCGCCGGTGGCCAGGGCTTCGTGCAGGATGCGGTCGCGCCGGATATGTTCGAGGGAGATGCCGCGCGGCTGGTGCTTGTCGAGGTAGTCGGGGGAGACCGGCCTGGTGCCCAGTGCGTTGATGCGCGAGACCAGGACGTGCCGGTTGGCTGTGTCCGGCCAGGTGGCGCGCCGGTATTCGAGCCAGGCCAGCAGGGCGTTGCGGGTGAGGTCGCCGAGGGGCTGCCGGTGACCGGCGATGGTGATGCGCTGGCTGGGCAGGTCGATGTCGTCCAGGGTGAGTTCGCGGATGGCCTTGGGGCGGGCGGCGTGCACGGCTGCTAGCGCGATGGCCAAGCGGCGGGCGGGAGTCCCGGCCGCCTGCTCGACAGCCCGGATCTGCTCAGCAGTCATCGGCAGCACGGTGCGGCCGGCGCCCCGGCCGCCGCTGAAGTACCGGGTGGGGTCGGCGAACGTCAGGCCGTGTCGTTTCGCGAGCCGGAACAGCGAGCGCAGCGACCAGGGCGATCAACAGGCCCCGGCCACGGGGAACGACCGCATGGACGCACGCCGCGGATGGTAGCGGCGGGCACCGACAGAACGGGTGATACCCGTCATCATCATTCCGGCCTGGCTACGCCGCCTGTGCAGTCATGAGATCAGCCAGTCGAAGAACCTGGTTCCGCCGCCGAGGACCGCCAGCCCGGCCAGGGCTGCCTCCGCGGCGTTGCGGCGGGCGAACCATGTAAGCCCGGCGGCCGCGGCCGCAGCCAGGAGGGCGAGAAGCAGGACGAACGCCGTCCGCAGGGTCAGCAGCCCGGAGGACGAGGCGGGACGTTGGCTCATTCGTAGTCCATTGATCGCGGCCGGGTCTGTTCCCCGGCGACCGCCCCGGCTATAGGTACCGGCACCGTCATAACCCCACGTGCCCCCGCCGCAGCTCGGTCCCAGAAATTTCCGGGCCGGACCGTGGGGTAGCCCGGTCCGGGCGACCTATTAAGGGATCGTGTACAGCGGCCGGGGCCATGGCGAGTCAGAAGGAGCCACTTGTGGAGCGCGCGACGCCAGCGGGTCAGCCGCGGCGATCGCATGCATACCTACAACCCGAGAAAGAGACCAGGGATCTGCCTGGTCATGGCTCTCAGGCCGGACAGCCCATCACGCCTATCGTGCCGGTCGGGCAGGATCTGCTTGCCGAGGCTGAGGACGAGGTATTCGGCGGCTCCGGTGAATTGTCCCGCCATGAGCGTGATCAGGCGCGGAGGGCAGCGGAGAGCCTCGCGCGGCGGCAGATGGACCAGCAAAAACTCAACAGCCTGGTACTGACCGGATTTACCGGACCCGATTATGAGATCTTCGCGGGGGAGCTGGCGGCCTACGGCTATCCCGTCATCCTTGCGTGGCTGCGGCGGGGCGTGATCTGGAAGCACTGTGCAGACAGAGGCCGCCCGCTGAGGCCGACAGACGCGGACCGGGAAACCCTGGACGGCATGTTCGAAGAACGTCTTGAGCTCGCCTTCGAGACCGTCGCTGAGGCGCTGAAGTTCTTCAGGGACCGCGTGCTGCGTGCCGGGTACTGGTCGCATGAGGGCGGTGCCACGCTGACCACGTACTTCATCGGAGCTTGCCTGCTCGTCTTCCCGAATGTGTTCCGGCGGTGGCAGGCAGCCCAGCGGCGGTGGCACGCGGGCCTGCGGGCGGAAACGCTCAACTGCCCGGGGGGCAGGACACTCGCCGACTTGCCGGCTGCGGATCCCGCGGACGTTGTCATCGGCAGGGCCATCGTTTTGAGCGAGCTAGATTCCATGCCGGCCGGTACCCGAAACGCTGCGGCCCTGGTGGTAGATGGCATGAGCTTCGCGGAGGCCGGAGACTTCCTAGGCACGACAGACCGGGCGATCGAAGGCCGTCTGTACCGGTACCGGCACCGGAGGACCCCATGAGCGAGCCGGACCCGCGCGAGATCATCGACATCCCTACCCTCGCGCGGATCGAGGAGGTACTGAGCCTGCGCAACGCCACGGACCCAGATCCGCGGCGAGCCGAGATGATCCGCGACCTCCGAACCATCCGGAACGAACTTGCCCACCGCAGGGCACGACCAGATCAGAAGGCAGAAGATGATGCGGCGCTAGAGGCACGAGTAATCGAGCTGCTGCGCGAACTGGGCGCCCTGGAGATGACATCGCTCGGAACCCCAGAAGCACGGCGCGTCCGCGCTGAAGCTACCGCCAATCGGGTGGCCGACATCCTCGGCCGCCACAAGCAAACCGGCGGCGCCGGCTCCCGGGAAGGCCCACTAGTGCTGCGCATCCTGCTTGGCGGGCAGCTGCGGCGGCTCAGGGAGAGCAGGGGGATCACCGCGCAGGCCGCGGCGAAGGCGATCCGCGGGTCGGAGTCCAAGATCAGCCGTATCGAGATGGGCAGGAACGCGATCAGGGAGATCGACGTGCTTGACCTGCTCACCTTCTACGGCGTCGGTGCGGTGGAAAGAGAACAGCTGCTGAACCTCGCCGAGCAGGCCAACCGGCCCGGCTGGTGGCACAGGTTCAACGACATCCTGCCCGACTGGTTCCAGGCCTACGTCGGGATGGAGGAAGCCGCGACCTCGATCCGCATCTACGAGCCGCAGTTCATACCGGGCCTGCTGCAGACGCCGAGATACACGGCCGCCGTGCTGACCATGTGCGACATCCCCATCGGCGAAGCCGAACGGCACGTCATCCTGCGGAAGGAACGGCAGCGCAGGTTCACCGAGGGAAAGGTGAAGCTCTGGGCGGTCATCGAGGAAACCGTGCTGCGACGGCCGGTCGGAGGTAAGGAGACCCTGCGCGACCAGCTCTGCTACCTGCTCAGCCTCAGCGACTCGCCCAACCTCACCCTGCAAGTCATCCCGGCCGGCACGGCGGCCCATGCTGTACCCAGCGGGTTCACCATCCTGCGGTTCGCTGAGGCAGACCTGCCGGACGTGGCGTATCTGGAACACCTCACCAGCGCGCTTTACTTCGACAAGAAATCCGATGTCAACCGCTACCTGCTGGCCATGGAACGGCTCAGCGCAGTGAGCGCCGACCCGGACGAGACACCGCATATCCTCACCACGATCATCAAGCAGCTCGAGGACGGGCTCGATGGGCACTCTGGCTGGCGGTGACTCCCGAGTGCTGATCAGGTCCGCTCCCGCCGCCGGTCGGCCGACCCGCGGGCGCTTGCTCGTGCCCGGACCGGAGGCGAGGCATAAAAGTAACCCCAGAGGTCCCTGAGGCTCGTCAGCCGTCGTGCTGAAATACCTAACGGCGGGGGGACCGACTCCCGCGTGTTATCTCTGATAGCGCATTTTTTTTCGCTTCGGCATGGAGAGGCGGCCTGACTGTCGAGGCTCTACGATGGTTTCCCGCCGTTTCCGTTGCTCGCTCGCTGCTCCAGGTAGCGTACGAGCGCTGAGGGGCGGAACCGGAGTTGCTTGCCTAGTCGGATGGCCTCGAGCGCGCCGGTCTCCACGGTGTCGTAGAGCCAGCTCTTTTTCACCTTCAGCAGGGCGCATACATCGTCGGGGGTGAGCAGGTCGAGGTCCCAGTAGGGGCCTTGGGGCGGGACTCGCTGCCCTTCAGTGTCGTTGTCGCCTCGTCCGGCGTTGATGGCCACGCTCATGGCTCGGCCTCCAGCTCGATGTCCCTGCTGGCCTCACGCTCGGGA
>Ga0181525_10002868_pt1 | contig 13858 bp, 13 predicted proteins | sample PEATcosm2014_Bin_48_FD_121100 | JGI IMG/M metagenome (GOLD analysis project Ga0181525, IMG submission 121100) | Peatland microbial communities from MTU Mesocosm Facility, Houghton, MI, USA - PEATcosm2014_Bin06_10_metaG | ecosystem: Environmental > Terrestrial > Soil > Wetlands > Peat | place...
GGGGGGCTGCGTGGGTAGGGCGCCCGTTAGCTCTTGGCGAAATACAGCGACGTGGCGCGCTCCAGCTCCGATTTGCTCATGAACGGCGGGCGTCCTTCATATTTCCCGATGGAATTCAGGATGGCGCAGATATCGGCCGGATAGCAGGCGCGCAGTTCGGTGCGTCCCTCGCGCAGGCACAGCTTGCGCATATACTCAGCGCTGTCGGGTTCGCAGGGGATGTTGAACTTGGTCACCACCCGATGGAAAATCTGATCGAAGGATTTTTCGTCCACCGCGTCCACGAAGATCTTGTTGTGAATGCGGCGCAGGAACGCTTCGTCGGCCAGATCGCTCGGCTCCAGGTTGGTGGAGAACACCACCATCAACTCGAACGGGATCTGGAATTTCACTCCGTAGCGCAGCATCAGGTAGTCCACGCGGCGGTCCAACGGAACGATCCAGCGATTCAACAGATCGCGCGGGGACATCAACTGGCGGCCAAAATCGTCGATGATGAAAATCCCATTGTTGGCCTTCATCTGCAGGGGCGCGGCATAAATTCCCGATGCCTCGTCCAACCGCAGGTCCAGCATGCTGGGAATCAGCTCGCCGCCCACCACGATGCAGGGCCGGCGGCACAAAATCCAGCGCGGATCCAGGTCCGCGTCCTCAGTGCCCAGTTTCTGATGGACCACCGGGTCATACAAGCTGATCACCTGGTTGTCCACTTCCACGGCGTAGGGCATCAAAACCGAATCCTGATAGACGCGCAGCATTCTCTCCGCCAGGCTGGTCTTGCCGTTTCCGGTGGGGCCATAGACGAAGATGGAGTTCTGAGAAATCAGCGCCGGGCCAAGCTGATCGAGCAGTTGATCGTTCACCACCAGGTCCGAGAATGCCGAGCGCAGGATTTTGCGGTCGATCCGGACCTGCGCCGCCTGCGCGGTGGTAGCGTTATGATAATCCCTCAACGATACCGGGGCTGCGCCGGCGTACTGACTGATCTGAAAACGCTCGCTGGCCAGCATTTTGCCGGCTTGGGAAAGCGTGAAACTGTAGTCGTTGCCCAGCATCCCCTTCACTTCCACCAGTTGCTGCTGGCGCATGTGGGCAAAGACAATGTTGAGAATGGGAACGGACAGCTTCAGGGTATTGCTCAGGCTCTGGAGGTTGCTGAACCCTTCCAGCAGCAGGCGGCGCAGCACCAGATCGAGCACCAGCGCTTGGGAAATGCCTAACTCCTCAAAGTTTTGCGGGATGGCGGGATTGAACCCGCTATGGGCCGGGGCAAGCGTTGCAGCCATGAAGGAAAAGAAGCCTCACTGGCTTCATCGACTGAATGGGCACATTTATTTACAGCTTCGCGGCTCTTTACACCCGCGGCTCTTTTGCAAATGAGTCCGCGGTTGCTGCGGGATTTCGAACCGCGGCCTAAACATTCCCGGCGCGGTTGGCGTCAAGCCTCTAGTGAGGTTGTGTGCCGTTATCGCTTTAGCCGGGATCGCCGGGGCCGTGCTGGCCGCCGCGCCTCCGGTCGCCAGCAAATCGGCCGAGCAGCTTTTTCGTCAGGCGCAGAAGGCCGAGCGCGACGGCGAAATCGTAAAAGCATATCTTTTTTACGCGCAAGCCGCGGCCGCCGACCCGGCCAACCTCGAGTATTGGTCCCGGGCCCAGGCCCTGCGTCCCGCCGCCAATCTGGTGGACGCCAGCCCGCCCAAGCTTCCCGATCTTCCCAGCGAGAAGATAGACCGGACCTTGTTTGGAACCGTCAGCAACGCGGAATTGGAAGAGGCCCGAACACCTTTGCCGCCGGCCCGGCTGCAGGCCGAGCCTGGCCGCCGCGACTACGATCTGCAGGGCGACTCCACGTCGCTCTGGGAACAGGCGGCCGCCAGGTTGCACCTCAAAGTGCTGTTCGACGGCGAATACAAGCCGGTGAGGGCGTTCCGTTTCGAACTGGCCAACGCCGATTATCGCGACGCACTGTTCGCGCTCCAGTCCGCCACCGATTCGTTCCTGGTTCCCATCAGCCCGCGGCTGATTTTCGTGGCCAACGATACTCCGCAGAAGCGCAAGGATTTCGAGCGAACGGCGGCAGTGGCGGTGCCTTTCCCGGAATCCATCACGGTGCAGGAGTTGCAGGATGTGGCCACCGCCGTGCGCGGCGTGCTGGATTCGCAGAGGATCGTAGTGGACACCGCGCGGCACTTGATTTTAATCCGCGACCACGTGACGAAAGTACGGCTGGCGGAAAAGCTGATCGCGGATTTGCTGCGCCCGCGAGCGCAAGTGACCATCGATGTGGAGATCCTGACCACGGACCTGTCGTCGTCGCTAAGCTACGGTCTGTCGCTGCCGAGTTCGTTTGGGATAGCGAGCTTCGTGAAACGCGCGAATTTAATCAATTATCTTCCTTCGGGCTTTTCCACGTTTCTGGCGTTCGGCGGTGGCGCCAGCCTGTTGGGGCTGGGCGTAACCAACGCGCAGCTTTTCGCCAATGTTACCAAGTCCAGCGCGGAAAGCATTTATCGTGCGCAGGTGGTGGCGGTGGACGGTTTGCCCTCGTCGTTTCACGTCGGCGAGAAATACCCGATCATAACGTCCGGATATTTTGGAAACACCTCGGGTTCCGGTACAGTGTACACTCCGCCACCCACGGTGAGCTTCGAAGATCTGGGGCTGGTGATCAAGGTGACGCCGCATGTTACCAGCGTGGATCGTGTGACACTGGATTTGGAGGCCGAGTTCAAGCTGCTGGGCGCCACCAGTCTGGACGGAATTCCCGTAGTGGCGAATACGCAGTATCAATCCAAAATCGATGTGGAAACCGGCGAATGGGCCGTGTTATCGGGCCTGATGTCGTCGCAGGAAGCCAAGACCATCACCGGCCTTCCCATTCTGAGCTACCTGCCGTTCCTCAGGAGCAACACCATCAGCAAGGACCAGGGGGCCACGCTGATTGTGCTGAAGCCGCACGTGACCGTGCCTCCGCCTTCGGAAACGGCAGCCTGGAAGGCGTGGGCGGGAAGTGAGACCCGCACGCCTCCGGAGTTGTAGGCCGCCCCTGCCTTTCTAATGTCACAAATGCGAGACGAGATCCTCGAGCAGCCTGCCGTGCTCGAGAGGACATTGCAGGCCGAGCGCGGGCCTATCGAACAGTTACGCCGGGTTTTGGAGCGCGATGCCCCGCGTCTGATCATGCTGGCGGCGCGCGGCACCTCCGATAATGCAGCCCAATTCGGGCGCTATTTGCTCGAAATGACCACCGGCATTCCGGTCACGCTGGCGGCGCCATCCATCTTTACGCTTTACGACGCGCCGTTCCGTTTCGACGGCGTGCTGGTGGTGGCGATCTCCCAATCCGGCGAGTCTACAGACACGAACGTGGTGCTGGAGCGGGCTCGCGAGCAGGGCGCGCGCACCATCGGAATCACCACCGAGGGATCGAGCGCGTTATCGAAGCTGGCGGAGCATCTGTTCCTGGTACACTCCGGCCGCGAACGGAGCGTCGCGGCGACCAAGACCTACACGGGGCAATTGCTGCTGCTCTATCTGCTGGCTTATGCTTTGGGAGCGGACATCGCTCTGGACGATCTGGCGCGCGTCCCGGAATGGACCAATCGGGCGCTGACGCTCGAGCTCGACATTGCGCGCCGCGCCGAGCGCTATCGTTTCATGGAGCACGCGGTAGTGCTGGGCCGCGGGCTCAATTACGCCAGCGCGTTCGAGTTTGCGCTCAAGTTGATGGAAACCTGCTACGTGGTGGCCGAACGCTTCTCAAGCGCGGACTTGCTGCACGGTCCCATCGCCATGCTGGAGGCGTCGTTTCCCGCTTTTCTGTTCGCGCCCGCGGGCGTTACCTGGCCGGGTACGCGGGAGATGATGGCCACTCTGAACGAACTGAAGGCTGAAACGCTGATCGTTACCGATGTAAGCAATGTAGAGGCGGCGCGGGATCGCCGCGCAGTAATTGTTCCGGTACCGCTGGATGAGCTGTATACACCCATCCCCTATATTGTTCCAGCGCAGTTGTTCGCGGCGTCGCTGGCCGATGAGAAGGGGCTGAATCCAGATCAGCCGCGGGCGCTTAACAAGGTGACCAGGACACTGTAGCTCAACCAAAGGAGCCCCGGAAATGGGGCGCACCTACGGATTGAATTACCGCACCACACCGGCCAGCGGGCTGCTGGCGCTGGCGTACAGCTTCTTCGGCATCCGGCCAGCCAGGTAAGCCAAGCGGCCGGCCTGCACCGCCAGCTTCATGGCTTCGGCCATTTTTTCTGATTCTTCGGCTTCGGCGATCGCGGTGTTCATCAGCAGGCCGTCGAAGCCCAGTTCCATCGCAATGGCGGCGTCCGACGCGGTTCCCACGCCCGCGTCCACGATCAAGGGGACTTCCGTGATGGTCTCGCGAAGAATTCGCAGGGTGGTGGCGTTCTGAATGCCCAAGCCGGAGCCGATAGGCGCACCCAAGGGCATCACGGCCGCGGCGCCGGCATCGATCAGCTTGCGGGCGTTTACCAGGTCGTCATTGGTGTACGGGAGTACGACAAACCCCTCGCGCGCCAGCACCCGAGTAGCCTCCAGCAAACCTTCGTTATCCGGAAAAAGCGTCTTCTGATCGCCGATTACTTCCAGCTTCACCCAGTTGGAAAGCCCGACCTCCCGTCCCAGGCGAGCGGTGCGAATAGCCTCATCAGCGTTGTAACAGCCGGCGGTGTTGGGAAGAATGAAGATCTTCGACCGGTCAATATAGTCGATCAGGGATTCTTTGGATTTGTCCGTGAGATTGACGCGCCGCACCGCAACTGTCGCCACTTCAGCGCCGGAGGCGGCGTGGCAGCGAGCCATTTCCTGGAAGCTGCGATACTTGCCCGTTCCAACGAATAGCCGCGAATGAAACTCGCGATCCGCGATGCGAAGAACGTCGCCCATGTTCCTCATTCTAGCGCAGGCCTAGGGCACGCCAGACTGAAGCGAGTGATATTCCAAAGGGTCCGGGGCGGCGAGCCGCCACCCCGAGATTGACCCGCGTTCGACACCTTTAACGTGTTCCGACGTGCTCCACGCCGTGCGTACTGACACTCTTTTCGCCGGCGGAAGCGATGTCTTCGGCGCCGGTCTGTTTCAGCATTTCCTTGGCGCGCGAAACTTCGTCCGAAGTATCGCAATGGATGGAAAGCAGGACGCCGCCCGACTTCACGCGGCCTTCATAGCGCTTGGCTTCATACTCCGGCATTCCCATTCCCACCAGAGCGCCGATCAATCCGCCCACGGCGCCGCCCGCGCCTACGCCAGCCAGCGCTCCCATGATGGGACCGGCTGCAATAAATGGTCCGACGCCCGGAATGGCCAGCGCGCCGATTCCGGCCAGCAGCCCCAGTGTGCCGCCAATCACGCCGCCGGCGATTCCGCCCGTAGTGGTGCCTTCCGGAGCCTTGGTATTCTTCTCATGCGCGAACTCCTTGGTGCTCTGATTATCCGGTAACAGCACCGAAATGTCGTTGCTCATGAACCCGCGCGCGATGATCTGATCCACCGCCTGCTCAGCCTGCGCGATGTTCTTATAAATGCCGAAAACCGCTGTATTTTTTCCCGCCATTGTGATTCTCCTTTGGATTTAGAAATAAAACTTGGATAATGCTGTCCGCTATGCCCTTTGCAGGCGCTTGCCGCCCCGCTCCAACTGTTCGCCGGCCTTATGCGCCGCCTGTATGGAGTGGTCCGCCAAGTGGTCGACCAGGTGCTTGCCGGCAACCGACGCAGTATCGAATTTGTCTTTCAGTTTGTCTTTCAGTTTATCGTTCAGTTTATCTTTCAGTTTATCTTCGACCTGGTTCATCGCTTGCTCTGCTCTACTCCACATTTGCGCCGGATCCGCGAGCGCTTCGGAAACGCCCTTCCACCCGTTACGCAGCCTGTGGCTTAACCGCGATCTCGTTTCCTCATCGGTGAACAAGAGCGTGGCTGCCACCCCAATCCCTACTCCCGCCAAAAACATCGGAATGTGGTTCTGTTTTGACATCAATCGATTCCCTTCTCCCGCCTGTCGGTCACTTCGGAAGTCTTGCCCCGCTGGTTAGAGGCGAACGCGCGAATGCCGTTTCATGAAAAGCGGGCGCAACCGGGCGGCGGAGGTCGGTAAGTTACGGTTACAAAGGGACGGTTGGTTGGGGTGCTTACCGGATGTTCTGGACAGAGAATATGCGAGTTAGCCGATCAAGAAAACTGCCACGGCAGCAGACCAACTGATTTATGGCGAACGAAGCTCTTGTTTAAAACGAAGCTCTTGTTAAAACGAAGCGCTTGTTTAATAAGAGCAGCCCGAATGTTGCGCGCCGATTTGGGCTTGAGCGGTGTTGCTCAACTGCACCGAATCCTCGCCACCCGAACTCTGTGGGTCCGATTGGGGGACGGCTGGTGGGAGGTGGACGGTGGACGGCGCCAGGGGTTGGAGTTGCGCTCCGGGTGTTATTGCACTGATCATCTTAAAAAACCTCCTCAGGTTAAGAACTTCTCAGGTGTCATATCGTCGTCCGGCTTAAATATGCGAGCCGACATATGCCGTCCGGGAAGGATTGAGCCGTGGCTCTGGTCAGAAACACCGATTGGCCGCGTTTGAAAGCTCTTACGGTCTAGGGCGCTTCCCTGAAGCTTCCTAAGCTGAACCGCTCCCCTTAAGTAAGTACTTGTCGGCTAATCGCTGCCGCATCTCCGCCCGATTCAACTGGTGCGGCAGGAAATGCCGGGGAAGGGTTAGCCTCTGTATCTGGCACAACTACTTCGCGCCAATCCCGTAATGGCGCTCGCGCTCCTGATCTGTTTGGCCACCATTCTATGGTGCATCCTGTTGACCCGACGGCAGCGCTACGGTCTGGACAAAATACTTACAGGCCTGCTGGGTTTAATCGTAGTCTACAACGCGCTACGCATTCTAAATGACTCGGGTTTCTCGGCATTCTCGGCGTTGGCGCGCTTTAGAACCATAGAGGGATGGGTGGACCTGATCAGCGCCTGCCTGTATCTGGTGGCGGCCCTGATCCTGAAGAGTTCGAGTATCGATCGTACGGCTACTAAGGTTCATCTGCGGCTGGTGGAAGCGGACCAAAAGCCGTTGGATCTTACCAGCGCGGTGATGGCCGCCGCTCCCGAGCTGTGGCATCCCTTGCTGGACTCCTGCCCGCTCGCAGTCTTCGCCACCGATTCTTCAGGCCTGGTGACCCACTGGAATGCCGCGGCCGAAAAGCTGATGGGCTGGATGCGCGATGAAGTGGTTGGGAATGAGCTGCCGTTCGATCCGCATGGCCCGGTGCAGGACAAGAACGGCCGATTCATGGAGGCCGCAGTTTGGTCCTCCACCATTCGCACGCTGCATGGTCAGCCCTGCGGGATGGTAACCGTAGCCGCTGGAAATGCCGCGCTACGCGACGCGGGCCTGGAACTCTGCTTACCAGTGAGGCCGCGCGCGGCAGTGCACGGCTAATCTCACATTTTAGTCTCCAAGCAGCCAGCGCAATCGGTCATATCCGGCGCGGCTTACCGGAAGCTGCGTGCCATCCGACAGCACTGCGATGCGGCTGTCCTTGGCGTATGGCTCGATCTTGGCTACACGCTCCAAATTGACGATCACGGAACGGTGGATGCGTACGAAGCGCTGGGGGTCGAGCGCGGTCTCCAGGCTGGAAATAGTCTGCTCTTTCAAGTAACTCTTGCCCTGGCTGTGCAGCGAAACGTAATCGTCCTGCGCTTCGGCATAATCCAGCCGGTCCACGGGAATAATATGGACGCGCGCTCCGTCCTTCACCACGATGCGTTGCAGAAATTCCTGCGGAGGCCGGGCGGCACGCGCGAGCTCCGGCGCCATAGGCTGGCCCGCAGCCGGATGGAGGGGCCCTCCGCCGCGGCCCATGTTCTCGCCAACCCTCTGCCGGGCGCGTTCCAACGCAGTTTGGAACCTCTGCAGAGTGAAGGGTTTTAACAGATAGTCCACCGCGTGCTCGTCGAAGGCGCGCATGGCGTACTGATCGTAAGCGGTGACGAAGATAACGGCCACATCCTTCCCGATGAGTTCCAGGACTTCGAATCCATTCAGTTTTGGCATTTGAACGTCCAGAAACACGAGGCCGGGTTTCTTCTCCGCGATAGCCTTCACCGCTTCGAACCCGTTAGCGCATTCGGCCACAATCTCGACGTCGGCGCTGCCGGCCAGGTATTCGCGCAATAGAGAGCGAGCCAGCTCTTCATCATCGACCAGGGCCACGGTCAGTTTCTGGCGTGTGGCCACCGCGACGCCGGCGCTTCCCGAGTCCCGCTCCAGGTTCTTCAGATCCACCAGCAGCTCGCGCGCCGATTGATAGCGCCGCTCGCGATCCTTCTCCAGACACTTGCGCACCACGCCATCCAGACCCTCGGGAATTTCGTAATTGAAACGAGCCAGGGCGTCGGGTTGCGATCCCAGGATGCGGGCCATGGTTTCCGAGGGAGTGGCCCCCGGAAAGGGAAGCCGCGCGGTGGCCATCTCGTACAGCACCACGCCCAGGCTGAATAGATCGGTGCGATGGTCTACGCCGCGGCCCAGCGCCTGTTCGGGACTCATGTAGGCTACCGTGCCCATCACCACTCCCGCGCTGGTCATCACTTGCGTTTCCTCGCGAGTCTCCGGTTTCTCCAGCTTGGCGAGCCCGAAATCGAGCACCTTGACGTGGCCGCGCGGGGTGAGCATCAAATTGGAAGGCTTGATATCGCGATGCACGATGCCTTTGGAATGCGCGTCGTCCAGCGCATCGGCCACCTGGACGCCGATCGAGATCAGCTCGGAGAACGCCAGCGGACCGCGGCCCAGGCGAACGCTCAAGGGCTCGCCTTCCACATATTCCATGGCGAGAAACCGGAGTCCCGAGCGGGCTCCGACTTCCCCCCGGGCTTGGCCGGGATGGCCGGCTTGGCCCCATTCGCGGTCTTCGCCCAATTCGCGGTCTTCGCCCAATTCATAGATATAGGCCACGTTGGGATGCGTGAGCGCGGACGCGAGCTTCGCCTCTTGTAAAAAGCGATGCATGCGGTCCGGATCGGCGGCCATGTTGGCGGGCAGCACCTTCAGAGCGACGCGCCGTCCCAAACGCGTATCGTCCGCCAAATAGACCGCGCCCATTCCACCTTCGCCCAGGCGTGAGACCACGCGATAATGCGCGATTCTCGAGCCCGGCGCCAGGGTGTCGGCCATCACCTCATCATTACATGTGTTCGGCGTAAGGCAGCTCCACTTCCACAACGAAACGATCGTTCGCCGCGCTGGTGTCCACGCGCGCTCGATTCTCGTACAACGCACGCAGCCGGTCGCGGACATTCCGCAGGCCCAAGCCGGAGCGGCTCGAGGCTGGCGACTCGGCATCGAATTCATTGCAAATCTTCACCCGCAACAGTCCTTCGCCGCAATGCGCCTGTATCCCGATGGTTCCACCGTCCACCAATCCGGCGATCCCGTGCTTCACCGCGTTCTCCACCAAAGGCTGCAGCAGCAGGGACGGCACCAGGGAGCGCTCGCAATCGGGAGTGGAGTCAATGTCGACGCGCAGCCGCGCACCGAAACGAACCTGCTCCACTTCCAGATAAGCTCTGGCCAGCGCCAGCTCGTCGGCCAGCGTGATCCACTGCTTCTCGCCGAGCTTCAGAGTAGTGCGCAGGAAATCCGACAGCTTGATGCACATATCCCGGGCGCGCTGCCCGTCCACCGTGGCCAGCGCGCTGATGGAATTCAGACTGTTGAACAGGAAGTGCGGATTGATCTGCGCCTTGAGAGCCTTCAATTCCGATTCACGCGCCAAAGTGAGCGCCGCCTGCGCGCGCGTCTCGGCGTCTTTGGAGGATTCCAGCGATAGCAGCAGGTAATGCCTGGCCACCGAGAGCATATACAAGAGCGCCCCGATAGCGAACAGCAGCGGAAGCTGCGGGCTCAGGCGTTCGTTCAGCCGCGCGAAGAAGTAGCGCCCCAGAGCGAGACCCAGCCCCTTGGCGGCCACGATCCAGATGAGGCCGGCTACAATAGCAGCGGCGAAATGATTTCCCAGAATCTTGTAGGGCGGCGAAGATCCAATCGGCAGCACGCAGCACATGTACCAAGGCGCCAGGCAAACGAAGGCGTAGAAAAGGGCCAGCGGGAGGCTTAATGCCACCGCTTCCGGCCACGCCAGTCCGCCTATCGTCACCGCCAGATAGGCCAGCAACAGCCCCACCGCTGCCCAGCCCAGCAAATAGAGCAGCAGACTGACCGGGCGAGCGATGAGCGGATGCATGGTGGATGGTCCGATAGGGCAGGACTAGTTGCGCAGATTGATCCCGCCAAAAACCACCGAGCCCGTAATTACCAGCCGGGGAGTTTTGACGCTTGGATCCGCCCTGGGGGGAATGGTTTTGTCGTTCACGCCCGCGAAAAGGACACTGGCCCGGTTGATCACCACCCACGTTTCGGGGACCCGAACCTCCACTTCACCGAACACCACGTTGACGTCGATGCGCGCCTCGTCCACCGACATGGAGGCGTTGCGCAGGTCGAAGCGGGCCGCGCCGAACACCGCCGTCGCCTGCCCGCCCTGAAAATCCTGGGCATCGGAGGCGCTTTTGTTATCGCTGAAAAAGGCGTGCGTGCCCACCACCGGCGATGGGGGGGATTGTCCACCTGCGCCGGCGAAACGATTCCGCTCTAACGCTTTTACCAGCACGCTGATGCCGAAAGCGATCAAAAGCAGCGGCCAGAGCACCGCGAAATTGAAAGAGATAATGTCCAGGTTATCCAGCAGCAGGAATGCGCCGATCAGGGTAACGACGCCCCCAAAGACGTAGCCGGAGGGTGAATTGCTGTCGACGATCCGCGACACTCCCCAGGCCACCAGCAGCACCGGCCAGTACTGCCAGACGTCGCGGAAGCGGAAGATGCCCAGGTTATCCAGCAGCAGCAGGACGCCGACCGCCACCACGATGGCGCCGAAGAAAATCCCGTGGTTGCCCGAGCGATACCGGCGCCGCACCGCGCGGTCTTCCCAGCGGGCCCGGCGGGCTTCCATCTTTTGTTCCCAGCGTTGACGGCGTTCGTCCCAGCGATCGGTATCCATGCTTCGAGCGTACTATCGGCCCGACGGCCATTCGACTCCAGATCGGCGAATAGCGGCTTGGAATCGGCGAACGGCGCTGGAATGGGAGCAAACGCCGGAACAAACGATGGAGCCTTACGAACACGAGTAGTGGAAGGAGTTCGACCGGCGGCACGCTGAAGCTGGTGGACTCCTGGAAGGGCGGCAACGGAGCGCGCTAAAATCGGGGTAACCATGACGCCGCAAGGACAGGAACAGTGGAATAACCTCGATCAGGATTTAGCCGAACTCGAAACGCTCCGCAGTTTGGCCGGAAACCGGACAGCCCTGGCAACACAGGCCAGCCCGTAGCTTGATCCGGGCGGCCCGCCGGCTGCCCACCCCTCATGAAAGCACTGGTAAAGAGTAAACCCGAGCCGGGACTTTGGCTGGAAGAGATCCCGGAACCCGCCATCGGCATTAACGATGTTCTGATCCGCGTGCGCCGCACGGGAATTTGCGGCACCGACGTTCACATCTACAACTGGGACGAATGGGCCCAGCGCACCATTCCGGTGCCCATGGCGATCGGCCATGAATTCGTGGGCCAGATCGTGGAAGTGGGCTCCAACGTCAACGATTTTCAGCCGGGCGATCTGGTGAGCGGCGAAGGTCACGTGGTGTGCGGCCGCTGCCGCAATTGCCTGGCGGGCCGGCGGCATCTGTGCGCTCACATCCAGGGAGTGGGCGTGAACCGCCCGGGCGCATTTGCCGGCTACATCTCGATGCCGATGACCAACCTGTGGCGTCACAAGCCGGGGATCGACCTGGACGTCGCTGCGATTTTCGATCCCTTTGGCAACGCGGTCCACACCGCGCTGTCGTTCCCCGTTTTGGGCGAAGACGTATTGATCACCGGCGCGGGCCCTATCGGAATCATGGCCGCCTCCGTGGCACGGCACGCGGCCGCGCGGCATATCGTCATCACCGACAAGAATCCCTACCGCCTGGATCTGGCGCGCAAGATGGGCGTCACCTGCGCCGTGGATACGGCTCAAACGCCTCTGGCTCAGGTTCAAAACGAGCTGGAAATGCAAGAGGGCTTCGACGTGGGGCTGGAGATGTCGGGGCACGCCGCGGCGTTGCGCGAAATGATCGCCAACATGAGCCACGGAGCCAAGATCGCGATGCTCGGCATCCCCAGCCAGGAGATGGCCATCGATTGGACCACGGTGGTGTTCAATATGCTAACCATCAAAGGCATCTACGGCCGCGAAATGTATGAGACCTGGTACAAAATGGGCGTGATGCTGGAGTGCGGTTTGGATATTCGCCCCGTGATTACGCATCGGTTTTCTTATCTCGAATACGAGCGGGCTTTCGAGGTAATGCGGTCGGGCAAAGCGGGCAAAGTGATTCTGGAATGGTCGTGAACTGTAAGTCGCAATCCGGCGTATAGTTTGGAGAATGCGGATCGAGCTGGGCGAATGGATCTACGGGCTGTGGATCGCGTTTGGCGTGATTTGGCTGCTGAGCGCAAGATTCACGAAGAAGGCCGCGCGCTCCCAAACCCCCAGTTCCCGATTGCTGCAAGCCGGGTTGGCAGCGTCGGGATTTATCCTGTTGTTCGGTTGGCGAGGCCCATTGGGCGTTTTAGATGAACACTTCCTGCCGGAATCGGCCGCTTTCGATTGGGCCGGGTTCGGGCTCACGCTGGCCGGGTTTGCCATCGCGGTGTGGGCGCGGTTCGTCCTCGGCCGTAACTGGAGCGCCACCATCACCATCAAGCAGGACCATGAGATTGTTCGGCGCGGGCCGTACGCGGCGGTTCGACATCCCATTTACTCCGGATTCCTGCTGGCGTTGTTTGGCACGGCGATCTATTACGCAACGTTTCGAGGGTTGTTGGCGGTGGCTCTCACGTTCACCGGCTGGTGGCTGAAATCGCGGATGGAAGAGGCGTTCCTGCTGCAACAGTTCGGCGCCCAATATCGCGACTATCAACGCGAAGTGAAGGCCCTCATTCCATTTGTGCTGTGATATAGTGTTCGGCGGCTGCCGGCGGCGCGCTGCTCGAGCCTGGCAGCCTGTGTCCCAAACTCGCTCCCTCATGGTCACGGCTCGGCGACCGCATGGAACTACTAGAACGCACACTGCGTCGGCGGTCTTCTATCGGCGCCCGATTTGCCAGGCGGCCGCCACAACAGCGGAGGGCCATCTCACGATAAGACAACGCATTATAAAAAGACACACAAAAAAACGCACAAAAGGATTGCAATCCGAAAGAATGCTGATATACTTCAAAAACGCCATAAACGCGACATCCCGGGAGGTCCTGGATGGCAAGGTGCGAATGATGTAAATGCGAACGATGCAGATGCGAATGATGCATTTGCGATACGCACTTGCGATATCCATTTGCGATATGCACTAGCGATTTGCACTTGCGATTTGCACTTGCGATTTGCACTTGCGATTTGCACTTGCGATTTGCACTTGCGAATGATGCGCGCTTGTAACGTGAAAGTAAATTATGTGCCTTTAGAAAGAAGGAATATGAAACGCTCGATTACATCGCTCTTGTCGGCTGCGACAACGTTCCTAGGCCTTTGTGCGATTAGCGCGATGGGCCAGACAATTACGCCAGTTGTGATAAACCCACCCTCCAGCATTGCCAAACCGGGAGACGCCGGTCTCCGGGCCCACACCGCCCTCCAGATCCTGGGTCCCCCAGTCCAGGCCATTGCTAACGGAGGACCGCCTTTTTCGGGAACCTTGTACCAGACTCCGGCCTCGCTCGCCTGTATTTA
>Ga0181525_10002870_pt1 | contig 13850 bp, 12 predicted proteins | sample PEATcosm2014_Bin_48_FD_121100 | JGI IMG/M metagenome (GOLD analysis project Ga0181525, IMG submission 121100) | Peatland microbial communities from MTU Mesocosm Facility, Houghton, MI, USA - PEATcosm2014_Bin06_10_metaG | ecosystem: Environmental > Terrestrial > Soil > Wetlands > Peat | place...
GCGGCCGCGGTGCGGGAAGCCGCGCGATCCCTATCGCCGGCGCACCGCGCGGTGGCGCGCGCATTTCACGGCGAGACGCCGCTACACGAATTGGAGACGTTCGACGCGCAGCAGGTCTGCCGCGCCGGCCTGGCGCGAATTGGCGCGGACCCATCGCGGACGCTCGAGGCGTGGGAGGCGGACGGCGATCCGTTTATCGAGTGGCTGAAGAGCCGCGTGATCGAGGGGTTTTATACGTCGCAGGCGGGGCTGAAGGAACTGGACTACAAAGGGAACTCGTTTTACAGCATTTCGCCTGGCTGCGAGGAGTGAACTGGGGCCGGCCTGCGGCGGGAGCGCGAATTTCTGCGCAAATAGTGGGGCAGCCCCCCGGCCTGCGGCGGCCTCTTAGGCCGCCTTCTTCCAGTGCAAGGGGTTGCGATTTTCGCGCGAAAGCGGGGCCAGGGCCCCGCGCAGGCCGGGGGCCTGCCCCACGCACGTGGTGTAAACTCGGAGGGTCTATGCTACGCAGCCGATGGGTATTGTGGGCCGGCATTCTGGCGTTTCCGCCGCTCGGGTTGGCATTGTGGTGGGGGCGGCGGGGCGTGCGCCCGCTGGCGCGCATCGCGGGCACGCTGGGTATTGGCGTGTTGGCGGTAGTGGAGCTGTTTGCCGTCTATGGCATGCGCCTGGAGTGGAACGGCGCCTTGAAGCTGTCGGGAGTCTCGTTTGAAACGCGCAGACAGCGCGATGCGCGGCTGGAGGCGAATCGCGCACGCCAGCGGGCCGTGGCGCCGGTGCAGACTGCGCGCATCGTTGCCGCACGGGTTGCCGCGCTCGTTGCGGCGCCCGTCCCCGCGCGCGTCTCGCCTGGGTATTGGACGGATTTCCGCGGTCCGAACCGCGCGGGGATATACGCGGAGACGGAAATCGAAACAGCCTGGCCGGCCGCCGGATTGCCGCGGCTTTGGAAGCAGCCCGTGGGAGGCGGATACGCTTCGTTCACGGTGGGTGAAGGCCGCGCGTACACCATCGAGCAGCGGCGGGATCGCGAAGCCATCACGGCATACGACGTCGAAACCGGGCGGGAGATATGGGCATTCGCCTATCCCGCGCTATTCGATGAAATCATGGGCGGGGCGGGGCCGCGCGCCACGCCGGTGTATCACGAAGGGCGGCTCTATTCGCTGGGCGCGAATGGCGATTTGTACTGCCTCGCGGCGAAGACCGGGAAGCCGGAGTGGTGGAAGAACATCCTGGCGGACAACGCGGCCGGGAATGCGCACTGGGGGATGGCGGGATCGCCTTTGATTGTGGACCGGATGGTGGTGGTGACGCCGGGCGGCGCGAAGGGCCGGAGCATCGTGGCATACGACCGGCTGAGCGGCGCGCCGGTGTGGCAGGCGCTGAACGACCGGGTGGCATACACGTCGCCGATCCTGGCCACGCTGGCCGGGCGGCGGCAGATCGTGTGGATCAGCGGGCAGCGCGCGGTGGGCCTGGCGCCGGAGAATGGCGCGCTGCTTTGGGAATACGCCTTTCCGGCGCAGATGGAAATGAACTGCGCGCAGCCGGTGGTGGTGGATGACTCGAGCGTGCTGCTTTCGTCGTCTCCGGGTCCGGGGGCCGCACTGCTGGAGATCGCGAAGACCGGCGACACGTATGCGGCGCGGGCCGCGTGGCAGAACAACCGCATGCGGAACAAGTTCAATTCCTCGGTGCTCTACCAGGGCTTCATCTACGGCTTCGACGACGCGATTCTGGCGTGCATCGACGCCAAGACCGGCGAACTGAAATGGAAGGGTGGGCGCTATGGCTATGGACAATTGCTGCTGGCCGGCGGACACCTGGTGGTGGTGACCGAGGAGGGCGACGTCGCGCTGGTACGGGCCACGCCGAAGGAGTATCGGGAGCTGGCGCGCTTCTCCGCGGTCGAGGGGCGCACGTGGAATATTCCGGCGATCGATAACGGGCTGCTGCTGGTGCGCAACTCGAGCGAGATGGCCTGCTTCCGGCTGGGGCGGGCGGCCGGAAAGTAACCGGGCGCCAAGCCCTCGGGATTTATGAAGAGCATTCTGGCGATACTACTGCCCCCCACGGCCGGCAACGTACTCCGCGGGGTGAAGCTGCCCGTTTACGTCTTCATGGCGATCTCCATCGTCAGCACGGCGCGAAGCCTGATACATCTTCTAGCTCCCGATGGCGGCGCCGGCAGTATTGCGGGAATGGACCTTTCGGTGGCGGGCGCAAACGGTATTATCTTTGCTTTCGCGCTTTGGGGAAGCGCCCAGTTGGTCTATGCCCTGATCCAACTAGCGGTGGCTTTCCGATACAGGTCGCTGGTGCCGTTCATGTATGCGCTGCTGATCCTTGAAACGCTGCTGCGAGAGCTGGTGGGGCATATGAAACCGGTGACTTTCAGGCACACGCCGCCGGGCGCGCTTGGAAATTGGGTTTTTCTGCCTTTGGCGGCGGTGATGCTGGCTTGGTCGCTATGGGGCGCCTGGCGAGGTTCGCGCACGTAGTGCGTTTGCAGGACGATCTCCTAACTAACTAGTATAGCTTTCATTAAAACATAATCTAATCAACCCTCTGCGAGCGGGTGTGCGACACAAAAATCGAGCGCCGTGAAAAACTCAAAGAAAACCGCTAGATCCTAGCGTACGTGTCCTTCAGGCCGCCGATTGTCCAATTCCCGCTGTGTTATCTGCGTTCATCTGCGTTCATCTGCGGCCAATTCGGGTTTTGATGGTTCCCGCTGGGCCGGAGGAAAGGATATCTGGCCGGTAGAGGATTCGGGCTTTCAGTTCATCGAGGGATTGGACCCGGATATGGCGCAAAAAGGTTCGCGCCATCTTGCCGAACAGAGTCTCGACGATGTTCAGCCAGGAGCCGTGTTTCGGCGTGAGGACGTACTGGAAACGGTTCGGGTGCTTCGATAGGAATGTGTGCGTCTCTTTAGAAATGTGAGCGGAATGATTGTCCAGTATGATTCTGATGATGCATTCCGGCGGATACTTCGCATCAAGGTCGGACAGCTACCCAATGAATTCAACGCTGCGGTGGCGGTCTTCCACGCGCGCCGTGACGTGCCCATCCTGGAGGTCCAGCGCTGCCAGGATGGAACAGGTGCCCAGTCTCTCGTATTCGTGATCGCGGCCGATTGGGGATGCTTGCCGGGTACCGGCGGCAGGTCGGGCGCGGTATTGCTGATGGCCTGGACTCCAGGCTTCTCGTCCAGCGAAACAGTAATGATGTTGGAAGTCGTTAACAGAAAACATAACTATTAGCTTATGTTTTAGTGAAACGATATGCTAGTCTGGAGGCCCATTCGGGCGATGGATCATCTACGGCGCTCGCAGCGACAGACAGAATCCCCTACCGGCCGAGTTCCCCACGCACTCGGGGAGCTTTTCAAGTTCGTAAGCGACGGAAGCCTCAAAGTTGAAGTCACAAAGTATCCTCTGGCCGACGCGAGCCGCGTCCATACCCTATTCGAGGGGCGCATGACCACAGGCAAGCTCGTTTTGATTCCTTAGAGGATTGAGGTGCCGTAGCCTCGGGGCGACTTTCGGTGGGACATTTATCCTGACCGGAACGTCCCTTGCACCGTCGCCGCCCGCCTGCTTCGCCGCCCAGCCCCGGGCGCCGGCGCGCCCCATGGCGCGGTTGCGCCGCCGGGTTGCGTAACGCGCCTTCCGCGGCCCGATGCCGGCGGCCGGTTCGGGCGCTGGCGCGGCTTATCACGTACACCGGGCGGTGATATCACGATTGCCAAACGGAATGGGACGCGTGGATTGCCCATTTTTATGGATCTGCCGTTCACCGAGACCGATCGTCGGTCGCGCTTCATCCATAAATGCCTGTCCGCCCGCGCGGATCATCTGTATTCGGATGCACCAGGATCGTCCGCCCAAGGCTGTTCAATTGCAGCCAGGGTATCACAATCGGCAACAGATCGTTCGTGAAGCCGAAGTAGAAATGCGCGTGGTAACCCTTGATGTCCGTAAACGGGCGCGGCGCTTTCGGCAACCCATTCTCCTCACCCGGCCGCAGGCCCTTCGGCCGTGGCGTCGCCTCATGAATCGTCTCGTAACCCCAGGGACTCTTCCCCTGATCCGCCGGCGGAAATGCCGGGATAAATCCGTCGCCATAAGCCGACACAATGCGCTTCGCACTTTCGTCGCGTTCTTCCTGGGGCTTCGCGCGGCGCGCGGAAGGCGCCGCGTCCATCATTCCAGGCAGTTGAGGAACCGCGCTCAGATGTCTCGGCGCACCAACGGGAGGCTACAGCTGGCGAACGACTCCAGCTGGCGCTCGTGCCTGTCATCGGCAAATGGGTGTAGCCTGTTTTAGTGGGCCAGAAAGATTCCGCGGAACTGTTGTCGATTGAGGGCCGGCAGGTCCGCATTACGCACCCGGACAAGCCATATTTTGCGAAACAGGCGAAGCTCTCTAAACTTGATCTCGTACGCTATTACCTGTCGGTAGCGCAAGGTGCGCTGGGCGGCATCCGTGATCGCCCGCTGGTTCTCAAGCGCTTCGTAAACGGCGCTGAAGGAGAGGCCTTTTACCAGAAACGCGCACCCTCCGACCGGCCCGCTTGGCTGCATACGGTCACTTTGTCTTTTCCTTCCGGACGGACCGCCGAAGAGCTCGTGGTGGATGATGCGGCCGGACTTGCCTGGATCGTCAATTTGGGCTGCATCGAGCTGCATCCGCACCCCGTACGCTCAGGCAATCTCGACCATCCGGATGAGTTGCGCGTCGATCTCGATCCCGGTCCAGGCGTCGGCTGGGCGGACGTGCGCACCGTGGCCCTCGAAGTAAAGGCGTTCCTCGAGGAGATGGGACTGTGCGGCTGGCCCAAGACCAGCGGTTCACGCGGAATGCACATCAACGCGCGGATCGAAGCGCGCTTCACTTTTGCCGAAGTCCGCCGCGCGGCCATCGCACTCTCGCGCGCCATCGAGCGGCGGGCGCCCGCGCTCGCCAGCTCAAAGTGGTGGAAAGAGGAGCGTCATGGCGTCTTCCTGGACTACAACCAGAACGCCAAGGATCGAACGACTTGCTCTGCCTACTCCGTGCGGCCGCTCCCTGACGCGCGTGTGTCCGCCCCGCTTCACTGGAGCGAAGTGCCGGATTGTGAGCCGGCCGATTTTACCGTGTTCACCGTTCCGAAGCGATTCGCGCAACTGGGCGATCCCCACGCCGCTATGGACCAGGCGCCTGGGTCGCTCGACAAATTACTGGAATTGGCTGCCAGAGACGAGGCCGCGGGACTGGCCGACGCGCCGTGGCCGCCGCACTTTCGCAAGATGGAGGGCGAGGCGCCGCGGGTAGCCCCTTCGCGCGCCAGGTCCTCCGCCAGGAAACCGCAGCCGCGCGCCAGGGAGCCGCTCCTGGTCATCGCAAATTCTCGCGATCAGGACGCTGCGCTGGCCGGTTTGGAGCGTTGGAAGAACAAATACGCCGCGGCAGCCGTCCTGCTGGCTGTGGACGATGTGCTGGTCGATTCCATGCGGGGGCGTTCGTCCACATGGACCCGGATCCGTGTGAATCTCCGGCATGTGCCCGAAGCGCTGCGTCCTCCGCAAGAAACACCAGACCCGGATGACGACCCCACGCGCGAATGGCGCACCAGGTATGCCGCCATCCGAACTGCAAAGCGCGCCGCGCCGGAAGAGGTCTGAGCCAATCTCAGCGCCCGCCGGCAAAGATCGCCATCAGTTCTTGTGGTGGAACCACTTCAAGCTGGGCGTAAGTACAATCGGCCGGCCTTTTGTCGGTGCGCCACGCGCGAAACCGGGACATGTGCCGGAAACGCGTACCCTGCATGTGTTCGTACGCGACTTCCACCACCAGTTCCGGGCGCAATGGCTCCCACGACAGATCCTTCCCGTGGCTCCATCGGCTCTGGCCTCCCGGCATCCGATGTCCGGCCTCCTCCGCGAATCCGCGCGCGGCCCAGGCCCTCCAGGGGTGATTGACCAGCGCATCCGCGCGATAGGGCGCCAGAAATTCCACCAGTTCCCGTCGTTTCTCCAGCGTGAAACTGGCGCAGACACCCACATGCTGCAGCACGCCGGAATCGTCGAAAAGTCCGAGCAGCAGCGATCCGACTGCGCTATTCTCGCCATTTTTGTGCCATCGAAAACCGGCCACTACGCAGTCGCAGTCCCGTTCGTGTTTGATCTTTAACATCACCCGCTTGTCCGGTTCGTACGTGCCCGACACAAGTTTCGCCATCACTCCGTCCAGCCCGGCGCCCTCGAACCGGCGAAACCAATCCGAAGCCACCATCGGGTCCGAGGTTGCCGGCGTCAGGTGAATTGGCGGGGCCGTGTGCGCCAGGAGCGATTCCAGCTTTTGCCGCCGGTTCCGAAATGGCTCGCCACAAAGATTCCGGTCGCCGGTCGAAAGCAAGTCGAAAAACACAATCGAAGCCGGAATTTCAGTGGACAACATCTTCACGCGCGAGGCGGCCGGATGAATGCGGAGTTGCAGCGCCTCGAAGTCCAGGCCGCCCGGCTTAGCGATTACGATTTCACCGTCGAGCACGCAGCGCGCCGGTAGCTGCGCCCGCAAACTATCGAGCAACTCGGGGAAATAGCGATTGAGCGATTTTCCATCGCGGCTCTGAATCAGAATCTCGTCTCCGTCACGGAAAATCAGCGCACGAAAGCCATCCCACTTGGGCTCGAAGATCCAACCGGCGCCAGCCGGAAGTTCCGCGATTCGTTTGGACAGCATCGGCAAGATGGGCGGGTTTGCGGGAAGGTTCACGTCTCCATGCTATAACGCGCAGTAATGCGACGGCGGAACAGGATGCCTGCGCGCCCGCCGCCGGTACGAGCCAGCGCCAGGCGGATTCGCCTTTGGGGCATTGCACCGGGATTTCCCATAGGCCGGCGATAGAGGGCGCGGCGGCTTCCGTTTCCGCCGGCGCGACAAACGGATGGCCTGGAAAGCATACGACCGGCGCCGGCCGGTGGAGACGACTTTGTCGTTGCCATTGAAGAACCAGCCGATGAGGTTCGATCCATCGCCTGACAACTCGATGCGGAATGGAATGGCGACGCCGTTGAGCGCCACTGTGGCTTCCCAACGGCCTGCCACGGACTGCGCGTCCGCCGTGCCAAAGCCGGAGGCACCCGGAACGCGAATCCGGCCGCGTTGGGATATCGCTGGTTCCGCCGGCCGCCAAGGGCGCAAAGCCGGAACATCGCCCTGTGCAGCACCACTCGTCCGCCCCCGGAGAAACGGCGCGAACCCCGCTGCGGGGGCGAACAATACCCGGCGAATCGACGATGACATAACCCGGCGCCTCGCGGATCCACTGAAAACAAACGCCCAACGCCAACTGTAAACCCGGATCGCCGCCGCCGCCGTGCTATCGTCATACCGAGTGGTACGGCGCCGTGCCAAGCAACACGGCACAACGGAACGCAACAGAATGTTACGCAAATCGAAGAAATAGGCCATGCCCCGGCCCGGCCGATTTATTTGCCTATTGTTCGCCATACGCGCTATCGACCGGATTCAGGCCCAAGTATATTGTCAACTATCTGATTTAAAAGGAAAAATTGGCTTTGTTCGTTCAAATCTAGGCACCGCCACGAATGCACAATTCCGCACAAAAGTGCGCGATTCGCCTTCGCCGCAAATGGCTGGCCGCAAACAGGCTTGGGCGACGCCCGCGTGACAGGCGCGCCCAGTCACTACGCTTCGCAAGAAATCCACTACAGACCCGCCCCGAAGAATCAGACACCTACAGCCCTCATGCCGCTGCCGCCGCCCGGCCGCCCGCATCCGGCGTGCTACCGTGAATCGAAGGCCCCGGCCGGAGCCAAAACGCGCCGCGCCAAATGCCGGGACACCTAAGCTGCGTCTTCCGACTGTCATGCAACACGAAGCCACACTGCGGACCTATGCGCATCGCGCCGCCCAAAATCCCGGTCCCGCCTCGAAACCCACCCTATCCACCTCAAACCAAACCACCTCCGCGAAATCGGGTTTGCTTGGCCGACGGACAAGCCACCACGCCCACAGGCACAATCACGCCCAGTGCGCCTTCGTCGCAATCCCTCAGCATTCAGCCATCAGCCTTCAGCCCGGAAACCGGCGTTCCTATCGGCGTTCATCTGCGTTCATCGGCGGCCCATATGGTTTTTCGCGAATGAGCGAACGCCCTGCGGCGCGTCGAAGCCGCCTAAGATCGTCGCGCCGCACAAAGAATCCGGCCTATAGTAGTACAGAGCGCCTTCGTCGCAATCCCTCAGCTTTCAGCCATCAGCCTCCAGCCGGAAACCGGCTTCCTATCGGCGTTCATCGGCGGCCCATTTGGTTTTTCGCGAATGAGCGAACGCCCTGCGGCGCGTCGAAGCCGTCTAAGATCGTCGCGCCGCGCAAAGAATCCGCCCTATAGTAGTAAAAGAATGCCGTGCGGGAAGCCCGCCGCGCCAACGCGGCGGGGCCCATGAAGACAGGCAGGCAGAGTCTCTCCCCAGCACGGAGGCACCGGATGGGCTTGGCGAACCGGCGGCGCCGGCGGTAGCGGCGGCGGTCGAAATGCACTTGCCTCGGGGGCCGCGATTACGAGATACTCTATCGGAGAGCAGAAGTGGCATGCCCGTGTCATTCTCAAAGGGTTAATGGCAGATGAAGGCCGATGCGATGAGTGCACTTGACGCGGGGCGTGGCCCGCGGGCCGTGGCGCAGCCAGTGGCCGCGCCGCTCACCCGCGCCGCGATCTTCCTGGTGGCGACAGTAAACCCGGGCTTGGAGAATTTTGCGGCCCTGCGGGCGTTCTGCGGAGACCTCGCAGGGTTGTTGCGGGCGGTGGAATTTCGCGACCTGGAAGGCGGCCTTTCCTGCGTCGTAGGATTTGGGTCCGACGCGTGGGATCGGCTCTTCGGACCGCCGCGGCCGGCGAAGCTTCATCCGTTTCGGGAGATTCGCGAAGGGGCGCGCCATGCGGTTTCGACGCCCGGCGATTTGCTGTTTCACATCCGCGCGAAGCGCATGGATCTGTGCTTCGAACTCGCTATGCAGATCATGGCGCGAATCGGAGAAGCGGTTTCGCCGGTAGACGAAGTGCATGGCTTCCGTTACTTTGACGACCGCGATCTGATGGGTTTCGTCGACGGGACGGAGAATCCGAGGGGTGGGGCAGTGCTCGATGCTGTGATGGTCGGCGACGAGGACGCCGCGTTCGCCGGCGGCAGCTACGTGATCGTCCAGAAATATCTGCACGATCTGGACCGATGGAATGCGCTTTCCACGGAGGCGCAGGAACGCATCATCGGCCGCACGAAGCTGTCGGACATTGAGCTGGACGATTCCATCAAGCCAACCTCGGCGCACAGCGCGCTCACAACCATCGTCGAGGATGGAAAAGAGGTCAAGATTCTGCGCGACAACATGCCTTTCGGCCGAGCCGCGCACGGTGAGTTCGGCACCTATTTCATCGGCTACAGCCGTTCGCCCCATACGATCGAACAGATGCTCGAAAACATGTTCGTGGGGCGGCCGCGCGGCAACTACGACCGGCTGCTCGATTTCAGCCAGGCCGTCACGGGAAACCTATTTTTTGTTCCGTCCGTAACGTTTCTGGAAGCCATCGGCGACCACCAGCCCGCCGTGGCTGCCGCGCCTATTGTAGAGCCGGCGGCGGTCGAGGGGTCTTCTTCCGCTCTACGGAAGAGCGACGGTTCGCTGGGCATTGGTTCCCTCAAAGGAGAAACTCCGCATGAATAATCTGCACCGTGAGCTAGCTCCCATTTCGGATGCGGCGTGGGCTCAGATTGAAGAGGAAACAGCTCGCACGTTCAAACGTTACCTGGCCGGACGGCGGGTGGCCGACGTGCGGGGACCGGCAGGCACGGCTCTCTCAGCAGTCGGCACTGGCCATCTGCGTCCGATTGCCAGCCTGAGGGACGGCGTTCTCGCCAGGCAGCGAGAGGTGCAGGCGCTGGTGGAGTTGCGTTTTCCTTTTGAACTCGATCGCCAGGCAATCGACGACGTCGAACGCGGCGCCAACGACTCGGATTGGCAACCAGCGAAGGACGCCGCACGCCAGATCGCCTTGGCCGAGGACAGCGCGGTTTTCGATGGCTATACGGCAGCCGGCATCGTGGGAATCAGTCAGGGGACCAGCAATCCGAAGACGCCCCTTCCGGCCGACGTTCGCCAGTACCCGGATGCCATCTCGCAAGCCTTGGGCCAATTGAGGCTGGTCGGCGTCAATGGCCCTTATACCGTTCTGCTGGGAGCCGAGGCCTATACCGCACTCGCCGAAACCAGCGATCACGGGTATCCGGTGCTGGAGCACGTGAAGCGCCTCGTCGACGACAAAATCGTTTGGGCGCCCGCTATCGACGGAGCTTTTGTACTGACCACGCGTGGCGGCGACTTCGACCTGCACATTGGCCAGGACCTCTCTATCGGCTACCTGAGCCACCACGATGATGCGGTCCGGCTTTATCTGCAGGAAACCTTCACATTCCTGCTGCTCACTTCAGAGGCAGCTGTCGTGCTAACCCCGTCCGCAAAAGCAGCGACGCCCTGAAAACGCTGTCAAGCGAATTTGGGCGCGATAAATGATGTGAGATTCCTGGACAGAGCCCGCGTGGGATTACTGGAGCATACTTATGACGATAACCGAACCGGATAGGCTTTCCCCGGAGAAGCTACGCAGTCTCGCGTCTGCTGCTCCACCATGTATCTCGATCGTTCTCCCCGAACGCGAGGCGCGCGATGCGCATATTGCCTTCAAAGACGCGCTCGCTCAGGTTCGCGCCAACCTGGCAGCCAGCGCATCCAAGCATGACATCGCCTCCCTTCTCGATCCCCTGGAGCTGGCGGCTACGAAAGTGATCGATGCCTCCAAGGAGCCGGCGACGTTCATTTTTCTGCGCTCGCCGGACGTGTGCGAGTCATTCCGCACGCGATATCTCGTCGGCCAACCCGTCGCCGCCGTTGGTGAGTGCTTCCAGCTTCGCCCGCTGCTGGCGCTTGCCGGCAAACACCTCGAGTTCTATATTCTCGCTTTACAGCTGAATGATACGCGCATCTTCCGATGCACGGATCAATCCTGTGAGGCCGCGAGATTTCCGAAAAACGCCGGGACCGAGGCCGCGGGCTTTGTTCCTGGCGCATCCCAATCCTCGCTTCGCGCGGAGCCAGTGCATGATCGCGATCACCCTGAAGACCACCTTGGCCGTTTTTATCGTGAGATTGATCGCGATGTAAATGTGCTCCTGAAGGATGGACACCCACCGCTGGTTGTTGTAGGCGTCGAACATGAGGTCGCGCTGTTCCATCGTTTGACGACCTATCCTGCGTGCGTGGAGCCGGGAATACGCGGATTGCCCGGACATCTTGGCCAGAACGAAATGTATCGGCAATCCTTGGAACTGGTTCGGTCGGTGACCACCGGGCCGGCACGTCGCGCCCTGGAGAGGTTCGACAAGCAGATCGGAACAGGCCACGCTTCGGCGGATGTACAGGAGATTGTGCGCGCCGCTTCCGCAGGCAGAGTCGAACATCTATTCCTGCTTGAGAACGGGGCCGTTCCTGGCGCGGCCGACGGCGGAGCCGGCCTGCTGGACACCGCGGCGGTGCAAACGCTTCGCCACGGCGGCGACGTGCAAACCCTACCGGAGACCAGCATGCCTGCCGGGAGCCCTATTTGCGCGATCTTCCGGTATGCGTCAGACGGTTCCTAATGAAACGGGTAGGCAAGGAAATTCCCCTTTGCCGTCTTCGGCGTCTCCGTCGCGCGGAACTTCCGGTGGATACTGTGGAGTTGGCACGCTACCTGGTTGGCAAAGTAGCGGTCCATGATACCGATGATGGCAGGCTCAGCGGCCGCATCGTCGAGACGGAGGCCTATCCGCCCGGCGATTCCGCGGGGCACGCATTTCGGGGAGAGACGCGGCGCAATGCCTCACTATTTCTTGGGCCGGGACATGCCTACGTATATTTCACTTACGGTTCATCGTTCATGCTGAACGTGACGAGCGAGGCGGCCGGAGTCGGGGCGGGAGTCCTCCTGCGCGCCCTCGAACCGCTCGAGGGAATCGATCGGATGCAACGCTTCCGCGGCGGCGCAGGCTTGCTCGATTTAGCCCGGGGGCCAGGCCGGCTAGCCCAGGCGATGCAGATTGATCTTCGGCAGGATGGTCTCGATCTGTGCGCCGCCGGCCGGCTCTGGCTCGCGACGAACCGGCAGAAAACGGCCGCCATCGGCAATAGTGTACGCATCGGTTTGACGCGCAACGTGGATCGCAAGCTGCGCTTCTACGAGCGAGGCAATCCATACGTAAGTGGCCCAAAGAGGTTACGCGGGTAGTTAGACGATTTACTGGAGAAATACAAATGGCTCGTCTTCCTTCGCCAGTTGGCCTTGCAATCACAAATCAACTTCGACATCGCCAGACGGTCTCGAACAGCAGATTAGAACGTTGCCAGTGGCTGCCGGCTCGAGTGGATCAGGCTCATACTGGACAGTTCCTCCGATCAATGCGCACTCGCAGGTATGGCAGACCCCTGTGCGGCACGCCCACTGTGCGGGAACGTCGCAAGCTTCCGCGAGTTCCAGCAAACTGGAAAACCGTGAATCCCACGAAACCGTGAGGCCACTTCGCGTAAATGAAATTTGCGGGCCAGTGCCGGCGCCTCCCGCGGGAGGGTGAACCGGCGGGCGGGAAGATGGCGCAATTCCTGGTGTGATCGGCGCTTCCGGCCCAAACACCTCCGTGTGAATTCGCGTGGACCCGGCGCCCCATGTCTTCAAGCCCGCAGTCAAGTCGCTGAGGAATGATGGTGGACCGCACAGGTAGAAATCTGCATCGCGAGTTGCACCCAGCCGATCCAGCAGTGGCGCGTCCACATGCCCAACCGAGTCGTAATCGACACCCAGTCGATCCTCTGAATCGGGCTTGCTGTAGACAATGTGACGTCGGCCGTTCACGAGGGTTTGCGAGAGGTCGCGCGACTCTTTGGCAAACGGGTGCTCTGCGCGGTTACGCGCTCCGTAGATCCACCAGACGTCGCGACGCGACGCCGCGGAGGACAGCGAATGCAGCATGGCGAGTACCGGGGTCGAGCCGATGCCGGCACTGAGCAAGACGACTGGAGTATCGCCGGGCCGCAGAATAAAACCGCCCCGAGGCGCGCTCACCTCTAAGATATCGCCCGCGCGCACGTGATCGCAAAGATACGAGCTAACAACCCCGTTCGTCTCTCGTTTGACGCTTATTCGATAAGTCCTGGCGCCGGGCGTACCTGACATCGAATAGTTCCGGAGCAGCTTTGGGCCCTCGGGTGTCGTGCGCAACCGTAAAACGAGAAACTGTCCGGGTAGAGCGGCAGGCAGAGGCGTCCCGTCCGTTTGTTCGATGCACAAGGAGACCACATTGGCAGCTTCTTGATCTACTCCGGAGACGCGCAATCTCCGAAAACCTGGCCACGCCGGCGGCGGGCCTGATGAGGCCTTGAGCCCCGGATTCCCTCCCTCCCAAGTCTTCTGCTCTGCAATTGCCTTTAAAGACGTTTTCCATCCCTGGCTGAGCGCAGGTATTCGCAGCGCGCGTTCCAGTTGATCGCGCGAGGGGTTTGGCAAGTACAGAAGCGCATCAATGTCTGCCAGAGTGATGCGTTCGGGGCCGTCCGCGACCTTCACGATTTCGTCGCCGGCGCCGACCTCACCTTCCTCCAGCACGCGAAAGTAGAAGCCAGGCCGATGATGTGAGACGAGCAGAGCAGCCATGGCCGGCTCAGCCATTCTGATACCCACGCGATAGCATGTGACGCGCGGCTGAGTGACCTCGAAGAGCGCGCTTCCAATGCGGTATCGATCGCCGACA
>Ga0181525_10002871_pt1 | contig 13838 bp, 6 predicted proteins | sample PEATcosm2014_Bin_48_FD_121100 | JGI IMG/M metagenome (GOLD analysis project Ga0181525, IMG submission 121100) | Peatland microbial communities from MTU Mesocosm Facility, Houghton, MI, USA - PEATcosm2014_Bin06_10_metaG | ecosystem: Environmental > Terrestrial > Soil > Wetlands > Peat | place...
CCAGGTCCTCGTCGGCCGCGGTGTAAAACGCGGCGGCGATCAGCACGGCATAGCGCGCCGCCACCTCGGCGGCGTCGTGCTCGCCGCCTCGCGATGGCAGCAGGTGCTGCGGCCGGATGAGCCGCTGCTGCCGCTTGGCGTCGAAGATGCCGCGGCAGAAGGCCGCCAGGATGTGCCGGTAGGAGTCGGGGTCGGCGAACGGGATACCCGGCAGCGGGCCCTGCGTCGACAGCGCGAACTTGCTGTCGGAGTCGTAAAGCACCGCGATGTCGTAGTCGGGTTCGGCCGTGGCGAAGGCGCCGCCGGCCTCGCGCAGTTCCTGGCCGATCCGCGCGATCTCGTGGTAGGCGCGGCCGGGGATGCCGCTGTGCGGAAGCACGCCGCCCCAGTACATCTCGGTGCCGAACGGAAGGGTGTTCCAGTGCCAGTACTCGATGAGCCGCGCCCCGCGCGCGACAAGCAGCCAGGCCAGCTGGCGCCACTGACCGTCGTAGGGCGACTCGTTCATGGCGGAGAATCCGATCGAGCCTGCGTTGGTCTCGGTGACCAGGAACGGGGCCTGCTTGGAGGAGTACATGAGGTCCGCGAGCTGGGTGACCGCCCACGGCCCGCGGACGACCCAGCCCATCGGGCCGGCCGAGCGCGGCAGCGCGTTCGGGTGCGCGAGTGAGTCCTGCATCTCGTAATACGCGTTGCCGGCTGCCACATCCAGTGCCCGGCTCAGCTCGGCGTCCTCGATGCCGGGCTGCTCGTAGGAGATGCACGTGGTGACGAACCCGCGCCCGCCGGTGACTTCGCGGACGATGCCGGCCTGCCAGCCGATGAACTCGGTGACCAGTTCGGCCTGGAAGCGCCGCCAGGCCAGGTCGTACTGCGGCTGGAAGTTGCCCTCCGGGCGCCACAGATCGCTCCACCGCGACAGCCGGTGCGACCAGTACGCCAGGCCCCACTCCTCGTTGAGTCGGCCGACGGTGCCGTAGCGGCGGCGCAGCCAGGCCACGAACTGTCCGAAGACGTCGGCGTTATGCAGCAGCCGGAGGCCTGGTTCGTTATCGACCTGGTAGCCGATGATGGCCGGATGATCCCGGTAACGCCCTGCCACCTGGCGGATCACGCGCTCGGCGTGGAACCGGTAGGCGGCGTGCGCGAAGTTCACCTCCTGCCGGGCACCCCAGCCGACCCGGTGCCCGGACGCCGTCTCGGCGGCGATCTCGGGATAGCGCCGGGCCAGCCACATCGGGACGGCGTAGGTCGGCGTACCCAGGATTACCCCGATGTCGCGGCGATGGGCCGCGTCGAGGACCGGCTCGAGCCAGTCGAGCTCGAACCGTCCGTCCTCCGGTTCCCAGGTCGACCAGACCGACTCGCCCACCCGGATCACCGAGAAGCCGGCCTTCGCCATCAGCTCGAAGTCGGCCTCCAGGTCGGGGCGGCGCTGGTACTCGGCGTAGTACGCGGCGCCGAAGCCAAGCCGGTCCATCAGGCCCCGGTGCCACGGTACCGGAAGCAGGCGAAGCTGACCGTTCCCGCGGACGCGTACAGCCCGATAACCCGGCCGGTGAAGGACGCGCAGGTCTCCGCCGTCCAGTAGCGCCCGTCGAGTTCGGCGACCAGCGAGCCGGCGGCCAGCAGGCGGATGCGGTCACCGCCCATCGCCGCGGAACTGAAGCCGGTCGGCGCCGGTGTCATCTCCATCCGGAGCTCGACGTCGCCCCCCGGCACGGTGGCCTGCCAGCTCTGCGCTAGGCCCGCGACCTGGGCCCGGGCGGTGACGAGCGTGCCGCGCGCCTCCAGGCAGATCCAGTGCTTCTCGTCATAGCGCGCGGCGAGCCCGCCCGTCCCGCTGGTGGCGTCGACGGTGGCGGACACGGTGGCGGTCAGGTGCCGCTGGCGGCGGCCGACGAACTGCGGGTGCGGGTCGTCCAGCCCGGCATGGCCGGTGATCGCCAGCCGGCCGTCCCTCACGGACGCGACCGATTCGGGTGTCGTGCGGACCGCCAGCCAGCCCGGCTCCGCCAGCCCCGGCGAGCCCGCGAAGTCGAAGACCTCCTCCTCGACGCCATCGCGTGCAGCCAGCCGCACCGGTTCCGGCGCCGGCCACCCGTCGGCCCAGGAGACCGGCGTGCTGAACGTTTCCCGTCCGAGCGGCGAGAACGCCTGGGTCATGCCGAGCGGGCGCACGCCGAGCAGGACCAGCGCGGTGCCGCCGTCCGGGGTGGCGACCAGGTCGCCGTGCCCGGTGTTCTGGATCGGGCGGGACGTACTGCGCGCGCTGAGCACCGGGTTGGCCGGGTGCCCTGCGAACGGGCCTTCGGGGGATGGTCCCCTGGCGACGCTGACGCCGTGCCCGCGCTCGGTGCCGCCCTCGGCGATCAGCAGGTACCAGTAATCGCCGCGACGGTACAGGTGCGGCGCCTCAGGGAACTTCAGCCCGGTGCCCGACCATAGTGAGCGCGGCGCCTCGAGCGCCTTGCCGGCCGCGAGGTCGACCCGGACCTGCTGGATGCCCAGGTGCTGGCCCACCTGCTCGCCGCTGGTGTGCAGCCCGGAGAAGGTGACATACGCCGTGCCGTCGTCGTCCCACGCCAGGTCGGGGTCGATGCCGCCCACGCCGTCGATGGTGGTGCCGTCGCTCCACGGGCCTGCCGGGTCGGTCGCGGTGAAGACCACGCAGCCGCGCGGGCTCATCGCGACGGTGACGATGACGTAGAAGACGCCCTGGCGGTACCGGATGGTCGGCGCCCAGACACCGCCGCCGGTCGGCACGCCGTCCACGCTGACCTGCTCGGGCCGGGTCGCCACGTTGCCGATGTGCGTCCAGGTGGCCAGGTCGGTGCTGCGGTAGACCGGTATCCCTGGCAGGTACTCGAATGTCGAAGTGACCAGGTAGTACGCGCCGTCGGCCAGGACGACGCTCGGATCGGGGCTGAAACCGGGAATCAGCGGATTCGGCAGCATCACGCGAGCTCCACCTTCGCGGTCAGCGGCAGGTCGACAGCGGAGGTACCGATCCGGAGCTGGTAGCCGCCGGGCTCGTAACGCCAGCCGTCCTGCCAGTAGGCCAGCAGCCGGGTCGGCACGCTGACCTGCACGTGTACCGTCTCACCGGCGGGCACCCGCGCGGGCGCGAAGCCGACAAGCCAGCGCACCGGACGGTCGACGGCGGAGTCCTGACGCTCCGCGTAGATCTGCACGACCTGCTTGCCATCGCGCTCGCCGTGGTTCTCGACATCGACGGTCACGGACAAGGACTCCCCGGCGGCGACCGAGGCGGGCGCGTGGACGCCGGTAAGGGTGATGTCGGTGTAGCCCTGGCCGCTGCCGAACCAGTATGCCGGGGCGGCGTGCTGCTTGAGCCAGGCCCGGTAGCCGATGTGGATCCCTTCGGCGTAGTCCAGTACGCCGTCTGCCGGTGTCGTGGACATGACCGGCACATCGGCGTCGGCCGCGGGCCACGTGGTGGGCAGCCGCCCGCCCGGCTCGGCCGCGCCGAGCAGCACGTCGGCGACGGCGTGGCCGAATTCCTGCCCGCCGAAGTAGCCGACGAGCACCGCCGCGACCTGATCGCGCCAGGGCATCAGCACCGGGGATCCCGCGTTGACCAGCACGACCGTACGCGGGTTGGCGGCCGCTACCGCGCGGACCAGGTCGTCCTGGCGGCCGGGCAGCGCGAGCGACGTGCGGTCGTAACCTTCGGACTCCACCACGGAGTTGGTGCCGACGACCACGAGCGCGACGTCGGCCTTCGCGGCCGCCTCCGCGGCGGCGGCGATGAGTGTATCGGGGTCCACGGGCGCAGGTTCGGCGCCGAACCGCAGCCACAGCAGCTCGGCCAGCGGGCCGGCGCGGCCCGCCAGGTCGTACTCGAGGCGCAGCTCGACCGGCGTCCCCGCGGTGAGGCTGACCTCGGCGGCGGCCGTCGGCGGGGCCATCAGCGCGGCGCCGAGGTCAGTGTGCTCGGACTCGGCGATCTCGTCGACGATGAGCTCGCCGCCGACGTACACCTTGCCGTGGCCGACGGCGGCGAACCCGACGCGGACCGAGCCCGACTCGGCCGGAGTGAACCTCGTCGCCAGCTCAAGCGTGGCCGACCGGCCGATCGGGGCGTCCCCGCCGAACCAGACCAGCGCGCTCGAGCGGCGGTCCTCGGCGAACACCTCGGTGCCGCCGGAGTCCAGGAACCGGGCCCGCAGGCCGGGGCCGCCCGTGACCGGGTTGGTCATCTGCGCCAGCGGCAGCTCGACCACGCCTTCCTGCACGACGGCACCGCGCGAGTAGGTGACGTCCACGCCGGGCAGCGCGGCGCGCAGGCCGTCCAGCGGCGAGATGGTGTACTCCGGCATGACGGTGGCGCTGCCTCCGCCTTGCGTGCGGGCGTGCGCCGCGTTGTCGCCGATCACCGCGACCGAGCGCAGGCTGGCCGGGTCCCACGGCAGCTCGCCGCGGTTCTCCAGCAGCACGGTGCCCTCGCCGGCGGCGTGCCTGGCGAAGGCGGCACCGTCCTCGACCCAGGCCGGCTCGGCGGCGGGGAACCCGTCCAGCGCACCGACCCGGCACGCCAGGGTCAGAATACGGGTCACCTTGCGGTCCACGACCGCCTCGGGGATCTCGCCGGAACGGATGGCCCGCACCAGCGCCTCGCCCCACGGTCCACCCGGACCGGGCATGACGAGGTCCTGCGCGGCCCTGGCGCTCTGCAGCGACCGGACGGCGGTCCAGTCGCTGATCACGACGCCGTCGAAGCCCCACTCGCTGTCCAGCGGCGTCTCCAGCAGGTCGTTCTCGGTCGCGGTGGTGCCGTTGACCGAGTTGTAGGCGCTCATGACGAGCCATGCGTGCGCCGCAGTCACCGCCTTCTCGAACGCGAGCAGGTACAGCTCGCGAAGAGCACGGTCGCTGACCCGGACGTCCACGGTGAAGCGGTCTGTCTCGGAGTCGTTGGCCACGTAGTGCTTCGGCGTGGCACCGACGCCGTTATCCTGCACTCCTGTCACGTAGGCGGCGGCAAGGTCAGCGGTGAGCACCGGGTCCTCGCTGAACGCCTCGAAATGCCGGCCGCCGAGCGGGGAGCGGTGCAAATTGATGGTGGGGCCGAGCACGACGTCGACGCCCTTGCGGCGAGCCTCCACCGCGGCCGCGGCGCCGTAACGCCGCGCGATGTCCGGATCCCAGGAAGACGCGAGCGCGGTGGCGGACGGGAGGTTGAGCGAAGGATCGCGCTCGTCCCAGGTCTCGCCGCGGACGCCAGACGGGCCGTCGGAGACCAGGATGCGGCGCAGCCCGATCCTCTCGATCGGCCAGGTGGTCCAGAAGTCACGCCCAGTAAGCAGCTGGACCTTCTCTTCCACGCTGAGCGCGGCGAGCGCTGCGGCGATCTTGGAGTCGCTGGGCAGAGCAGTCATGACACCGTTTCTCCATCTGTTACCTCTGTGAATGCGGTGAGCCGCAGGTCGGCCGAGGATGCCCCGATGAGAACCTGGTAGCTGCCGGGGTGGACGGTCCACCCGGCCTCCTCGCTCCAGGCCGCGAGGTCCGCGGGAGTCAGCGTGAACGTCACGGCGCGCCGTTCCCCCGCTCCTAGGCGCACGCGCTGGAATCCCTTCAGCTGAAGCGGCGGCTCCGCGGCCGCCTCCGGGCACCGCAGGTAGAGCTGGGCAACGTCACAGCCCGCGCGCGCCGAGTTGTTCACGATGCCGAAGCTCGCCTGGATATGACCGGAGGCCGTCCGCCGGAGCTCCAGGTTCTCGTAGCCGAACCGGGCGAATGACAACCCGTGCCCGAAGGGAAACAATGGCTGCTGGTCATGGGCGGCGAAGAACCGGTACCCGACCAGGATGCCTTCGGTGTAAGCGGCCACGCCGCCGATTCCAGGGAACTGCTCGACGGCCTGGACCGGTCCCTGGCCGGGGTGGGCGGGGAAGGTGACCGGCAGCCGGCCGCCCGGGTCCTCATCGCCGAACAGCACGCTGGCCAGCGCGGTGCCGAACTGCTCACCCGGGTACCAGACCTGCAAAACGGCCGCAACATCGTCGAGCCATGGCATCAAGACCGGTCCCGGCGTATTGAGCACGACGATGGTCCGGGGATTCTTGCGCGCTACCTCCGTGATGAGCCTGTCCTGGTCGCCGGGCAGCGCCAGCGACTGCCGGTCCATCCCCTCGCCGGAGGCCTGGTTGACGATGACGACGGCTGCGCCGCACTGGGCGGCCACGGCCGCGGCGTCGTCGATCAAGCCGTCCGGTGGCTGCCAGCCGAGCCGGACCTCCGGCCGCAGCCCGAACTCCGCTACCTCGAGCGCCGGCCCGGTCTCGTACTCGACCCGGATGGTCAGGGGCTGGCCTGCGACCAGACTAACTATGGCTTGCAGAGCGTACGAAGGCCCGTCAAAAAAGCGGATCGCCTCGCGTGCCCCCTCCGCTACCAGCGCACCGTCCAGGTAGAGCGAGCTCGTGCCTGCGACAGCAAGACTGAACCGGTGGTAACCGTCCTGCGCCGGCGTCAGCACGGTCGTCCAGGTGGCACGCCATTGCGGTCCGAAGCCGGCTGGCGGATCCGCCCCTTCGATGCCGGGCTCTACCCGGGTGACGCGCTTGCCCGGCGTCTGGGCGGGGCCGTCGACGTATTCGGCCAGCACACCCGGGCCGGCCGGGGTGCCGGGAACCGGGGGAGTGGACAGCAGGGCCGGCGGGATCGCCGCGAGCGGCGCATCGCCCCAGGACCCTTGAGCATGCTCGACTCGAACAACGCTTCCCGCCCGCTGCCGGATCCCGGCCAGGGGCGTAACCACCCGGTGGGGATGGACTTTCACGGCCGGCGATCCGCCCATCACGTAGATGGCGTCCGGTCCAGCCGGGCCGATGACGGCCAGCGAGCCCACGTCTTCCCCGAGTGGCAGCGCCCCTGCCTTGTTGACGAGCAGGACGCTCCCCGCGGCCGCGGCCTCCGCGGCCAGTTCCAGGCTCTCGGCGGCCGGGGGGCCAGGGACCGCGGCCGGCCGGCCGAGCAGGCCGTGGCGGACCATGGTGGCGACGATCCGGGTGACGATATCGTCCAGCCGGTCCCGTCCGATGCGGCCGCTGGTGAAGTCTTCCGGGGTGCGCCCCTCGGCAGTGTCGAGCCCCGGCAGGTCAAGGCCGGCCTGCGCGGCCGCCAGCGGATCGCGAACCGCGAACATGAAGTCAGGGGCGACGAATCCCGGCCACCCCCACCGGTCCTTCAGCGTGCCGAGCAGGTCCGGATTCTGGCAGGCATAGCGGCCGTTGACCTGGTTGTAAGAACCCATGACGGACCCGGCGCCTGCGCCGGTGAGAGCGCGCAGGAACGGCGGGAAGTAGATCTCTTCCAGGGCCCGGCGGGAGACGTGGATGTCGACGGCCGGCCCGCGGGCCGATACCGGTGCGCCGGACCCGGTCCGGCCGGTCTCGAAGTTATTCACCACGAAGTGCTTGACCATGGCCACGACGTTCCGCTGCGCGCCCCGGACGTACGCCGCTCCCAGGATCCCGGTCAGGTACGGGTCCTCTCCGAACGCCTCGGCCTGCCGTCCGCCCAGCGGCGTGCGTGCGATGTCGAGCGCCGGTCCGAGCAGGACATTATGGCCCGCGCCGCGGGCTTCCTGACCGACCGCGGACCCGAACCGGTACGCCAGCTGCTCGTCGAAGGCCGCTGCGAGCGCCACGCACGCGGGGAAGGCGGTCGCGTCGTCGGCCACCCGGACGCCGTTGCCTCCGTCGGTGAAACTCAGCGGCGGCAGCCCGAGGTGAGCCACCGCGGCGAAATCGCGACACGCGAGCGCGATCTTGTCCGCCACGGTCATCTTCGCGACGAGGTCGGCTGTCCTGTCCACGTCCGTGGCGGCCTGGCGCGGCGCGCGCTCATGATTCATGCCAGCTCTCCCGGCTTGCTCCGGTTGTGAACGGGGACGGTAATGGTGTGCCTGCCGGGCGCGAGTTCCCGATCCGGCTCACCCGGCAGCCGGATCACGCCGGGAACGCCCGCGGGAACGATGGCCTCGACGGTGAGGTCCTGCCCGGTTTCCCGCCAGCGCACTTCTACTGGGCCGTGAGCGGTCTCCAGTCTCGCCGTGGCCCAGGTCAGCCCGCCGCCCGGCTGCGGCGCGATGAGCACCTTCGCGTAACCGGGCTCGAGCGGCGCGATCCCGCCGATGGTCCGGTGGATCCAGTCCGCCACGGCGCCAAGCGCGTAATGGTTGAAGCTGGTCATCTGTCCCGGGTTGACGGTGCCGTCGGGCAGCATGGAGTCCCAGCGTTCCCAGATGGTGGTGGCGCCCATCGTGACGGGGTACAGCCATGACGGGCAGCCGCGCTCGAGCAGCAGGCGGTAGGCGTCGTCGAGGTGACCGGTCCGGGTAAGGGCGTCGGTGACGTACGGCGTGCCGGCGTACCCGGTTGAGATCCGGTAGCCGTTCTCCCTGACGAGCACCGACAGCCGGTCGCCGGCCCGTGCCGTCATGAGGTCGTCGAGCAGGCCGAAAACGATGGCCAGCGCGTAGACGGTGGCGCAGTCGCTTTGCACCGTCCCGTTCTCCTGGACGTAGTGCTTGTTAAAGGCGGCCCGCACGTTTCCGGCCACCGCGCGGAAGTGCCGGGCGTCGTCGGGGATGCCCAGCAGCTCCGCGGTGTCCGCGACGGTGCACGCGGTCCGGTAGAAGCACGCGGTGGCCACCACGTGGCGGTCGGCTTTGGCCTTGAAGGGATCGCCGGGCGGAGCCTGCGGATCGAGCCAGTCGCCCAGCTGAAGGCCGGTGTCCCAGAGGCCGGTCGGTGAGAGCAGCGACTCGACCCGGCGGGTGTGCGCGGTCATGGAGGCGTACTGGTCCGCCAGGACGGTCCGGTCGCCATAGGCCTGCCACAGCGCCCACGGAACCCACACGGCGGCGTCACTCCACAGCGCGGTGGTTTCCCGGCGGGGAAGGGTGGAGGCGTGCGTCTCGTACTTCAGCACATCCGGGATGACGAGCGGCACCAGGCCATCGCGAGCCTGCTGTTCTGCGGCGAGGTCGCGAAGCCAGTCACGCAAGAAGGCGTCCACGTCGTAGAGGAAGGCAGCCGATGGCGCGAAGACGGCGATATCGCCGGTCCAGCCGAGGCGTTCGTCCCGCTGCGGGCAGTCGGTCGGAACGTCGAGGAAGTTGCCGCGCATCCCCCATGTCACGTTCGCGTGCAGCTGGTTGAGCATCGGGTCTGAGCATTCGAAATGACCGGTGCGCCGCAGGTCGGAGTGGACGACGACCGCCTCTAGGGAGTTCGGGGTCAGCTCCCCAGGCCAGCCGCTGATCTCGGCGTAACGGAAGCCGTGGAAGGTCTTGGTGGGCTCGAAACGGTCCTCGCCGCCGGACAGCACGAACCGGTCGGTGGCCTTGGCGCTGCGCAGTGGCCGCACGTCGAGCTCGCCGTGCTCAAGGACCTCGGCGTGCCGGGCGATGATCTCGGTTCCGGCCTCACCCTTGACGGTGAAGCGCAGCCAGCCGACGAGGTTCTGGCCAAAGTCCACGAGCGTGCGACCCGACGGGGATGACCAGATCGCCACCGGCCGGAGGGCTTCGTGGCGGATGACGGGCGGCCCGATATACGGCGTGAGGCGGCTGGTGTCGAACTCCAGCGTTTCGACGCTGCCCCAGCCGGGCGGCGCTGCTCCCGGGCGCAGCCATGTGTCGTCGGCCAGCCGGGCGTCGATGGCCTGCCCGTCGTACAGGTCGTTCGCCAGCGTCTGGGACGGCCCGGCCCGCCACGTCTCGTCGGTGCTCACCAGCTGCCGGTGACCATCGGCGAAAGACACCTCCAGCTGGGCGGTGACCGCGAGGCGGTCACCGTAGCGGGCGCGGTTCCCGTTCCAGCCCAGACGCCCGCGGCTCCAGCCGTTGCCCAGGGAGATACCCAGTACCGTGGTCGGCTGCAGAAGGTCCGTCACGTCATAGGCCCGGTACCTCAGCCGCCACTCGTAGCTGCTCCAGCCCGGGCTCAGCACGTCATGACCGACCGCGCGGCCGTTGAGGTAGGCCTCGAAGACACCCAGGCTGCTCACCGCGAGTTCCGCGCTCAGCACCGCCCCGTGGCCGTCGTCCAGCGCGAACTGAGCGCGCAGCAGCGGCGCGCCCGCGAAGTCATCAACAGGCGAGATCATGGCGGCTGACCATCCGGAATACACGACTCGGCCTCCGTGGGCTGGTAAGGCGTGGGCAAGGGGGAGTGGCGGCTAGCCGTCCCTGACCGCGATGAGCCGGACCGCTATGAACTCGCGTCCCGGCAGCTCAATCCTGAAGGTCCCGGTGAAGACACCCGGCTGGCGTACGGTCGTCATATTCCAGGTATCGATGACGTCGACGAGCCACCGGCTTCCCTGCGGCGTCGTGATGTCGCGATACCGGGGCCGTCCGAAGCCGAAGTACGCAATCCGGTAGTCCTCGGCGCCGCCCCATCTGACGTCCCAGTCGCTGGGCAGCGGCTCTAGCACGCCGCCAGGCGCAGCTTCGATGAGCCCGAGCAGGAATCCGATGCGTTCCGGTGAATCTCCGCATAGGGCACCGCCCTTGGACCACCACAGCTCTTCGCGGTCATTCAGGTAGGTCTCGCCATGCCCGACGTACCCGCCGCGTACGGCGCCTTCCCAGCAGCGGCGCACGAGTTCCTGGCCGCTTATATTGCCCCAGCCCTGATCAAGATCTCCTTCGTAGCCGCATTCGTCGATGACGACGGGCTTGTGGTATTCCTCCCGCCATTCGCCGGTGTTCTCTGCCGTGCGGTACGCGTCAATCCGCTGGATGCTGCAGTGCGTGATCCACGGGCGGGTGTGATCGTAGAAGCCGTGGCAGTTATGGATCGAGGTGAGGTGGCCCACGTGGTCGTTCGCGCGCACGACCGCGGCCAGCCGTTCCCAGTCCTCGGTCGTCTTCGACGGCAGCAGATCGTACTCATTGGCTATTGACCACCAGACGGAGCGATGCGCGCCCAGCCGCCGGACGAGGTACTGAACATACCGGTCGTCGGCCGTTTCGGGCATCTCGGAGAACCCCCAGCGATCGTAGGGGTGAAACAGGATCAGGTCGGTCTCGATCCCTAGCTCAGTAAGCTGGTCAATGCGCGTCTCGAGATGGCGGAAGAATTCCGGTTTAAAACGAGTGAAGTCCCAGTCCCCGTTGCTATCCCGGGTGAACGGGTACCGTGCGGGCTCGTTGGTGTTGAAGAAATACGACTTCGGGAACACGCACATCCGGAGCTTGCGGAAAGGCGAGTCGGCCAGGGTCGCCAGCGTGCGCTCTTCCAGGGCGGCGCGCTGGTGGGCCCAGGCGTAGGCCGTCGTGCCGATGGGCAGGAAGCGCGTGCCGTCCCGGTAGGCGAAGTGGAAACGGTCTGCCACCGCGACCGGGCCGTGGTTGCGGGGCCCGGCAGGCTTCACCTCGAAGGCGCCTCGCAGGCCGTCCAGCGACCGGGCGGTTGACGTCGTGACGTATGTCCAGGCTCCGGCGCTCGGAGCCTGGAACCGTATCCGGTAGGTACCATCGCCGTCATAGAAACCGCCCACCGATATATGACCGGCAGCCTCGCCGGTGAATTCGGCCGAGAGTTCGACGTCAGTGAACGGGTTCCCGTGGGACGGCCCTTCGATGGTCAGTTCGGTCACGCCCCACTGCTCCGCCGGGCCTACCGCGATGATCCGCGCGGAACCCCGGCGGACATCGGCCGGCTCATAGTCGGGTGCAGGCGCGATGAAGGGCGCCTCGGCCCGGCTCGGCGCGCTGCCCTCGAGCAGTTGGAGCTCGCGCCACATCTTCTCCAGGCCGGCCGGATCTGGCCGTGCCGCGCTGCCCTGCTCGACGACCATGCGGATGGGGAGGAATCCCATGTGCTCGATCACGGGCGAGTTCATTGCTCCGGGAACGTACCTGGCCACGATGCCTAGCGCGGCCGGGTCGGCACGGATGTCCCGCACTCGCGCTTCCTTCCCGTATCCCAATGATTCCTCTTCCTTCCCGGGTGGCCGGACGGGGACTAACTGGCCGCGGCGAGCGCTCCTTCCTGGGCGGCCAGGAACGCTCGCCGTTCGCTTCGCCGCTGTTCCTGCCGGACGGGGTCGGGAACCGGCGCGGCAAGCAGGAGCCGCTGGGTGTAGGGATCGCTCGGGTGCGTCGTGACCTGGTCTCCGTCGCCGTATTCGACGATCTCGCCGTGGTACATCACGGCGACCCGGTGGCTGATATTCCGTACCACGCCCAGGTCGTGCGATATGAACAGGTACGCCACGCCCGTGGTGTCCTGTATCTCCTTGAACAGGTCGAGCACCCGCGCCTGGGTGGACAGGTCCAGCGCCGAGACGGGCTCGTCGCACACGATGAACTCCGGCGACAGGGCCAGGGCCCGGGCGATGGCTATCCGCTGGCGCTGACCTCCGCTGAACTCGCGGGGCAGGCGGCCGAGCGCATCGCGCGGGAGTTTGACCTGGTCGAGCAAGTTGCGCACCCGTGCCATCGCGTCGTTCTTCGGCATCTTCCGCACCGTGAGCGGCTCGGTGAGGGTCTGCTCGATGGTCAGCGACGGGTTCAGGGAAGAGTAGGGATCCTGGAACACGACCTGGATCTCGCTGGACAGGGCTCGCCGCTCGCGCCGGCCGAGGGAGCCGATTTCGCGTCCCTTGAACTTGATGCTTCCGGCGGTCACCGGCGCGAGCCCCAGGATGGCCCGGCCCAGCGTCGTCTTCCCCGAACCGGATTCACCCACCAGCCCGACGGTCTCGCCGGGACGGATATCCACCGAGACGCCCTTGAGCGCCCGGAAGGCGTGCCTGCGGACGCCCTTCGACGGGTATTCGACGACCAGGTCGTCGACGGTAATGAGGGGTTCGGGCACGTCGGCTCGCTCGTTCGGCGTCATCAGGTTCGGCTTTCTGCGTAGGGACCACGCGCCTGGCTTTCGTCCAGGATCGCGTCGAACAAAGACCTGGTATAGGGATGCCGAGGGTCAGCGAAGATGGCGCGCGTCGGCCCCGTCTCCACGATGCGCCCCTTCTGCATGACCGATACCCGGTCGCAGAGGTCGGCGACGACCCCGAAGTTGTGCGTGACGATGAGGATCGTCACGCCGAGCTCGTGCTGGAGTTCGCGCAGGAGGTCGAGGATCTCGGCCTGGATGGTGACGTCGAGGGCTGTGGTCGGCTCGTCGGCGATGATGAGGTCCGGTTCGCACGATACGGCGCCGGCGATCAGGACGCGCTGCGCCATGCCGCCGGAAAGCTCGTGCGGGTAGGAGGCGAAGGTCCGCTCGGGGTTGGGGATGCCGACTTGCCCGAGCAACTTCAGCGCCCTGGCCTTGGCCTCGGTCTTGGACACGCCGAGCTTAATCCGCATGGGCTCGGTCAGCTGGCCGCCGATGGTGAACGACGGGTCGAGGTTGGACATGGGTTCCTGGGGGATATAGGCGATGCGCCCGCCTCGGATATCCCGCATCTTCGCGCTGGGCACCCGGCTGAGATCTTCGCCGTCCAAACTGATAGATCCCTCCAGGATCTCCCCGCCGGCGGGCAGCAGGCGCAGCACCGACCAGGCGGTCTGCGTCTTACCCGATCCCGATTCACCGATCAGGCCGTGCACCTCCCCGCGCCGGATGTCCAGTGACACGTTGTCGACCACACGGGTCACCGAACCGTCCGCCTGCGGATATCCGACGGCCAGGCCCTCGATGTGCAGCAGCAGCGGCGCTGGCGTGGCCGCGACCGGCTCGGCGTGGACGATGGTGCCACTCTCCGGCCGTACCGGGCCGGCGTCCCCCACCTCGGCGGGTGTCACCTCGGCGGCCGCCACCGCGGCGGCGCGGCGACGGCGGCGC
>Ga0181525_10002874_pt1 | contig 13830 bp, 10 predicted proteins | sample PEATcosm2014_Bin_48_FD_121100 | JGI IMG/M metagenome (GOLD analysis project Ga0181525, IMG submission 121100) | Peatland microbial communities from MTU Mesocosm Facility, Houghton, MI, USA - PEATcosm2014_Bin06_10_metaG | ecosystem: Environmental > Terrestrial > Soil > Wetlands > Peat | place...
CCGGCGGTGAGGAGCGCGCGGTCGAGCGAGCCCGCCGTAAGTTGCGCGACGACGCTCTTGACCAGTGCGGTGACGGCCGGGTCCTCGTTCTGGGCGGGATGCGAAAGGTCGGCGGCCAGCGATTTGTCCTTCGGCGGATCCACGATGGCGAAAATGCCCTTGAGCAGCGGGATGACCGGCTCCTTATCGGCGTTCGTCAGCACGACGAGATCGAGCCCGTCATCGAGGCTGATCGCATCGTCACCGCTGAAACCGTCCATCATGCCCGTATGCTGCGCGACCGGCCAACCGTACCAGTTATCGATGAAGAAACCGAACCCGTAGTGTGTGAGGGTCCCGTTCGCGAGAGTCCAGGAGCTCGTCATCTGTTCGAAGCTATCGACCGGCACGACGCCGCCGTCTTGCAATTCGTACAGCCAATGCAGCAGATCTACGACGTTGCTGCTCAGCGCGCTCGCCGCGAAAGCCAGCGTCGGCGCGTCGTTGGGTCCGGGCGGCATCGGCGCGAGCTGCGTGCCGTCCCAGGCGTACCCAAGCGCGACGTCGCCGCCTGCCGGCAGCTCGAACGTCGTCGATTTCAGATGGATCGGCGTTAAAATCAGTTTTTGCAAAAGCTGCGGGTACGCCATGTGCGAAACCGATTCGAGCGCGGTTCCTAACAAGTAGTAGTTGCTGTTGCTGTACTCCCACTGGGTTCCGGGCGTAAAGCGCAGCGGCGCGTTCATCGCTGAGTCGAGCGTCTGCCCGGCGTCGGTATAGGAAACCAGACCGCTGGTCTGACCGAGAAGTTCTGGAACCGTGATGCCGCGGACTTCGGCGTTAAACGGGAGCGCGCCGCGCTCGGCTTCGATTTCGACGAGTGCGGCGGTGAATTGCTTGGTGATCGAGCCGATGCGATAGATCGTCCGAGGATCCGCCGGAGCGTTCTTCGCGACGTCGCGCACGCCATAGCCGCGAACGAGCAAAACGTGCCCGTGGCGAGCAAGGCCTAACGAAAGGCCCGGAATGTGGTCGGCCTGCATCACTTGCTGTACCAGAGCATCGATTTGCTTCGATTGCGCAGGCGACAGCGCCAGCGACGCAGCGAGAATCGCGCCGGCGAACATTGGCAACGTACTTCGCGGCGCCCTTTGAAGGTCCGCTCCAGGGCCGGTCCCAATTGGGAGCCTACTTTGGGGACGCATGAAATCGACGGTATTGACGCACTGGTGCGCGAGTTCAGCGATGGGCGGCCGCGCGGACTCGCTCGTGCGATCTCGTGGGCGGAAGGCGGGCGTGGCGCGGAATTGGTGCGCCGGCTCTACCAACGCACCGGCAATGCCATGACCATCGGGCTGACCGGACCGCCAGGCGTCGGAAAATCGACGCTCTCCTCCGCGATCGTGCGCAAAGCGCGCGGGCTGGGGAAGACCGTCGGCGTCGTTTCCGTCGATCCGAGCTCGCCGTTTTCGCACGGCGCGCTGCTGGGCGATCGCATCCGCCTAACCGAGCACTTCGTCGACCCGGGCGTGTTTATTCGCTCGATGGCGAGCCGCGGACATTTGGGCGGCCTTGCCGGCGCGACGGCGGACGCGGTCTTATTGATGGATGCGTTTGGACTCGACGTCGTCTTGATCGAAACGGTCGGCGTCGGTCAGAGCGAGATCGAAATTGCCGAACTGGCGCAAACGACCATCGTCGCGCTGCAACCGGGCAGCGGCGACTCGATCCAAGTGCTCAAGGCAGGCATCATGGAGATCGCCGACATTTTCGTCGTCAACAAGGCCGACCATCCGATGGCCAATCAGATGCGCCGCGAGATCCGCGGAATGATGGAGATGCTGCACTTCGCGGGATGGGTGCCCGAACTCGTGATGACGCAGGCGTTACTCGGCGACGGCATCGACGATTTATGGCGCGCGATCGAAAGCCATCTTGCGTATCTCAACGAAAGCGGCGAAATCGAAACGCGGCGGCGCGAAGCGTTCGCGCATCAGGTCCGTCAACTCGCGCTGGGCCGCCTGCAGAAGCGCCTCGATCACGAAGTTCGCGCGAACGTGCGCCCAGGAATCGATCCGTATGCTGCGGCCGACGCCATTCTCGAGCGCTTCGGGGACGCGGCGGCGAGCGACGCCGTCGACGCCGACGAGCCGCCGGCTCGCCCGCGCGCGACGGTCAAGGGATTGACCTAGCGACCTTGTCGCTTGCGGGGCAGCCCCGGCTTTGCGAGAATACGAGTTCTAGTACTTCTCGGTACTTCTAAAGAGGGTAGCCTAGCTTGGCCAAGATGATCGAACGACCGGCTTCCGAGCCGGAGACGCCCGGGTTCAAGCGCACCGGACCGGGGTCCGGGGCAAGCGACCGCACGCTCTCCGACGTCCCGCTTAAGACGGTCTATGGGCCGGAAGACCTGGCCGCCGCCGATCTGAAGCGCGATCTGCCCCCACCGGGCGAGTACCCGTATACCCGCGGCATCCACCCCAACGGCTATCGCGACCGGCTCTGGACGATGCGCCAATTCGCCGGCTTCGGCAATGCCGAGCAGACGAACGAGCGCTACCACTTTCTGCTCTCCCAGGGTCAGATGGGTCTCTCGGTGGCCTTCGATATGCCGACGCTGATGGGTTACGATTCCGACGCGCCGCAAGCGCGCGGCGAGGTCGGCAAGTGCGGTGTGGCGATCGATTCCTTGCGCGATATGGAGACGCTGTTCCGCGGCATCGACATGGGGTCGATAACGACGTCGATGACCATCAACGGGCCGGCTGCGATCGCCGTCGCCCAATACATCGCCGCTGCCGAGAAGAAGGGCATCGCCCGCAAACATCTCGGCGGTACGATTCAAGCCGACATTCTCAAAGAGTACATCGCGCAGAAAGAGTGGATATTTCCGCCGCGTCCGCACATGCGCGTGATCGTCGACATGATCGAATTCTGCACGGCCGAGATGCCGAAGTGGAACACGATCTCGATTTCCGGCTATCACATCCGCGAGGCGGGATCGACGGCGGCGCAGGAACTCGCGTTTACCCTCGCCGACGGCTTCGCGTACGTCGAGGCGGCGATGGCGCGGGGGCTCGACGTCGATTCTTTCGCGCCGCGCCTGTCGTATTTTTTCAACTCGCACATCGATTTCTTCGAAGAGATTGCCAAATTCCGCGCAGCGCGCCGGATCTACGCGCGCCATATGCGGGAGAAGTACGGCGCCAAGAACCCGAAATCGTGGCAGTTGCGTTTTCACACGCAGACGGCCGGTTGCAGTGCCACCGCGCAACAACCCGAGAACAACATCGTCCGCGTCGCGTACGAAGCGATGGCGGCGGTACTGGGCGGCACGCAGTCGCTGCACACCAATTCGATGGATGAAGTGCTCGCGCTGCCGACCGAAAAATCGGTCGAGATCGCACTACGCACGCAGCAAGTCCTGGCCTACGAAACGAACGTGACCAACGTCGTCGATCCGTTGGGTGGTTCCTATTTCGTCGAGGCGCTTACCGACGAGATGGAACGACAGGCCGAATCGTACTTCGCGCAGATCGCGGAGTACGGCGGCGTGATCGAGGCGATCGAGGCCGGCTTCTTCCAAAAAGAAATAGCCGAAGCGAGTTACCGCTACCAGCGTTCGGTCGAGACCAAAGATCGCGTCATCGTCGGCGTCAATCACTTCCAGCGCGATGAGGTGCAAGATCACGATCTGCTGCGGATTACGGAGCAAGTCGCGCTCGGCCAATCGCGCGCGCTGCAGGAGTTGCGCTCGGAACGGGACGGGAACGCGGTGCAAAAGACGCTCGAACGGCTAACGGTCGCGTGCCGGGACGAACGGGATAATCTCATGCCGCACCTCATCGATTGCGTGAACGCGTACTGCACCGAGGGCGAGATCGTCGAGGCCATGGCTTCGGTCTACGGCCGCTACGTCGAACGGTCGGTTTTTTAACGATGAAGGTAACGAGCGACATCGATCGTCATCGCGTGCGCCGCACGCTTCACGAGGTAAAGCGCAAGCTCGAAGAGGCGCTGCGCCTTAGTCAAGAACTGCAGAACAAAGGACACTATGGCCAACCGACCTCTCCGCGTCATCGTCGCTAAAGCCGGTCTCGACGGGCACGATCGCGGCGCCAAAGTCATCGCACGCGCGTTACGCGACGCCGGGATGGAAGTGATCTACACGGGCCTCTTTCAAACGCCGGAACAGATCGTACAGACCGCGATTCAGGAGGACGCGGACGGCATCGGCCTTTCGATTCTCTCGGGCGCGCACATGACGCTGTTTCCGCTCGTGATCGAGCAGCTGAAGGCGCAGGGCGCGCAAGACGTGGTATTTTTCGGCGGCGGCACGATACCGCCCGAGGACGTAGAGGAACTCAAACGTCTCGGCGTTCGCGCGGTATTCACGCCTGGAGCGCCGTTGCAAGACATCATCGACTTCGTACAAGCGGAATGCGGCAAGCGTCGCGAACTGGTCGGCTAGTCGAGCGTTGAGAGTACGAACCCGAGTCGCGCCGTCACCGACGGGCGATCCCCACGTTGGAACGGCGTATGTCGCGCTGCTTAATTATTGTTTCGCCAAGCATCACGGCGGCGACTTCTTGTTGCGCATTGAGGATACCGATCAGGCTCGCAGCACGCGCGAAAGCGAGACCGCGATCCTCGACTCACTGCATTGGCTGGGATTGAATTGGGACGAGGGGCCGGACGTCGGTGGTCCGCACGGTCCGTATCGCCAGAGCGAGCGCTCGGAAATTTACGCCAAATACGTGAAGCAACTGTTGGATGAGGGCCACGCGTTCAAATGCTTCTGTACGCCCGAGCGTCTGGAGGATATGCGGGTGGCGCAGCGCGCTGCCGGCCAGCCGTCGCGTTACGACGGATTGTGCCTGACGTATTCGGCACAGGAGGTCGCGCGGCGCGAAGCCGCGGGTGAGCCGTTCGTCGTCCGCATGAAGGTTCCGAACGAGGGCGTGTGCGTCGTCGACGATCTACGCCGCGGGCAGATTGAGTTCGAGTGGAGCAGCGTCGACATGCAGGTCCTGATGAAATCGGACGGCTTGCCGACCTATCATCTCGCCAACGTCGTTGACGATCACCTCATGGAGATCACGCACGTGATGCGCGGCGAAGAGTGGGTCTCGAGCGCACCGAAACACGTCTTGCTCTATCGCTATTTTGGCTGGGAGATGCCGAAGCTCGTGCATTTGCCCTTGCTCCGCAATCCCGACAAATCGAAGCTGTCGAAGCGCAAGAACCCGACGGGTATTTTATTCTACAAAGCGATGGGCTATCTGCCCGAAGCTCTGCTGAATTTCTTGGGCCTGCTCGCAAACTCGATTCCCGAGGGACAAGATGAGATGATGTCGCTCGCGACCATGGTCGAGCGATTCGCTATCGAACATCTAGCGCTCGGCGGCCCGGTGTTCGACATCGCAAAACTCGACTGGCTCAATGGGCGATACCTGCGCGAGCGACTCGACGCGCAATCGTTTCTGGAACGGGTACGCACGTGGGCGTTTGCGCCCGGGCGGATCGAACGCATCGCCTCGCTAGCGCAGTCGCGAATCGAGCGGCTTAGCGATCTCGGCCCGCTGTTGGCGTTCCTCTTCGCGGGACGCTTGAACGTAACGGCCGATCAACTGCGCGGCGGTAAGCTCGACGACCTCGCCGCGCGCAAGGCCTTGTACCTTGCAATGCAGGCCTTTGATGCTCTTCCCTCGTGGACGATGGCGGCAATCGAGGGGGTTTTGCGCCGGATTTCGGACGCGCTCGGCATCAAGTTCCGCGACTCCATCCGAATCTTTTACCTAGCGATCACCGGAAGTGCGACTTCGATTCCACTCTTCGATTCGATGGAGCTGCTCGGGCGCGATCTGGTCCGCGAACGGTTGCGCGGCGCGCTGGAGGCGCTCGGCGTGCCGAGCAAAAAAGAACAGGACGAGTGGAAGAAATTGGAGTCCGCGGAATGAGCGTACGCGCGATCGTGCTGGCTGCGGGTAAAGGCACGCGCATGAAGAGCCGCACCCCAAAAGTGTTGCACGAAGTCTGCGGGCGGCCGATGCTGTGGTATATGTTGCGCGAGCTCCGCGCGGCCGGCATCAACGACATCCTCGTCGTGACGAACGACGAGCTTCAAGCACGCATAGGGGAGTTCGGCGTGACCGGCGTCGTCCAGAGCGAACAGCTTGGCACGGGCCATGCGGTGCAAATAGCGCTCCAAACAAGCGAGCCGCGTTCGCACTCGCAAGTGGTCGTCGCCTACGCGGACATGCCGCTCGTGCCGCGCGCGGTCTTCTCGTGGCTCTTGGATGCGCTCGACGGCAACGCCGCCACCGCAGCGATGACCATGATTACCGCGAAGATGCCGGTCGACTCCAACTTCGGGCGCGTCGTACGTAGCGGCGAGGATGTGGAGCGCATCGTCGAGGTCCGCGACGCCACGCCACAAGAGCTGTTAATCGACGAGATGAACGCCGGCATTTATGCTTACGACGAAAACTCGCTGCGCGAGGCCGTTGCGCGGTTGAAAAACGACAACGCGCAGCGCGAATATTATCTCACGGATACCGTGGCCGATTTTGTCCGGAGCGGCAAGCGTGTGAAGCCTCTGATCATCGGCGATCCGCTGAACGTGCTGGGAGTGAACGATCGCACCGAGCTCGCGCAGGCGCGCCGGGAAATGAACGCGCGCATTTGCGCGCAGCATATGCGCGACGGCGTCACGATTATCGATCCCGCAACGACGTACCTCGAACCGGAACTCGCCATCGGTCGCGATACGGTCATCTATCCCGGCACGACGATTTCGCGTCTTAGCGAAATCGGCGAGCAGTGCACGATCGGTCCGAACGCACGGCTGTCGAACGCAAAGATTGCGGACCGCGTGGAGATCCGCGAGAGCGTCGTGATCGATAGCGAGATCGGCGGCGGCACGAGCATCGGACCATTCGCGCATGTGCGCGGCGGTACGCGACTAGCCGGCAATAATCGCGTCGGCAATTTCGTCGAAGTGAAGAACTCGCAGTATGCCGCCGGTGCGAAGTCGGCACACCTCTCGTATCTCGGCGATGCGTCGATTGGCGAGGACTCAAATATCGGCGCCGGCACCATCACCTGCAATTACGATGGTAAGGCGAAGCACGCGACGACGATCGGGCGCAACGTATCGATCGGATCGAACACGTCGATCGTCGCGCCACGTACCATCGGCGACGGCGCGCTTACGGGCGCAGGTTCGGTCGTGACAAAGGACGTCGGTCCGGGCGAACGCGTCGCAGGCAATCCCGCCAAACCGATCTCCAAGAAATAGCGTTCCGGCGTCTAGAAGGCCTCGTTCCGGTCACGCTCGGCGGCCCGGCGAACTTGCACCGTTCCGATGTGATACGACGTCGAGTGCAGACGAATGCGATCGCAGTTTAGGCTGTGCGCCCCACAGTCGACATACATCTTCCCGAGCTTCACGAGAAGATGAGCGAACATATGCTCGAGGTGCGGTTCGCGTGCCGGCAGACCTTGCCCGCGGAACCGTTCGACGATTTCGAGCGCGCGCGCGTCTTCCAGAGGGCAGGGGTCGATCGCGCTCAGGTCCCCGATCGCAGTCGTCATGTAGGCGTCGCCGGTCACTCGATCGATCGCCACGTTGACCAGAATACCGCCGATTGCGGTCGTCCCATGCCGATCGCTCGCCGTTGTGACGATCCCGTGACGCGCGAGGAGCTCGTCGATTTCGCTTTTGGTAAGGTCTTTCATGTCAGACCTGTACCGGGATTTGGCTCGAGGCGAGTTGCGCGATTGTCTTGACGACGCTGTCGGGGTTGAGGCTGATGGAGTCGATGCCGGCTCGCACCAGAAATTGCGCGACGTCCGGATAATCCGACGGGGCCTGTCCGCAGATGCCGACGTAGCGATGGTTACGCTTCGCACCCGATACCGCGAGGCGCAGCATTTCCATGACCCCGGCGTCGCGCTCGTCGTAATCGAAGGCGACGATTTCGGAATCGCGATCGACGCCGAGCGTCAGTTGCGCAAGATCGTTCGAACCGATGGAAAAACCGTCGAAGTACTGCGAGAACGCATCGATTTGGATCACGTTATTTGGGATTTCGCACATCACGTAGATCTCGAGTCCGTTCTCGCCCCTGCGTAATCCTAGTTCCGCCATGCGCGTGACGACGCGGCGTGCTTCGTCGACTCGGCGGCAGAACGGGATCATGAGGATGACGTTCTGCAATCCCATGTCGTCGCGAACGCGCTTCATGGCGGCGCATTCGAGGGCAAAGCCGTCGGCGTAGGCCGGGTGGGCGTAACGCGATGCGCCGCGAAACCCGATCATTGGGTTGGCTTCCGACGGCTCGAACGTCGTGCCGCCCAAAAGCGACGCGTATTCGTTGCTCTTAAAATCCGACATGCGCACGACGACCGGCTTTGGATAGAAGGCCGCCGCGATCGTTCCGACGCCTTCGGAGAGCTTGCGCACGAAGTATTCGGCGGGACTCGAGAAGCCGCGCGTCAGCGCTTCCATCTTTTGCGCGACGAACGCATCGACGCGTTCCGGATGCGCGAGCGCCATCGGATGAATTTTGATTTCGCCGGAAACGATGAATTCGATGCGAACGAGGCCCACGCCGTCGTTTGGGAGCATGCTTCGCGCGAAGGCGCTCTCGGGGTCGGCCAACGTGAGCATGACTTTCACCGGCAGCGGCGGCGTGGCCGTGACGTCGAGCTCGCGCACGGCAAACGCGACCGTGCCCGCAAAGACCGTTCCGTTCTCGCCGTCGGCGCAAGATACCGTGACGTCGATTCCGTCGGTAAGCACCTTCGTTGCGTCGCCGGTGCCGACGACCGCGGGAATACCCAGCTCGCGCGCGACGATGGCGGCGTGACACGTTCTGCCCCCGCGGTCGGTGACGACCGCGCTCGCAATTTTCATCACCGGTTCCCAGTCTGGAGTCGTCGTCTCCGCGACCAGGACGTCGCCTGGGATAAAGGCCGCGAGTTCGTCCGGGCCAGTGATGCGACGCACCTTGCCGGCTGCAATCTTACTCCCCACGGCGCGTCCGCGTGCGAGGACGATCGCGTGGGGGCCGGTGAGCTCGTACGTTTCGAACACGTTCACCTTACCCTGTGACGCCACGGTTTCGGGACGTGCCTGCACCAAATAGATGCGGCCGTCGAGGCCGTCTTTCGCCCATTCGACGTCCATCGGAACCGGATGGCCGGCACGCCCGCTGTAGTGCTGTTCGACCGCGATGCAGTACCCCGCCAGCTCCAACGCTTCGGTGTCGGTCAAACACGCGTTGCCCCGATCGGCGATCGGCGTCTCGACGTTTCTGGTCGTGGCGCCCAGCGTCGCACCGTCCGAGAAAATCAACTTCGTCGCTTTGCTGCCGATCGTGCGGCGCAAGATGCGACGGTAACCCTGGGCGTACGTTGGTTTGTGGACGAAGAACTCGTCCGGTTCGACCAAGCCCTGCACGATGTTCTCTCCGAGGCCATACGAGCCGGTGACGAGCACGACGTTGCGAAAGCCGCTCTCCGTGTCGAGCGTAAAAGCGACACCGCTCGCGGCCAGATCGGAGCGAACCATCTTCATCACGCCGACCGAGAGGGCAACTCTGAAGTGGTCGAAGCCCCGATCGATGCGATAGTGGATCGCGCGCTCGAGAAAGAGACTTGCGATGCAGCGGCGATAGGCCTCGAGGAGCATCGCCTCGCCCGTAACGTTGAGGTAACTTTCGTGCTGACCGGCAAAACTTGCGGTCGGAAGGTCTTCGGCGGTCGCGGAACTGCGAACGGCGACGCTGAGTGGCGAGCCGTACTCCTCTTCGAGTTTGTGATACGCGGCGACGATCTCGGCCGTGAGATCGCCGGGAATTCCGGCGTTATAGACGGCATCGTACGCACGCTTCGCGCGGCGGGCGAGATCGTCCATATCGGTGGGTTCGAGCCCATCGAGCGCATCGTGCAGCGCCGGCCATGCGTTTGCAGAGGTCAGGACGTACCGGTACGCATCGGCGGTAACGGCGAACCCGTTGGGGACCGGAGCTCCGACCGAGGCGAGCGAGCGATACATCTCGCCGAGAGAAGCATTCTTGCCGCCGACGCTCGCGACGTCGTCGTTTGAAATCGACCGGAACTCGCGTGTAAAGCCCGTCTCCATGCTCCCACGGTAGGGCTTTGGTCTTACCGGCGTGAGAAGATGCATTCATAGCGCCTTCACAGGTCGCTGCGAGCATCGTAGGGTGATGGCAATGAAACATATTTTTGTCCCCGTCGACGGGTCGGCCGTTTCGATGGGTGCCTTAGACTTTGCGATCGAGCGCGCCAAACTCCACGGGGCCGTACTGACCGTCGGCTTTGCGGTCAATCGGGCCTCGGTGGCTACTTCTGCGGTCTCGCCCTACGCGTATATGGATCCGACGCCGCTACTCCAGGCGCTCGAGGCCGAGGCCGAGGCTGTGCTAGGCGCTGCCGAAGCGCGGGTAAAGGCCGCCGGCGTTGCCGTGAAACGAGCGACCATCGACGGCGCGCCCGTCGCGGCGATTCTCGCCTACGAACGGCAAGAGAAGCCCGACGTGATCATCATGGGGACGCACGGCCGGCGCGGGCTGGAACGCTTGGTCATCGGGAGCACGGCCGAGGGAGTAATTCGCGGAAGCGAGGTTCCGGTTATCGTGGTCCCGCCGCTTCCAACCGAAGTGCCGCAGGGTCCGCTTGGCTGTCTGGTTGTGGCGGTCGACGGCTCTCCTGCTTCCGATCGCGGATTGGAATTTGCGTGCGAAGTAGCGAGCATTGAGCGCGCGAAGCTCGCGCTATGCAGCGTGGCCGAGGAAGCTCATGTCGAGGGACGCGTCGGCGAGGTGCTGGCAGAAAGCGCACGACGCATATCGTCATCGGCGGCGGGAGTAACCACCGAGCTGCTTCACGGCGATGCGGCCGAAGGCATCGTCGAAGCGGCGCGCACGTGGAGCGCGGGGCTGATCGTCATGGGGACGCACGGACGGGCCGGGATACCACGCTTCGTTCTCGGAAGCGTTGCCGAGGGAGTCTTACGCTTAAGTCTCGTTCCCGTCTGTACCGTTCGCCATCGCTGAGGCGATCCGTTTGATCGCGCTCAGGGTCACGGCGAGGTCTTCGTCTTGCGTGCGGTGATTCACGAGGCACGCGCGGATCGCGCGCCGGCTTCCGACGTTCGTCGATGACGTCACCGCCTCTCCACTTTCCTGAAGTCGAATGACCAGCTCGTCGTTGAAACGATCGAGCTCGTCTTCGTTCATCTCCGCGCGGCGGTAGCGGAAACACACGACGTTGAGTTGGACCGGCGCCAACAATTCGAAGTCGTCGTCGGCGTCGACGAGGTCGGCGAAGAGTTTGGCCTGGCGTACGTTCGCCTCCATCGCTTCGCCAAGCCCGAGGGCGCCGTGTTCTTTGATCGTGAACCAGATCTTGAGCGCGCGAAAACCTCGCGAGAGATCGATCGTGAAATCGGTGAACCAGGGTTGCGCGCTCGCGAGGCCGCGCGGCATGCGCGTCAAGTAGCTTGGGGTCGCGGCAAAGGTGGAGCGATGCAGCTCCGCGTCGCGTACGAGCAGGCACCCCGCGTCGTACGGTGCTTGGAGCCATTTATGAAAATCGAAGGCGAGCGAATCGGCGCGTTCGATTCCGCGAAATCGCGGGGCGAGCTTCGGCGACATCATCGCAGGCGCTCCGAGCGCCCCGTCAACGTGATACCAGAGACCCTCGCGTTGGGCGACGTCGGCAAGCTCGTGCAGCGGATCGATCGCACCGACGTCGACGGTGCCGGCGTTGCCGACGAGCATGAACGGCCGATTGCCCGCAGCGCGATCTTCGGCGATCGCGCGTGTTAGCAGGCTCGGTTCGAGGCGGTGCAGCGAATCGGTCGAGAGAACGCGCAACGACGCGCTGCCTAGCCCCGATACTTCAAAGGCGCGGCGCACGCACGCGTGCGTCGCACTCGATGCATAACCGATGAGGCGGCCGCCTTCGGCGCTTACTCCGGTTTCGCGGACGCCCGCCCCGAGAAAACGCGCGCGCGCGATGAGGACGGCGATGAGGTTGGCCGCAGACGTGCCGACGGTGAGGACGCCGCTCGCGCCCGGTGGGAACCCGAAGAGCTCGCGGAACCATTCGATAACCGCGCGCTCGACGTACACGGCACCGTGGTTGCGCCCTCCGACGTTGGGATTCATCACGGATGCGAGAAAATCGGCAAGCGCTCCGGTCGGCGTCCCGGCACCCTGAACCCATCCAAAAAAGCGCGGATGAATGTTGCCGCTTCCGTACGGCAAGATGTCCTCGACGAATTCACGATAGACGTCTTCGAGCGGCGTCGGTTGACGAGGAAGCGGCTCGCTCAGGCGCTCGCGAATCGCCTCCGGGACTTCTTGCCAGGCGGGGCGTTCGCGCACGCTTTCGAGATAATCGAGCGCGTCGTCGAGCGCGGCGTGACTCAACCGGCGGAAAGCGCTCCAGTCGCGTGGATCCAACATGTCGTGCTGCGTCCCGTTCGACGCTCTGTGGGGCACTCTTTCTCGCTGATGGCATTGACGTGGGCTCGTTCCAAACCGCGTGAGGAACCCGAGTTCGTGCTCGAAACCGTGCGCGCGCTTCTGGAGGCTTCGCGAAACTCAAGCGTCGCCGTCTTAGACGCGCTTGCGAGCGCGATCGCCCGATGCGAGCCGGCGCTCGATGCGTTTCTTACGTTCGTTCCCGACGGCGACGAATTGTCGTGCGCGGCGTCGAAGGGCGCGCGCACCGAACATTTTGCGAGCGTTCGCGTGCGTCGCGACGCGCCGTTCGCGCTTCCGGCGCGCGCCGCTCGCGACGGACATCGGGTCTTCGGTATCGACGGCGCGATGATTCCGACGGATCGCTGCGCGATTGCCGTGCCGATGCGAGATCGCGATCGGCTGCACGCCGTCGTCTATGCGTCGTCCGCGCGGGGCGCTGCGATCGACGGCGTGGAGACGGTCGTGCGTCTCGTCGAACACGGCACGCTCCCGTTCGCGCTCGCGATCGAACGCGAAATCGATCGTGCCAGCGCGACGTATGACGGTCTCACCGGCCTCCTGACGCCGCGCGCCTTTCGCACGCGGCTAGTCGCCGAGGTCGCCAAACGCCGGGTCGACGCGTCGCCGGCTTTAAGCTTATGGTTCGTGGATACCGATCATTTCAAGATCGTGAACGACACGTACGGGCATTCCACCGGCGATGCGGTGCTGCAGACGATGGCGTCACTACTTCGAGCGCACGCGACCGCCGGCCTCGACGTCGTCGGAAGGAACGGCGGCGACGAATTCTGTGCGCTGATCGTTGATGCGGCGAAGTCGGTCGCGATCGAACGAGCGCAGGCCTTCTGCGACGCGGTCCGGGCCTGCTCGTTTCCGATGAGCGCCAAGCTGAGCGCGAGCGTGGGCGTCGCGAGTCTCCCATACGATGCGCGCGATTCGAGTGCGTTGCTCGAACTTGCCGACGCCGCGATGTATCACAGCAAACGTTCGGGCCGCGACCGCGTTTCGTTCGTCAATGGCGCGACGTTCGCTACGTATCGCTGAAGGGGGCCAAGCTTACGCGAGCGCGTAATAGGGTGCCATGGGACTCCCTCGGCGCCGTTGGCTCCTGCTTTTTATCGCCGTTCTCCACATCGCGGCGGCCATCTCGACGGTGCGGGCGGATGCTGCGACGACGCGGCCGAATGCGGTCGACGTTCGCGTCGACAACCTTCCGGCGAGCGTACTGCTCGCTAAGCCCGCAACCGCGTTGGTGGACCCCGAACGTCAGGTGGCGGCTCGGCGTCTCGAGCAGTTGATGTTCCCGGGATGGCTCGCGTCGATCTTGGCG
>Ga0181525_10002875_pt1 | contig 13828 bp, 12 predicted proteins | sample PEATcosm2014_Bin_48_FD_121100 | JGI IMG/M metagenome (GOLD analysis project Ga0181525, IMG submission 121100) | Peatland microbial communities from MTU Mesocosm Facility, Houghton, MI, USA - PEATcosm2014_Bin06_10_metaG | ecosystem: Environmental > Terrestrial > Soil > Wetlands > Peat | place...
ACGCTTCGATGCCAACCTTGCAGTTGGTCAACGCATGACTCGGGGTCAGGATGGCTCGCTATGCCTTTCCTGTATGACTCTTTCATTCACTACTCCACGCCGGTTTATCCCGGCGCACGACACAGGCTGTTAGGCGTGTAGGCCCATGAAGATTTCCCCATGAAGATTTCACGGCGGGAGGCCGAAAGAATCCTAGAGGCCCCGAACCAGGCCCAGCGGAAAACAGGAGGAGGGTTCATTGAAGCCAAGTCTAATGAAACTGAGCGGGTTCACATTTGTAGCCATCACCGGAACCGTGGCGCTGGGGCAAACACCGCCCGCGGCGGCTCCGGCGTCAGCCCTCAAGCGCGCGGGAGCGCCGAAAGCGGCCTCGCCGGTGGATTCGGTGATCCAGTTGGTCAAGGCCGGCATGTCGGATGACTTGATCATCAAGAGTCTGAAGAAAACCAACAAGCCGCTGGATCTAGCTCCAGCCGACATGGTGAAGCTCAAACAGGCCGGCGTTTCCGACAACATCATCGGCATCATGCTGGATCCTTCCAGCGCGCCCGCTCCGGTGGCCGCCGCCGCGCCGCCTCCCCCGCCGCCGGCCCCTGAGCCAGCTCCCGTCCCGGCGCCAGTAGCCTCCGCCCCCTCGCCCGATTTAGCGCCTACCGGCCCGGCATCGCAGGCGGAAAAGAAACGCGTGATTGTGGATGAGTTCGATTATTCCACCGTGAAGACGTCGGTGCAGGCCGTGTTCAACACTCAGGCGGACATCGGTAAGGGCATTCGGGCCATGCTGGTGAAGCGCATGGCGGACGCCAATAAGGTGGTGATCGTGGAGCGCGCCAAAGTGGACCAGCTCATGGCCGAGCAGGATCGAAACGCCAGCAATCGCGTTAAACAAGGTTCGGGCGCTCGTGTCGGCCGGATTTCCGGGGCGGACGCCGTACTAGCGGGCGACATCGTCGTCTTTGGCCGCGACGACAAGAAGACCAACATCGGGGGCGGGGCACTCGCGCGGGGGCCTTTCTCTGGAATTCACATCAAGAAGGAAGAAGATAAAGCGGTGGTGGTGATCGACTACCGCCTGGTGGACGCCGAGTCGTCGGAAGTCATCGCCACCGGCGAAGCACGCGGCGAGTCCACGCGCAAGAGCAACGGATTAGGCGGCATGGCCGGCTCGTTTGGGGGCGCTGGGGGTGGTGGAGTGGATATGACCAGCTCCAGCTTCGGCCAAACGATCATCGGCGAAGCCACTCAGGACTGTGTCAATAAGCTGGGCGAGATTCTGAATCAGCAAGCCAGCTCGATGAAGAAGACCGTGCGTGAGGTGGAAACCCGCGTGGCGGACCTGTCCGGCAGCACCATGGTCATCGCCGCGGGCGCGAACGACGGAGTGAATATGGGAGACACTTTCGAGATTCTCAAAGTCTTGCGCGAAGTGCGAGATCCGCAAACCAAAGAGGTGCTCGACACCATCACCGAAAAGGCTGGTGAGATGACCGTCACCAACGTCCGCGACAAGATCGCTACCGGCAGCTATGCCGGGAAACCAACGGCGGTGGGCGCTATCGCGCGCAAAAAGCTTCCCGCCGCCCAATAGGGAGCACACACTTACCCCGTCTGGAAATAACGCGCAAGCCATATGACCGACATTAACAAGATGAATCGCACCTGGCTATGCAGCGTGCTTTTTCTGGATATCGTCAACTATTCATCGCAGTCGGTTGACCGGCAGATAAAGTGGAAGGAAAGGTTCAACGCTTATCTGGCCAACGCGATCCGCGATGTGCCGGAGGATGAGCGCGTCATTCTCGACACCGGCGACGGCGCCGCCACCTGCTTTCTGGGCGCTCCGGAAGCGGCGATGTTTTCGGCGCTCGAGATGTGGCATTCTCTGCTGGATGATGAGCGGGAGCAACAGCCTCCGTTTCGAGTTCGCATTGGCATTAACCTGGGCCCGGTGAAGCTGGTCAGGGATATCAACGGCGCCCCAAACGCGATCGGCGACGGGATGAACGCCGGACAACGTGTTATGAGCTTTGCGGCTGAGAACCAGATCCTGGTTTCACAGTCTTACTTCGAGGTGGTGAGTCGTCTGTCGGACGATTACAAAAAGCTCTTCACGTTAAAAGGGGTGGAGACCGACAAGCACATCCGGGAACATACCGTCTATCATCTTTCGCCTCCAGGCGCGCAACACAGCCCGGTGTCCTCACCATCCCATCAGCCAGCCACGCCCCTCCCAGCCGCGGCCTCCCAGCAAAATCCAGCCTCGCCGGCAGGCGTTGTGCAGCCGGCCCGGGAGAACCGTCCGGAAAACCAGGCTCGCGGACGCCGTTCCATCCCACTAGTGGTTGGTGCTATCGCATTGGTGGTGGTTGCGGCGGCCGCCGCATGGCGCGTCTCCTTAATGAGGCCGATTCCGGCGGGCTCCGGCTCCGCGCCGGCTAAAGAGAGCGTGAGTGTTCCGCCGGCGGCGCAGGGGCAGATCGGCGCCTCAAGTCCAGCCGTTGCTCCGGTTGCCGCCGCAGCTCCCATTGGCACATCTTCCAATTCAACATCTCTCAATTCCACATCGCCTAATTCCACATCTCTCAATTCCACATCGCCCAATTCCACATCTCTCAATTCCACATCGCCCAATTCCACATCGCGGGCCGCCGCGGCGCCGAGAACCGCACCTGTATCCCAACCGCGCAGCGTGGCGTCCTCAAACAAGTCGCCCTCACCGGACTATCCGCCCTCCGTGCCGAATCTCCCGGCCGTGGTTTCCACTACCCTCGGGACTTCGACGGAAGAGCCCGCGCCGCATGTCCGAGCGCCCGGCGAAGCTCCCTTCGCGGCCAGCCCTCCGGTTTTGCAAAACGTCCCCGCCGCCGACCAGGACACCGCCAGGGATCTTCGCCAGCGCTACGCCCTGGACGCGTCGCGCGCTGCCACGGCTTGGAGGAATGCGGAGGAGATGCGGCGCAATCTGACGGCAAAAGGAATGTCGCTCAATTCTCAAACCGCCGCGTCCCTCGATCGCCTGGGGTTTTTCCTCGACGAAGCCGCGGAGGCGCTGCGCGGCCACAAGTGGGACGACGCCCTGTCAAGCCTGCAGGCCGTGGAAGCCGAAACCCAGAAAGTCGCCAAATCAGTCGGCAACTAAGAGATCAACGGACGAAATCGGAATGGGTCCCGGCGGATCGCATTGCATAGCGTCCCGTTTGTAACTCCGCAGCGAGTCGCCGCGCGTTAAACTTAGTCTGGACCACAGACGTGACGCCGCTGCACCGATTCAATCGCCGAAAGCTGTTGCAGGCCGCCGTAGTTATCGGAGGGATACCTGGCATGGCGCTCTCCCAGGAAAAGAATCCCGGTAACCAGGAGACTCCGAGCGAGACTCCGAGCGAGACTCCGAGCGAGACTCCGAGCGCTCTCGCTCTGGCGCGGATCGTGAACGCACCCATCAGCTATACTACGCTGCCGCCGCTGCCGGTGAAGTACGCCAAAATGATCCTGGCGAGCACCTTGTGCGGCGCGGCTGCGGGAGCAAAGATCGGATCGGCCGGCATCATTCGGGAAATAGCCAAAGAGCAGGGCGGCAAAATGGAAGCCACCATCTGGTTCGATGGCGTGAAGCTTCCGGTCAGTTCCGCGGCCCGCGTGAACGCGATGCTCAGCGACGCCTACGCCTCTGACGACAGTGATTTGCGCAGCGTGGCGCACATTGGGACCTGCCTGACTGCCGTGGGCCTGGCCATGGGCGAGCGAATGGGCGCCAGCGGTCCCGAAGTATTGAGTGCGATGGCCGGCGGATATGAGGCGGCCGGAAGAATAACGGACGCTATGGCAGCCAGTTCACCGGTGGCGGGCCGTGGCGCCGGGGCCATTCGAGGCAGCGTGGGACGCGGCTTCCACGCTTCGTTGATCGTCGCCTTTGGCGGCGCCGTTACGGCGGCCAAGCTAATGCGGCTGACTGACGAGTCCATGGCCCAGGCCATAGGGATCACAGCGACTACCGTGGGTGGACTTTCTATCGGGACCAATAGCTGGGCCCGCGAGTATCACGCCGGCAATGCCGCGCTGACGTCCATTAACGCTGCGCTGGCCGCCAGCCGCGGCTATACCGTAAATCCAGACATGCTGGAAGCGCCTGGCGGATTTCTGGCTGTGTTCGCTGGTGGCGTGCCAGATACCGGCAGCCTGACGCGCGAGCTGAAACCTGGGTCGGACGCGGGCTACCAGATCTCGCGTTATCTGGCGGTGAAACTTGTTCCCGGCGCACATGCCTTGCATCCGGCGGTGGAAGCTGCCGTAAACGCCGCCCGCGCTTCCGGCGCAAGAGCGGAAGACGTGGCTCAGATTCTAGTGGCCGGTCCGCAAAGCGGGCTGGTGTCCGGCGCTCCGCCGAGGGATTTTATTCAAGCGATTCACAGCTTGCCTTACTACCTGGCTTCCGCGGTGGCGGACAAAGATTTCTCGTGGATGCACGCCGATCCGGCCATGATCCAGCGCCCCGTCATCCAGAGGCTTATCAAATTGGTTGCACAGGATCCGGCGCCCGGTTCCGTGCACTATGAATGGCCCTGGGGCGCCACGGTGACCATCGTAACCAAATCCGGCGCGCGTTTCACCAGCACCGTCGATGCGCCTAGAGGTTCGGCGCCGCGCGGCATCGAGTGGAGCGACATCGAAGTGAAGTATCGCGCTTTGATGCCGCAATCCAGGCTGCCGGAAGAACGGATCTCGGAAATCCTGCGAACGATTCGCAACTTCGAGCAGGTTCGGAGCGTTTCCCAGTTCACCAGCCTGCTCAGTTGAATCGGCTGAACCCTCACAATGGAGTAAATGCGATTCAGCAAGGAGACATGGCGGGACACACTCGCAATTCCCGCGATCGCCGCGCCGATGTTTCTCGTCTCCGGCCCGGACCTGGTGGTGGAGACCTGCCGATCCGGAATCTTGGGCACGTTTCCGGCGCTCAATCCGAGGACCAGCGAAGGATACGCGGCATGGCTGGATGAAATCGAGGAGCGACTTGACCGCAGCCAGGCCGCCGCGGGGGTCCCTCCCAGCCCGTTCGGCGTGAATCTCATCGTCCATAAGACCAACGCCCGCTTAGCTCGAGATGTCGAGATCACCGTTCAGCGCCGAGTGCCGATCGTGATCACCTCGCTGGGCGCCGTGCGCGACGTGGTGGATGCCGTTCATTCCTATGGCGGCCTGGTGTTCCACGACGTTATCAATCTACGGCACGCGCAGAAGGCCGCCGAAGCTGGGGTGGACGGACTAATCGCCGTCTGCGCGGGCGCCGGGGGACATGCCGGGCTACTGAATCCCTTCGCGTTTGTTGCCGAGATCCGCCGGATCTTCGATAAAACCATAATTCTTTCGGGCGCGATCACCAACGGGCGTCAAATCGCCGCCGCGCAGATGATGGGCGCCGACCTGGCTTATCTGGGCACCCGTTTTATCAACACGCGCGAAGCCCTTGCTCCCGACGGTTATAAGGAGATGATCCTGGCGTCCACTGCGAAAGATATTGTGTACACACCCGCCATCAGCGGCGTACCCGCGAATTTTCTGCGCGCGAGTATCATCGCCGCTGGAGCCGATCCAGATAATCTGCAATCTTCCATTAAGCTCACGGTTTCCGCCGAGGGCGAGGCTAAAGCCTGGAAGGATGTGTGGTCGGCAGGACAGGGCGTGGGGGATATTCACGACATTTTACCGGCGGCCGAGCTGTGCCGGCGTTTAATTGCGGAATATCGCGAGGCGGTCGCCACCCTAGCTGCGGTTCCGGTAAGGTGAAAAACTTAAGCCACCAAACGTTCCGGCAATGACAATGGTACACGCGTTCTATCGACCCGTCAGAACTGGTCGCCTCTAATGGTTTTATGACTCGATGCAATGTTCGCAACGGCATCCGATGCGTCCGAGGAACGAAACGCCTTCTTGCCCTTGCGCTTCTCGGGGGCGCCATGGCCTGGGCCGCCGATCCTGTTCCCATGGATGTCAAGACTGGCGAATGGGAATTTACCGTGACCGCTCACATGAGCGGCATGCCACAATCCGATCAGCCGATGCAAATGCCGTCGATCCCGCCCGAGCAGCTCGCAAAGATGCCGCCCGAGCAGCGCGCCAAGATCGAAGCCGCCTTGAAACAGGCCGGCGCGATGGCAAGCGGCAAACCCATGACAACCACCTCCAAAAACTGCATCCGGAAAGAAGACCTCGCAAAGCTGATCCCCAACCGCAGCAAGGATCAGTCCTGCAAGGTGACTATTGTCAGCTCCTCGCACACCAAACAGGAGCTTAAGATGGATTGCGACGAAAACGGCGGCAAGCAGACCGGCACGATGGTGGTGGAGGCCCTGAGCCCGGAGTCCACAAAGTTTAATGTGCAGCTTGCCTCCAATCAAGACGGCCGCGCGATGAACATGACGGTCAGCGGCACCTCCAAATGGCTGGGCGCTGCGTGCACGGATAACAAATAGCGAGGACCGGCTTCCTTACGGTCGCGGCTCGGTCAACAGTTTATTTTCGACGCTGCCCACCTTTTCTTCCATCGTCTGTTCGCGGTCGATACGAGTTCCGAATCGCATACTGGTGGAAATCCGCGGCACGCCGGCGGAATGCAAGGCTTCATGGCACTGCTTCACGGCCGCGAACACCCGATCCCAGTCACCCTCGATGTTGGTGCCGTAAGCGTGCAGATGCGTCTTGAGCCCTGCTGCCGCAAGGACACGCTCACAGATTGCCACTTCCTTCGAGACCGACAGTCCGACACCCAGTGGAATGACGCATAGATCTGCAATGACTTTCATAGTCCTATTGTGGGCGCCCGGCCCGAGAAATACCCGCCCGAGAAATACCCGCCCGACAAATACCCGCCCGACAAATAGAAGTAGCGACCTCGCTGGCCCTCGACCAGGTGTTATTCTCTGTCCGTGCCCAACCGCACCGAGCCAAGGACCGTAGGACAGTGGATTCGCTACGTCGTGGTCGCGGCGATCGCGCTTTTTCTCGTCTGGTGGATGCTGCGCCTCTACATTCTTTGATGCCCCTTTGGCTTTGATGCCCCTTTGGCTTTGATGCCGCTTTGGATACCTGGGCGGTCGCGTTGCCCGTGGCGACTTCCTCGGGCGTATAGAACGTTGTGAACGGCCGCCCGGCCGGCTGTGGCCAAGGCAATGCTGTGCGGGGCGCTGGACTTTCCCGCCATCCAGCCCAATAGACTAAGTCCCGCCGTGGCTGCCACGGCGATCGCTATCAGCCGTGACGGCGAGCGGCCGACTTAGCGGGCTTCATCCGTTACTCGCCGGCCGTTCCTCGCCGCCGCTGGGATTAGTGCCGGAAACGGTTGCCGCGAAAGAGTCCGGAACCAGGCTGCCGGTTGCAGGTCCAGGCGTTCTCGATCAATCGGTTGCCGGACTGATGCGGGGCCGTCGAAATTGAAGATCACACGCTCGGTTTGCGCTTGCCCGCGGCCGCGATGACAATGTGAGTGTGCATGGTCCTTTCCCTACTGAATCCGCGCACTGCTTTATTCACAGAGTCAGGCGAGGAATAATTTTCCTATAAAAACACGCCGCGAGTGCCGCTTCAAACGCGGCCGTCGCGCGCCTGCCGCATTCCATGGCCTTTGCCATAATTCCAACGCCGTGGCAGAAAAATGTCGCCGCATCGCAGAACGTCGCAATTTGTTTTTAATCTTTTCCTATAGTTACTGGGCTGTTCAGGGCTGGTCCCTGGATTGCAATTCTATGCAGCGGGCACCGGAAAGCGCCGGTCCCAAGGAGCCTGCTTCAAATGCTGACGGCACTGATCTTCGGCACGGACCACCAAATTACTTTGCAACTTCAGCAGTTATGCGCTCTCACCCAGGATGTGTCCGTCTTCCGGACCCTGGAGCGTTTTCCCCAGGGACACGAAAACCTGCGTTTGCTGAATTCGTTTTCGCCGCAACTGGTGTTCCTGGGCGCCGACGAGGAAGCCGCGGCCCATGCAGTTGCCAACGATATCCGTAGCGTTCAACCTTCCACCGCTATCCTGGGCGTATCTGCGCTTTGCAAACGCGCCGATATCTTTGAAACCGCTTTCGGCGGATTTCCGGTCTGCCCCATTCCTTGCAGTCCGGACGAATTTCGCGCGGCGATTTTTCAGGCTCTGGAGTCCGCCAGCGGCAAGAAGACTGCGCCGGTATTTGCGTTCCAACCTGCCAAGGCCGGCAGCGGCGCCACCACCACGGCTTTGTTTGTCGCGCACATACTCTCCAGGCTCGCACGGAAAAGGGTGCTGATGCTTGAATGCGACCTGCACGCCGGCCCCATCTCCATGCTTTATAACCTGCGCCCGACGTATTCCATCATGGACGCTCTCGAAGACTCGCACCGGCTCACCGACGCAAGTTGGAACGAAATGGTCACGCACACTGGCGGCATCGACGTACTCTCCTCCGTCAGCAGCTCCGGTGTGCGCCAGGTGTCGGCCTGGGGTTACCAGCGGCTGCTTTCGTTTGTACGCAGCCGCTACGACGTGGTGATCGGCGATTTGCCGGAGGTGGTAAACAACGCCACCGAAGTGGTGGCTCGCACGGCGCAGGCAATTTTTATCGTAACGGCGGCGTCCGCACCTTCGCTTTACTTGGCCGCCCGGCGCCGCTACGATTTGGAAGGCCGGGGAATCGCGGGCGCTAAGGTCAAATACATCGTTAGCCGCAAAATGATGCATCGGGACATTCCGCGCGAAGCCGGCTGGAGCATTGACGCCGACAAAATCGCGGTCATCCCCATGGATCCTGCATTAGTGGAGGCTTCAGAATTCAAAGCGGATTCAGTCCACTCCGCAACGCTCGCCGAATATACCAAGGTCGCGGAATTTTGCTGCGGCCAATCCTTGCTCCCGAAACGCCCTGGCTTCCGCCGGTTCTGGTTGGAAACCTGGTTGCGCGGTTCCTCGCGCACTCCCGAACTCTACTCTTCGGCCGCGCGCTAAAGCGGCTGAGATAGCCCTAGACTAGACCCCCTGCAACTACGAAAGACTGGTGAATCCTATGAGCGTCAATTCAATCACGTCGCCTCTTCCCAATTACCTGTTACCGTTCAATAGCACGGCGAACAACGTCGGTAACGCCAATTCAGCTTCCTCTGCTCAGCAAGCTGATGTGCTCGGCCTTTCTCCGGAAGCGCAGTTTCTCAATCAATTGCAGCAAGTGCAGACGCAAAGTCCACAGCAGTTTCAAGCCATCCTATCGCAGATTACCGGTCAACTGCAGCAAACGGCCACCACCGCTTCCAATAACGGAAACACCACGCAAGCCGATCAACTGACGCAGCTCGCAAATTCCTTCCAGAGCGCGGCCAACGGCGGCACGCTTCCCACCGCTCAACAACTGCAACAGGCCGGGCTCACCGGCCATCATCATCACGAAGGCGGGCACCACCACGGCTCAGCCCAATCCAGCGCGGTGAATGCATTTCAGTCCGCGGCCGCTTCCGATACTCAGAACCAGAGCCTGGCGGCGAGCATCTTCGGTACGCTCACTCCCGCACAGACCCCGGCTGCCAGCATATGGTCCTCCTAAGTTGGCGCGAAGGCGGAGGGTCGAACTCCCATTCCCTTGCGGGAGCGAGCACCTGATTGAGAGCGGACCGGAAGCGGGACCAGCACCTTCTTTTGGATGAGGCCTGCGGCACGGCGAGCCGTGACAGCGGAGTTCAAAGTCCGCGCGCGCTCACGGCCGCTGCGCCCGCCGCCCGTCCAGCCCGGCCATGGCCGCGAGGAGCGCGGCGCCGGCTTAGAACGCGATCGGTGAGAAAATGCTACGCTGAGTTTCAAACCCAAATCCCATTTTAGGTGCGTGTCGATCTCCGAAAGTCTGCGATGCCGGACTACACAATCGGAAGCAGTTTGTGGCGGGAGGCATACGACAAGGATCCCGCTATAATTTATGCGCTCGACGAGGATCTGAGACTACTTCGGTGTAATCCAGCATGGGATCGTTTTGCAGGTGACAACGGCGCAGCGGACCTGACGGGATCGAGAGTACTCGGCGCCTGCATTATGGACGTGGTACCCGATGTTCTGCAGGATTTCTACCACAATGTATACGACTCCGTGCGAAAGTTCCAGCGCCCAAGGTCGCATGTTTTCGAATGCTCTTCACCGTTCGTGTCCAGATCGTTTCTGATGCGCATTTTACCCGTTGGGGCGAGTTGTTTTCTGGTGGTCAACACTTTAATCCACGAAGAGCCAGGCCAGCCAGGAACGGCGCAAGTGGAAAGGTATACCGACATGGATGGAGTGGTCACCCTGTGCGCTAACTGCCGCCGCGCGGAGCATCTCACGGAGCCCGGAAGGTGGGACTGGATTCCAGCGCTCTTGGCTTCCAGCGGCGCCCTGGTCCAGCCCGGCCTCTGCCCGTTCTGTTTCGCCTATCACTACCCTGCGCGGCCGCAGGAACACCATCCTAATCGATAGGGGTCTGCAAGCCAATCGGCTGTGACTATCCGGATGTTCCAGTTTGGGAACCGTTAGCCACTGAGCGCATCGCAGGTTATCGACGCGGTTCTCACCCAAGATAGCCATACCGGTACTCACAAATTGATGCGACGAAGCAGATGACTTTTCAAAAACGTGATAAGCTATCCGCCTCTGCCAAAATGTGACTGCCGTTGTCTATATAGGGGGCGAATGTGGACAATGTCAAGTCGGTTCTGCTTGTTAATTAGCTTATTTGCCGTTTTTTGTGCGCGTCCGTTAGCATTGTTTGCAGATGTCATAGCCAGCACCCTTCCCTCGGATAATTCATACTGCCTGGGGTGCGGAAACGCCGGAATCGGCACCCAGACTTTCGCAATTCGCTTCGATGCATCGACCGACGCCCAATTGGGCGAGATCGAGGTCGCGGTCGCGCTTTTGTCGGGCCCGAACCAGCTTCTTGTTTCGCTGGCCACAGACGACGATGGCAGTCCGGGCAACATACTTGAGTCGTTGACAGCTATCGGCCAGATGAAACCTATAGGCTCCGCCTCTTCCATCGTTACGGTGGATTCGATTCTGCAACCGACACTGGTGGAAGGCGATTATTATTGGATTGAGGTCTCGACACCGGCCCCCTTCGATACCATGGCCAGTTGGTATTCCAACGATCTCGGTATATCGGGCACGAGCGCGTTGAGCAGTGTTCCGCCCAGTTCCTGGAGCGTGGGAGAAGATACTTATGCTCCTGCTTACCGAGTAATCTCTGCAGTTCCCGAGCCGAGATCCTTCGCCATTATCGTTGCACTTTTTGGTGTGATGGGCATTCTAGCCAAAAGACAGAGCTGGCTCCGCCGCAGCTAGGTTCGATTTTCTTGGTGCGAACGGGGAGGGTCGAACTCCCATTCCTTCGCGGGAGCCAGATCCGAAGCGTGGAGGCGATCAATCCAAGGCAGTAATCGCTCTGAAGGCCGTGGCCGCATTGGCCAGCCTTGCTCTAGACTAGTCTCAATACTGTCCACTAAGTGTGCTTGTGCCAAGGTGCACGCGGCTTCAGCCGCGTTTGTGTTCGTATAAGAGCAGACGCGACTAAAGCCGCGTGTACCAGCGCCTCATAAAGTGGACAGTATTGGGCTAGTCTAGCCCTGAGAGCGTGCGTTACATCCAGGCGCACAATAAACTTAGGGCAAAAGGGAACGCCGATTATTTCGCTATATCGCGGTGCGTCTCTTTGGCCTTAAACCCTGCGCGCGCCAGCCGCTTGCGGATCTCCCCGGCGATCATCACCGAGCGATGATGGCCGCCGGTGCAGCCGAAGCCGATGGTCAAATAGCTTTTGCCTTCGCGAATATAGTGCGGGATCAGGTAAATAAGCAGCTCGGAAATGCGCTCGATAAACTCAATGGTCTGCGGAAAGGAACGGATATAACGCGCGACGCTGGGATGCCGGCCGGTAAGCGCCTTGAACCCGGGGAAGTAGTCGGGATTGGGCAGGAAGGGGACATCGAACAACAGATCGCTGTCGGGCGGCACGCCGTAGCGATAGCCAAAGCTATTGATGTCGATCCGGATGGTGGTCTGGCTGCGGCCGCCGCTGAATTTTTCTCCGATCACTTCGCGCAACTCGTGTACGTTGAACCGGGAGGTATCGATGATGTGATCGGCCACGGTGCGGATAGGGGCGAGAAGCTCGCGCTCGGTCCGCAGATTGTTCGGCACGGTGGCGCCGGTACCCAGCGGATGCGGACGCCTGGTCTCGCTGAACCTGCGCGCCAGCGTACGATCGTCGGCTTCCAGAAACACCAGCGTGGCCGGAATACGGCGCCGCAGCCGCTCCAAAAGCGCCGGAAATTGCGCCAGTTGCTCGCCCTCGCGAATATCGATCACCAGAGCCGCACGGCGCTGGTGCGCCGAGTCCTTGGCCAGTTCGGCGAACTTGGGAATCAGCTCGATCGGCATGTTGTCGACGGCGTAGTAGCCCAGATCCTCGAAAGCCTTCAGGACGGTCGCCTTCCCCGATCCGCTCAAACCGGTGATGACAACCAGCTCCGCACCCAACGGATCATGGGCGCCGCGAGTGCGTACCCGGCCGTTTCGTCGCTGCGGAGCATCCGCCTTCAGCATGCTTTTAGCCAATAGCCGACACTTCCGCTCACTAGCTTTCGATCAGGTCGAAGTGCCCGTCGGGACGGCGCATCAGAACCGTCACCCGGTCGGTCTGCGCGTCGCGATAGACCAGATAATCTTCCGACGCTTCCATTTCAAGCATGGCCTCTTCCAAGGTCATCGGTTTGGCGCCCTCGGAGTGATTGACGCGAAACACCTGCTTGCGGGCGGACTTCTTCGCGCCCGCCAAATTCTTCGGGTTGAGCGCGGCCTTGGCTTGCTTGGTCTTGTTCGCGCCCGGCGGTCGTGCTAGGGGCTGCAAAGTAGCGCTGGCCTTCTCTCCGTCGGCTTCCTTGTCGCGCACCCGCTTGGTGTCGCGCCAGCGAGCCCGGAGTTTTAAGAGCTGCTTCTCCAGCCGGTCAAACGCCTCGTGCGCGGCCACCGCGATATCGCCATCGGTGGCGATGCCAACCAGCGCGTGATCCCAGGCGTTCATCGTAATCTCCACCTTGTGCAGGAATCGCTCCTGCGTAAGCACCACGTGCGCTTCCTTTTCGCCGCGCCGCTCCAGAACCTTGGAAAGCTTTTGCAGCTTGGCCTCCAGCTTGGTTCGCTGCCGGGCGGGAATTGCGTCGGACTTGCCTGTGTAACTGATTTTCATCGGGGATCTCGCTGAACGATTCACCAAAACAGCTCACCAGACATGCAACCTGACCGCCGGCCAGCTTAGGCGCGCACCCGGCGCTGGTGAGTGGAAGGGATTTTCATATCTTCTCTATACTTGGCCACGGTCCGGCGCGTCACGTCGATGCCTTCGCTTTTCAATCGTGCCGTGATCTGCTCGTCGGTCAAGGGATGCTGCGAGTCTTCCTCTTCAATCATTTTCTTCACCCGGCGTTTCAGGATTAACAACGGCGTAGCGCTTCCGGCCGCGCCCTGCACGGCTTCGGAGAAGAAATACCGCAGTTCGAAAACTCCCTGCGGCGTGTCGGCGTACTTGCTGGCCACCGCGCGGCTCACCGTGGAGGGATGCACGCCAATCTCTTCGGCCACTTCCTTGATCATCATCGGCTTCAGGGTATCGATGCCGTGTTCCAGAAAATCAAGCTGGCGGCGCACGATGGATTGGCAAACTTTCAGGATGGTCTGCTTGCGCTGTTCGATGTTCTTGATCAGTTGAATGGCTGCCGCGTAGCGATCTTTGACGTAGTTGCGGATTTCCTTGCTCGGCTCCTGATCGCGATCCAGCATCTTGCGGTATTGGGCA
>Ga0181525_10002876_pt1 | contig 13828 bp, 16 predicted proteins | sample PEATcosm2014_Bin_48_FD_121100 | JGI IMG/M metagenome (GOLD analysis project Ga0181525, IMG submission 121100) | Peatland microbial communities from MTU Mesocosm Facility, Houghton, MI, USA - PEATcosm2014_Bin06_10_metaG | ecosystem: Environmental > Terrestrial > Soil > Wetlands > Peat | place...
CACCTCGATGCGAAGCCCGCTCAGTCGGGTTGCGTCGCGCTCACCGCGAGCGCGAAGGGGCTACCTTCGCTGTCGCGGCACACCGCCCAGCGCTCGCCGGGATGCACGACGCTGCCACCGAACTCGCGGACCCGCACGAGCGCTGCTTCGAGGTCTGTCACCTCGAAGTAGGGGAGCGACACAGAGTCGCCGGGACCACGGCCGCGGGCGTGGACGCCGAGTGCCGGTCCGGTGGCTGGGCTTTGCCAGCCACTGCCCTGATCGGGGGTCCTTGGCGCGAGTTCAAGGCTGAGGACACCGCTCCAAAAGCGCAGGGCGCGATCGGTGTCGTCGGCGGGGAACTCGATCAGCGCGAGCGGAACGCGGTCCACTGGGGACACGATCGCGTCGCTTTCAGCCGTCGTGGCGTACGCGGCGCAGGCCGAAGAGGATGAGCATCGCGAATACGACGGACAGCAGAACGCCTGCGCCGTGGCGGTTCAGGACGTACCACGAGAACAGACCGGCGCCGAACGAGCCTAGCCAGCCCACGAGGATCGTCCCGACGACTCCAATCGGGTCGGGGCCGGGAAGCAGGAACCGCGCGACCGCTCCTACCACGAGACCGACGAGCGCGAGCACAATCAGGAAGACGACGAGGCTCATCGCGACCCACCTTAGCGCGGGACGGACGAGACGGCAGTTCTTTTAATTCGCGACCGCGCCGAACCTATGGGTGGCCCCGCGGTTTCGATCCGGGCCTACTGCGTCCGCCGGTGCCAGAACCCGCCTGACCCGACCGCCGCCGGCGGATCGGCGTCTGCAACCACCGCGACTGGCTCATCAACGCCGCCCTCGGCCTCGGTCAGGCCGAGCGCCGCGTCGCGTTCGCGTCCCGCCTGGTCGGCGCGCTCGAGTGCCTGATCGAGGTCTTGACGGATCTCCTTGCGTCGCTGTGCGGCCCGCACGCCCCGCCCGCGGATCGAGGCTGCGGCGATCAACGCGACAAGTACCACCGCGGCGGCGACGGCGATGATTACGTCGCCAGTGCTCACTGCCGGCGCCCTTTGCTCCTGGCGCGAGTCAATGCCTCGGCGACCCGGTCGACAGCGCTCTTGACCGAACCTTTCGTCCGATCCACTTGCCCTTCTCGCTCCAGGCTCCGGTCTCCGGTCAGAATGCCGGCTGCCTGCTCGACGCGACCTTTTGCCTCATCGACGTTCGTGTCGTTCATAAACCCTCCTGATTGGTGTGACGATGACGGGCGTTGCTCACGTTCTTGCGGGGCGGAGGCTGGTGAAAGCAGGACGTCAAACCGCGCGGTCTGCACGCTGCCTCGCGGCCTGCGGCGAGGAGAACAGCTCGACGAGTTGGTGGTAGCGCGCAACGCAGCGCGGGCAGTGTTGAATCGCCTGTCCGCGGAAGCGCTGGGCGATGCTCAGCTGGCAGCGCGGGCAGTTGCGGTAGGTCAGCGCCGTGCCTGCGTCGCTCGGCGGTCCACCGGTGATGACGGCGACCGGTCTGGCACGGCTGGCGTCGGATTCGCTGCTGAAAGTGGAGATATCCGTAGCTCCTGACTCGAGCGCCTTGGCGCGACCGTTTAGGTCGACACCGTGAACGCCGGCCGAGGCATGGAGCCGGAACGTCTGCGTGCCGTGTGTTGAGGCGACGCACCCAGCAGGATACGCGCCGCTCCAGTCAAGTCAAGCCCGGCTTTTCAACGCCGACGTCCGTGTTGCCGGCGGGGTCGCGATGAGTCTACGAGCCCGTCCGCTGAGTCCCTTGACCTGCTGCGCGTTGGACGCGTACTTCCTGACCGTTAGCCTTGGCGAGAGTCCGCCCGAGCGCGGCCACGGAACGGCACCGACCGGCTGCTGCATCGCGTGCGCGGCGCTCAGCCCGCGAGCGTCGTGTCTTCGATCGTTCGCGGTTCGACAGCGTCGATTTCGACAGCTCCACGAACGACGACGCCGGCGCCAAACGTCACGTCACCGCGGACGGTCAGCCGCTCAGCCTCGATCAACGACGGGGGACCGCTCGGAAAGCGCGCGTCGAAGTCGTCGAGCAGCCTGTAGAAGTCCGGATCGAGCTCCGCGAGCGGGAGGTTGTCGGCGCGCTCGGGCGCTGCGACGACCTGCATGTCCTCGGTCAACGCGTATACGTCGGAGCGCAGAACGAGCAGGTCGTCGGTCGTCTTCACGGGGATGAAGCGGCTGCGCGGGACGCGCAGGATCTGCGCGCCGGCGAAACTCGCGATTGCGGCACCCATCGCGCTCTCGAGTTGTATGACGCGCGGCGAGGATGCGTCTCGCGGGTCGACAGTCTTTGGATTGATGATCAGCCCCAGCTCGAGCACGCCGTCATGGCGATCGAGCGTGTCGGCGAGAACCTTCAGATCGACCCAGAGGTTGTTCGTGTTGTAGTAGCGCCAGCGACGGTAATCGCGGAAGGACTCTTGGTCCTCGGGCGGCGTCTGCGCTGTTTCGCGCAGCACCAGCGAACCGTCGGAGCGACGCCGAGCTACATGCCCGCCCTTGCGGTCGGCCGCGGTGCCCTCGACCACCTCCATCAGGAACGGGATCGCCTCGCGCGTCATGTGGGCTGCGATTCGCTCGTCGGGGCTCGCGCCGAGGTTGTCGGCGTTGGCGATCATCGCGTGGCGGTAGCCCTGCTCGAGCAGCGACGCGAGGATCCCGGTTCGTGCGAGGGCGCCATAGATGTCGCCGTGACCAGGTGGACACCATTCGAGAGCCGGCTGCTTCGGCCAGCTCACCGGCTCGAGCCGTTCGGCGTCGAGCTTGGGCACCATGCTCTGGAGGAACTCGATCGGGACAGCCTGCGTCAGATCGGGGTGAAGCTCGAGCGCGCTGAGTGTCGCGCGTTGCGTCGCTTCGCTGTCCATCAGCAGCAGCGGCAGCCCGACCTCGTGGCGCCGGCGTAGCGCCAGCGTCTGTCCGACGATTATGTCGAGGAACGAATTGCCGTCCCGGGCTTCGATCAGCGATTTCGGGCTTCGCAGCCCCATCGTTGTCGCCAGCCCTCCGTTGAGCTTGATCACCGCGACCGTGGCAAGAGCACCGCTCCCGCTGGGAAGCTCCTCGAGCGCGGCCACGTCGCTGAGCGGTTCGAGATCGCCACTTGGCAGCAGCGTCTCAGCGCCGTCGACGAGTCGCTCGTAGGCGTGGCTGAACGAGTGGATCGCGGCCTCGCTCTGGCCGGCATCGCGCATCTTCTGCTGGGCCTGCTCGAGGCCATCGCTGCTCACGTTGCCCATCCTGAACGATCGGCCTGAGATCCACCTGCAAGGATGCCGTGTCGATGGAGCAACGCGAGATCGCAAGGCTTGGCCGCAGCGTCAGCGTCGTCGGCCTCGGAACCTGGCAGCTCGGTGCCGATTGGGGTGAAGTCGACGACGAGCGCGCCCGCGCGGTGCTCGAGACAGCGGTCTCGCACGGGATCACCTTCTTCGACACCGCCGACGTCTACGGCGACGGGCGCAGCGAACGGTTCTGCGGCGAGCTGCACAGGCGCCATCCCGATGTCTTCATCGCGACGAAGATGGGCCGCCGCGCGGAGCAGAGCCTCGAGAGCTACGCCAGCCGCAACAACCTCTGGTCGTGGAACGCTCGCTCGACGGAGAATCTCGGCCTGGTCCCGCTTGACCTCGTCCAGCTCCACTGCCCGCCCGATCCTGTCTACGCGAGCGAGTTGGTCTTCGAGCTGCTCGACGAGCTCGTCGAAAGCGAGCGGATCCGAGCCTACGGCGTCTCGGTCGAGACCTGCGAGCAGGCGCTCCAGGCGATCGCGCGCCCCCACGTCGCGACGGTCCAGATCATCCTCAACTGCTTTCGTCTCAAGCCGCTCGAGCAGGTCCTGCCCGCGGCGCAGGCTGCCGGCGTCGGCATCATCGCCCGCGTCCCGCTGGCCTCGGGCATGCTTTCCGGACGCTTCGACGAGAGCACGACATTCGCCGCCAACGACCACCGCAACTTCAACCGCCGCGGCGAGGCATTCGACGTCGGCGAGACATTCTCGGGCGTGCCCTACGAGACCGGGCTCGCCGCGGTGCGGGAGTTGCGCGAGCTGCTCGACGACGGGATGAGCTTGGCGCAGTTCGCGCTGCGCTGGGTGATCGACCAGCCCGGGGTCAGCACCGTGATCCCCGGCGCCAGCAGTGTCGAACAGGTTGCGCAGAATGCTTCGGTCGCGGAGCTGGCGCCGCTGCGTGAGGACCAACTCGCGGGCGCGCGCGATGTCTATGACCGGCTGATTCGCGAGTACGTCGACGCTCGCTGGTAGCCGCGCGGGCTCAGTTCTGGTCCGGGTCAGCGACCCGCGCCACGAACAGGATCGCGCCGCTCGCGTTGTCGCGCAGGAACAGCAGGAACGGATGGTTGAGCACCATGTTCACGGTCCGTGTCTGGACGGGAACGGCTGCCGTCGGACCGACCACGACGGTCGCGCCTGCCGCGACGGTCCCCTGCTCATCAAGCTTCAGCACGGCCGCGTGCTCGACCAGCGAGATGTACAGCCGGCGTTGGGTCGTGATCGCGCTGAAGTTGGCGCCGCCGGTGAACGCGTCGGTCATCCCGAGCTTTTCGAGCGTGCTGTTCAGCGAGGTCTGGGTTGCGAGATCGAGCTTCGGGATCGCCAGATTCACGCTGACCGGCGAGAGTGAGGCGATGATCGAATCGAGCCTGCTGGTGTTGAGGGAGCGCTGGAAGCGATCGAAGCTCCCAGCCTTCGGCAGGATCGCCAGCAGCGAGAGCGAGCTCGAGCTGTAGGGCAGTTCGATCGCCTGGTAGTCGCCACCGCTCGCGTAGCTGTAGCGCGTGGCGCGCTGATTCATGAAGGGCACCTCCGGTGCCGTGCCGTCGGTGGTCGTGAACCGCGCCGGTTGCGTCAGGTCCGCCTCGAACGGCATCTCCCAGTGCGCCTTGAGATAGATCGCGTTAGCGAGGACGAACGCTGTCTGCGGCGTGATCGAGCCTGGTCCGAGGATCGCGGGGATCAGCGAGTCGGTGTGCGAGGAGACCCAGGAGTTGATCGCCGCGAGCGCCGCGGCGGGGGAGCTCGCAAAGTTCGTGCTCTGCGGCGGGGCGCCGAAGTCGCTCGTCAGCGTCGTGACGAACGGCTGCGCCAGCGGGAGCCCGCTCTGGGTCCACAGCGCGTTTGCGACCTCCAGCGTCGGCGCGCCCGCGCCGCTGCCGACCGACTGCGTGAGCTCGCGGCGCAGCAGGGCGGCGTCGGCGACGGCGGCGCCGGGCGAGGGTGCGCCGAGGACGCGCGCGATTTGCGAGGCGGTCTGCCCGGCGGCGCCGGCGCCGGACATAGTCAGCGCCAGGTCGATGCTGTAGGGCGAATAGACGAGGTTGCCGCCGGCGCCGAGCCCGTGCAGCAACGACAGCGCGAAGGCGTTCTCGGCCCTGGCGGCACCTGACGATTGCGCGGTCGACGAGCGCGCCGCGCCGCTTGCCGGCGACACTAGCGCGCCGAGGGTCAGCGCGGCGGCGAGGGCTCGTCTCATGACATCAATACGCACGGGACGCCGGCGCGTCACGCCGCCCAAGTTACCGTCCTGGGGGGCGCGCTGGGAACGCGCCCCCCAGGACGACTTTCCTTCAGGAGCGCAGCAGGCTCGCGCAGGCGTTGCTCGCCGAGATGAACTTCGGGTTCGAGCGGTTCACCTCGGTCGAGGTGTAAACGGCCCCGGTGCCGCTGAGGTTCGGGTTCGGAATGTCGTAGCCGTGCTGGCGCACGCACGCGACGAACTTGGTCACGGCGGCTCGGCCCGCGGCGGTGCTGACGTTGAAGCCCCCACCGGCCGTCGCGCCCGGGCCTGCGAACCCGCCACCGAAGCCGCCGCCAAAGTCCGCACCACAAGCCTTGAAGGCGGCCGCTCGCTTCGAGTTGCCGCCGAGGAACCCGCCCGGACCAGAGGCTCCGGTCGACCCGAACCGTCCGCTCGCCCCGAGGCGACGGAAGAAGGCGCCGGATCCGGCGCGCCCGCTGGCTCCGAAGCGACCGCTCGGACCGAAGCCGCCGGGCCTGCCGGCGAACGTTGGCACAGCCACGCCGTGGCTTTTCAGGCATTTCTCGAGCGCCGTCCGGCTCGCCGCCGTATTGGCGGTTCCGCTCGCGCCCGTCGCGCTCGCCGGTGTTGTCGTGTTTGCCGACTGGTTTGTGCCCGAACCGCTCGAGCTGCCACCGCACGCCGCGAGGGCAGCTGCGGCGAGCAGCGCGATGCCCGTCGCGGCGGCAGCCCTGGCGCGGAATCGTGGTCGGTCAGCTGTCATTGATGCTCCTTTTCGAGTTCTCGGGTGTGGTGTTGGTGGCCGCTAATTGCCGAACAGGCTGCTGACGCCGGACGAGCTCGAACTGCTCGTTGAGCTGCCGCCGAACAGCGACGCGAGGCCGCCGCTCGTTCCGGTCGAGGCGCTGCCCGAGTCGGTCACCGAGCTGGCGGTGATCGTGCCCTTGCTGCCGGCGAGGCCCTCGATAACGACCGAGTCGCCCGGGTGTATCGCCTTCGTGCCGACGCTCTCGGATTTCGTGACCTTCGACTCCGGCGTGGTCACGACGGCGACAGTGTTGCCGCTCACCTCGCTGACGTAGAGCGTTCTTCCGTTGATGCTCGACACCGTGCCGATCGTCGCGCCCCCGCCTGCCGCGCCGCCGCCCCCGAACAGGCCGCGCAGCCGCGAGGCGCTGCCGGCAGAGGTCGAGCCGGCGGTCGAGGTGGCGCCGCCTGCCGCCCCGCCAAACCGCGACGCAAAGCTGCTCGCGAGCGAGCCGCCGCTCGAGCTTCCCTGGCCCTTCTGCACCTCGACGCCACCGATGAACCCGCCGGCCGCGAACAGGGCCAACAGCAGGATTGCGCTCACCGGCGTGACCAGCTTGCGACGCGGGCGCGGCGGCAGCTCGTCGAACTCGGGGTAGTAGCCCTCGTCAAGCTCGCCATCGGGTGAGGTGGTCATCTCGGACATCGATAGCTCCTCTGGTTGAGCCGGATCACTCAAAGCGCAGTGCATCGATCGGGCGCATCGCCGCGGCGCGGCTGGCCGGGTAGGTGCCGAAGACCAGCCCTGTCAGCAGCGCGGCGCCGAACGCGAGCAAGACGGAGTAGAGCGCGATGACCGGGTGGACGCCCGCGATCGTGAACTGGCTGCCCGCAATGCCGAGCGCGACGCCGGCGAGGCCGCCAAAGATCGAGACAAGGACGGCCTCTGTAAGGAACTGGGTCAGGATGTCGCCGCGCCGTGCGCCGATCGCCTTGCGGATGCCGATTTCCCGGGTGCGCTCCGTGACCGAGACGAGCATGATGTTCATCACACCGATCCCGCCGACCAGCAGCGAGATCGCGGCGACCTCGCCGAGCAGCGTCGTGAAGACGTTGCTCGTCGAGCTCGAAGCTGTCAGCAGCGATCCCTGGTTGATCACCTGGAAGCCGGGGTTCGCGGTGTCGGTGATGTCGTGGCGCTGCTCGATGATCGATGTGACCTGGGCTTCGGCAGCGTCGAGATCGGAGCTCGACTTCGCCTGCACGCTGATCGAGTTGATCGATCCGTAGCCGGTCAGCTCGTCCTGAACTGTCGTCAGCGGCGCCAGCCCGATGTCGTCCTCGTTGGTCACGCCGTTCGTGCCCTTCGGCGCGGTCACGCCGACGACCTCGAAGTTGACGCCGTTGATCTGGATCGTGTCGCCGACCGGGTCGGCGCCATCGAACAGATTCGTGACGACGGTCGGGCCGAGCACGACAACGCGCGCGTGCGTCTTGACCTGCTGGCTCGTGAAGAACGAGCCCGTCTGGACGGTGTAGTCGTGCGCGCTCGCGTAGGCGGGGGTCGTGCCGACGAACTGCGACGGCGAGTAGCTGGTTCCGTTGTAGACGAGCGTCGGGCTCGCGGAAACCGATGGCGCCGCGCTCTTGACGTCCGGAGCGAGAACCTTGTTGTTCAGCGCGTCGGCATCCTGGACTGTCAGCGAGATCGGCGCGGTGAAGCTCGTCACGCTCGAGCCGCCGAAGCTGAAGCCTGCCTGGACGAGCAGGACGTTGGTGCCGAGTGCCTCGATGCTTGCCTGTACAGCTTTCGACGAGCCGTTGCCGACGGCGATCAGCACGATCACCGAGGCGACGCCGATCGTCAAACCCAGGATCGTCAGGCCGGATCGGAGCTTATTGGCGAAAATCCCCGTCAGGGCGATCCGCAGCGTCTCCGCTCCCATCAGGCGCCCCTCGCGGCGATCGAGACGAACGGCGCGCGTTCCTCGTCGCTGACGACCTCGCCGTCGGCGAGGCGAATCACACGGCGCGCCTTGTCTGCCACGTCAGGCTCGTGGGTGATCAGGACCACGGTGCGTCCCTGCTCGTGCAGGCGGGCGAAGATCGACAGCACGTCGGCGCTCGCCTGTGAGTCGAGGTTGCCGGTCGGCTCGTCGGCGAGGATCAACGTCGGGTTCGTGACGATCGCGCGCGCCACGGCGACGCGTTGCTGCTGGCCGCCGGAGAGCTCGGCCGGCGCATGGTGCACGCGGTCGCGCATCCCGACCTGCGTGAGCGCTCGCGCCGCCCGCTGGCGACGGTCCTCGCGCGGCAGACGGGCGTAGGCGAGCGGCAGCTCGACGTTCGCGAGCGCGCTGGTTCGGGGGACGAGGTTGAAGCTCTGGAAGACGAAGCCGATCTTTCGGTTGCGTAGGTCGGCGAGCTCGTCCTCCTCCATGCTGCGCACGTCGACACCGTCGATCCTGTACTCGCCGCTCGTCGGGACGTCGAGGCAGCCGAGGATGTTCATCAGCGTGCTCTTGCCGCTGCCGGAGCTGCCCATGATCGCGACGAAGTCACCGCGCTCGATGCTGAGCGTGATTCCGCGCAGTGCCGCGACCTGTACGGCGCCCGTGTCGTAGACCTTCGTCGCAGCGCGCAACTCGATCACGCGCCGCGCACGCCGCTGCAGCTGTGGGCGCGCGACGAGCGTCGGTGCCGGCTTCGCGCCGAGTCGGCGCGGACGGCGCAGCACGCGTCGCGGTCCCAGGGGGTTCGACGTCGCCATCATCCGCCTCGCAGGCGTGCAAAGCCGCCACCACCGAAGCCACCACCACCACCACCGAGCCCACTCAGGGTGCTGCTGCTTCCGAGCGTGCCGCTGCCGGTGGTCGTGGTCGAGGTCGCGATGCTCGTGCTGATCGGGATCGCCACCTCCTCGCCTGGCTTCAGCCCGGCCACGATCTGCGTGGTCGAGCTGCCGACGAGGCCGGTGATCACGGGCGTCACCGTCATCTTGCCGTTGCTGTCGAGGGTCACGGTCGAGCCTGTGCCACGCGAGCTGATCGCGGCGCTCTCGACGTTGACTGCGTCGTTGACCTGGCCGGTGATGATCGTCGCGGTCGCCGTCATCCCCGGGCGCAGCTTGCTCGAGCCCTGCGTCAGTTTGATCGTCACGTCATAGCTGACGACGCCGCTGCTGCTGCTCGAAAGCAACGAGATCGCGGTCACCTTCGCCGCGAACTCCTCGTCGGGCAGTGCGTCGACGCTGATCGTCGCCGGCTGTCCGACTTTGATCGTGCCGATGTCCGCCTCGCTGACCGAGACCACGAGCTGCATCGAGCTGAGGTCGGCGAGGACGATGAAGGCGGATCCGCTCGAGGAGCTGGAGGACGTGCTCGACGACGACGACGAGCTCGTCGTAGACGATAGCGCCGAAGCCAGGCCGCTACCCGAGGATCCCGACCCGGAGTCCCCGCTGGCGCTAGACGATGATCCGCTGCCGGCGGTCACCTCGTCGCCGACCGCGCCCGAGATCGACGCGATCGTCCCCGAGCTCGGCGCGTAAAGCTTCGTCCCGTTGAGCTCGCTCTCGTCGGTCTTGACCGTCAGCTTGGCGCTCGACACCGACGCCTCGGCGGACGCGATGTTCGCCGCGTCTGTCGCTTGCGTGACGGCCGATTCGGCCGAGCTCGCCTTCTTGGTGGTGGTGGTCTTGTGCTGCGTCGCCGGGCTTGTCGCGCCGGTCGCTGCACTTGATCCGGTTGTCCCGGTGGTTCCGGTGCTGGCCGTCGCGCCGCTCGCGCCGCTCGGGCCGGTGAACGCCGCTGCTGAAGCGTTCGTCACTCCGCTGCCCGATCCGGCGGACGGATTCGCCTCGGTCTCCGCGAGCTTCGCCTGTGCCGCCTGCAGGTTCGCCTCGGCCTCCTGAAGCGCGACCGACGCGGACGTCGGATCGATCGCGGCAAGCAACTGGCCCTGGGTGACGTGCTGCCCGGCTTGGACGTACAGGCCGGTCAGGATGCCGCTCGATTTGAAGTTCAGGTCGGCCTCGCTCGCCGGCGCGAGGTTGCCGCTGGCTGACACTGTCGTCTGCACCACTCCAAGCTCAGCCGTTGTCGTGCGGATCTCCGTCGAGGTCGTGGTCGACGGCGGCCCGACGAGCTCATAGGCAGCGATGATCGCTCCGATGCACGCAAGCCCCAGCACGTAGTTCTGCCACGGCGCTCGGCGCCGCGCAGGTGTGCTCGCGAGCACCGGCTGCCGTGGCGGGCGGCGCGTTAGTTGTGGGTCGTTTGCAGGCAAGTCCGTGCGGCCGTCATCCCGCGAGCACAAGCCTGGAGTTGCCACACTAACGCGATATAAGAAACTCCTTCGCTGCGGCTAAATGTCCGCTGAGTCCGGTTTGCGGTCAAGATGTCCCGGCGGCCCGCCATGGGCGAGCTCGAGGCCCCCGTAGCTCAGCTGGATAGAGCATCGGACTTCTAATCCGAGGGTCGCAGGTTCGAATCCTGCCGGGGGCGTGGGAAAAGACAGCACGGCGCCGGCTCGCGCCGGCCGCCCGAGACGGGCAGACGGGCAGACGGGCTTCCAAGAAGAGGACGCTCCGCTCGGCTCTCGCTCGGGTGGGTGGCGTTTCGCCGCTGCTGGTTCGTCACCTGGTTAGGCTGACCGTCCCGCTAAATGTGTACGTAGCCGAAGAGCCTCCGCCGCTGGACTGAGTAACGGGCCCGCCGTGGAATTGTGTGGCGGCCGTTGTTTTCGACGAGTTGAGCGGCACCACAAGTACGGTCGGGATCGAGGATCCAATGCCGCCGAGGTCGGTGAATTGGAAGTGGCTTCCCGTAAGTTGGCCGGACACATCGTACTTGTCGGTTCGGTGCGACGCCGGTCCGCAGCTCGTAATCGTAACAACCTGCGTGGCTTTCCCTTGCACCGTGCCGCTCGAGCTGACGGTTAGGGTAAAGGTGTCGTCGTCCACCTCGATCGCCGGACACTCGTGGGAAGGTCCGTGGTATCTGATGTGCGTGACGACGTGGGCTTTCCCGGTCCACGTGTTCCCAGTCGGGAACTCGGCTGAGAGTGGCACGGCGTCGTTGTTGACGAAGTCGCTCGCGTGGGCTGTGAGGGTGATGATCGCCGGCGGGTCCTTTGGCACGGTGTAGGTCGTCATGAGCGTCTCTGTGAGTCGCGATCTATCGCAGGCGATCGGGTGGGTGCCGTAGTTCTTGGAGTCGACCAAGCCGTTCGGCCCCGTGAGCTGGATGTCGCGGATACCCTCCTGGGGACCCTTATCGTTCGGCTCGGCGGCGGTCACGTGCACCGTGATCGTCTGGCCCGCGGAGACCGGCGTGCCGCTCCTCGGGGTGGATCCGCCGCTCAGCATGGGCGGCGCTTTGTCGTCGGGAAGGATGTAATGGGCGACAAACGTTCTGGTGGGGCTGGGCCTATCGACAACTAACTCGTAGGTGAGCTTCGCGCCGGGAAGATCAGATCCACCCGGCAACGAGCACGGGTCGGTTTGATCGGTGACGTCCACCGTATCGGGTGGCGCGAAGAACTCCACAGGGCCGAGGAGCTTGAAGCTGCTGGCCATGGTCGCGAACACCTTGCCGCTGTCGGTGACCCCGGCCGGCGCTGGTGGGCAGGAAACCGCGGCCGGCACGTCGATCCGGCCTGGAGAGGGCATCGACGCTAAACCAACGACCGTACAGCCTGCGCTCGAAGTCCCACTCGACTGACCGTTCGCACTTATCGACGCGGCGGTCGCGACCGCGAGGATCGGCTTGTGGACGGCCTTCGCGACTGGCGGTGACACGCTACTGCCGCCGCACCCGGCACCAACCAGCGCGATGCCCGTCACGACTACCCGGAAACGTCGAGTCACCATTCCTCCAATGAGGGCGCACGCGTACTGTCGCAGATTCTGCTGAGGCCGGCTCGTTCCTCCACTCCGGGACGGACCCCAGAGCCCGCACCGGTGGGAGGTCGAGCACCCCAGGCGCGCCACCAGCTCGTGGAGGCCGAGCGCGAGTTCAAGCAGGACGTCGAACGAGAAGCCGACCGCGCGGTCGAACAGCCCCGCGAGCACCTAACGCGCCTCCTCGGCGAGCGCCCCGGCGAAGCGCTGCCCGCGGAGCGCGCTGCGTGGAACCAGGCAGCGCGCGCGGTCGAGAGTTTCTGCATCCCCTACGAGGTCGACCGGTCCGAGCCATCCGCGCTCCCCTCCCGACCCGATCCCGCTGACACCTCCTGGACGCAGGCGCGCGAATGGAGGCAGGCGGACGAGCAGGTCCTCGATGCGCTCGAACACCTCGGTATCGCCGAGCAAGGCTGCTCATATCCGACCAAGATCGCGCGCGCGCTCGAGAATGACCTCGGCTGCGAGATCTAACGAGCCGCAGCCCCGGGACGTAGCTCCGCTGAGCCGCGCCGTCAACCCCGACTACGCCGGAGTTCCCCTCGCTGCGCTCGGTGACCGTGCGACTCCACGTCGCTCATTGGCGATTAGGAGCCGGCGGAGCCGGCCCCGGTGGGATCAGACGTACGGCGCTGCTGACCCGTCAGTTGGTAATCAGCTTCACTGCGTAGCCGCGGCCTCCGGCATTCCGCGCCAGCGGTCCGTCAATTGTCCAAAGCTCCGTACCGATTCTCTGCGCCAGCGCCACATACGCCGCGTCGAAGGCGCTACGCCGGTCGAGTTCGCGAGCCAGCGCGATAACCGCTGAGCCATCGGCCAGCGTGTCGTAGCTGATAGACAGAGCGTCGAACTCCGTCCACACCGCGGCAACGTCGTCCGAGGCGATGTCCCTGTGCGCCGCCTTGCGAGCGAGGGCGTTCGCGACCTCGTACCGCGCGAGACTCGGCGCGTGGAGTTCGACGTCGGCTTCGGCCCACGCGGAGAACTGACGGGCAACACCCTCAGTCTCGGGCTCGTTGGCGACGAGCAGACTGGCATCGACTACGACTCGACGCGGCTCAGGCGATTCGCTGCTCGAGCTCCTCACGTCCCTCGCGCACGAGACGCGCCGCGCCCGTTCCGGGCTTCATCTTCGACCGCAGCGCCTCGAGGCGGTTGAGCGCGCCGCGAACATCCGCCGCCTGCGCGCCCGTCGGTAGGTGATCGCGAAGGATGCGCTCGGCGGCGTCGTCGACTTCCTCGTCGCGGCGGGCGGCCTCACGGGCTACCCGCTCGTAGGTGTCCGCGTGGAGCCTGACGGTGCGTCGCGTCGTCGCCATGACCTCAGTGTACGCTGGGCCCGGGTCAGACGGGGCGGGTGGACGCGATCCCCGGCGATCCAGCCTCATTCGGATCGAAATCCGAGGGTTAGCCATGTTCCCTACGTGTTCCCAACTCGGCGAAACTGAGCGCAGTCCAGAGCACCTCAGAGCACCTAAAACCCAGTAAACACGGGCCAGAACACCTCATCCGGGGTGTCTTCTAATCCGAGGGTCGCAGGTTCAAATCCTGCCGGGGGCATTGATGTGATGAGTCGCGTGATGTGTCTCAGGTGAGTCGCGTCATGTGTCTCGGTTTGGGGAGCCCGGCCAGCGGCCGGGCTCTTTGTTTTGGTTGCGCCAGTAGCC
>Ga0181525_10002877_pt1 | contig 13827 bp, 16 predicted proteins | sample PEATcosm2014_Bin_48_FD_121100 | JGI IMG/M metagenome (GOLD analysis project Ga0181525, IMG submission 121100) | Peatland microbial communities from MTU Mesocosm Facility, Houghton, MI, USA - PEATcosm2014_Bin06_10_metaG | ecosystem: Environmental > Terrestrial > Soil > Wetlands > Peat | place...
GAAAATTGGGCGGCGGAGCACAAAATCGGCCAGGTGCGCCAAATTTCCGAGTCGCCGGTGACGACTTACGCTGTCGGTTCGAGCAACGGCGTGATGGTTTTGGGCATCGGAAGCCTCGGTGCGACTTGGAACGGTGTTGAAGTCAACCTCGGCTTCGCACCGGAGTTCATTGACGACGAAGTTTTTCTGCACGGATTGGATTTGAAAAAAAATCTCGAACCGCTCTTATGCGAACCGAAGCTAAAATTTAGCCCGAACCGCGTCATCGTGATTGACCCGGGCCACGGCGGTTCAAATGTCGGCACGCACAGCGTTTTGGACGGACGTTTTGAAAAGGAATTTACGCTCGACACGGCGTTGCGCCTCAAGCCGTTGCTCGAAACGAACGGCTGGACGGTTTTTTTGACGCGCACGAATGACACTTATGTGGCCAATTCAAACCGAGTCGTTTTCGCCAAAGCGAAACGCGCGGATTTGTTCATCAGTTTGCATTTTAATTCGACGCCAGACCGTGACGGGAAAACCGCCGGACTTGAAACGTATTGTTTTACTCCGACCGGAATGCCCTCAACCGTCACGCGCGGTTATTCCGATCCCTGGCCGGAGAAGTTGTCGAGCAACGATTTTGACGCGCAAAATCTGCAGCTCGCGGTGAAACTGCAATCCGCGTTGCTGCGCGCGACGGGAATGGAAGACCGCGGCGTGCGCCACGTGCGATACATCGAAGTGTTGCGCAATCAAATCTGCCCGGCGGTTTTGATTGAAAACGGCTACCTCTCGAATCCGGCGGAGGCAAAGCGGATTGAAAGCGCGGACTACCGGCAGAAACTGGCGGAAGCAATCGCCGGCGCGCTGAAATGAAAAAGGCGCGGCATATTTTGGTGCCGGGCGGCGCGGGATTCATCGGCTCGCATCTGGTCGAGCGATTGCTGAACGACGGCAAAATCGTTGTCGTTATTGACGATTTTTCGACCGGCAGTTTGGAGAATTTGCGGACGGTGAAAAAAAATCCGCGGCTAAAAATTGTCCGGTCAAAAATTTCCGGGTGCAAAAATTTGCCAAAGCTGGCGGAAAATTCGGAATTCATTTTCCATCTGGCGGCGACCGTCGGCGTGGAACTCGTCGTCAAATCCGCGCTGCACGTTTTGGAATCCAGCTTTCACGAGACGGAAATTTTATTGAAAGCCGCCGTGAAAAATTCCACGCCGGTTTTGCTGACTTCAACGTCGGAAGTTTATGGCAAGAGCGCCAAGCCGGAATTCAGCGAGGACGACGATTTGCTCATCGGGCCGCCCGGACAATCGCGCTGGAGTTACGCCTGCTCCAAGCTCACGGACGAATTTCTCGCGCTCGCCTGCGCGCGTGAAAAAAATCTGCCCGTCACCATCGCGCGGCTTTTTAACACTGTCGGGCCAAGACAAACCGGCCGCTACGGAATGGTGCTGCCGCGATTTATTTCCGCCGCGAAAAAAAACGAGCCGCTGCGCGTTTTTGGCGACGGCAAACAGACGCGCTGTTTTTGCCTCGTGAACGACGTGGTGGAATCGCTCGTGCGTCTGCAGAATTGCGAAAAGGCACGCGGCGAAATTTTCAACATCGGCGGAACAGAGGAAGTTTCCATGCTCGAACTCGCGAAGCTCGTGGTGAAAACGCTCGGCTCAAAATCCAAGATTGAGCTGATTCCTTACGACAAAGCCTATGCGCCGGGCTTTGACGACATGCGCCGCCGCAAGCCGCTCGTGGAAAAACTGGGACGCTTCGTGAAATTCAAACCGCAGACGCCGCTGCGCGAAATCATCCGGCTGACGGCGAATTAGAATTTCATGCCTTCCCGCGCGAGCAAGTTGCGCTTCCAATCCAATCCGCCGGAGAAGCCGCCGAGCTTCTTATTCGCGGCGAGAACGCGATGGCATGGAATTAAAACTGGAACCGGATTCGCGCCGCACGCGCCGCCCACGGCGCGGACTGCTTTCGGCTTGCCAATTGCAGCCGCGATTTCGCCGTAGCTTTTCGTTTTGCCGGGGGAAATTTTCCGCAGCGCGTTCCAGACGCTTTTCTGAAATGCCGTTCCCGCCAAATCCAGCGGTGGAAATTCTTTAGGCTCCCGACCAGCGAGAATGTTTTTCAGCGCGGTTTCAGTTGTGCGATGCCATTTGCGGATTTTCGCAGGCGTTTCGCCGTCGGGGATTATTTTGTTTTGCTTCGATGGAAAATTCAATCCGGCCAATCCTTTTTCGGAATAGTGCGCGATAAATTTTCCGTCGCGAGTGGAAATGGGCAGTTCGATAAAATTATTTTTCATACGATGCAGCAATTCGCGGAATTCAATGGTTTCTAATAAAAATGGAGATGACGCCGAGCAGGATCAAAAACAGCACGATGACGAGCGCGATGAAGCGGTTGCGCGCCACGCGCTTTTCGTAACGCATCGGGCGCAGGCCGTGGACGCCGCCGGCGGCGAGATAATTCACGAGGCGCGGATTGCTCGTCGTCGGTCCACGAAAATGATTCCGCAGCCGGTCCCACAGCGCGGGCAGGTCGTATTTGCGGACGCCGAGTTCGTTGTAGCGGTCGCGCGGGTCGGTTTGCGCAGGAAATGATTTTGGTTTCACTTCTTCGAAAACCGGCTCGTGCGAAACTGGTTTTGGCGCGGGCGCCGGCTCGGATTTTCGCGCGATGGTTTCGCCGTGCGGAATGGCGGTGGAACGGAATTTGGGCGTGGCCGTGCGCTGAAGCTGCGTGTCGAGCTTTTTGATCTCGGATTGGAGCGAGGAAATCTGCTCGTTAAGCGCGCGGGCGCGTTCGGAAATCGGGTCAACCTGCTTTGCCTTTTTCTTCGCGGACGCCATACGACTTTGAAGCCTTAATGGCGCAACAGAATGCCGACGAAAATTGCCAGCGCGCCAACCGCGACGACCAGCAGCGGCCAGGTCATTGCGAAGCCGATTTTGCAAAGTTCGCCGAAACTTAAATTGGCGAACGGAGAAACAGCCGGCTGCGGCGCGGATTCGGTTTCGGATTTTTTCTGCGCGGATTCGCCTTCGAGCGCGGTCAGTTTCAGGCGCGCGGAATTCCATTCCATCCGCGCATTTTCAACAATCGTCAGCGCGCGCGTCAATTCCATTTGGAAATTCTCCTTCGTCCACGTTTCGTCGCGGACGTTCTGGATTTTTTCGAGCGCGTCGCGAAAATCGGCCATCGTTTTGGTCATTTGCTCGGAATCGCGGCGCGCGTTGAATTCCGCTTCTTCGAGCAGTCCCAGTCCGCGCGTGAGATTTTGGACCATTTCCTGGCGGCCGTTTTGAAATTCAAGCTGGCGCCGGCGCAATTCCTCGAGCGCGGCGCGTTCGCGTTCCAAATCCTCCTGCGCGTGTTTCAGCTCGGCGAGTTTCTGCTGCGCCTCGACGACTTTGCGGTCCACTTCGTCGCGTGTGGGCGCGCGCAGCGGGTCGGCGGCGGAAGAGGCTGCCGCAAACGGCGATTTGTGCGCCTGAAAATCCGTGTCAATAAATTCGGTCGCGTCGTATTCAGCCATGTGGCGACTTTAACCCTGTTACAATTTTGTGTAAAGCGGTGTTTGCACTTGTCACGTTCGCAGGCGAGTCCTAAATTACCCACATCGGCCAGCGATGATTTTTTGAAATGATTGAATTGATTCAAGTTCCATATAGTCCGTTCTGCATTGTCCAACGGCGCATCTTGGAATTCGCCGGCGTCCGCTTCAAAGCCACAAGTGTCCCGAATCAGGATCGCTCGCTGATTTGGAAACTCACGAAGCAGCGTTATTACGACGTGCCGATTATTCGAGACGGAAGGAATGTGATTTTTGAAGTCGCCGACGATTCGCAGGTCATCGCCAAATATCTCGACGAGGAACTGGAGCTTGGACTTTTTCCGGCGCGCTGGCGCGGCGTCCAATCCGTCCTCTGGCGGTTCATCGAAAGCGAAATCGAAGGCGCGACGTTCCGGCTCAACGACATTTATTGGAAGGAAAATGTCCCGGTGGCGGAGCAGTTGCAATTCCTGCGTTTCAAGGAACGGAAATTCGGGCGCGGCTGCATTGACCAGTGGCGAAAGGATCAAAAAATCTGGCTCAGGCGGCTGGAAGAACTGCTGGTTCCGTTTGAAATCATTTTGACGCACCAGAAATTTTTATTGGACGACCAGCCCCGGTTCGTGGATTTCGACTTGTTTGGAATGCTGGAGAATTTTCTTTATTCCGGCCATTACAAGCTGCCCGCGCGCCACAAACAAATCCAAAAATGGCACCGCGACATGGCAGCCGTGAAACACTCTGATTCCCAATCGTGAAAAACTACATCATTGACACCAACGTGCTGTTGCACGATCCGAATTCGATTTTGAGCTTTGCGGACAACAGCGTCCTGGTTCCCATCGAAGTCATCGAAGAGATTGACCGATTCAAGCGCGAGTCCAGCGAGCTGGGCCAGAACGCGCGCACGGTTTCGCGGATGCTCGACGGTTTCCGTGGCGAGGGCAGCTTGAGCGAAGGCGTGAAATTGCCAAACGGCGGCCGCCTCAAAATCGCCTTTTACAAAAATGGCACTTCAACGAATGGCGACGGCAGCTTGAACGGCCATTCGGTTGACAACCGGATTCTCTCGCTCGCGGCGAGCATCCAAAAGGCGCAGCCAAAAAACGCGACGATCCTCGTTTCGAAGGACATCAACTTGCGCATCAAGGCCGACGCGCTCGGGCTCGCGGCGGAAGATTACGAGACCGACCGCGTGTTCATCACCGACCTTTACACCGGCATGATGGAGATGACCGTCGCGCCGGAAAAAATCGCCACATTTCGCAAAAGCGGCGAGCTTGAACTTGACGCCGGCAAAAAATATTTTCCGAACGAATATTGCACGCTGCTGGACGAATCAAACGCCAAAAAGGCCGCGCTCACAAAAGTGGACGCGACGGGAACAAAACTGATTCCGATCATTGACTGCCGCGAAGGCGTCTGGGGAATCAAGCCGCGCAACCGCGAACAGCATTTTGCGCTCGACGCGCTGCTTGACGACAAAATCAAACTGGTCACGCTCATGGGCAAGGCCGGCACGGGAAAAACTTTGCTCGCGATGGCCGCCGGTTTGAAGCGTGTTGTGAATGACCGTGAATTCCGCCGGCTCGTCGTCGCGCGCCCGACAATTTCCATGGGCAAAGAACTCGGATTTCTGCCCGGCTCGCTCGAGGAGAAACTCGCACCGTGGATGCAGCCGATTCACGACGCGCTCGAAATGTTGAGCGACTTGAACATGGGCCACGACCATCGCCGAAGCGGCGACCTCATGCGCTCCGGCGCGATTGTCGTCGAGGCGTTGAGCTACATCCGCGGGCGCAGCATTGCGAACCAGTTCATGATCATTGACGAGGCGCAAAACCTGACACCGCTCGAAGCCAAAACCATCATTACGCGCGTCGGCAGCGGAACGAAGATCATTTTCACCGGCGACCCGTATCAAATTGACAACCCGTATGTGGATTCGTCATCGAACGGGTTCAACTACGTCGTCAGTCGTTTTCGTGACCAGGCGATTGCCGCGCACATTGAATTGCAAAAGGGCGAGCGCTCGGAACTGGCCGAACTTGCGGCAAACATTTTGTAAGTTGGCGAAAATTAAGAATCAGATTGTGTAATTTTTTGATCCCTGAAATTGAGGGAAAATTTGGCAGTTGACAAATTGCCCTTGTCGCCGGATTTTTAAATCAATAGGGAAATCACGGATATGATCTCAAACGAACGACCATCACCATTCGGGCGCCGGCCTTACCAAGCGCAAGGCTACGGCCAGCCAAGACCTCAGGTTCAGGAAGACACGCTGAAATCGGAAACCATCCAGATTGAGCGCAAAACTTTTGTCCTCACGCTCAAGGAAAATCCGCGCGGGCGTTTTTTGCGCATCACCGAGGACGTGGGCGGACGGCGTGACACGATCATCATTCCGAGCACGGGCCTGGAAGATTTCAGAAAGCTCGTGGACGAAATGGTGAAGGCGTCGAACGAGATGCCGCAAAAAAGTTCCTGACCGCCGGGGGTTTATTTTTTCCTCGTTTTGCGGCGTGGCGCGCTGGCGCTTAAATTCTTTTTCGGCTTCGATTTCACCCGGGCCGCGTCGCCCCAAAGACCTTCCAAATCGTAACGCTCGCGCACGTCCGCGCGCATGACGTGGACAATCATGTCAAAAAAATCCAGCACAATCCAAGCACCCTGCGTCGAGCCGTCCTTGCGCACCGGGCGCAAATCGTGATCATCGCGCAGCCGGTCAATGATTTCATCCACGATGGCGCGCAGATGCGGCTCGCTGGTGCCGGACGCGATGACAAAATAATCCGTGACCGACGACAAATCGCGCACGTCGAGGATGACAATGTTTTCCGCCTTTTTGTTGTCTGCGAATTCGCGGCAAAGCTCGGCAAGTTTTTTTGAATCCATCTGCGGAGATTTTGCGGCGGACGCACTCAAAGATAAAGCCGATTGTTTTGGATGGCTTCGGCGACTGCGGACGGCACGAGCGGTTCAACCGGAAGTCCGGCCTTGAGCCGCGCGCGGATTTGCAGCGACGAGACGCCCAGCGGGAAGCCCTTGAGCTTCCGGCCGCGGAACGGCGGCGGAAAATTTGCCGGCGCTTCGCCGGGGCGCGGAATCACGACGAACTCCGCCAGCCGCGCCAGTTCATCCGGCTCCCGCCATTCGTTCAATTTTGCGATGTGGTCCGTGCCGATGAGATAAAACAAGTCCGCTCCCGGAAATTTTTTCACGTAACCGCGCAGCGTGTCAACGGTGTAGGAAACGCCGCCGCGCTGGATTTCCTGTTCGTCAATTTCACAGTTCGTCCGGCCGGCCAGCGCGAGCCGGAGCAGCCGCAGGCGGACGGGCGCGGGCGCGGGCTTGCTGTCCGGCTTGAATGGCGATTGCGCCGCCGGAATGAAAAACAACCTGTCCAAGCCGATTTCTTCGACCGCCGCCTGCGCCACAAGCAGATGGCCGGTGTGAACCGGATCAAATGAACCGCCAAACAATCCTAGTTTCATGTTACAAATTGAAAGTTACAGGTTGAGCCGGTGCAAATTCAACCTGCAACTTTCAATCTGAAACCGAAATTATGTTGAAATCGTCAATCGAAAATCATAAATCGTAAATCCAATGACCCGACATTGCCACAATTGCGGCGAACCGTGGACGCTCGACGGCCAGCCCGGCCGCGGCGAGACATGCATGAAATGCCGCGCGGATTTGCGCGTGTGCCTGAATTGCGCGTTCTACGATCCTCGCGTCGCCCAGCAATGCCGTGAACGACGCGCCGAGCCTGTTTTGGAAAAGGCCGTCGGAAACTTCTGCGAGTATTTTGATTTTGCCCGGCGCAACTGGACGCCAAAATCAGAAACAAACAAGCGCGAGGCTGCGGCGCGCGAGCACCTCAAAAAGTTGTTGGGGGATTAGAAGATTGTTCGTTAGCATTTGCGCATGAAAATCAGCGGATTCAATTTTATCCGGAACGGACAGAAGCTCGGCTATCCGTTTGTCGAATCCATCCGCTCCATCCTGCCGCTGGTGGATGAATTTGTCGTCGCGCTCGGCCCGTGCGATGACGGCACGGAAAAAATGCTGCGGGCGATTGGCGATCCGAAAATCCGCATCATTCCGACGCAATGGAACGAGCGGATCCAAAATGATTATAGCGTCAAGGGGTTTGTCTATGGCCAGCAGAAATCCATCGCGCTGTTCAACTGCACGGGCGACTGGGCATTTTATCTGGAAGCGGACGAGGTTGTGCATGAAGACGACTTGCCGAAAATCCGCGCGGCGATGGAAAAACACATGGATGACCCGCGCGTCGAGGCGCTGGCGTTTGACTATCTGCATTTTTATGGCAACGCGAACACGATCGCCTGGTCGCCGCGTTGGTATCGCAGCGAAGTGCGCATCATCCGCAACACGATTCCGGCGTGGGGGCCGGAAGGTCTGTTTTTCGTCGTGCTGGACGCGCACAAACGCGGACGTTACCCGCGCGCGGCGCACGCAGGCGCGACGATTTATCACTACGGCTGGGTGCGCGGCGAGCCGCAGATGGATTTGAAAGCTTCCGCCACGCACAAGTTTTGGGACGACCGGCCTTTGCCGGCTGCGGATTACTCGAAAATTGATCCGGCCACGTTGAAGCGGTTCACCGGCTCGCATCCAAAGGCGGTTCAGGGCTGGCTGCCGAATGCGGAGGGAATTTTTCAGGCCGACCCAAATTACGAATTGAGTTCACGCGAAAAAAAACACCGGCTCATGTTGAAGCTGGAAAAATTATCCGGCCTCCGGTTCAACAAGAAGCATTACCGGCTCGTTCGCTGAAAACCCCGGCGCACGCTTCGATGACAATGTTAAATTGAATTTCAGAAACGGTTTTTCCCGCAGGCGGCGTGACCGCCCAGTCCGCGTGTTGAAAAGGATGTGTAGAGCCCGGCACGATTGAGCGCATGAGCATGACGACGCGTTTGCCCATTGCCACTGCCAGATGCAGCAGGCCGGTGTCGCCGCCAATGGTCAGCGTGGAAAGTTTGGTCAAACCGGCGGAAACAAGCAGTGGCGCGCCGGCGGAAATGGGGAAACCCGCCGCACGCGCCGGTTCCAAGGCGTCGCGTTCGGAAACCCCGCCGCCAAAAAGAACCTGGACGCCGCGCGACCGCCAGTGCCAGCCCAGTTTCAAAAAATTTTCCAGCGGCCAGTTTTTTTGCGGGCTGCTTGTGAACGGCTGGATGAACAGCGTCGTTTTGTATTCATCCAGTTTGTTGGTTTGAAAAAAACGCCGGGCTTTTTCCAGCGCGTCGGCGGGAAGGACAAATTCGTTGCGGATTTTGCCAGTGCGCAATCCTCCTTGCCGCAACAACGATAAATTCCATTCCGCCGGATGAATTTTGTGGCTGCGCCACGCGCCGCGCGTGTAAAGCCATTCACGGCCCGCAACATAAACGCTGCCCCAGCGTTCCGGCGCGCCGGTCCACCACGACAGCCATGCGGTTTCGCCATAGCCTTGAAAATCCACGGCGAGTGAAAATTTTTCCGCGCGCAGGGACCGGAGCAATCGGAAAAATTCCGGCGCGGCGCGAAAAGGATTGCGCAACTGCGCCCGGTCAATCGCGATGACATTGTTCACTTCGCGAAATCCGCGCAGCAGCGGTGCATTTTCGTGCGACGCAAGAAAAGTGATTTTTGCGCCGGGAAAATTTTCACGGACGGTGTGGACGGCCGGCAGCGTGAACAAAATGTCGCCGATGGATTTTAGGCGAATGAGGAGGATGTTTTTGGGCGTGGCCATGTCAACGGGGCAGGCCATCTTTCGCCGGACAGCCGCGCAGGTGCCAGCTGAACAACGCTGCGCAAACCCGCCGGCGATTCTGCCAGCGCGAATTTTTTCCTAATGTCACAACGGTCAGCACACTGGCAGCCAGCAAATCAAAAACCAACCGCACCATCAAGCCCGCAGCCAGAAAGCGCCGCGCGAAGGGACTGTGATTTTTGGCGAAATAAATCCCGCGCGACCGCCAGTATTCAATCCGGGCGCCGGAGGGAATTTGTCCGGCCGTCTTTCCCTGGCCGTGCTCAACGAGCACGTCAGGCAGGTGAATGATTTTCCAACGGGCGCGGCGGGCTCGCAGGCAAAAATCCGTTTCCTCGAAAAAGAAAAAGAACCGTTCGTCCAGCCCGCCCAACGCATCCCAAACCAGTTTTCGGACAAGCATAAACGCACCGACAATGGATTCGACTTCAATGGGCGCCGCAAAAATCTGTTCCTTGCCGGGGAATTTTTTTGGCCGGAGCCGCCGCAACAGCGATTTGTTCATCAGCTGGGTGGCGAGCGTGGGGAAATTGGCGATGGAATTCTGCCGCGAGCCGCCGGGGTTGAGCAATTGTCCGCCCGCGACGGCGCAATCCGAGTTGGCGCGCAGCCACGCGACGGCACGGGCGAGTGCGTCCGGCTGCGGGCGGGCGTCGGAATTGAGCAACAATAAAAATTCGCCAGAGGCCTGCCGCGCCGCAAGATTGCAGGCGCGCGCGAAACCAAGATTTGTCTCCGAACGGATCAATTTCAACTTTGGAAATTCAGCCGGCAAAGCCGATGGCGTTTCATCGGTCGAACCGTTGTCCACGACAAAAATCTCCTTTGTGAGCGAACCACTGCTGTCTTGCACGGATTGCACGGCGAGACGGGTCAGCGCGCAGGTGTTGCGGGTGACGATGATGACGGAGACATCCATGTCAATTTGGCTTGGCTTGGTTTTCCTGCGCGATGCGCATTTTTGCATAACGGGTCGCGGTGTAAAACGCGGTCATCCACGCGATGTAACCGCCCTGCCAGCCGTCAAGAAAACCGAACCGGAGAAAATATCCGCGGAAAAATCTCCACGCCGGGCGTGCCATGATGTCAAACCAGCTCGACTTGCGCGCGGGCGCGGTGCGCACGAAATCGTCGCTGTAGCTGGAAATTTTGGCGATCTGGCGGTCCAACGTCTCGGCGTTGCGATGCAGAAGGTCCCCGCGCAATTTCCCGACGCAATCTTGGACGACGAGCTTGTCATGCGGATCCACGCCGCCCCAGCGTGCGCTGCCTTTGCGCCAGAGCCGCGTTTGGCGGTCGGGATACCAGTCGCCGTGGCGGATCCAGCGCCCGCAAAAAAAAGTGCGGCGTGGAAAGCTGAAGGCGGCGAACGACTTTAATTTATCCGGTTCTGAAAATAGTTTCTGAATTTCGTCGCGTAACTCCGTTGAAATTTCCTCGTCCGCATCCAATCCCAAAATCCATTCCTGCGCGGCCTTTTCGGCGGCGGAATTTTTCTGGGCGATGTGGCCTTTCCACGGCTCGCGGAAAACTTTTGCGCCGGACGATTCAGCGATTTTGTCCGTGCCGTCATTCACGTCGGCGTTGAGGACGACGATGGTTTCCGCCGTCCAGCCTACGATGCTGTCGAGCGCGCGGCGGATGCGCGCCGCCTCATTGCCGGCGATGAGGCAGACGGAAATGGGCAATTGGATTTCGGTCACAATAAAATAAATCGCGGGCAGTTTAGTTCCGACAGCACTGGCGCAAAAGAAATTTTACAGCGCGGCTAAAACAGATTTTGCGGTTTCGACAAGCTCTTCGTTGGAAATGCCTCCCAATTTTTTTTCTTCCCCGGTTGAATTGGTTCCGATCAAAACTCGGCATAATTTTGTCTTTGGAACCCATTCAGCGAGGCTTGGATTTGGCCAAAACCATGCGACAACCGGCGTCTGCGTCATCACTGCGAGATGCAGCGTGCCGGTGTCGCCGCAAAAATGCAGCGCACTGCGCTGAATGACCGCCGCGAGCTGCGTCAGATTCAGGTTTCCGGCAAAAACGCGCCACGGTTTTTGCGGCAGCAAGGCGAGCAGCGCCGCCATTTTTTCCTGTTCGCGGGCGGTTGGCGCGCAGGAGAGGGCGATTTTTCTCTCTGGAAAATTTTTCTCCAGCGCAGCGATGAAATTCACAAGCTGCGCCAGCGGCAACTCTTTGTAATCGGCGGTGGTGAACGGGCTGATGTGAAAATATGTTCCGGCGTCGTTTTCGGAAATTTCAGCTGCGCGCAAATGTGCCGGGTTGATTTCCACGCGAAATTCCGGTTGTTTGAACGGAAAGCCGGCCTTTTCAAGGCAACGGCAGCGTTGCAGAAAAACCGGCTCGCTGCTGGACGGATGCGAGACATGCGCCGTGAACATACATTTCCAAAACAACGCCCCGCCGTTGCCCGGTTGCCGCCCAAGTCGTTCGCGCGCGCCGCTCAAAAATGTCAGCCAGCTTGAGCGGTCTGAGCCGTTGAGATTGATAACCGCGTCGAATTTTTCGCGGCGCAGGCGGGAAATCATCTGAAAATTTTCGCGCAACGTCGCGCGGCGCGGATAACGCATGTAACCCCAGACATGATTAACCCACGGCACGCAGTCCATCAGCGAAGTAACATGTGCGGCGACGGCGACATGCAGTTCCGCGCGCGGATACGCCTGCCGCACCATCCAGAGAGCTGGCAGCAAATGCACGGTGTCGCCGAGAAAGCCGAGGTCGAACACCATGATTTTTCGAGCCTGACGAGTGCGTTGAAAAAATTGTTCCGGGCCGGAAGCTGCCATCGGCCATAGCGTATCGCGGCGAACGAACACAACAAGGAGGAATTGATTTGCATTTCCGGTTTTGGCGGATTGGATTGTTCCGGCCATTTCCCTTTACAAGCCGGTTTTCGCAGGACAGATTGCGCCAATCAGTCATGCCTGATCGTCAACTGCGAATTCTTTACTTGTCCAACGCCTTTCCGCCGGGCGTGAGCGGAAGGTTTCCGAGCCTTTGCGCTTCCTCACATCCGCAGGAGACGCGCATGGTTCAGGCGTTATCCCGACGGGTGGACATTTCCACCGTTGGTCTGCTGTCTGGGCGGCTTTGGGGACATTTGGAACCTGCGGACGGTTCGCTGGGATTGAACCACCAATTGCTGCTCTGGGAACGAAAGCCCGAACCTTGGCATCGCTGGCGATCATTGCAAAAACTGCGCGCGTTTTATTTGGAAGAAGTCAAACGCCATGGAGTGCGGGATGTCTTGCTGGTGCGCAATCTTTCCAACGTCGTTTACAACTACTTTGTCCGCTGGCTCCGCCGTCAATCCCGGCGTCCAATCATTGTGACGGTGCTCGCCGACAGCGGATTGGGCCAGCCGGTTTCCACGCTCCGACGATGGCGCTATAAGATCAAACCCATGCAGGTCTTGGAGGAAACGGCGGTGAATTGGTATGACGCGTGTATGGGTTTTGGGATTGATTCGCGGCGACATTTTGAACCGCGCGGTGTGCCCTGGCTCTGGATGCCGGCGGCTTATAATTTTTATTTTGAGCCGCCACCGGCCGCCGAGAAAGAAGGACCAATCCAATTCGGTTATTTTGGCGGGTTGGCCGAAGCCATTGGCGTGCTTTCCATGATCCGGGCTTTTTTAAGTTCAGAAATTTCTGGTTCATTGCGCGTCTGTGGTTTTGGCGGATTGACGAACACCATCAAAAAGCTGGCGGCGGAAAACCCCAATCTTCATTTTGACGGTGTGAAAAGCCAGACCGAATGTCTGGCTTGGGCGCAGCAAATGGATGTGCTGGTCAATCCGCGGTTGCCCTTTGCCGGCTGGGACAATAGTTTTCCTTCCAAACTTTTTGAATACGCCATGACGGGCAAAGCCATCCTCTCCACCCGGGTCTGCGGCGTGGACCGCGTTCTTCAGGACGACGGCCTTTACATTGACGACTGTGAGAATCTGGAAGATTCCGTGCGCAGGCAATTTCAAACGGTTTCGGCCATGAGCCGCGCCGAACTCCGGAAACGAGGCTTCGCAATCCGGCAGCGAATCCTCAACGAATACAACTGGGATGCCCAGGCGGGCCGGATGGTTCAATTTCTTGAAGGACTGATTGAGTCCGGAAAATTTAAAGGCCCCGCAGTTTGGCGATCCTGACAATCTGCTCGCCTTGCCGCTGAGGCGTCGGCATATTGCGCGCAACATTTATGCTGGCATTTCTGTTCAAGGTCTGGGGTTTGGCCAGACTCTACCGCGCGCGGCTTTTCCTCGGCGTGCTGACGGGCGTGGTCAGCGGCCTGTTCATGCCCCTGATGCTCCAGATGATCATGTTCATCTATGGCGCGGTGTTTCAATCGGAAGCAAACGCGGCCTCCAGCCTGCAGATGAATTATCTGCCCACGTTTGCACAGCGATGGTATGCCGACGCGCGCGCCGCGATTCAAAACAATCTGCATACGCACCAGTGGGCGGTGGCGGCGC
>Ga0181525_10002878_pt1 | contig 13827 bp, 11 predicted proteins | sample PEATcosm2014_Bin_48_FD_121100 | JGI IMG/M metagenome (GOLD analysis project Ga0181525, IMG submission 121100) | Peatland microbial communities from MTU Mesocosm Facility, Houghton, MI, USA - PEATcosm2014_Bin06_10_metaG | ecosystem: Environmental > Terrestrial > Soil > Wetlands > Peat | place...
GGCTGGGGGCCGGGCGGTCGCAGGTTCAAATCCTGTCTCCCCGATACGAGAAAAAGCCTGCTAAAGCGGGCTTGTTCTTTGAGCGAACGAGCACCGCCTGACGTCCGGAACGCCTCGGCTTCCCACTTCCACGGCCACCATAAAGCGGCGCTGCAATGCGCGATCTTCGGCGAGCGCGTCTGCGTACTGCGCGTGGCGTAGAGCAGTCACCGCGTCAAGGTCGTCCTTCGAGAGCCCGGCCTCGCGGGCAACGTTTTCCGCGGTCGCAATCATTGCGACTCCGCCCCACGGATCCGTGGCGAAGTTGTCGAGCGCCCAGTGTTCGTGCTCCGGGGCACCCCCAGAGCTCCCGGGGGCGGGCCACAGGAGCGTAGGCGCATTCGAAACACGGTCGGCGGTGATTACAAGCCGTGCAGACCGGGGATCCATGCTCTGATTGGCCGCCGCGGCGTGCAGGCAGGCGACGGATGTCGCGCACGCTTGCGCGATCCACGGGCCCGAGATGCCCTCCATGCCCAAGCGAGCGGCCAGCGTTGGCGGACCATAGAACGACTCGCGCTGTGGCACAGTCAGCCCGAGCACAAGCTCCGCGATCGGCCACCGCACACTGGACCGCTCGAGGCCTGCGCGTGCCGCTCGTTCCGCCAAGACGAGGCTGTTCGTCTGAGCTGCTTTACCCTGCCAGCGCGCGAACGGCGTTGACCAGGCGGCGCTCAACGGGAAGCAGACGCTTTCGAATCTCATAGTCCGGCCGCTCGCCGTCCCGAAGCCATGATTATGGAAGTGTCGGGTGGATCGGAATAAAGCCGCGCGACATCACCCTCGCGTCGCTTGAGGCATACGTGCTGGTTGATATACCCCTTATCGCCACGATCCACGTGAGGCCGCGTATTAGGTCGTAATTGTCCTAACATGGGGATTATCTACAACAAGAGGACGCGCGCCGCGCGCGACGCACGTCGGGAGCAGGTCGCGCAAGAGCCGGAATCGGCGTAGCGAGAGTGCTCACCGCGCCAGAATAACCCGGACATCCGGCACGCCCGGGCGCGCGCCGCGACACGATTCAGCGAATGAGGTCGAGGATCTCGTGACCCTCCCCGGCCTCGCTGCACCCGCCGCGTGATCGAGATTCAGGCGTTAGGCCGCGAGCTTCTCCTCGACCCCGAACGCGGCAAGCGCTCACCGCCGTCACGAGCGCGAGTCGGGGTGTCTAGCGGCGCCAGAAAGCGAGCCGCTGCACCGAAGCCATGAGGATGACGCCCCAGGTGATCGGCGCGTGGTGGCGCTCCGACATCGCATCGAATGGGCTCAAGCGCATCTCGCCGCCGGTCCCGAACGCGATCGTGCCATCGTCCTGCCGAGTGCCGTCGACGACGATCCAACCACGCTCGACACGGAGGTTTTCACTCATCGCCTGAGCCTAACGGACGACTCCGGGCCGCGAGTGTCCGGACCGAGAACCCGCCGCGATCGACGAGTTCGTCGCCGCTCCGCCCTCCGAGATGTCGCCGCGCACGGCCAGGGCCTCGCGTGGAATCCCCCCCGCGGCGAGGCCGGCGCGACGCCCGGTGTTGGCGCCTGTGACGATACGCCGGTGAGCGTCGGCGGCGAACGAGATCGTGTTGGGCGGCGTGACTTCGCCGGTGACGAGGAGCTGCTGAGTGGCGTTCTGCACGACGTGGTGCGCGCCAGCGACGGCACTGAGGCAGTTGAGCTGCTCGAGGCTGCGGTCGCCCTCGGGCGGGCGGTGCGTAGCGGTGACGCCGCCGCCGCTGATCGTCTGAGCTCGCTCGTGGCGAGCCTCGACATCGAGCAGACCGAGGTGCTCGTCCGCTCGCTCACGCGCTGGTTTCAACTCGTCAACCTCGCCGAGGACAACGAGCGGGTGCGTCGCCTGCGCAGTCGCGACGCGCGCGAGTCGCCGGCACCGCGTGGCGGATCGCTGCGCGAGGCCGTCGCGGCGCTCGCTGCGCGCGGCACCACCGCGGCTGAGCTGCAGGGGCTGCTCAGCCGCGCCGAGCTGCGACTCGTGATGACCGCGCACCCGACGGAGGCGCGGCGGCGCACGACGATCGACAAGCTCGCGCGCGTCTTCGCGGTGCTGCGCGAGCTCGATGAGGCGTCGCACGAAGACGAGGACGCAGCGCGGCGCAGGCTGCTCGCGACAGTGCAGGAGCTGTGGGGCTCGGACGAGCTGCGCGCGATCTCCCTGACGGTCCTCGACGAGGTCCGCGGCGGCCTGCTCCATTTCGCGACGACGCTCGCCGAGACGGTCCCACGGATCTATCGTGACCTCGAGCTCGCGCTCGCCGAGTTCTACCCAGGCGCGAGCTTCGAGGTGCCGCCGCTGCTGAGCTTCGGCTCGTGGATCGGCGGCGATCGCGACGGCAACCCGTTCGTCACTCCCGCGACGACGGTGCAGGCACTCGAGTTGATGCGCGAGCAATGCCTGCGCTTTCTCGAGGGTCGCGTCGAGTTGCTCGCCGGGAGGCTGTCGCTGTCGGAGCGCGTCAGCGGCACCGCGTCGGGACTCGAGCCGCTGCTCAGCGCGGGCGCCGAGCTGTTCCCGCAGCTCGCGGAGCGGCTCGCGCAGCTGAATCCGGAGGAGCCCTATCGCCGCGCGCTGACCTTCCTGCGTGAGCGGCTGCGCGCAACGCTCGCCGCCGAGGCCGGCGCCTACGACGCACCCGACGAGCTGATCGACGACCTGCGCCTCGTGCAGCGCTCGCTGATCGATGGCGCCGGGGAGTTCACCGCCGCGGGCGATCTTCACGACGTGATCCGCCAGGTGGAGGTCTTCGGCTTTCACTTCGCGCGCCTTGACATCCGCGAGCACGCGCGCGTTCACCGGCGCTCGCTGGCCGAGATCTACGCGACGCTCGGGATTTGCCCGGACTACGAGTCGCTCGGCGAGGATCAGCGAATCGCCCTGCTAGTCCGCGACATCGCCGACCACCGACCGCTGATCCCCGCCGACATCGCGGGATTCTCCGCGGGTACACAGGAGACGATCGAGACCTTCCGGATGTTGCGCGACGTTCTCTCAGGTGCCCATCGAGGCGCCGTGCAGAGCTACGTCGTGTCCGGAACCGAGGGTCCGGCCGACCTGCTCGAGGTGTTGCTGTTGATGAAGGAGTCGAGCCTGGCGCGGCCGAGCGGCGAGGGTGCGTGGCTGCGAATCGTGCCGCTGTTCGAGGCCGGGGCGACGCTCGCCGGTGCTGACTCGACGATCGACCGTCTGCTGCGCGAGCCGGCCTACCGAGCGGCGCTGCGCGCTGTCGGCGACGAGCAGGAGGTGATGATCGGCTACTCGGACTCGAACAAGGACGTCGGTTATGTCGCGTCGAGTTGGGCCGCGTACCGGGCCCAGACGAGGCTCGCCGGCGTGATTGCCGCGCACGGCGCGAGCTGGGTGTTCTTCCACGGGAGGGGCGGCGCCGTCGGCCGGGGTGGCGGACCGACCAACGGCGCGATCCTCGCCCTCCCGCCGGGAACGGTGAATGCCCGACTCAAGATGACGGAGCAGGGGGAGGTGCTGACCGCCAAGTACGCGGTGCCGGAGATCGCGCACCGCGAGCTGGAGCTTGCTGCGAGCGCCACGCTCACGGCCGGCTCGGAGGACGGCAACCCGCGCCACGCGCTGTTCGAGCGCGTGCTCGAGGAGATGGCCGAGGTCTCTGCGAGCCACTACCGCGCGCTGGTTCACGACGACCCGGACTTCGCGGGCTTCTTTGCCGCCGTGACGCCGATCGAGGAGATCTCGCGCCTGCGTCTGGGCTCGCGCCCGGCGCGCCGCAGCGCCGCGCACGGGCTGGACGAGCTGCGCGCGATCCCGTGGGTCTTCTCCTGGACGCAGTCGAGGATCGTGCTGCCGGCTTGGCTCGGGCTCGGTGCCGCGCTCGAGGATGCGCGCGAGCGTCACGGCCTCGAGCTGCTGCGCGAGATGACCGCGGACTGGCCGTTCTTCGCGTCCCTGCTTGCGAATGCGGAGATGGCGCTCGCGAAGGCGGATCCGGGGATCGGGAGCCGCTACAGCGCGCTGTGGGTTGAGGTCGCGCAGCGCGAACGGATCTGGGGCCAGCTGACCGGCGAGTTCGACCGGGCGACGCGAGAGCTGCGACAGATCCGTGGCAGCGATCGACTGCTCGACGGCGAGCCCGTCCTGCAGGCGTCGATCGACCGGCGTAACCCTTTCGTCGACCCGCTGTCGTTCGTGCAGATCGAGCTGCTGTCGCGTCTGCGGGCCGGGGCAGAGGGCGAGCGGGACGAGCTCGGCCGCGTCAGCCTGCTGACGATCAACGGCATCGCGAGCGGGCTGCGCAACACCGGCTGACAGAAGCAATACGGGGCAAAGACTAACCCTCAACTAGAGCCTTAATATAGGCCCCGTCGCTCGCGATTTGCGCCGCGAGGCCACGGTATTCGCGCCGCGATCGGCGCGGCGAGCGCGCAACGGTACTGACGCCGTCGGTGCCGGGGAGATTCGCCCGCGCTCACTCCCGGGGGCACCCGCTTCCACTCCCGGGAGCGCCGCGGCACTCGCCCGCGCTCACCGCCGGGCGCGCCTAGCTAATCGCCGGCGATCGGCGCCGGGAGCGCCACCTCGGGCGTGCGCGCGACGCAGAGCGCGATCATCAGGAACTGCATCGAGCGCGGGAAACGGCGCCCGGCCGGGGGCGGACCGTGGTGGAGCTCGGCGAGATCGATCAGCCGCAGTACCCCCGTGGCGGCCGCGCCGTGGTTTCCGTCGATGTCGCACGCGAGCCGCGCCAAGCCGACAGATTCGGTCAGGTCCCCGCCGGCCATGACACGGCCCACAGCCGTCAGTAGGTGCGAGCCGACGCGCTCCATCGATGGGTCAAGCGGGCCCGGAGCGCCCGGTGGCGGTCCGGCGTCGGCCGGCTCCGCTCCGCCCAGGATGCGCTCGATCTGGGCGCCGGCGATCGACGCGATCGCCTCGCGGCCAAGGCCGGCGGCCAGCGCGTAGCGAAAGTGCGCCGCCGCGGAGCTGATCGGCTGTCCGTAGGGGCAGTCGCTTGCCCAGAGGATCTGGCCCGGCGGGACGAGGCAGAACAGCGCCAGCAGATCCGCCGGGTTCCACCACGAGGTGTCGATCAGCAGGTTCGGGTGATCGGGCATCAGCCGCCACAGCCAGGCGAGATCGCTGACCGCGGCGTGGGCGAGGATCAGGTGGGCCCGCGGGTGGAGCTCCGCGAGCTCGAGCGTGTCGCGCCCGAGCGCCGGGATTCCACGGCCGGCGTGGATCAATACCGGTACGCCACGGTCGTCGGCGAGCGCCACGAGGTCCCTGACCGCCGGTTCGTGCATCGCGAACTGCTCGGCGCGGGGGTGCAGCTTGATCCCGCGCGCCCCGGCGTCGAGGCAGCGTCGCGCCTCGGCCAGCGCGTCGCGGTGGGGGTCGACGCGGCAGAACGGGACGAGCCGCCCGTTCGAGCTCGCGCCCGCCGCCAGCGCCTCGTCGTTGGCCGGCGGATAGCCGTCCGGCTCGCACATCGGGAAGAACACGGCGCGCGCGCCGACGCGCTCAATGATCGCCAGCAGCTCGGCCGGCTCCTGCTTGTAGCCGTCGGGGTCGTTGCGGCCGACGTGTGTGTGGGTGTCGAACAGCGAGAGCGGACCGGTCTCGTGCTCGATCGCGTCGAGCCAGCGCCGCGACTCGAGCTCGACCGGGTCGGTCTCGGCCAACCCGGGACCGGTCCCGTCAGCCACGCCCCAGCCCCCTCGCGAGACGCGCGACTGCCTCTTCGAGCAGTGCCGGCGAGGTGCCGATATTGAGGCGCACGAAGCCTGCCCCCTGACTGCCGAAGGTCGGCCCTGCGCTGAGCGGGAGCCTGCCGTGCTCGAGGATCGCCTCGGACGGGTCGTCTGCGACCTCCAGCGCGCGCAGGTCGAGCCAGGCGAGGTAGCCGGCCTGCGGCTGGACGTAGCCGACCTCGGGAAGGCGCTCCGCCAGCAGATCAGCGAGCAGGCGGCGATTGTTGTCGAGCACCGCCAGCACGTCGTCGAGCCACTCGCCGCCATCGCGGAAGGCGGCGACCGATGCGATCGCGCCGAGGTGGCCGCAGTGCTTTGCCCCGAACGGCAGCCGTTCGATAACCGCAGCCGCGCTCTCAGACGCAGTGATGATCTGAGCGCACTGCAGGCCGGCGATATTGAAGGCCTTCGACGCCGAGCAGAACGCGATCCCGCGCTCGGCAGCCGCCGGCGAGACGGTCAGGAACGGGACGTGCCGCGCGCCCGGCAGCGTCAGCGGCGCGTGGATCTCGTCCGCCAGCACCCACGCCCCGTGGCGCGCGGCAGCCTCGGCGATCGCGACAAGCTGCTCGCGGCTCGGCACGCCGCCGGTCGGATTGTGCGGGCTGCAGAGGATCAGCGCCACGGCGCCTTCGGCGAAGCATCTGTCGATCGCGACCGGATCGAGCCCGCGGCGACCAGCGGCGCTTCAACGATCTCGCAGCCGAGCGCCTCGATCACCGCGAAGAACGGGTGGTAGACCGGCGGGGTGATGACGATCCGCTCGCCCGGCTTCGCGACGGCGCGCAGCACCGCCGTGATCGCCCCGACGACGTCGGAGCTGGCGGTGACCGCACCGGGGTCGACAACCCAGCCGAGGCGGTTCTCCGCAAAGCCGGCGAACGCCTCGGGCAGCCCGATATCGGTCGGTGACGCGTAGCTGCAGTCGTCAAGCTCGACGGCCTCGGCCAGCGCGAGCTTGACCGGCGGCGCCAGGGGGAAATCCATCTCGGCGACCCATGCCGGCTGCACGTCCGCCGGGTAGCGCGACCACTTCGCGCTGCGCCGGCGCCTCAGCCGCTCGATCGGCGCATCGGTCAGCTGCGCGTTGAGGATTGCCATCGCTGTGGAACTCTCGCACGCCGGCGAGCCCGGCCCGGTCGCTCGAGCCCGCGGCGAGGATACGATCGCGCTCGTGATCGCCAAGTCGATCGAGGCCTGATGGCCGACTGGCCGACGGTTGCGTCGCTGGCGACCGCGGGCGGAACGCTGGTGCTCGCCGTCGCGACCTTCTCATCGGTTCGCTCCTCGCAGCGCGCGACACGGCTCGCCGAGCGCTCGGCGCAGATCTCCGAGCGCGCATTGCTGATCGGCCTGCGCCCGGTTCTCGTGCCCTCGCGCGACAGCGACCCGGCTGAGTCGGTTCGCTTTGTTGAAGGCAGGATCGTCCACGTGTCCGGCGGGATGGCCGGCGTCGGGCACGAGGATGGTGTCTTCTACTTCGTCATCCCGCTGCGCAACGTCGGCACCGGCCTCGCCGTGATCCACGGATGGCATATCGGAACCTACGACCCGCAGGTCAGGACCGACCACGCCGACCCCGAGGCGTTTCGCCGTCAGAGCCTCGATCTCTATATGCCGGCAGGCGACACCGGCTTCTGGCAGGGCGCCGTCCGCGAGCCCGACGATCCGTTTCGCCCCGGGCTCGCGGAGGCGTACGCCGCGGGTCAGACGCTGAGCTTCGAGATCCTCTACGGGGACCACGAGGGCGGGCAGCGAACGATCAGCCGCTTCATCGCGGCGCTCCAGGAGGACGGCCAATGGCGCTGCCGTGTGATCCGTCACTGGCTGCTCGACGGGGTCGACCCGCGCGAGCGCTGAGCTTACGCGGCGGCGCCAGGCCGCCGGCCGGAATTCACGCTCACGCCCGGGGAGCCAGCGGAACGCGTCGCTAAGCTCCGTATAGGTGACGCCAAAGCTAGTGAAGCCTTACATGCCGGATAACCGCGAGATCCATTCGTGGCTGATGGACATGGACGGCGTCCTGATCAGCGAGGAGCACGCGGTCCCCGGCGCGCCCGAGTTCATCGAGCGCCTGCGCGAGCTCGACCTGCCGTTTCTCGTGCTGACGAACAACTCGATGTACACGCCGCGAGACCTCGCGGCGCGGCTGCGCGCGATCGGGCTGACAGTCCCAGAGGAGTCGATCTGGACCTCGGCGCTGGCGACGGCGCGCTTCCTGCGCGCGCAGCGCCCCGGCGGCTCCGCCCACGTGATCGGCGAGGCGGGCCTGACGACGGCGCTACACGACGTCGGCTACACGCTCAGCGACCGCAATCCCGACTACGTCGTGCTCGGCGAGACGCGCACCTACAGCTTCGAGCGGATCACCAAGGCGATCCGCCTGATCCTCGGGGGCGCGCGCTTCATCGCCACCAACCCGGACAACGTCGGCCCGACGCCCGACGGCCCGCTCCCCGCCACCGGCTCGGTCGCGGCGCTGATCTCGCGCGCCTGCGGCGTCGAGCCCTACTACATCGGCAAGCCAAACCCGCTGATGATGCGCTCGGCGCTGAACGCGATCGAAGCCCATTCCGAGCACACGGCGATGATCGGCGACAGGATGGACACCGACATCGTCGCCGGCCTCGAGGCCGGCCTGCACACGATCCTCGTGCTGTCCGGTGTCAGCACCCGCGAATCGGCAGAGCGCTTCCCCTACCGCCCTTCGGTGATCGCGAATTCGGTCGCCGACCTGACCCCGCAGCTCCGCGCACCGACCGGTCCCGACCCGGTCCTCTCCGCCGTCCCCAACTGACAGGCCCGGGCAAGTCAGGCTCCGACGGCGCGCAGCCGCGGAGCGGCGAGCACGATTTACTAGTCGACGATCGTCACGAGCGTCCCGACCGGCGTGTACGGCCAGACCTTCGCGGCCGCCGCCAGCGGCAGCTCGACGCAGCCGAGGCTCTGGGGCGTGCCGTATGACGCCCGCGGGTACTCGTGGATCGCGTCGCCGCCGTTGAAGTAGCTGATGTAGCGGATCCCCGGGTCGTGGTACTTGCTGCCGTCCGGGTTCGTCCCGCTCATCGTTCCGACCGGGATGTGCTCGAACACGGTGAACGTCCCGGGCTGGGTCGGACGCGACGGGATGCCGGTGTTGCCGGGGGACCTCAGCACGACGTGCCCGGCGCTCCACAGCGTCAGCGACTCGGGCACCTGCGAATGCACGTACACGTAGCTGTAGGGCGCGGTGTGCCGCTTCCCGGCGATCGCCGCCGCGAGCAGGGCGTGCCAGACCTTGGGGCCGGCGATGCCGTCGACCGCGAGTCCGTGCTGGCGCTCGAAGGTCATCACCGCACCCTTCGTGATCACGTTCGGCGCGCCCGCCGTCCACAGCGCCTGCAGCGGCGCCGGCGTGTCCGCGTAGCGCCAGTTGAAGCTGCCGGCGGGCGGGTCGATTGCCGCGACGGTCTCGGCCTGCGCGGTCTGCGCCACCGGGCCTGCGGAAGCCGTCCAGTCAACGGGTAGGTAGCCGGCTTGGGCGAGCAGCTGTTGCAGGCGAAGAGTCGTGCCGGCTGCAACCGAGTAGCCGATTGTTTTGGTGGGCTGGGTGCTCACCGACTGTGGTTGGCTTGCGTCGACTGAACGCGACAAGACGACCTGCAGGGAGCCGGCGAGCGGAAAGCCGATGCCCGACGGTGTGAAGACGAGGGTGTGGCTGTCGGTCTCGCGCCAGGAGCCGGCAACGTGTGGTTCGATCCGCGGCAGGGTCGTGCCGATCGCCTGCGCGACGGGCTGCGAGAAGGTCAGCCGGATCGGCGTTGTCGGGTCCAGTTGCGAGCTCGCGCCGGGGGTCGCGACGAGCACCGGCGAGCTCGATTGCGGGAACCAGCTGACTGTCTGGACCTGGCCGAGGCGCTCCCACCGCCGCGCCGCCGCGCGCAGCTCGAGCGATCCGGCTGCCGCTGCCGGGCGCCCGAAGGAGAGCGTGCGCGACCGCCGCGAGAAGTGCGCTGTGCTGCGCACCCGTGCAGGCGCCGCCCCGAAGCTGACCCTCAGCGGCGCGCCGGCCGCCAGCGTCACCCACGGATCACTGATCTGTGCGAGCGGCGCGCGCACGGTCAGACGCTCGGTGTGCGTCGAACCGAGCGCCCAGCTGAGCCACCCGGGTCGCTTTACGACGACGTCGACGGTCACCGACTCGCCCGGTGTCAACTTGGTTTTCGGTGTCAGTTGGCCGTCACGTTCGGTCAGCGGGATGCGCGTGCCGTCGGGTGCGAATGCGGTTGCGCGCACGAGCGAGCCGGCAAAAACCGGTAGCTGGATCCGCGCCAGCGCTGTGCGGCTGGGCCCAAGCGTCGGGCTCGACCACACCAGCACGGCGACCGCCAGGCCGACGACGACCAGCAAGGCCGTCGTGGCGAGAACCAGCGCATAAGCCGACCGTCGCCGTGCTGGCGGGGGCGCGGCGCGCTGCTCGAGCGTGTCGAGCGCCATTCAGAGAGGATAGGCAGGCCGGGACGCGGGCAACGCGGCTTGCAATTAGTCCAGAAAATCGCGCGCTGTCCGGTTACATTGTCAAACTGTTGCTAGTGCAAGTGTCGCGAGGCAAAAAGTGAACATGTTGGATACAGCAGTATTGGATGAGCTGCGCGGACTGGATGACGATGATCTGCGCGGGCTTGTCGAGCTTTATTTCGCCGATGTCTCCGTCCAGCTCGGGCTGCTCCGCGAGGCTCTCGCCGCGGGCGACGCGGACGCGATTGCCGCGTCTGCCCATCGCATCAAGGGTGCCAGCCTTTCGATTGGCGCGGCCCGCGTCGCGGGTGTCGCCTCTGACCTCGAGATCGCCGGGAAGAGCGGCTCGCTGGCCGGCGCCGGCGAGCTGATTGCGACGCTCGATTCCGAGCGCGGCCCGACACGCAGCGCGCTCAGCGCCGAGCTCTCGGTCGAGCTGCCGGACTGAGCGGCGGCCGCGCGCCTGCCCCGCTCCGGCAGGCCGGATCCTAGGCAAACGTTCGAGACTTGCGTCCAGCGCTCACGGGCGCTGGCGCGCGGACCGAATCCAGCCGCGTAGGGGGCCGTTTCAACTCGACAGGCGGGGCATGCGGCTCGCGCTCTCCTGAGTGGTGACACGGCCCCGAAGCAACGGTCACAGCGTTGTCCGCGAGGGCGGGCCGGGGAGCTAAATGCGGGCGAAGCTGGATTTGTACTCAGTCGCGGCGCTCTGCCCGCTCGCGCTTGGCGCACTGCTCGCCGACCATTTCACCCGCCTGCCGCTGCTTGTCAGCGTCGCGGCGCTCTGCTGTGTCGCCGCCGTCACCTGGCGGCTACTACGCGTCGCGTCTGACGCCCGCGCGACAGCGACGCTCGCGCTGCTCGAGCGCGACAGCGCGCTCGATGCCTCGCGCGCGAAGTCGGTCTTCGTCGCGACAGTCAGCCACGAGTTGCGCACGCCGCTCAGCGGCGTGATCGGCATGACCGAGTTGCTGCTCGACACGCCGCTCGGCGCCGAGCAGCGCGAGTACGCCGAGATCGTGCGCTCGTCGGGCGAGGGTCTGCTGCTCGTGATCAACGACATCCTCGACTACGCGAAGATCGAAGCCGGCAAGCTCGAGATCGAGGAGAGCGTCTTCGTTCTGCACGAGACGATCGCCGAAGGCTGCGCTGCGCTGCTCGTCGTCGCCCGCAACAAGGGGATCGCGCTCGACCTTGTCGCCGGCGGCGACTTACCGCAATGGGTCAGCGGCGATCCGGTCCGCCTGCGCCAGGTGGTGATCAACCTCGTCTCGAACGCTGTCAAGTTCACCTCCTCGGGCGGCGTCCACGTGCGAATCAGCACTGTCGAACCGCGGTCCGCGGCGCCTGGCGACGGGGACAGTGTCCGCGTGCGGGTCGACGTCAGCGACAGCGGCATCGGGATCGAGAGCGTCGCGCTCGGCCGGCTGTTCGAGCCCTTCACGCAGGCCGAGCGCTCGACAGCTCGTGAGTACGGCGGCACCGGCCTGGGCCTATCGATCTCCGCCCAGCTCGTCGAGATGATGGGCGGGACAATCGGCGCAACCAGCGTTCGGGGGGAGGGGAGCAGATTCTGGTTCGAGCTGCCGTTGGGGCGCGCCGAGGGCGCCGCCGCAGCACCGCAGCCCGACGTGTTCACGGCCAGCGGGCCGCCGCCAAAGCGCGCGCTTCGCATCGACATGCCGCTGGTGCTCGTCGCCGAGGACAATCCTGTCAACCAGATTCTCGCCGCGCGCCTGCTCGAGCGCTCCGGCTACCGCGTCGAGGTCGTCGCCACCGGCCACGAGGCGATCGATGCCGTCGAGCACGCCGCCTACGCGGCGGTGTTGATGGACTGTCAGATGCCCGAGCTCGACGGCTACGCGGCGACGCGCGAGATTCGCGCCCGCGAGGACGCGGGGCGGCGCCTGCCGATCATCGCGATGACCGCCAACTCGATGGACGGCGACCGCGACAGATGCCTCGAGGCCGGCATGGACGACTACGTCAGCAAGCCGATCCGCTCCGAGGAGCTCCGCGACGTCCTGGCGCGCCTCATCGCGCCGGCTGCGCCTCTGCGCGCCGACTGACAGGCCCGCGAGCCACGCGTCGGCGCGGCAGCCGACCGCGGCGCACAGCGCGTCGGCGCGGCGACCGACCGGCGGCGCACCCCACCTCGGCGCTGGGTCTGCCATATTGCCGCCCGGCATGCGAGTGGGACTCCTCACCGGCGGCGGCGACTGCCCCGGGCTGAACGCGGTGATCCGCGGCGTCGTGCGCCGCGGCCTCGAGGACGAGACGAACAGCTTCGCCGGCTTCCGCTACGGCTGGGCAGGTGTGCTTGCCGGCAACTCGATCGAGCTGACGATGGCAAGCACCTCCGGCCTGCTGCCCCGCGGCGGCACGATTCTCGGCACCTCGCGGACGAACCCGTTCGCCGACGGCGCCGACGGGGTCGCGAACGTCCGGGCTGCGATCGAGCAGGCTGGCGTCGACGTGCTCGTGCCCATCGGCGGCGAGGACACGCTCGGTGTGGCGTTGCGCCTCTCCGACGGCGGCATTCCCGTCGTCGGCGTGCCCAAGACGATCGACAACGACCTCGGCGGCACCGACTTCACGTTCGGCTTCCAGACGGCGGTGCAGATCGCAACCGACGCGATCGACCGCCTGCACACGACCGCCGAGTCACACAACCGGATCATGGTGCTCGAGGTGATGGGCCGCCACGCCGGTTGGATCGCCACCTACGCCGGCATGGCGGGGGGCGCCGACGCGATCCTCGTCCCCGAGCGCCCGTTCGATATCGCCGAGCTCTGCGAGCGTCTGCAGCGCCGCCACGATCGGGGCAAGACCTTCTCGATCGTCGTCGTCGCCGAGGGTGCGACGCCGAAGGACGGGGGCCTCTCGACGAGCGCGAAGGGAACCGACGCCTTCGGCCACGAGCGCCTCGGCGGGATCGGAGCGGCGCTCGCCGAGGAGGTCGAGCAGATCACCGGTTTCGAGACGCGCGTCACTGTCCTCGGTCATGTCCAGCGCGGCGGTACGCCGAGCGCCTACGACCGTGTGCTCGCGACCCGCTTCGGCGTCGCCGCGATGGACGCCGTCATCGCCGGCCACTTTGGCGTGATGGTCGCGCTCCACGCGACCGACATCGTCGAGGTCCAGCTCGGCGACGCGCTGCGCGAGCCCAAGCTGCTCGATCCGAGCTTCTTCGCGGCGGCCGAGGTCTTCTTCCCCTGATCGCCGCAGCGCGGCGTCGCGAGTGACGACCGCAGCACCGCTGACGCGTCGCGATGGCCCGCACCGCCCGCTGCGAGGCCCGGGTAGAGTTTGCCGATCGACGATCCCGAGACAACAGAGTCAGAGCTCGAGCTCGCCGCGCGACGGATCGAAGAGCGCCGCGCGGTGGAGGAGGCCGGCGGCGGCGAGTCGGAGGGCTTCGAGCTTGCCGAGGCCGAGCTGATCGAACACGCCTCACACGGCGACGAGCACAGCCCGCTGCGGATCCTGCGCGACGCCGGCGTCGAGGAGGAGGAACCGATCGACGACGGTTACGGCGAGGGCGACAGCGAGACC
>Ga0181525_10002880_pt1 | contig 13816 bp, 14 predicted proteins | sample PEATcosm2014_Bin_48_FD_121100 | JGI IMG/M metagenome (GOLD analysis project Ga0181525, IMG submission 121100) | Peatland microbial communities from MTU Mesocosm Facility, Houghton, MI, USA - PEATcosm2014_Bin06_10_metaG | ecosystem: Environmental > Terrestrial > Soil > Wetlands > Peat | place...
CCGCCCACCATCTTGGTGCCGTAGGCGATCGCCTGCTCGGAATGAAAAGTGCCCTGGGCGCCGGTGAAGCCCTGGCACATGACCTTGGTATCGCGGCCGACCAGAACCGACATCAGGCCGCCTCCTTCACCGCTTTGACCACCTTGGCGGCGGCGTCGGCGAGGTCGTCGGCGGCGAGGATGGGCAGCCCCGATTCGGCGAGGATCTTTTTGCCGAGCTTGACGTTGGTGCCCTCGAGCCGGACCACCAGGGGCACCTGCAGGCTGATTTCGCGCGCGGCCGCGACCACGCCCTCGGCGATCACGTCGCAGCGCATGATGCCGCCGAAGATGTTGATCAACAGGCCTTCGACATGGGGATCGGAGAGGATGAGCTTGAAGGCGGTGGATACCCGCTCCTTGGTGGCGCCGCCGCCGACATCGAGGAAATTGGCCGGCTCGCCGCCGTAGAGCTTGATGATGTCCATGGTCGCCATCGCCAGCCCGGCGCCGTTCACCATGCAGCCGATATTGCCGTCGAGCTTGACGTAATTGAGCGAGTGCTTGGCGGCCTCGAGCTCGGTCGGGTCTTCCTCGGCCTCGTCGCGCATCGCCTCGATGTCGGGATGGCGGAACAGCGCGTTGTCGTCGAAATTCATCTTGGCGTCGAGCGCCAGCACCTCGCCCGATCCGGCGACGACCAGCGGGTTGATCTCGACGATCGACGCATCGAGCTCGCTGAAGGCCTTGTACATGGCGAGCATGAACTTGACCGCGGCGCTCACCTGCTTGCCTTCGAGTTTCAAGCCATAGGCCAGCCGCCTGGCGTGGAAACCCTCCATGCCGGTGGCCGGGTCGATGGCGAGGCGCATGATCTTTTCCGGATTTTTATGCGCCACCTCCTCGATCTCCATGCCGCCCTCGGTCGAGGCCATCACCGTGACGCGCGCGGTCTTACGGTCGATCAGCATGCCGAGATAGAGCTCGCGCTTGATGTCGCAGCCTTCCTCGACATAGATGCGTTTGACTTCCCGCCCCTTCGGCCCGGTTTGCTTGGTGACGAGAACGTGGCCGAGCATGGATCCCGCTTCCTTGCCGGCCTCTTCCGGCGACTTGGTGAGCCGTACGCCGCCCTTGCCCTTGTCATCGCCCTTGAATCGGCCTGCGCCGCGGCCGCCGGCGTGGATCTGCGCCTTGACGACGTAGACCGGGCCTTTCAACCCGCGCGCCACTTTTTCCGCCTCTTGCGGTGTATAGGCGACGCCGCCCTTGGGCACCGCCACGCCGAATTTTTGCAGCAGACTCTTGGCCTGGTACTCGTGAATGTTCATCGTGCCGCCGCGCTTTACCCTGTTGTCGGAGTTATTTTATGAGACCGGCACCGCGCGCCCAGCGATACTTGGCGCCGAGCACGGCCACGGGGATTTCGGTCGAATAGGCATAGGACGGAATGCCGTGATCGTAAAGATGCTCCGCCGCCTGTTCGACCTGTACGTCGCCCGCGAGCGAGGCCACAATCGGCTTCTCGATGCCCTTGGCCTTCATTTCGTTCACGACCTCCACCACCAAATGCGCGAACACCATGGGCGGCGTGACGATGGTGTGCCAATAGCCCAGGATCAGCGCGTGGATGCGCGGATCCTCTAATCCCAAGCGGATGGTGTTCTGATAGGTCTTGGGCGGCTCGCCGCCGGTGATGTCGACCGGGTTCCCCGCCGCGCCGAAGGGCGGGATGAATTTGCGGAAGGCGGCGTCGAGATCGGGCGGCATCTTCATCAGGTTGAGGCCGTTGTCGACGCAGGCATCGGACAGCAGCACGCCCGAGCCGCCGGCGCCGGTGATGATCACCGCGTTCTCGCCCTTGGGCGTGGGCAGTTTCTGCAATCCCCGCGCGTAGTCGAGCATGTCGCGCAGGCCGGGGGCGCGGATGACGCCCGATTGCCGCAGGATGTCGTCGTAGATCTTGTCGTCGCCCGCGAGCGCGCCGGTGTGCGAACCCGCCGCCCTTGCGCCCGCCGCGGTGCGGCCCGCTTTCAGCACGATGACCGGCTTCTTCTTGGAGACGCGCTTCGCCACTTCGGCGAAGGAGCGGCCGTCCTTCAAATCCTCGAGATGCATGGCGACGACCTTGGTGTTCGGGTCCTGCTCGAAGAAGGTCAGCAGATCGTCCTCGTCGAGATCGGATTTGTTGCCCAGGCCGACGATGGCCGAGACGCCCATCTTGGCCGAACGCGAGAAGCCGATGATCGCCATGCCGATGCCGCCCGATTGCGAGCTGAGCGCGGCGCCGCCCTTGTAGTCGTAGGGCGTGCAGAAGGTGGCGCAGAGATTTTCCGGCGTGTAGTAGTAGCCGTAGATGTTCGGGCCCATCAGGCGGGTGCCGTATTTGCGGCCGATCGCCTGGATTTCCTTCTGGCCTTCGACATTGCCGGTTTCGGCGAAGCCCGAGGGAATCAGCACCGCGCCGGGGATTTTCTTCTCGCCGACCTCGATCAGCGCCTGAGCCACGAATTTCGCCGGGATGCAGAACACTGCGACGTCGATCACGCCGGGCACGTCCTTGACGCTCTTATAGACCTTGCGGCCCATGATCTCGGTGGCGCTGGGATGGATCGGCAGGATCTGTCCCTTGTAGCCGCCGTTGATGAGGTTTTTCATAACCGAGTTGCCGATCTTGCCTTCCTCGGACGAGGCGCCGATGACCGCGACCGCCTTCGGATGCATGATGCGGCTCATCGAGGCGATGATCGCGTCGCGCGAGGGGCGGTAACGTTCCGGCTGTTTTTCCCAATTCAGCAATATCCGCACGTCGGCCGCGACCGCGCCCTTCTTCGAGGCGAAGACCGGATTGAGATCGAGCTCGACGATCTCGGGGAAATCGGCGATCAGCTTGGAGACGTTCTCGATTAGACCAGCAAGCGCCGGACGGTTGACGCCTTCGCCGCCGCGCACGCCCTTGAGGATCTCGGCGGCCTTGATGCCGTCGATCATGCCCATCGCGTCTTCGCGCGACACCGGCGCCAGGCGGAAGGTCACATCCTTCAGCACCTCGACCAGCACGCCGCCCATGCCGAAGGCGACCAGCTTGCCGAAGCTCGGATCGGTGACGGCGCCGATGATGACTTCGTGGCCGCCGCCGACCATCTGCTGGACCTGCACGCCGTCGATCTTGGCCTTGCGGTCGTATTTCTTGGCGTTGGCGATGATGGTGGCGAAGCCCTTTTGCGCCTCTTGCGGGGTTTTGACGCCCACCAAAACGCCGCCCGCCTCGGTCTTGTGCAGGATCTGCGTGGAGACGATCTTCAACACCACCGGGAAGCCGATCTTGGCCCCGAGCTTGGCCGCCTCGGCCGCCGTTTTGGCGAGGCCTTCCTTCGGCACCGCGATGCCATAGGCGTCGCAGATCAACTTGCCTTCCGGCGCGGTGAGCGAGGTCCGTTTCTGGGCCTTGGCCTGGCCCAGGATCTTGCTCACCGCCGCCTTTGCATCCTTCGCACTCATGGTCACTCTCTCCCCCGCTTTGCGGATCGCTATTCGGCGGCCATCGGCTTGGCGCCGCCGAGCGCGCCTGATTCCTTGAATTCCTGCACCTTCTTGTCGTCATAGCCCAACACCTGGCGCAGGATCTCGTCGGTGTGTTCGCCCAACAGCGGCGAGCGCTTGACCTCGCTCGGGCTGTCGCTGAGCTTGATCGGATTACCCACGGTCCAATATTTGCCGCGGGTCGGGTGATCGACCTCGACCACCGTGCCGGTCTTCCTCAGGCTCGGCTCCTCCAGCAGCTCCTTCATCGACAGGATCGGGCCGCAGGGGATGTCGAATTCATTGAGGATGTCCATGGCCTCGAACTTGGTCTTGGTCTTGGTCCATTCCTCGATGGTGGCGAAGATCGCCTTGAGGCGCGGCAACCGCGCCTCGGGCGTGGCGTAGTCGGGATGGGTGATCCATTCCTTCTTGCCGATCACCTCGCAGATCTTGCCCCAGACCGGCGCCTGGGTGATGAAATAGATATAGGCGTTGGGATCCTTCTCCCAACCCTTGCATTTCAGGATCCAGCCCGGCTGGCCGCCGCCCGAATCATTGCCGGCGCGCGGCACCGCTTCGCCGAATTCGACGCCTTCGCCGAACTGGCTGTATTCCTTGAGCGGACCCTTCTGGATGCGCTGCTGGTCTCTGAGCTTGACGCGGCACAGATTGAGCACGCCGTCTTGCATCGCCGCGCTGACGCGCTGGCCCTTGCCGGTCGTGTTGCGTTGATAGAGCGCGGCGACGATGCCGAGCGCCAGATGCAGGCCGGTGCCGGAATCGCCGATCTGGGCGCCCGTGACCAGAGGCGGCCCGTCGCGGAATCCGGTGGTCGAGGCCGAGCCGCCGGTGCATTGCGCCACGTTCTCGTAGACCTTGCAGTCCTCGTAAGGGCCGGGGCCGAAACCCTTGACCGAGGCCATGACGATGCGCGGGTTGATCTCGTGCACCCGTTCCCAGGTGAAGCCCATGCGGTCGAGCACGCCGGGACCGAAATTCTCCACCAGCACGTCGCAAATCTTGATCAGGTCCTCGAGCAGCTCCTTGCCCTTGGGGTGCTTGGTGTCGATGGTGATCGAGCGCTTGTTGTGGTTGAGCATGGTGAAATAGAGGCTGTCGGCGTTCGGCACGTCGCGGAGCTGGCCGCGCGTGATGTCGCCGATGCCCGGACGCTCGACCTTGATGCAGTCGGCGCCCAACCAGGCCAGAAGCTGGGTGCAGGTCGGCCCCGATTGCACATGCGTGAAGTCGAGAATGCGGACGCCGTCGAGTGCCTTGCCCATGATTTCCTCCGTTTATTTCCTTGCCACGTTTCGTCGTCTCACTCCGGAATTTCGGATCCGGATAAGGGGTTACTTCTTCTTCAGTGCGCTTTGCGGGTTGAGATTGCCGATGCGGCCGCTTTCGCTGCCGGCGGCCGGGTCGATCACCGCGTTGATGAGAGTCGGCTTGCCGGAATCCATCGCCGCGTTCACGGCGCGCTTCAGATCGTCGGGCGACGTCGCATTGATTCCGACGCCGCCGAAGGCCTCGATCATCTTGTCGTAGCGCGAGCCTTTGACGAACACGGTCGTCGCGGGATCGGAGCCGGCCGCGTTGACGTCGGTGCCGCGATAGATGCCGTCATTGTTGAAGATGACGACGCAGATCGGCAGCTTGTAGCGGCAGATCGTCTCCACCTCCATGCCGCAGAAGCCGAAGGCGCTGTCGCCTTCGACGGCGAGCACCGGCTTGCCGGTCTCGACCGCCGCGGCGATGGCGGAGCCCATGCCGACGCCCATGACGCCCCAAGTGCCGACGTCCAGGCGCTTGCGCGGCTTGTACATGTCGATGACGCCGCGCGCGAGATCGAGCGTGTTGGCGCCTTCGTTAACAGGATGGCGTCGGGCCGCTCTTTGATGATGGTCCGCAGCACGCCGAGCGCGCCGTGATAGTCCATTGGCGCGTTGTTGTTCATCAGGCGCGGCGCCATCTTGGCGACGTTCTCTTCGCGCTTCTTGACGACGGCGCCGGTCCACTCCGCCGGCGGGGCCGGCCAATTGCTCCCCATGCCGTCGAGCAGGGACGCCACGCAAGAGCCGATGTCGCCGACCACGGGGGCGGCGATTTCGACGTTGCTGTCCATTTCCCTGGGCTCGATGTCGATGTGGATGAACTTCTTCGGCGCTTCGCCCCAGGTCTTGCCTTTGCCGTGCGACAAGAGCCAGTTGAGGCGCGCGCCGATCAGCATCACGACGTCGGAATCTTTCAGCACCGTCGAGCGCGCGGCGCCCGCGCATTGCGGATGCGTGTCGGGCAGCAGGCCCTTGGCCATGCTCATCGGCAGGAACGGCGCGCCGCTTTTTTCGACGAGATCGCGGATCGCATCGTCGGCTTGCGCATAAGCCGCGCCCTTGCCGAGAATGATCAGCGGGCGCCGTGCGCTCTTAAGCACCTCGAGCGCGCGCTTGACCGCGGACGGCGCCGGAATTTGCGCCGGCGCCGCGTCGATGACCTTGACCAGCGACTTCTTGCCGGCGTCCGCGTTCATGACCTGCCCGAAAAGTTTGGCCGGCAGGTCGAGATAGACGCCGCCCGGACGCCCCGAGACGGACGCCCGGATCGCGCGGGCGAGGCCGATGCCGATGTCGGCGGCGTGCAGCACGCGGAACGCCGCCTTGCAGAGCGGCTTGGCGACGGCGAGCTGATCCATCTCCTCATAGTCGCCCTGCTGCAGATCGACGACTTCGCGCTCGGACGAGCCCGAGATCAGGATCATCGGGAAACAGTTGGTCGTCGCGTGGGCGAGCGCCGTGAGCCCGTTCAGGAAGCCGGGTGCCGACACGGTGAGACAGATTCCGGGCTTCTTGGTCAGATAGCCGGCGATGGCGGCCGCGTAGCCGGCGTTCTGCTCATGGCGGAACGAGAGCACGCGAATGCCCGCGGCCTGCGCCATGCGGCCGAAATCCGTGATCGGGATGCCCGGCACGCCGTAAATCGTGTTGAGGCCATTGAGCTTGAGCGCGTCGATAACAAGATGGAAGCCGTCCGTCAGCTCCTGCGTCTCGTCCGCTTTCGTCATTCCTTCGGCCATGGGCTCTCCTCCCTCCTGCTGTCGTTGGCTGCCGCGTCGTCCCGGTTCAATCCAGGTAGTCGACGTGCTTCTCCACGTGAGTCGCAAGATCGAGCGTGTGCTTCAACGCGAGCGCGCCCGCGCGCTCGGTATCGCGCTTTTCCAACGCCTCGATGATGTTCATGTGATCGACGATGGAACGCCGGGCGCGGTCGTCCTGGCCAATGGTGGCCTGGCGGATGGCGCGCATGTGGATGAACAAATTCTCGGTCATCTCGGCGAGCACGCGGCTGCCGGAGAGCCGGATGATCGCCTGGTGGAATTTGATATTGGCGGCTGAATATTCGTCGAGATGGCCCTCGGGCGAGGAACCCTGGAACTCGTCGAACAGGCGGCGCAGCGACGCGATCTCGCCATCCGAGGCGTTGAGCGTAACCAGCCGCGCGGCCAGGCTTTCGAGCGCCGCCCAGACCTGGATCAGCTCGACGATCTCGCGCTTGGTTTTGCGCAGCACGATGACGCCGCGGCGCGGCAGCGTCTTGACGAAGCCCTCGCGCTCCAGGAGCGACATCGCCTCGCGGATGGGCGTGCGCGACACGCCGAGATCGCGCGACAGCCGGCGCTCGTCGAGGCGGATTTCCTCGTCATGGGCATAGATGTTGAAGGCGATGATCGCCTCTTTGAGCGCGTTATAGGCCTGACTCTTGAAACTCGTCGGCAAGCCGATCGGCTTGACCGCGAGGCGTGACGCTACCATCCGGAACTCCTCCCTTAACCCGCTTATCGGCACCCGGTTCGGTGCCCTGCCCTCTTCCGGGGCCGGTTTTGGAGCATGGTATCTGGTATGCCAGAAACAGGTCAAAACGAATCGTGAGGGCGCCCGACGCCGTCCGGGCGGGAATGCACCGGACGGCACCCAAAGAGACAGGCACTACCGGGCGAGACACACGCATAGGTAGTTTCGGGACCTGTTCATGCCATCCTGCGGAATTCGGATTATTATTCGCAATTCGTTGCGGCACTCCTTTTGACTTACCTAGACCTGTCTGGCTGGGTCGGTTTTACGCCGCACCGAAGAGAAATTCCTGGCAAACCACCGATCCCTTCAGCCACCCGGGTTCCGGAAGAAGCCGCGATGAAGCCATCGATGCGTTCCGGTAATGCCCGGCTCGGCTTCACGGCGCGAGGCCGAGCGGCAAAACATCGCGGCGATCCGAGCCCCACGATTCAAAACCGAGCGGTACGTGCCGACATGCCTTCGCCGGTACGGATCTTTTTCCGGCGCGACTTTTATCCACAGTATTCGTGACAGCAGTGCGAAGAGAAACCCTTGGTGATGACAGTTTTGCGCCGAGCACATCCGAGTCGAGACGAGTCGAATCGACTTTTTCGCCCAAAAAATTTCGTACTTGTCAATGATCGCGACGCTCGGACGCGCCGTTTCGCTTGACAATACACGACATTGTGCGGCTTTTTAATATTCGCATGGCTTCAAACGGCAAAAAACACATCGATTTTCCCGGCCGCATGGTGATCGTCGGCTTCGGCAGCATCGGTCAAGGCGTTCTGCCTTTGTTGTTGCGCCACATCGGCATGCAGCCGAGCCAGATCACCATCGTCACCGCGCACGAGATGGGCCGCGCCGAGGCGAAGGAGATGGGCGTCAAGTTCGTCAGGACGCCGCTGACGCGTGAGAATTATCTGAAAGTGCTTGAGCCGATGCTCGGCGCCGGCGATTTCCTGATGAACGTATCGGTCAACGTGTCGAGCATCGATCTGATCGAGCTGTGCCGTCGCAAGGGCGCGCTCTATCTCGACACTTGCATCGAGCCCTGGCCCGGTCATTACACCGATCCGAAACTGTCGCCCTCGGCGCGCTCCAACTACAAGCTGCGCGAGGACGCGCTGGCGCTGCGCAACAAGTACAAGGGCGGACCGACCGCGGTGCTCACGCACGGCGCCAATCCCGGCCTGGTTTCGCACTTCGTCAAGGAAGCGCTTTTGAACATCGCCGACGAGGTCAAGCACAACGCGGGCAAGCCCAAGAACCGCGCCGAATGGGCCGAGCTTGCGCGCAACCTCGGCGTCAAGGTCATCCATATCGCCGAGCGCGACACCCAGGTTTCGACTCAACCCAAGGTCCCGGGCGAGTTCGTCAATACCTGGTCGATCGAGGGCTTCGTCGCCGAGGGCATGCAGCCGGCCGAGCTCGGCTGGGGCAGCCATGAGCGGCATTTTCCGCCCGATGGTGGGCGTCACGATTTCGGCTGCGGCGCGGCGATATACCTGACGCGGCCGGGCGCGGCGACGCGCATGCGCTCCTGGACGCCGCATGAGGGGCCTTATCACGGCTTCCTGGTCACCCACAGCGAGGCGATTTCGATCGCCGATTACTTCACCGTCGCCGCCAACGGCAAGCCGGCTTATCGCCCGACCGTGCATTACGTCTATCACCCTTGCGACGCCGCTGTGTTGTCGGTGCACGAGCTGTGGGGCAAGAACTGGTATCCGCAGGAAAACGTGCGCCTCATCATGGACGACATCGCGCCGGGCGGCATGGACGAATTGGGCGTGCTGCTGATGGGGCACAAGAAGGGCACCTATTGGTACGGTTCGCGGCTTTCGATCGACGAGGTGCGCCGCATCGTGCCTCACAACAACGCGACCTCCTTGCAGGTGACGGTGTCGTGCCTGGCGGGGGCGATCTGGGCGATGGAAAACCCCAACGCCTTCATCGTCGAGCCGGACGAGATGGATTTCGAGCGCATCCTCGCGATCTGCCGGCCCTATCTCGGCAAGATGGTGGGTTCGTTCAGCGACTGGACGCCGCTGCACGACCGCAATCGCCTTTTCCCCGAGGACATCGACGCCAAGGATCCTTGGCAGTTCAAGAATTTTCGCGTCCTCTAGCCGTCTTCATCTTTGAGCCAGATCGTTCCGTCCGCGACGTGGATTGCCGCGGGCGCCAGGTTTTTTCCGGCGCAGGGCCCGGCGACGCAGAAGCCGTCTTCGGGACGGAACAGCGCGCCGTGAGTGCGGCAGATCAGATACCGCCCCAGCGCGTCGAAAAACCGGTCGGGAAAAATCTCCAGCGAGGTACCCTGATGCGGACACGAATTGACATAGGCGCGGATCGCGCCGCCCTGACGCAGGATGAAAACCGCGCGCCGATCCTGTCCCGCGCCGAAGACGAAGCCGCGCGCCTCGCCCTCGGCCAGTTCATCCGTACGGCACAGGCGAAGAGCCATGTCAGGATTTCAGTCCCGCCATGCCGGACAGGATCGCCCATTCCGGGGGTTCGACCGGCGACACCGACAGGCGCGACTGGCGCAACAGCGCGAGAGATTTGAGCCTGGGATCGGCCTTGATCGCGGCCAGGGTCACCGGGATCTTGACCGGCATCAGCGGCCGCACATCCACCATGACGAAACGGCCCGCCTTGTCCGACGGATCGGGATAGGCCGCGCGCGTGATTTCCACCACGCCCATGATCGCCTTGCCTTCGTTCGAGTGGTAGAAAAAGGCGCGGTCGCCGGTCTTCATCGCCTTGAGATTGTTGGCGGCCTGGAAATTGCGCACGCCGTTCCACGACGTATGTTTGTCCCGGACCAGATCGTCCCACGAATAAGCGGACGGTTCCGATTTCATCAGCCAATGGCGCATGGCGTCTCTCCGCTTGCCCTGGATTACGGCGCCTCAGGCTATTCCGGACGGCCGCGATCTGCCAAGAAAAGCATCGGCCCGGGCAGGCCGGTAAATAAAACAGGCCGATGGCGGCCGGTCTCATGGCGTTTGTCTCCGCGTGCCGCTTCGCGTATGGTGCGCGCCGGGTAATGGGTTTTCGGGCATTCGGAGCGAAAAATGATCCTGCAAAGCGGTTTATTGCGCTGGGCGGCGGTTGCCTTGGCCGGGCTTGGGCTCGTCATCGTGGTGCTTAATATCGTCTTCAACATCTCCAACCAGAAATTCCAGGACGAGGTCGCGTCGCGCCAGCAAATGATCTCCGACCGGGTCGAATATCAACGCGTCGGCGAGGCCATGGTCCGCAGCATTTCGACGATTGCAGCCACCAGCCGGGATGCCCAGCTCATCGCCATGATGGTCAAGTACGGCATGCCCGCACCCAGCGCCGTGCCGCCGGCGCTGAACCCGCCGGCAGGGAGAGGCCGATGAGCGAGAATTGGCTCTGGTCCGATAACGGCGGGCCGCGCATCGAGCTGGCGGTAACGCTGTTGGCGTTCGCTTTCTTTGTCGCCGTGTTGTTCCAGGGCGTGCAGCTGTGGCGCGAGCGCAGCGGCATGACCCAGCTCTACAACAATCAGGATCAGGTGCTGCCGGACGTGCTCAAATTGCGCGACCAGGTGAATTCGATCGCCGGCGACGTCGCCCAACTGGCGCAAAGCGGCGATGCGGCGGCCAAGCAGGTCGTCGACGACATGGCGCGCCAGGGCATCGCGCTGCGTCCACCGGCCACGCCCGCAACTCCTGCTGCGCCGGCCCAATAACGCTACCTGCATCGGAAATTCAGCGATTTCTTGAGGCCGTACTGAATAATACATAATATATATGTTATATATAAATATTGACTGATATAGAGACGTGAAATGGACTATATATACGGCATACGACGATGAGGTAATTCCGATGCTGCCGCTGGTTCTCGATCTGGCGCGTTTGCGCCTTGCTCTCATTGGCGAGGGCGATGCCGTGCTGCGCCGCCTTAGGCTTTTGGACGAGGCCGGCGCCCGCGCTCTGACGATCTATTCCGCCCAGCCTTCAGCCGCACTCGAAGCCTTGGCCGGAGCGCGGCTGGTGCGGCGCTCGCCCTCGGATGCCGATTTGGCGTCGGTGCAACTCGTCTTCATTGCCGGGCTCCCGCCCGACCGGCGCGACGATCTGGCGAAAACCGCGCAAGAAGCCGGCAAAATCGTCCATGCCGAGGACGCGAAGCTGGTCACCGACATCCACGCTCCGGCGGTTCTGCGCCGCGGCGATCTCGTGATCGCGGTCTCGACATCGGGCCGTGCGCCCGGCCTGGCGGTCGAATTGCGCAATTTCCTCGGCCGTCTTATCGGTTCGGAATGGCGCGCGCGGCTGGAGGAGATCTCCGGCTTGCGGCGCGGCTGGATGAAGGCGGGCGTTGCGCCCGAAATCGTGGCGTTCCGCACCGGCGAATGGATGCGCGGCTGGAACTGGCTCGCGCCCGACGCCGAACCGCCGCTCGCGCCGGCAAGCGCCGAAACCCGCGCCGTCCCGGCGCCGCCCCCGATCCAGGCCTAACCACCCGCAACCCCGAAGAGGCCCCCCATGTCCCTCAGAATCAACGACGTCGCGCCCGATTTCGAGGCCGAGACCAGCCAAGGCAAAATCAAGTTCCACGACTGGCTCGGCAATTCCTGGGGCGTGCTGTTCTCGCATCCCAAGGATTTCACGCCGGTCTGCACCACCGAGCTCGGTACCGTGGCGCGGCTCAAGCCCGAATTCGACAAGCGCAACGTCAAGGTGATCGGCCTGTCGGTCGACCCGGTGACCGACCACGCGCGCTGGGCCAACGACATCAAGGAGACCCAGGGCACCGCGCCCAATTACCCGATCATCGGCGACACCGATTTCAAGGTGTCGAAGCTTTACGGCATGCTGGCCGCCGAGGTTTCGGGCGACCCGTCGAAACGCACGCCGGCCGACAACCAGACGGTGCGCAACGTCTTCATCGTCGGTCCCGACAAGAAGATCAAGCTCGTCCTGGTCTATCCGATGACGACGGGACGGAACTTCGACGAGGTGCTGCGTGTCATTGATTCGCTGCAACTGACCGCCAAGCACCGCGTCGCCACGCCGGCCGACTGGAAGCAGGGCCAGGACGTGATCATCACCGGGGCGGTCTCCGACGAAGAAGCGGCCAAGCTTTTCCCGGGCTTCAAGAAGCTCAAACCCTATCTGCGCACCACGGCGCAGCCCAAGTCGTAAGCGGGGCCATGGCCGAGAGCGCGCAAAAGCTGGCGACCGGAAACCGTCTCGTCGACGGCGTGCCGGTCTATTTCGCCAGCGGCGGGAAGTGGTCGCCGGCGGTGGACGACGCCCTGCTGGTCGAGACCGGCGCGGCAGAAACCCTGCTCGCCGAAGCGCAGACCGGCGCGAACCCCTTGCCCGCGGTGGGCGTGGAGTTGATCGAGGCAATACGCGAGGGATCGCGCGTTATTCCCGTCACCTTGCGGGAGAAGATCCGCGCTTTCGGGCCGACGGTGCCGCATGGCTGAGGCCCGCATGTACCGTTACGACGAATTCGACCGGCGGTTCCTCGACGAGCGCGTGGCGCAGTATCGCGGCCAGGTGGCGCGCCGGCTCGCCGGCCAGCTGAGCGAGGACGAGTTCCGTCCGCTGCGGCTCATGAACGGGCTCTATCTCCAGCTCCACGCCTATATGCTGCGGGTTTCCATCCCCTACGGCACGCTGTCCTCGAATCAGCTTCGCGGGCTCGCCCATGTGGCGCGGCGCTACGACAAGGGCTACGGCCATTTCACCACGCGGCAGAACATCCAATACAACTGGATCAAGCTCGAGGAGACGCCCGACATCCTCGCCGATCTGGCCAAGGTCGAGATGCACGGCATCCAGACCAGCGGCAATTCCTTCCGCAACATCACCACCGATCCCTTCGCCGGCGTGACGGCGGAGGAGATCGAGGACCCGCGCCCGTGGTGCGAGATCATCCGGCAGTGGTCGATCCTGCATCCGGAATTCTCATTCCTGCCGCGCAAGTTCAAGATCGCGGTCTCGGCCGCGACGGAGCACGACCGCGCCGCCGTGAAGATGCACGATCTCGGCCTTTATATCCGCCGCAACGCCGAGGGCGAGGTGGGGTTCCAGGTGCTCATCGGCGGCGGGCTCGGCCGCACGCCTTATCTGGGATTGGTGTTGCGTGAATTCCTGCCGAAGCGGGATCTGCTCGCCTATCTCGAGGCGGCGTTGCGCGTCTACAACCAATACGGCAGGCGCGACAATATCTTCAAGGCGCGGGTCAAAATCCTGGTGCACAGCCTCGGCATCGGGAAAATGCGCGCAGAGGTCGAGGCCGAATTCGCCGCCATGGCCAAGGACAAGCTCGAACTGCCCGAGGCGGTAGTCGCCGCGATCCGCGCGCAGTTCTCGCCGCCGCCTTACGCGGACGCGGCGGGCGACGACGCCATCCTGCAACGCCTGACCGCCGCCGAGCCGGCCTTCGCCCGCTGGGTCAAATACAATACTCATACGCATCAGCGGC
>Ga0181525_10002882_pt1 | contig 13812 bp, 12 predicted proteins | sample PEATcosm2014_Bin_48_FD_121100 | JGI IMG/M metagenome (GOLD analysis project Ga0181525, IMG submission 121100) | Peatland microbial communities from MTU Mesocosm Facility, Houghton, MI, USA - PEATcosm2014_Bin06_10_metaG | ecosystem: Environmental > Terrestrial > Soil > Wetlands > Peat | place...
CCACGGAAACACGGTGCCGGATAACGTCCGGCGGGGGCGACCCCAGGGATAGCGCCACAGAAAACAGACCGCCTGCTTTCTTGGCAGGTAAGGGTGAAACGGTGCGGTAAGAGCGCACCGCGCCTCCGGCAACGGAAGCGGCAGGGCAAGCCCCACCGGGAGCAAGACCAAATAGGGACCGCACGTAATCCGTTTCCGGATAGCGGTCCGGGTAGGTCGCGCGAGGCGTTCGGCGACGAACGTCCCAGAGGAATGGCCATCTATCCGCTTCGGCGGTGGACAGAACCCGGCTTACAGGCCGTCTGACGCTTTCATCCGTGTACGCCCTGTTGACTTTCCGGCCGCTGCCCTTTCCACACGCGTACTTCCAGCGACCGACCGCCATCGTCGATATGGACAAATCTCGCCGGAACAAGACTAATTGTGGGCTGCGCCTTTAAGGGGACATGTGTCGGCCGGCACGTGATGGGCGCGTATCCGGAGACTTGTCTTGAACGATCTCGAAATTGCTCGCGCGACGCCGCTTTTTCCCATCGAGGAGATCGCACGCGAACTCGGCATCCCCGCGGACGCGCTTTATCGCCATGGCCGTTATAAGGCCAAGCTGGAGCTCGACTTCGTCAAGGGACTGGATCCACGCCCAAGCGGCAAACTCATTCTCGTCACGGCCATCAGCCCCACCGTCGCCGGCGAAGGCAAGACGACGACCACGATTGGCCTCGGCGACGCCCTGAAGCGTCTCGGCCACAAAACCGCGATCTGTCTTCGCGAGCCGTCGCTCGGGCCGTGCTTCGGCACGAAAGGCGGTGCCACTGGCGGCGGCCACGCCCAGGTGGCGCCGATGGACGACATCAACCTGCATTTCACGGGCGATTTTCATGCGATCACGTCGGCCAACAATCTGCTCGCTGCCCTGATCGACAATCACATCTATTGGGGCAATGCGCTCGGCATCGATCCCAGCAAAATTTCGTGGCGTCGGGTGATGGACATGAACGATCGCGCCTTGCGCGACATCGTCGTGGCGCTCGGCGGCAACGGCCAGGTTCGCGAGGACGGCTTCGACATCACGGTCGCCTCGGAGGTCATGGCGATTTTCTGCCTTGCGGACTCGCTCGCCGATCTCGAGGCGCGTCTCGGCAGGATCGTCGTTGGAAGAAGCTTCGATCGCAGGCGTGTCACGGCCGCCGACCTGAATGCGAGCCCGGCGATGACGGCGCTGCTGCGCGATGCGTTCCAGCCCAATCTGGTGCAGACGCTCGAACACACGCCCGCGATCATCCATGGCGGACCATTTGCGAACATCGCCCATGGCTGCAACTCCGTGCTGGCGACGCGCACGGCGCTCAAGCTCGCCGACTATGTCGTGACCGAAGCAGGCTTCGGTGCCGATCTGGGTGCCGAGAAGTTCTTCGACATCAAATGCCGCCAGGCGGGCCTCGCGCCCGCGGCGGCGGTGATCGTGGCGACGGTACGCGCGCTCAAACTGCATGGCGGCGTCGCGCAATCGGAGCTCGGTACGGAGAACGTGGCCGCCGTCGAAGCGGGGGCCGTCAATCTCTATCGCCACATCGAGAACGTTCGGAAATTCGGCGTGCCGGTGGTCGTGGCCATCAACCATTTCTCCGGCGACACACTGGCCGAGATTGCGGTCATCGAAACGCACTGCCGCGCCATGGGCGTCAATGTCCATCTGTGCCGGCATTGGGCGGAAGGCGGCGCGGGCGCGGAAGCCCTGGCGCGCGACGTAGCCCAGATCGCAGACGCCAATCTCGCGGATTTCGTACCGCTCTATCCTGACGCGTTGCCGCTCGTCGACAAGATCAACGCCATCGCGCGCGAAATCTATCGCGCCGCGGATGTGACGTTTGCGCCGGAAGCCGCGCGCAAATTACGGCAATTCGAGGCCGACGGGTTCGGCAACCTCCCGATCTGCACGGCAAAGACGCAATACAGTTTCTCCGCCGATCCCGATCTGCGCGGCGCGCCCACCGGCTTCACGCTTCCCGTGCGCGATGTGCGCTTGTCGGCGGGTGCGGGTTTCGTCGTCGCACTTTGTGGCACGTTGATGACCATGCCGGGCCTTCCGCGCAATCCCGCGGCATACCGGATCAGGCTTAACGCCGACGGCCTCATCGAAGGGCTTTTCTAAAGTCTTCCGGCGTCTGCAAATTCATCCTGTTCTTGGCCGAGGCGAAATAAACCCTCACGGTCGGCACGGCCGAATGTGCAGCGTCTTCAGCCTCTTCCCTCCAAAGGTTTCGTGCGCGCACTGCCGGCGGGGCCGCACGGACGGGAACGAACGATGTGACGGGCGCTTACCACTGCAGCCCTCAAGGGGCGGAAAAGGATTCTCTCCATATGAAGAAGTACATTTTGCCGGCAGCCGCGCTTGCGGTCTGTTTCGGTTCTGCCGTTGCGTTTGCGCAGTCCGAGTCTGACAAGACAACGACCACGACCTCGTCGCCGGACGGCGCGACGCAGACGACCACCAGCACGACAAATTCGAATGACGGCTACACGCAGTACCGTCGCACCATCACGACGAAGAAGCATTACAACGCCGGCACGTTCACGGCGCCGGACGGCTATACGTATTCGCGCTATGAGCTCGGCGCGCACGTTCCGGACGTGGTGCGGAGCGACGATGGTCTGGTGTTGACCGGCTACAGCAGCTACGCGCTGCAGGCACCGCCGCACGGTCTCACCTGGATTCGCGTGGGCAACGATGCGTTGCTCGTGGATCGCAAGACGGGCGAAGTCGTCGAAACCGATTACGGCCTGTTCAAAGGCTGAACGGTTGATTTCGGATTGGACGGCGCCGGACGAAAGTCCGGCGCCGTTTGATTGAGTCACGCGTAGGGTCGCTACGCCTGATCGAGCGAATAGCGCTTCAAAACCCGATCGACGGGCGTCCCGTCTTTCAGCGGTACGGCTTTCGCGATGTCATAGGTTCTAAATCCCATCTTCTCGTAGAACGGGATGCCGCTGTAATTGTCCGCCCGGATCGTCGCGTTGATCACGGAGAGGCCGCGATCGCGTGCGGCCTTCTTCGTCTGTTCGAACAGCGCGGTCCCGACGCCGGGCACTCTGGGAGACCGTCTGGTGAAGGTTCCGATATCGCCCCAGTCACCGGGGAGGTCGGGGCTTCTCAGGAGTGTCTGAAAACCGAGCGCCGTGCCGTCGGCCGTTTCCGCCATGTGGCAGAAGATGCATTCGGGCCCGCTGATATAATGTTCGTCGAGCTCCGCCGGTGTGTGCTGAGTTTCGAGTGCAGTCGTGCCGCCAAGGGCGATGATCTCGTTCAGGATCTCGCAAAGCGCCACGGCATCTTCCGGGGTTGCGCGCCTCACTCTCAGGCCGTTGTCCGACGTCGTCATTCCTCGTCACTCTCCATTCGCATTCGCGACGCAGGCTCGATGCTCGCTAGCCGTTACTTACGACATGCTCGAGCTTTGTGAAGACTGGTTCTCCCCACTCGTATTTCCACTGATCGTAGCGAAATCCGGTCAGCGCGAGGCAGAACCTCCGCTTGATCAAGCCCTTTGAAGCACACCCAAGAAATAGAAAAGCCCAATTCGTGCCCCCCTATGGCCCGTCATTAGTTTGTACTTATCGTTCGATTGAACGCAAGAACAGACAAAGAACGATCCATTAACGAGAGATTAACCGGGTTCCGTCATCATTCGCCCGTTTTGGATTTGTTCCAGGATTCGCTATCCCTAGTTCAACGGAGACCACAGGTAGATTCGCCAACCCCCTATTTTCCCTAGGTTTTTCTTGACGGTTAAAGATTTCCCATGATATCCCATACCGTCCCATGGCCTTCGAAGAGGCAAGCTCCAGCACTGGGTTGGAGAGACGGCCCGGGACGTTGGGGATCCGGGGTTCATGTCAGGCCTGCCGTTCATTTCGACGATAGCGGGTACGCTCGACGGCAAGGGGCGCGTCTGCATCCCCGCGACCTATCGCCAGATCCTCGCGGCCCAGAACACGGTCGGCGTCTATGTCTGCCCCTCCTTCCACGAAGACGCGCTCGAATGTTTCGGCGACGAGGTGCTGCAGTTCTTCAATGCGCAGCAGGCGGAGCTCGATCCGTTCTTCACCGCCGCGCATGACGACAAGTCCTTCGCCGTTCTTTCCAACACGCAGCTTCTGACGGCCGACGAAAACGGCCGCGTGCGCCTGCCGGAAGATTTCATCGCGCATGCGCATCTGAAGGAGCGCGTGAATTTCGTCGGCCTCGGCCGCAAGTTCCAGATCTGGGACGCGGAACGGTTCGCGAGCCTTCGCGCCGAGAAGCTCGCGCGGGCGCGGGCGCTCCGCAACGACGGAGGCGCGCTGTGAGCGAAGGCCACGTTCCCGTTCTCCTCGCCGAAGTGCTCGAAGCGCTGAATGTCCGCGATGGCGCGCATGTCGTCGATGGCACGTTCGGCGGCGGCGGTTATGCGCGCGCCATACTCGATAACGCCAATTGCCGCGTGCTCGGCATCGACCGCGATCCCGACGCGATCGCGCGCGGGAAGCTGATGGCGCTGCATTACCAGGGCCGCCTGACGCTTGCGCTCGGCCGCTATTCGGAGATGGACCGCCTTCTCGCCGAAGCGGGCGAAAGCGCCACCGACGGCGTGGTCCTCGATCTCGGGATTTCGTCGTTCCAGATCGACCAGGCCGCGCGGGGCTTTTCCTTCCGCCTCGACGGCCCGCTCGACATGCGCATGAGCCTCGAAGGACCGTCCGCCGCCGACGTCGTCAACACGATGGACGAAGCCGAACTCGCGCGCGTCATCGCGACGTTGGGCGAAGAACGTTTCGCGCGGCGCGTCGCGCGCGCAATCGTGGCGGCGCGTCCGCTGTCGCGCACGGGCGAACTCGCCGAAGTCGTGGCGAAGGCGCTTGGACCGGCCGCACTGCGCCAACCAATCCATCCCGCGACGCGCACCTTCCAGGCGCTCAGGCTCTACGTGAACGACGAACTCGGCGAACTCACACGCGGCCTCGAAGCGGCGGAGCGCGTTCTCAGAACCCATGGCCGTCTTGTCGTCGTCGCCTTCCATTCGCTCGAAGACCGCATCGTCAAGCAGTTTCTGACGGAGCGTTCGAGCGCGCGGCCGGCAGGCTCGCGGCATCTGCCGCAGGAGCGCCCGCAACATCGCGAAACGTTCAAGCTTTTGACCAGCCGTCCGCGCACGCCCGGCGAACATGAACTCGCAAGAAATCCCCGCGCCCGTTCCGCCAAGCTTCGTGTGGCCGAGCGCACTGCCGTGGCCCTGGCGGCCTAGGAGGAAAGACGATGATCCGGATTCTCAACTTCTCCTGCTTCGCGCTGACGGCGCTGGCGTGCCTGGCGCTCTACCACGTGTCCGAACAGACCCGCGTCGCGCGCGTCGAGTTGCGCTCCGTGCAGCAAAAGATCGTCATGGAACAGGAGACGATGAAAGTGCTGCAAGCCGATTGGGTGCGCGTCTCCGATCCCGCACGCATCCAGCAACTGGCAGCGGAGAAGCTGGGGCTGGGCGACACGCCGACCGTGGCGCTCGCCTCGCTCGAATTGCTGCCGCGCCACGGCGAGACCAAGGACCTGCAGGCCGCGAGCGCGATCGCACCCGCTCGAAGCGCCGACCCGCGTCTGCAAAACGCGTCGCTTCATACCGGAGAATAGACCGTGGCGGCGCCCATGATCCAAAGGCGCATCGTGCTTTCGGCAGGCCTTCTGGTGATGGCCTTCGCGCTTGTGGGAGTCCGCCTTGTCGACGTGATGGTGATGAAGGGTCGCGTCACGGGTGCGACGGCGGCCCTCGCCGATCCGCTGCAGACCAAACGCGCCGATCTGCTCGACCGCAACGGCCGGCTGCTGGCGCGCGATCTGCCCGTCCAGGATCTCTACGCCCAGCCCAAAGCGTTCCACGACCCGGCCGACCTTGAAGAGGCGGTGCACGATCTTGCCGGAGCCACGGGTGTCAGCGAGAAGCGCCTCGACCGCGAATTTCACGGCAAGCACAACCATGTGCTGATCGCGCTCCGGCTTCCGCCGGACGTGCAGGATCGCGTCACGCATCTGGGACTTCAGGGACTCGAGTTCCAGCCGGCCGAGAAGCGCTATTACCCGGAAGGCTTCGCCGCGGTGCAGGTGCTGGGGGCGACCGACCCCGACGGGAACGGCGTCGCCGGTCTCGAACTCGGCCTCGACCACACCTTGAAAACGACGAAAGAAGGCGTCGCGGTCTCGCTCGACATGCGCATCCAATACGCGCTCTCCCATGAGATCGAGGAAGCGCGGAAGGAATTCGGCGCTCGGGCGGGCGGCGGCATCGTGCTCGACGTCGACACGGGCGAGGTTCTCGCCATGGCGTCGCTGCCGGATTCGGAATCCGATGCGAGCGCGCTTCAGGGCGTCGACCCGCGCCGCAACCGCATGGCGGCCGACGATTACGAACTCGGCTCGGTGTTCAAGATCTTCTCCTTCGCGCTCGCGATGGAGGACCACACCACCCGCCTCGACGAAGTGTTCCCGATCGGCGCCGGTCTCAAGATCGGCCGCTTCACCATCCATGATGCCGAGCACATGCCGGCGACGCTCGCCGCCCGCGATATCCTCGCGCTGTCGTCCAACCCGGGCACGGCGCAGATCGCGCTCCGCTCGGGTCCGGACCGCCAGCGTCAGTTCCTGGCCCGGCTGGGCCTTCTTTCGGCCGTCCATTCGGAGTTGCCCGAGCGGCAATCGCCCCTGTACCCCCGGAACTGGGGGCAGGTTGAAACCGCGACCATCGGTTTCGGGCACGGCATCTCGGTCACGCCGCTCGCCTTCGTCACGGCCGCGGCGACTATCGTTAACGGCGGACGGAAGATCGTGCCCACCTTCCTCAAACACCCCGAAGACGCCCGCGGCGAACAGCTGATCAAGCCGGAAACCAGCGCCACCATGCGGGGGCTCCTGCGCTACGTCGTAACCAACGGCACCGGCAAGAAAGCCGATGTCCCCGGCTATGACGTGGGCGGGAAAACGGGTTCGGCCGAAAAGAACAACGGGCACGTGTATGTGGCGCACAAGCTGATCACGTCGTTCTGCGGAGTTTTCCCTATTGACGATCCGCGCTATCTCGTCTTCGTCATGCTGGACGAGCCGCATGGCACGAAAGAGACGTTCGGCGTGGCGCTGGCGGGCTTTACCGCCGCACCTCTGGCCGGAAAGGTCATCGCGCACATTGCGCCAATGCTCGGTATGCCGACGAGAACGCCCACGGTTACCAAAGAGAATTCATAATGGGACCATATTCGGGGAGCATGGTGACGGCGGGTATGGCGGGCAAAAGACCCATGGATTGGGTGAAAGGATATTCCGGTCTCGCGAGCGACAGCCGCGAGGTGAAGCCCGGTTATCTGTTTGTCGCGATGCCCGGCACGCGTGCAGACGGCGCGGCGTTTATCGGCGATGCCGTGCGCCGCGGCGCAACCGCTGTCATGGGTACGCCCCAGATACGCGAAGAAGCTGAATCGCTCGGCGTTCGATTTTTTGCCGACAAAAATCCGCGCGCGCGGCTGGCGCACATGGCGGCCGCCTTTTTCGATGCGCAGCCGAAAACGGTCGCCGCCGTTACCGGCACGAACGGCAAGACCTCCGTCTCCGTTTTCCTGCGGCAGATCTGGGAACGGGCCGGCTTCAAGGCCGCGAGCATGGGCACAATCGGCGTGGTGACGAAGGGCGGCACGCTCGGCCTCGCGCACACGACGCCCGATCCGATTGAAACACACCGCCTGCTGGCCGCGCTCGCGAAGGACGGTATCGATCATCTGGCGCTCGAAGCGTCGAGCCACGGCCTCGATCAATACCGCCTCGATGGCGTCAGGATCGCGGCAGTCGCTTTCACCAACCTCACGCGCGACCATCTCGATTATCATTCCGATTTCGCGAGCTACCGCGCGGCAAAGCTCCGGCTCTTCTCGGAAGTGGCGGAGGACGGCGCATCGGCGGTGGTCAATGTGGATGCGTCGGAAGCCGAAGAGTTTGTTTTCGCGGCGCGCATACGCGGACTTCGCCTGCTCACGGTCGGCGCCAAGGGCGAGACGCTGAGGCTCACGGCGCGCACGCCCCATGCGGACGGCCAAACGCTCGAAGTCATCTACGAAGGACGCAACCATAAAATCGCGTTGCCGCTCGCGGGCGATTTCCAGGCATCGAATGTGCTCGTCGCCGCAGGGCTTGCGCTCGCGCTCGGACAACCGGCGGATCACGTCTTCGCGGCGCTCGCGCATCTGAAAGGCGCACCGGGACGGCTGGAAAAAGTCGCATACGCCAAATCGGGCGCACCGATCTATGTCGACTACGCGCACACGCCCGACGCGCTTGAAACCGTGCTGAAAGCGCTGCGTCCGCATGTGACGAACGAACTTGTCGTCGTCTTCGGCTGCGGCGGCGATCGCGACAAGGGCAAGCGTCCGCTGATGGGCGAGGCGGCATCCGAATTCGCCGACCGTGTCATCGTCACCGACGACAATCCGCGCAGCGAAGACGCCGCCGCGATCCGTCGCGAGATTCTGGTCGGTTGCCCCGGCGCCACGGAAATCGGCGATCGCGCGCTCGCCATTCGCGAAGCTGTCGCGGGACTCGAAAACGGCGATTGTCTTGTCGTCGCGGGCAAAGGTCACGAAGCCGGACAGATCGTCGGCAGCGAAGTGCGCCCGTTCTCCGATCATGACGAAGCAATCAAGGCGGCTGAAGTCCTGGGAGGCGCGCACGCATGACGGCGCTCTGGACCTCGCTCGATGCGGAAGCGGCCACGCTCGGCACGGCGTCGAAGCCGTTCGAAGTGACGGGTCTTTCCATCGACACGCGCACGCTGAAGCCCGGCGATCTCTTCGTTGCGCTCAAAGGCGATGCGCGCGACGGCCATGCTTTCGTGAAGGATGCGTTGGCGGCCAGGGCGGGTGCGGCGCTCGTCCAGCGCGCGATACCGGATGTGCCGGCCAATGCGCCGCTCCTCACCGTCGCCAACACGCAACGCGGTCTCGAGGATCTCGCACGCGCCTCGCGCGCGCGAACCCATGCGCAGATCGTGGCCGTCACCGGCAGCGCCGGCAAGACGACGACGAAGGAGATGCTGCGTCTGGCGCTCGGCGCACTCGGGCGCACGCATGCATCGGCCGCGTCCTACAACAATCATTGGGGCGTGCCGCTCAGCCTTGCGTCCATGTCGCAAACCACGGATTTCGGCGTCTTCGAAGTGGGCATGAACCATTTCGGCGAGCTTCGCGCGCTGGTCGGTCTCGTCCGTCCGCACGTGGCGCTGGTGACGACGATTGCGCCGGCCCATCTCGAGTTCTTCGAGACCTGCGATGCGATCGCGGATGCCAAGTCCGAGATCTTCGAAGGGATCGTCTCGGGCGGTGCAGCGCTTGTCCCGTTCGACTCGCCCTACGCCGCCCGCCTGCGGGCCCGTGCGCATCAGGCACGCGTCAGCCGCATCCTGAATTTCGGCAGCGCGGCCGAATGCGACGGGCGTCTCGTCGGCCTCGAAGAAACCGACGACGGCACCAAGGTCGTGTCGCGCATTTTGGGCCGCGACGTGCATTTCCGGCTTGGCGCGACCGGCGCACACAACGCATCCAACGCGGTCGGAGCGCTCCTTGCGGTCGCAGCACTTGATGGCGACGTGCTGAACGCAGCAGCGGCGCTCTCGAAATTTACGGCACTCAAGGGCCGCGGTGAGCGCTTCGAGCTTGCGATTGCCGGCAAGAACATTCGCCTGATCGACGAAAGCTACAACGCCAATCCCGCATCGATGGCGGCGGCGCTCGGCAATCTCGGCCAGGCACGCGCCAGGCGGCGCATCGCGGTTCTGGGCGACATGCTCGAACTGGGCCCGGAAGGCGCGAGCCTGCATGCGGGTCTTGCAAGTGCCGTCGAAGCGTCGCGCGCGGATCGCGTGTTCCTGTGCGGCCCCCAGATGGCGGCATTGTGGGAAAAAATTCCGGCGTCGCGTCGCGGCTGCTATGGCGCGAAATCCGCGGATATCGCGGACGCGGTTCTGAATACGCTCGAGGACGGCGATGCGGTGCTCGTGAAGGGTTCGTTGGGAAGCAAGATGGCAGTCATTGTCGAAGCGCTGAAAGCGCGCGCGGGGGATTGATGTTTCACTATTTTCTGGTGCCCTTGTCCGAGCATATCGGCGTTTTCAACGTCTTCCGCTACATCACGTTCCGCACGGCCGGCTCGATCACGACGGCGCTTCTGATCGCGTTCCTGGTGGGACCGAGCACGATCAACTGGCTTCGCGTGCGCCAGGGGAAAGGCCAGCCGATCCGCACGGACGGGCCGCAGCGCCATGTCGTCGAGAAGCAGGGCACGCCCACCATGGGCGGTCTCATTATAATTGTGCCGGCGATCATCGCGACGCTTCTGTGGGCGGACCTTACCGATCCTTATGTATGGATCGCGGTCTTCGTCACGGTGAGCTTCGGGCTCCTGGGTTTTGCCGACGACTATATGAAAGTGACGAAGCGTTCATCGGCCGGCGTGTCGGGCCGCATGAAGCTCGCCGTGCAGTTCGGCGTCGCGATCTTCGCAAGCTTCTGCGTCATGATGCTCGAAACGAAGACGCTTTCGGGCGCGGTCGCCATTCCCTTTTTCAAGACGGTGCTGATTCCGCTCGGCTGGGGCTTCCTCGCGTTCGGCGCGCTCGTGATCGTCGGTGCTTCCAACGCCGTCAATCTCACCGACGGCCTCGACGGTCTCGCGATCGTGCCGGTCATGATCGCCGCGATGACGTTCATCCTCATCGCCTATCTCGTCGGCAACGTGAAATTCGCGGACTACCTGCAGCTCAACTACGTCGCCGGAACCGGCGAGCTCACTGTCTTCCTTGCCGCGCTGATCGGCGGCGGTCTCGGATTTCTCTGGTACAACGCGCCGCCCGCCATGGTTTTCATGGGCGATACGGGATCGCTCGCGCTCGGCGGAGCGCTGGGCGCCGTCGCCGTTGCCGTCAAGCACGAAATCGTTCTCGCTATCGTCGGCGGTCTTTTCGTGATGGAAGCCGTGTCGGTGATCGTCCAGGTCGCCTCGTTCAAGATGACGGGCAAGCGCGTGTTCCGGATGGCGCCGATCCACCATCATTACGAACAGCTGGGCTGGAAAGAGCCCACCATCGTCATCCGCTTCTGGATCATCGCCGTCGTGCTGGCGCTGATCGGCCTTTCAACCTTGAAGCTGAGATAAGCGATGATCCCCGCCCGCGCCTTCGCCAATACCGACGTCGCCGTCTTCGGGCTTGCCCGCTCAGGCGTGTCGTCGGTCGCGGCGCTCAAGGCGGGCGGCGCGCGCATCTTCGCGTGGGACGACAACGCGGCCGGGCAGGACGCGGCGGAGAAAGCGGGCGCCCGCGTCGTTCCGTATGAGCAATGGCCGTGGGACAAATTGAAGGCGCTTGTGCTCAGCCCCGGCGTGCCGCTGACCCATCCCGCACCCCACGACGTCGTCGTGCGCGCGCGGGCTGCGGGCGTCGAGATCATCGGCGATATCGAATTGTTCGCACGCGAGATCAGGCCCGATCGCGAGAAGCCGGCGCGCGCGCCGGTCATCGCCGTCACCGGCACAAACGGCAAATCGACGACCACGGCGTTGATCGGCCACATCCTCGCGAGCGCAGGGTTTGTGGCGGAGATCGGCGGCAATATCGGCAAGCCCGTTCTCGATCTTGCGGCGCCGAGCGGACGGACGATCTATGTCCTCGAAGTCTCGTCCTATCAGATCGATCTCACACCGGGATTGATGCCGGACATTTCCGTCCTCACCAACATCGCGCCCGATCACATCGATCGCCACGGCTCGATGGAGAATTATGCGGCCGTCAAAGCGCGGCTTCTGGAACAGACCGACCGCGAAGGCCAGGTTGTGATCGGCGTCGACGATCCCTATGCGTCGTCGATCCGTACTCGGCTGGCCGCGCGCGGACGCACCGAAGTGGTCCCCGTCTCCGTGGGCAAGGTTCTGGGACGCGGCATCTTCGCCGTCGACTCAGCACTTTACGACGCCTGGGGTTCGCGCGCTTCGCGCACGATGGATTTGTCGCTCGCGACGCATCTGCCGGGCATGCACAACTGGCAGAACGCCGCGCTCGCTTTCGCCGCGACCAAGCCCTTCGTGAAGGACACGCGCTCGATCGTGTCGGCGATTGCGAGCTTTCCGGGACTGGCGCACCGCATCGAAGATGTGGGCCGCGTCGGCAAGGTCCGCTTCATCAACGATTCCAAGGCGACGAACGCGGACGCGGCGGAGCGCGCGCTCGTCTGCTTCAACGACATCTTCTGGATCGCGGGCGGCAGGCCGAAAGCGGGCGGCATCGACAGTCTCGCCCCCCATTTCCCGCGCATCCGCAAAGCCTATCTGATCGGCGAGGCGGCGGGCGAATTCGCGCGCGCGCTGGATGGACGGGTGACTTACGAGGTCGCGCAGACGCTCGACCAGGCCGTCAGCCGCGCTGCGGCCGACGCGCGGCTCGCATCCGTCTCCACGCCGGTCGTGCTTCTGTCGCCGGCTTGCGCATCGTTCGACCAATTCCGCGACTTCGAGGCGCGCGGCGAAGCATTTCGCACCGCCGTGAATGCGCTGAAAGATCCCGCCGTGCGGGAGGCGTCATGACGGTCTCGCGCGCGGACAGAAGCGGCTTTGCCGCCTGGTGGTGGACGACGGACCGCGTCGCCTTCTCCGCGATGATCGCGCTCATCGCCATTGGACTGATGCTGGCATTTGCGGCCAGTCCGGCGGCGACCGGCAGCGCCGTCGCTGCGGGCGATTTCCGCTACGCCGCCAAGCAGATCGCCTTTGCGGGCGTGGCGCTCGTCATCCTCGGTTTCACGTCGCTTCTGTCGATCAAGGCGATCAAAGTGTCGGCGGCCGTCGTCTATGCGCTCGCGCTGATCGGCTCGACGCTTGTCCTTTTCACCGGCGACGAAGTCCTGGGCGCCAAGCGCTGGATCGATTTCGGCTGGATGACGCTGCAGCCGTCGGAATTCCTCAAGCCGGGATTTGCCGTCTTGGGCTCGGCGATCCTCGCCGACAAGGCGAAGATGGTGCTCCCGAAGGAAGTCATCACGTTCCTTCTCATCGTCCCGGCGATGATCGTGCTGATCCTGCAGAATGACGTGGGGCAGACGGGACTTTTGTTCGCGCTCTGGGGCGCGCTTCTGTTCTTCAATGGCGCGTCGCTCGCAGCGACCGGCGCACTTGCGGGTGCGACGGCCGGGCTCGGCGTTCTCTCATATTTCTTCGTGGGCCATGTGCATCATCGCATCGATCAATATCTCTCCGGCGACAAGACCGCGGGCTACCAGACGGGGCTCGCGCTCAAGGCGTTCGCACATGGCGGCCTGACGGGCGTCGGTCCCGGCGCGGGCACCGTCAAATATCATATCCCCGATGCCCATTCCGATTTCATCTTTGCGGTTGCGGGCGAGGAATTCGGACTTGTCCTGTGCGGATTGATCGCCGTCCTCTTCTGCGTGTTGACGGTGAAGCTTCTGCTCCGCTCGGCCAAGGGCCGCGATGCCTTCACGAGCCTTTGCGGCGCGAGCCTTGCGACGGTCGTGGCGCTGCAGGCCTTCATTAACATGGGTTCGGCGACCAGCCTTTTGCCGGCGAAAGGCATGACGCTCCCCTTCATTTCCTATGGCGGCTCGTCGCTCTTCGCGGTGGCGCTGACGATGGGCTACGCGCTCGGCGTCACGCGCCAGCGCCCGCGGATCGGCGAACGCGATCATGAGATGTTCCGTTTCCTGAAAGAGGCCGCATGACGACGATCGTGCTTGCCGCGGGCG
>Ga0181525_10002883_pt1 | contig 13808 bp, 12 predicted proteins | sample PEATcosm2014_Bin_48_FD_121100 | JGI IMG/M metagenome (GOLD analysis project Ga0181525, IMG submission 121100) | Peatland microbial communities from MTU Mesocosm Facility, Houghton, MI, USA - PEATcosm2014_Bin06_10_metaG | ecosystem: Environmental > Terrestrial > Soil > Wetlands > Peat | place...
ACCGATTTCAGATGCAGCAGAAACATCATTGATCGGTTCGCCTAGGAGATGCTCTGCAGCGTCTGCGCGAGCGTGCCAAAGAGCTGCTCGATCTGCGCGGGCTCGATGATCAGCGGCGGTGAGAAAGCCAGCGTATCGCCCGTATGGCGCACCAGTACGCCGCGTTCCAGGCAGCGCAGAAACACCTCATAGCCGCGGCTGCCGGGCTGCGAGGGCCGTGGCTCGAGCTCGATGCCGGCCACCAGCCCCAGGTTGCGGATGTCGCGCACGTGCGCCGCCCCGCGCAGTGCGTGCGCTGCGTTCTCGAACTGCGGTGCCAGTGATCCGGCGCGCGCAAACAGCTGCTCGCGCTCGTAGAGCTGCAGCGTGGCGATCGCGGCGGCCATCGCCAGCGGGTGGGCGGAGTAGGTGTAGCCGTGAAACAGCTCGATCGCATCCGGACTGGCCGCGCCGGTGACGGTGTCGTAGAGCGCGCGCTTGACCGCAACCGCACCCAGCGGCACAGCGGCGTTACTGACGGCTTTCGCCAGCGTGATGATGTCGGGGGTGACGCCGAAGTACTCGCTGGCCGTGGCGGCGCCCAGTCGGCCGAAGGCGGTAATGACCTCATCGAAGATCAGCAACAGGCCGTATTTGTCGCACAGCGCGCGCAGGCGCTCGAGATAGCCGCGTGGCGGCACCAATACGCCACCGGAGCCGGCCAGCGGCTCCACGATCACGCCGGCGATCGTCGATGCATCGTGCAGCAGCACCAGCCGTTCGAGCGCATCGGCCAGGTGCGCCCCCCAGGACGGCTGTCCGCGCGAGAACGCCGTGTGGGACAGATCATGCGTGTGCGGCAGGTGATCGACCCCAGGCATCAGATTGGCTGCGAACGCCTTTCTATTGGCGCCGATGCCGCCGACCGAGATGCCACCGAAGCCCACGCCGTGGTAGCCGCGCTCGCGGCCGATGAAGCGCATGCGCTGCGCCTCGCCGCGCGCGCGGTGATAGGCCAGGGCGATTTTCAAGGCCGTATCGGCGGACTCCGAGCCCGAGCTGGTGAAAAAGATCCGGTCCATGCCGGCGGGCATCAGGCGCGCGAGGCGCGCGGCGGCCTCAAAGGCGAGCGGGTGGCCCATCTGAAAGCCCGGCGCATAATCGAGCTCGCGGCTCTGCCGCGCGATCGCCTCGGCGATCTCGGCGCGACAGTGGCCGGCATTCACGCACCACAATCCGGCCGTGCCGTCCAGCACCTCGTGTCCATCCAGGCTGCGGTAATACATGCCGCGCGCGCTGACCAGCAGACGCGGGGCGGCCTTGAACTGGCGGTTCGCCGTAAAGGGCATCCACAGAGCATCGGTATTGGGCATCAATGGCGCGGTGCTATTCATGGCATCTCCGGCAGAGCGGGGTGATCGCGGCGAGCGCGCATTCTACAGGCCGGCCTGATCCAGCAGGGCTTCGACCCAGGCCGCAGAGGCATCCTCGAGCGCATGCACGTGCGCGTCTGCCATGAGGGCCTCGAGCACGCGCTCCTGCGCCGCGCCGCGCCGCTGGGCTTCGGCGTAAGGAATTTCCGCATGGAACATGACCATCGAGTAGCGCGGAATGAAACGCTGCGGGAAGCGACGCTCGAGCGCTGCGGCGAGGCGCTGGCGGCGCGCGAACTGCGGGGAGCGCACGAGCTCGCGCATCTCGATGTAGTTCTCCAGCGCCATGGCCGCGATCGCGGCGGTGTTGGGCTTGCGCTCGAGCTCGAAGCGCTGGAAGGCCGCGGCGCGCGCGGCGCCCTCATGCGCCGCCGGAGCGCGCAACAGCGCGGCGAGCTCGCGGCAATCCTCGAAGCCGCAGTTCAGCCCCTGGCCGTGGAACGGCACGATCGCGTGCGCCGCATCGCCGAGCAGCAGGACGCGGCCTTCGACCTGCCAGCGCTCGCAGCTCAACGTGCCGAGCCGGCTCTGCGGGTGCGTTGCGAACTGCTCGGCGAGGTCGGGGATGGCGCGTGCGGCATCGGCGAATTGGCTGTCGAACAAATTCAGCACGGCATCGGCGCTGTGCAGATGATCGAAGCCTGGCTCGCCGTGGCGTGGCAGAAACACAGTGGCGGTGAAGCTGGCGTCGGTATTGGGCAGGGCAATGAGCATATAGCCGCCGCGCGGCCAGATATGCAGCGCGTGCGGCTCGAACGCGTAGCGAGCGCGGCGGCCGGAAACGCTCGCAACGGCGAGCTCCTTGTAATCGTGCTCCAGCTCCTGCTCGCGCGAACTCGTGTAGCCGCGCGTCTCGAGCGCGGCGCGTACCGCCGAGCCGGCCCCGTCGGCACCGAGCAGCACCTCGAAGGGCTCGGTGACGGGGCGAGCGCTGCGCTCATCCTGCCAGGTCAGGCTCAGCCCTTGCGGGTCCACATCGGTGCAGCGGCTGTCGAACTGCAGCTCGATGAGCGGGCACAGGGCTGCGGCCTCGATCAGCAGCAGGTTGAGCCGCTCGCGGCTGACCGCATGAATGACTTCACGCTCATGCTGGCCATAGCGCAGGAACTGCAGCGCGCCATCGGTTTCGTGCAGCATGCGGCCGCGCATCGCGATCAATGCCGGCGCGATGCGCTGCATGAGGCCCGCCTGCTCCAGCGCCAGCATGCCGCGCGCGGCCAATGCCAGATTGATCGAGCGGCCGCGCTCGGGCACTGCCAGGCGCGGATCGGGACGGCGCTCGATCAGCCGCACGCGCTGGCCCTGATCGGCCAGCATCAGCGCCATGAGCGCGCCGACCGGGCCGGCGCCGACGATCGTATAGCGCGTCATGGGATGATGGCGCCCCCGTGCGGCGCGCAGCGCTCGTGCCTCAGCGACTCTCCTCCAGCGCCTCGCACAGCTGCCAGGCCGCGCGCAGTACGTCCTCGAAACCCACGTAGAGCGGCGCGAGTCCGAAACGCATCACATCCGGCTCGCGCCAATCGCATACAACGGCGCGCCGCGCCATTGCCTGGAACACGGCGCGTCCGCGCGTGGCAGGCCCACGCACCCGCAGCGAGATCTGGCAGCCGCGCTGCGCCGGCTCGGTTGGCGTCATGAGCGTGAGATCCTCGCGCGCGAACTCGAGCAGCAGGGATTCGAAAAGCGCGCCCAGTGCCACGGATTTGGCGCGCAGTGCCGGCATGCCGGCCTCGGTGAACATCGGCAAGGAGGCGCGCAGTGGGGCGCTGGAGAAGATCGGCGGATTGCTGACCGCCCAGCCGGCCGCGCCGGCCGCGGGCGTGAACTGCGCGGGCATCTGAAAGCGCGTGGCCGGATCGTGACCCCACCAGCCAGCCAGCCGCGGCAGATCGCGCCGCTGCAGATGCCGCGTGTGCACGAAGGCACCGGCCAGCGCGCCCGGTCCGGCGTTCAGATATTTGTAACTGCACCAGGCGGCAAAGTCCGCGTCATCATCATGCAGCGCGAGCGGCACGTTGCCGATCGCGTGCGCCAGATCCAGCCCGATACAGGCGCCGGCAGCGTGTGCTGCGCGCACGATGCGCGGCAGATCGAAGTACTGGCCGGTGCGGTATTGCACGCCGGGCCAGAGCACCAGAGCCAGGCGCGAGGCATTCGCGGCTATGACCTGCTCGATGTCCTCGGCGCGCAGCAGCTCCTCGCCCGGCCGCGCCGCGAGCTCGATGAGCTCATGCGCACTGTCCAGTCCGTGCCAGCCAATCTGAGCTGCCACCACGTGGCGGTCGGACGGGAAGGCGCCGGCCTCGATCAGGATCGCGCCGCGTTGAGAATCCGGGCGATAGAAGCTCGCCAGCAGCAGATGCAGATTCACGCTCAGGGAGTTCATCGCCACCACTTCCAGCGCCGCTGCACCAGTCAGTCGCGCAAGCTCGGGCTGCAGCTGCTCGGCATAGCCGATCCAGGGCGATCGGGCCTGCTCGTGTCCGACAGCCGCGTAGCGCTCCCAGTCCTCGATCTCGGCCTCGATCATCGCGCGCGCCGCGATCGGGGCCGGGCCGAGCGAATGGCCGCAGAAATACAGCGCTGGGCCGCCGTCGGGGCCGCGCGGCAGCGCGAAGCGCGCGCGCAGCGGCGCGAGCCGGTCGGCCTGATCCTGCTCGCGCGCCCAGAGCAGGCGCTGCTCGAATTGCTCCGAGCGGGCAGCGGCGAGCGCGCTGCTGTGCGCACCGGCAATGGCATTCGGGTGTGGCATGCGCGAGCTCCTCTAAACCGCGCGCAGTGGGTAGAGCACCGGGCGCGAGGGCACGGCATCACCGGCAATCGCCGGGGCCTGCAGCGCCAGCAGATACCAGCCGTCCGCAATCGAATTGCCAACGAAGGCCAGTTCAGTGATCGTGCTGTCGCGACGCTGCGCGCCAGCCAGTTGGGTATTTCCAGGCGGCAGGCCGAAGAAAATGTGATGCGCCGTTAGCGCCCCGCCATCGCTGGCGCGATCGGCCGAGGGCACATCGAGCACGAGATGCTCGATGCCGCGCTCGACCAGCATCCAGGCCGCCTCCTGCGACAGGAATGGAGCCGCAGCGGCACCGTCCTCGGTGAATTTGAAGGCATCATTGGGCTGCGTGCGGATGACCAGCGCACGTGCGGTGAGCCGCGGCATCATTGCGCCCGGCCAGGCGCTCTCGAGCCGCGCGCGCGTGATGAGCAGATCCGCATCTTCCGGCACAGGCACGCTGCTCTCGTCGCTGTCGGCGGCGAGCTCGGGCTCAACCGTCAGCAGCGCGGCGAGCAGCAGGCGCTGTGGAATGACGGCGTAGGCATCGACCCGCTCGACGCTCAGGTGGCCGATGGCCTCGGTGTGCGTGCCGTTGGCGTGCGGCGTGAAGCTCAGCACGCTGCAATTACAGCTCGCGCCGGCCGTGACGCGGCCGCTGAACTCACCGATCACGAGCGGCACGCTCGCGGCCGCCGGTGCGCCGAAGCAGCGCAGCTGCGGCTCGCGAAAATCCATGACGCGTGCGAGGCTCAGGCCCGCGGCCAGATCGGCCAGCAACGGCACGCCGTCGATGTCCAGCCGCGCCCACTGGGCGCGCTCATTGCGTGGCATGCGCGCCGTCCGCCGGCTCGGGCGGCTCCATGACGGCGTGACAGCGCTTGCAGGTTCGCAACGCCAGACTGCCGAAGAAACGGTTAAATACCGGCGGAAACTGCGTCTCGATATCGGTCAGGGGAAAGAACTCCTGGTAGAGCAGCCCCTGGCAGCGCTCGCAATACCATTGCAGGCCGTCGAGCTCGCCGGGACGCCGGCGCCGCTCGATCACGAGGCCTACCGAGTCGGCATAGCGCTGCGGGGAGTGCGGTGTAGCGGGCGGCAACAGCAGCAGCTCGCCTGCGCCGATGGGCACGTCGAGAATGCGGCCGTCCTGCACGACGCGCAACAGCATATTGCCCTCGATCTGATGAAAAAATTCCTCGCCCGGATCGACATGAAAGTCCTTGCGGCTGTTGGGGCCGCCGACCGCCATGACGATGAACTCGCTGTCCTGGTAGAGCAGCTTGTTGCCCACGGGCGGGCGCAGCAGCTGCCGGTTGGCGGCAATCCATTGCTTGATATCGATGGGCTTGAGAGGGTTCATCGTGATGCTTGCCGGCCGTCGGCGTGCTGGCAATGAGCGCACCCGGCCTGTTCGCCGCCCAGCCTGTTCGCGTATGTTAAGCGTATTGCCCTCAAGTGGCGACTGCAGGCCCGCGACCATGCTCAACCCTCGCGCAGCGACCATTGCGCTGCCGCCCCTGCGGCCGCTGCGCCGGGGTGCGGCATGGCTCGGCTGTGTCGCGCTCGCAGGCTGCGCGTGGCACTGGCCCTGGGTGCATCGGCCCGCACCAGCGCCGCACAGCGTGCATGAAATATCGATCGAGGCGCCAAGCGGCGCGGACCCGCAATCGGTCGCTCAGATCGCGCAATACTGGGACCGCAATGCGCTGTTGCTCGATCTGACGGGGCTCGCGGGCGAAGGCGAGGTCACGCTCGGGCCCTCGGTGCTGCACGGCTGGCCGATACGGCTGGAGTTTCGCGTGCGGCCGGGCGCGATCGCGCGCCTGGAAGTGCAGGCCAGCGCGCGCGTGGTCTTCGAGGTGCCGGCGCAGGGTGCGCCGCTCGTATTCAAACTTGCGCCCGACGCCTACGGGCCGCACAGCGCGCATATCACGCTTCGATGGAGCGCGGCTGACGGCTCGGCACACTGACCGGGGCGCAGACGGCGGCGTCCAGATCCAGGGCACTGAGTGCCCCGCCCCAGACACAGCCCGTATCCAGCGCTGCAACGTGATCGGCGCAATAAAAGCCCAGCGCGGACCAATGGCCAAATACAACGCGCACATCGCTGCTGGCGCGACGCGGCGCCTTGAACCATGGCAGCCACGGTGGCTTGGCCGAGTCCGGCTTGCCTTTTTGCGAGAAATCGACTCGACCCTCGGCCGTACAGAATCGCAGGCGCGTGAGTACGTTAATCACGAAGCGCTGTCGCTCAATCCCGGCGAGCGAGGCGTGCCAGCGATCGGGCAGATCGCCATACATTCCGGCCAGTAATGCGCGCGGGTCGCAGCGCAGCGCCTGCTGCACCTCGCCAGCCAATGCGATCGTCTGCGTCGCGGTCCATTGCGGCACGACCCCGGCGTGCAGCAGCAGGTCATCGCAGCCGGCTTCGTGGTAAACCAGCGGCCGCTGCAACAGCCACTCGAGCAGCGCATCGCGGTCCGGGGCAGCCAGCACAGCGTCGAGCGTATCGTTTTTGCGCACCTTCGCCCCCGCGAGCGCCACCGCCAGCAGATGCAGGTCATGGTTGCCGAGCACGCAGCGCGCGCTCTCACCCAGGCTGCGCACCAGGCGCAGCACCTGCAGCGAGGCGGGTCCGCGATTGACCAGATCGCCGACGAACCAGAGTTGATCGCGGTCGGGGCGAAAGCGGATGCGCGCGATCAGCTCGGTGAGCTCAGCGGCGCAGCCCTGCACGTCGCCAATGGCCCAGCGCGCCATGCGCTAATGCAGCATTCCCGGGATTGCCAGACGGAAAGCCGGAATAGTCGCATCGAAGGTCGCGCCGTCATCGGCCACCATCTGATAGCTGCCCTGCATGGCGCCGACCGGCGTCTCCAGCACGGCGCCACTGGAGTAGCGAAAGCCCTGCCCGGGCTTGAGGTAGGGTTGCTCACCGACCACGCCGTCACCGCGCACCTCCTGCGAGCGACCATTGGCATCGGTGATCACCCAATGCCGCGTGAGCAATTTCGCCGGCACCTCGCCCTCGTTGCGGATCGTGATCGTGTAGGAGAACACATAGCGGCGCTCGCGCGGCTCGGACTGCTCCTCGAGATAGGCGGTCTCCACCTCGATGCTGATCTTGTGAGGCACGTTAGCCATGATACAAAGCTTAACGGATCGCAGCCGCGGCCGCGCGCGTCGCATCGGCCGCGCGCGCCAATGCACCAAATTGTGCCGGCGCGAGCGTCTCGGCGCGCGCTCCCGGATTGATCCCCACGGACTCGATCTGCGCGGCCGACAGGTGCCGGCCCAGGGCATTGCGCAGCGTCTTGCGGCGCTGCCCGAAGGCCGCAGTGACGACCTCGCCGTAGGAGGCACTGCGAGACCAGGCCGGGGGCTCATCGATGACCTGCAGGCGCACGAGCGCCGAGCTCACGCGCGGTGCGGGTCGGAAAGCCCCCGCCCCGACGTCGAGTACACGCGTGGCGGCCACGCGCGGCGCCAGCATCACGGTCAGGCGCCCGTAGGCGTGGCTGCCCGGCGCGGCGACGATACGATCCACGACTTCCTTCTGCAGCATGAAGTGCATATCCGAGATGACGTCGGAGGCGGCCAGCAGGCGGAACAACAGCGGCGTGGAGATGTTGTAGGGCAGGTTGCCCACGACGCGCAGCCGCGCGCCGCGCGCGGCTGCCAGCCCTCGCCAATCGAACTCGAGCGCATCGGTCTCGTGCAGCCGCCAGCGCGCTTCGCTCGCGAAGCGCGCGCGCAAGCTGGCGGCGAGGTCGCGGTCTATCTCAATTGCATCGAGCTGCCCGGCCGCCGCGAGCAGGCGCGAGGTGAGCGCGCCATGGCCCGGGCCGATCTCGACCGCCGCATCGCCCGGCCGCAACCCGATTGCGGCCACGATGCGCGCAATGACCGCCGGATCGTGCAGGAAATGTTGACCGAAGCGTTTGCGGACGTGCATCACGCGAATCGAGCCGCGCTCAAGCGCGGCCGGGCGGCCATCTGCGCCGCCAGCTCGATTGCCGCCAGCACACTGCCGTGCTCGGCGGAGCCGCGGCCCGCCAGGTCCAGCGCGGTGCCGTGATCGACCGAGGTGCGCACGATGGGCAGTCCCAGTGTCACATTGACAGCCTCGCCGAAGCCGGCGTGCTTGAGGACTGGCAGCCCCTGGTCGTGGTACATGGCCAGCACGACATCGTAGGCGCCCAGAATGCGCGGCACGAACACCGTATCGGCTGGCAATGGGCCCTCAACGCTCAGCCCGAGCCCTCGCGCCTGCGCGATGGCGGGGGCAATGATGCGCTGCTCCTCATCGCCGAGATGCCCGGCCTCGCCAGCGTGCGGATTAAGGCCGCACACGGCAACGCGCGCGCGCGGCAGTCCCCAGTAGCGATTCAGATCCGCCGTGAGGATCTCCAGAATCTGCACGAGAACCGGGATGCTCAGCGCATCGCTGACCGCGCGCAGCGGCAGGTGCGTGGTGGCGAGCGCCACCCGCATCGCCCCTGCGGTCAGCATCATCACGGGTAAGGCTGCGCCGGTGCGCCGCGCAATGTATTCGGTGTGGCCGGTAAACGCATACCCGGCCTCATTGATCAGCGCTTTGTGTACCGGTGCGGTCACGAGCGCGCTGAACTCCCCGCTCAGGCAGCCATCCACGGCGCGATCGATGAGCCCCAGCACGCAGGCGGCGTTGGCGCGCTCGAGCTGCCCGGCCACAGCGGGCACGGCGAGCGGTTGATGCAATACGCTTAGCCGTCCGGCGTCGCGTTCGACGGGGCTGCCCGCCCGGTAGTCGTAAAACTCAAGCTGCAGCCCAAGCATGCGCGCGCGCTGCGCCAGCATGTCGCGATCACCCAGGCACACGATGGGCGACGCGCGCGGGCGCACTGCCGTCGCCAGGCACAGATCCGGGCCGATGCCAGCGGGTTCGCCCGAGCTCAGCGCTATCGCAGCGTTCGCGGTCGCCTCTTAGAGCCGCAGCTCGATGAAGGATTCGTCGCGGATCTGCTGCAGCCACAGTTCGGTGGCCTCTTCGACGCGGCTGTCACGCAGCGCCTCGAAAGCGCGCTCGCGCGCGGCATCGACCGAATTATCGAAGTCGCGATGACCGAGCAGTTGCATGATGTGCCAGCCGTATTGGGTGTGAAAGGGCTGGCTGATCTCCTGGTCCTTCAGATTCTCGGCGACCGCTGCGAACTCCGGCACGAAGGTATCCGATTGCGCCCAGCCCAGATCCCCGCCCGCGACCGCCGAAACTGAATCCTGTGAATTGGTTTTGGCGAGCACCTGGAAGTCCTCCTTGCCTGCCAGGATCTGCTCGCGCATGTGCGCGAGCTTCTGCCGTATCGTGGCATCGTCCTCGATCTCGTTGGGCTTGAGCAGAATGTGCCGCACATGGACCTGCTGCACCATCTGCGGGCCGCCCGCCGCCCGCACTTCATTGAGTTTCACGATGTGAAAGCCGCTCGCGGTCTGCATGATGTCGCTGGTATCGCCGGGCTGCAGGCGGCCGATGACGTCGACCAGAAAAGTCGGCAGCTCCGAGCCCTTGCGCCAGCCGAGCGAGCCGCCCTCCAGCGCGGTCTCACTGGCCGAATAGGTGATCGCGAGCTTGCTGAAGTCCTCGCCGTTGCGCGCGCGCTGCTCGACTTCGGCGGCGCGCTTGCGCGCCTGCTCGAGCTGCGCGGGCGTGGCGTCCTGCGCAATCGCAATCAGAATGTGCGAGACGTTATATTCGTTCGCCGCTGAGGCCGTCTTTTTCTGGCGCTCCAGGTACTGATCGAGCTCACGCGGCGTGATATTGATGCGCTGGACCACGTCGCGCGAGCGCAGGATCTGGCGCGCAATCTCCCGCTTGAGCTCGATGCGGTAATCCGCGTAGTCGATGCCGTCGACCGCAAGTCTGGCGGGAAATTCATCCAGCGTAATGTTCTGCCGCTTGGCGATGTCCCCCATCGCGGCATTGACCTGTTCATCCGAGACCTTGATGCCGGCGTGGTCAGCGTGCTGGGCCTGGATTTCCTCGAGCACCAGGCGCTCGAGCACCTGTGAGCGGATCACATCCTCATCAGGCAGGGGCACATTCTGGCTGCGCAGTCGCGTGGTGATCTCGCGCATCTGCTGGTCGAGCTCGCTTTCGAGCACCACGCCATCGTTGACGACCGCGACCACGCGTTCGAGCATCTGGCCATGGGTGGAGAGCTCCTTCCTGGCCGTCACGGCGCTGGCGCCGCCGGCCACCAGCGCGCTCAAGGCGGCAGCAAGCAGGGTGGTGCGGAAGTTGACTTTCATAAAATGCTCACTCGCATCAATGGCTTATGTTAGAAAAGCGGTTGCCGGCCGGGCGAACTTGAGTATCCCCGAATCGACTGCTCAAGGAAAGTGCTGACCTGGCTTCCGACACTGGACAGGCCAGTGAGTTCCAGCTGGAAGGATACGCCGCTGCTGTACTGGCCGGTGCGCGTGCTCAGCGAGCGCTGCCAGAGCGCGCGGATGTTCCAGCAGGCGCCCCGATACTGGAAGCCGGCAAAATCCTCGATGGATTGGGGCGCGATCGGCGTGGGCGTGGGCGTCGTGCTGGGGGCGCTGAACAATGAGTACACCGCGCGCGCATAGGCATCCCAGTGCTGCGCGACGGGCCACGCCACGGAGCTGTCGATCTGCTCGAGCTCCCCGCTGCGGTAGCGGTAGCTGATGTTGGCGACCTGCTGGTTGCTCGGGTGATACTGCAGCGTCACCTCGTCCTGCTCGATGCCCGAGACCGACGGATTGGAGGCGATGTCGACCTGCAGGCTCCAGTTCTTGTAGGTGCTGAGCACGATTTCGGCGATCAGGCTCGAAGTGCTAAGCGAATCCAGCGCCTGCTCGGGCAGTGTCACACGTGGCTGGCGGAAATAGACCGCCTGGCCGATGGTGGCGCTGAGGTAGCGTGCGCCGCTGGCGGAGTCGAAGATCTGGGTGGTCAGGCCCATCGTCAGGCCGTTCTCATCGCCGATTCGATCCAGCCCCAGATAACGATTGGGCCTGAACAGCTCGATCAGATTCGGATCGGGCGTCGCGGAATCAAATACCGGCAGGCCATCCTGGTTGCGGTACGGGATGTAGACATACATGGCGCGCGGCTCGAGCGTCACGTAGCGCACGCCATCGGAGCCGCTGAGGCGCTCGAACTGCAGCCCGCTGTCGATGCTCAGAATCGGCAGGCTGCGCTGCGGCGAGCTCGCCTCCCCATCCGCATCGCGCAGCGCGTATTGGGTGAATTCCCAGGCCGCGTTGGGCCGCAGGAAATAGCCCGGGCCGCTCAGGTCCAGGCCAATCTGAGGCTTGGCATCCAGCCGCCAGCCACTTACGTTCACGGCGGCCGCGCTGACACCGGCAGCCGTCGCGCACTCCAGCGCGCTCGTCGGACAGCCCGCGCGCGTGAAATTGACCAGCTCGCTGTCGAAGCCGGTCTGCAGCTGCGTCCAGTCCGGCGGCGACCATAGCGCCGCGGCCGTCAGCCGCGGCAGCTGGATGTAGGGGCGATCGGCGACCGGCAAGGTATCGTCGATGGTCTGATAGCCCACGATCTCGCCGCGCAGGTCCCAGATGTCGTCCCGATGCATGACGGCGAGACTGCGCGTCAGGAACGTCGTGCTCGTGCTTTGCGTGCCCTGGGTGAAATCCTCGAAGTACTCGTCATCGCTGACGTTCTCGAAATTTACATCGATGCGCGTGTTCCATGCCATCTGATAGCGGTCGATCAGGTGCACGTAGCTGCGCTCCGAGTCGGTTTGGCTGTCGTGCGGCATGATTTGGGCATCGATGGTGCCGCGGTCCGATTCCGTCAGCAGCCGATATTCACCGCCGAGGTCCAGGCCGCGGGTCGAGTAGTACGTCGGCGTGAAGGTCGCATCCTGGTTGGGCGCGATGTTCCAATACCAGGGCTCACCGAAGAAGGTGCCGCTGAGGCTCGAGCTGCCGAAGGTCGGAAACAGCAGCCCGCTTTCGCGCGCATTGCTCAACGGGAATGAGATCCAGGGCAGGTAGAGGATCGGTACGCTTTCGAAATCCACGATTGCGCCGCGGCCTACGCCACGGCTGGCATCGACGTCGAGCGTGAGCTCGCGTGCCCGGATCTGCCAGTCGGGCCGTGGTTGCTGCGGGCAGCTCGTATAGGTCGCCGTGCGCAGCGTGACAATATTGCCCGGACTGAGCATGATCTGATCCGCGGTGGCGTGGCCCGGTCGCTGCCGAAAATCCAGCTGCGCATGGCTGAACTGCCCGCCCTGATTGGCGTAGTGGCCCGTGTCGCCTGCGATCAGCACGATCGGATCGCGGTAATGCACCGCGCCGCTTACATCGATGCTGTTGGCGGCGCGATCGTAAGTGGCGTGCTCGGCCTGGATCTCGCGCTGATCCATGCGCACGTCGACCTTCCCGGTCAGCTCAACCTTGCCGTCGGCCGCATTGGCCTGCAAGGCGCTGTAGGTGACATCGCCCGGCAGCTCGCCGTGCTGGCCCTTGAGCGGCTGCAACAGATCGCTCGGTGCGGCGGCCGCAGCCAGCAGTATCGGCATCGTCTGCCACGGCTCGATGCACAACGCCTCGGCACCGAGCGCGATGCACGGCGCTGCAAAGCAGAGCGCCGCGCCGCACAGCGTGCGCAGGTGCGGGGATGGCATCATGTGCGGTCATTATAATGATCGCCTGCGACTTAAATATTCACATGAGCGGCAACGACCCACGTCTCGAACAACTGCAGGACTGGCTGCGCAGCGAGCTGCGCCTGGCCGTCGTGCGCGTGGCGCCGGCCTCGGCCGATGCGAGCTTTCGGCGCTATTTCCGTGTCTGGAGCGCCGATGGCGCCACGCGCATCGTCATGGACGCGCCGCCGGAACACGAGGACATCGGCCCGTATCTGCGCGTCTCGGCGTTGCTCGAGCGCTGCGAGGTTCACGTGCCACGGGTGGATGCGAGCGATCTGCGCGGCGGCTTCGTGTTGCTGGAGGATCTGGGCTCGAACCAGTATCTGTCGCGGTTGCGCGCCGGTGAAGATGTCGATGCACTGTACCGCGACGCGCTCGAGACGCTGCTGCGCATACAAATCAACGGCCGCGAAGCCGCGCGCGAGCTGCCCGCCTATGATCGGGCGGTGCTCGCGCGCGAGATGGCGCTGATGCCCGAGTGGTTCTGTGAGCGCCACCTGCGCCTGCAACTGGCACAAGCCGAGCGCGCGCTGCTGGGTGCGACATTTGAATTCATCATCACCGAGGCGCTGGCGCAGCCGAGCGTGTTCGTGCACCGCGACTATCATTCGCGCAATCTCATGCGGCTTGAGCAGCGCAATCCGGGCGTCATCGACTTTCAGGATGCGCTGATCGGCCCCTGCGGCTATGACCTCGTGTCGCTGCTCAAGGACTGCTACATCGAGTGGCCGCGAGCGCGCGTCGAGGCGTGGGTGCGCGCCTACCGCGCGCAGCTCATCGCCGCCGGAGGCGATGGCGGCGGCAGTGAAGCCGTGTTCCTGCGCTGGTTCGATCTGATCGGTCTGCAACGGCACATCAAGGTCCTCGGCATCTTCGCGCGGCTGTGGTATCGCGACGGCAAGAGCGGCTACCTCGGCGATCTGGCGCGCACGC
>Ga0181525_10002884_pt1 | contig 13807 bp, 14 predicted proteins | sample PEATcosm2014_Bin_48_FD_121100 | JGI IMG/M metagenome (GOLD analysis project Ga0181525, IMG submission 121100) | Peatland microbial communities from MTU Mesocosm Facility, Houghton, MI, USA - PEATcosm2014_Bin06_10_metaG | ecosystem: Environmental > Terrestrial > Soil > Wetlands > Peat | place...
AGTTCGGGTACTCGTAGGTATTTCTTCGCCACGCGACCATTGTTACAGTTTCCTGTCACATGGATGAGGGACCACAGAGCCCTGAAATCCTTTCGTGCCTCTTGGGCAGCGTTCCAAACCATCCCACGTAGTTGACGCACTGGCCACGCTGCACAAGAGTGTTCGCCATGAGCACACGAACTGTCCTTCTCACCGGCGCCTCGGCGGGCCTCGGCCTCGCCTGCGCCGATCGACTCGCGACGTCCGGATGGACCGTCGTCGGGGCGAGTCGTCGTGGTACCGCGGGTCCGAGCTGGCGCGGTATCACCATGGACGTCGATGACGATGCCTCGGTCGCCGAAGGTGTCGCAAAGGCCTCCCTCGAGTTGGGGCGACTCGACGCCGTCGTGGCGTGCGCCGGATGGGGTGCCGCCGGCGCGGTGGAGGAGACGTCGATCGACGACGCGAAGGCGCAGTTCGAGACGAACTTCTGGGGCTGCGTCCGCGTCGTGCACGCAGCACTGCCGATCATGCGTAGCCAGGGCGGCGGGCGCATCGTCCTCATGAGTTCGCTCGGCGGTCTCCTCGGCATCCCCTACCAAGCCTTTTACGCCGCGAGCAAGTTCGCGCTCGAGGGCTACGCCGAGTCCCTGGCCTACGAGGTCGCGCCCTTCAACATCGAGGTCACGTTGATCGAACCGGGGAACTTCAAGACCGAGTTCACGCAGAATCGGCGCCTCGCCACTCCCCTCGCCGATGATCCCTACCGGGCGGCCCGCGACAAGGCCATTGCGGTCATGGAGCGCGACGAAGTCAACGGGGCGGACCCGACGGACGTCGCCAAAGTCGTCGAAAGGGTGCTCAACGACAAGAATCCGCCACGGCGCGCCTCGGTCGGCAAGTTCGACGAACGCATAGGCGTGATGGGCAAGCGACTCCTCCCGTTTCGCCTCTTCGAGAGGGCCGCGAAGTCGAGCCTCGGCGTCTAGGGAGTCGACCTCGTCCCCGTAGCGCGCGGGCCCGCCGCGCCATATGGTGAGGACTATGGAACTACGCACACTTGGTCGTACTGGTCTGAAGGTAAGCCCGCTCTGTCTTGGCGCGATGATGTTCGGCGCGTGGGGCAACACCGACCACGACGAATCAGTCAAGATCATCCACAAGGCGCTCGACGCCGGTATCAACTTCATCGACACCGCCGACGTCTACTCCCAGGGCGAGTCCGAGGAGATCGTCGGCAAGGCGCTGGCGAAGGTCGAGCGCACGAGCGTCGTCCTCGCGACGAAAGTCCACGGTCAAATGGGTGAGAACCCGCTCAACGCCGGCAACTCTCGGCGCTGGATCATCGAAGAGTGCGAGAACAGCCTTCGCCGCCTCGGCACCGACTACATCGACCTGTACCAGATTCACCGACCCGACGAGAGCACCGACATCGAAGAGACCCTCGGTGCCCTGAGCGACTTGGTGCACCAGGGCAAGATCCGCTACTTCGGAAGTTCCACCTTCCCGGCGGAGCAGATCGTCGCCGCCCAATGGGCCTCGGAGCGTCGCGGGTACGAAAAGTTCCGCACCGAACAGCCCCCCTATTCGATCCTGGTGCGCTCAATCGAGCGCGACGTCCTGCCAACCGCCCAGACATACGGGATGGGCGTGATCCCCTGGAGCCCGCTCGCCGGCGGATGGTTGGCCGGGAAGTTCGGCGAGGGCAAGAAGAACACCAGTCGCCGATCGGCCCGACTCCCGGACCGTTACGACATGTCGATCCCGGGCAACCAGCGCAAGCTCGTCGCCGTGGACCAATTGAGCGCGTTGGCCGACGAGGTCGGTATCACCCTGATCGAGCTGGCCCTCGCATTCGTCCTCGAACACCCCGCTGTCACCTCGCCCATCATCGGACCGCGCACGATGAAGCACCTGGACTCCCAATTGACGGCCCCCGACGTCCGCTTGGAGAGCACGGTCCTCGACCGGATCGACGAGATCGTCCCTCCGGGCACCAACCTGCGCCGTGGCGACGGCGGGTGGGAGCCGTCGGTGCTCACCAACATGCGACGACGCCGACGCAGCCACTCCTAGGCGCCGCACTCGGCGATTCGTCGAGGCGTAGGTGACGATTTGTTAAATCTCCTCGTGTGGAGGGCATTCTGACGTTGGGTTACTTGCAACGGCAACTAAAGTTGCCGGAGTGCCAATTCCCAATCGACCCCTCCTGACCGGCACAATCGCCGCAACGCTCTTGGCCGGCTCGGTGCTGGTCGCACCGTTCTCGATGGCGAGCGCCGCCCAGGTCGCCGGGCGCCGAACGAACTCGTCCTCCAATGCTGCGACCCGCTATTCGCACGTGGCCTTTTCGATCCGCCTCGAGGACCAACTCCTCGCAACGCTGCGCTACCTTCCCGTGACCTTCGTGCCCGCGAGCACGAAGAAGACAACCACCACCACGACGACGACTACGACGTCGACCACGACGACGACACCCGGCACGACGACGACCACACCCGGTTCGACGACGACCACCGTGGCGACGACCACGACGACCCGCCCGAAGCCCAAACCAAAGCCGAAGAAGAAGCCGAGCCGCACGGCGTTACAAAAGGGTTCTTTCGTCTGGCGTTACAAGGGACTCACCGGACCGATCCGCTCGCTCTGGAAGGTCGGCACCAACAACGTCGTCCTGCAAGGCGCGGTCATGAACTTCCAAGCTCTCCACGGTCTCGCGTGGAACGGTGGCCTCAACACCGCCACGTGGGACGCGATCGTCGAAGCGGCCGTCAAGCAGCAGTACGACCCCACGTCGTACGATTACGTGACCGTGGATCAACAGCAGCCCGAGAAGCTGCGTCTCTACGTCGCGGGACGCCATATATATACGTCCTTCGTGAATACCGGCATCAGTTCCGCACCGACGCAAAGCGGTACGTACCCCGTCTACCTTCGCTACACCGTCACGACCATGTCGGGCACGCTGCCCGGCGGTGGGACGTACCACGACCCGGGCATCCCGTGGGTCTCGTACTTCCACGGGGGTGACGCACTCCACGGCTTCCTTCGCAGTCAGTACGGCTACCCCCAGAGTCTGGGGTGCGTCGAGATGCCGTTCGCGAACGCGAAGGTCGTCTGGCCCTACACCCCGATCGGCACACTGGTCACCGTCAATTGAGCGTCGCGACGCATTGACCCGTGACGTATCTCCTCGGGCCGCGTGCGACTCGCTTCACGGACCCATGTCGCGGCTAAATGCCCTCGCCCGAGTTTCTTTCGTGCGCGAAAGTCCGATTTGACGGACGCCTAGACTGCCCTTTGTTCTGAAATGGGTCACCCCAGGCCTGCCACGACATAAGGGTTCTTCGTGATACCAACCTTCGTTATCTTCCTGCGAGAAGGAATCGAAGCGTCCATGATCGTGGCGATACTCCTGGCGTACCTTCATCGCATCGGCCAGCGCCGACATTTCCGCGACGTCTTCAGCGGTGTCGCCGCCGCGCTCGTACTGACCCTCGGCGGGGGCATCGCCGCCTTCTTCCTGATCCGCCACTACGAAGGCTCGAACGTCCAGACCTACTTCGAAACTGCCACGTACCTGCTCGCCGCCATGGTCCTCACCTACATGACGTTCTGGATGCAGTCGCACTCGAAGGGTCTGGCGAAAGAGCTCGAACAGCGCAGTGATCTGGCATTGTCGAACGGGAAGCGGTGGGGACTCGCACTGATCGCCTTCCAGGCCGTGGGGCGCGAGGGACTCGAAACCATGGTCTTCACCTTGGCGATAGTCTTCGCCTCCGATAGGCAAGCGGCGACCCCGGTGCACGGGAAGCTCCTCCTGCTCGGCGCCGGACTCGGACTCGCAATCGCACTGATTCTGGCGTTCGCCATCTTCAAACTCGGCGCCAAACTCAACATGCGCAAGTTCTTCCGGGTGCTCGGCGTCACCCTGATGCTCTTTGCCGCGGGACTGCTCGCGGACGCGGTTGAGAATATGCAGCAGTTGCGTTGGTTGAACTTTGGCGGCCACGTACTGTGGAACACCTCGGGCACGATCTCGGAGGCATCGAGCTTCGGTGACGTCCTGCACTCGCTGTTGGGTTACGCCGACCAGCCCACGGTGCTCCAGGCGCTCGTCTGGATCGTCTACTTGGTGGTCAGCACGATCCTCTTCATCCGTATGGGTAAGGGTGGCGGCCACCGGCACCGAAGCGCGCACAGCCACGCGTTGGGAACCCCGAACAACGGCAATCTCGCGTCACCCTAGGGCGGTAACGCGTCGTTCGTCGCCTACGGCGCTGTCGGCGGGTACAGGATGTCCCTCACGACGTCGCGCAACATGGCGGTCATCTCATCGGGCGCTACGTCGGCGAATGAATCGCCCGTGATCATCGAGCCCATCAACACCGCACCGAACGCGCAGGAGACGCGAACTCGGTCGGCCACGGGCACGGCGTCGTTGTTGAGCGCCGTTCGAAAGAGGGTTTCGAGGTCTTGATGCTCGCCCGCGTGCGCCTCATCATGGAGCTTCTCGAACGCCGCCCGATTGCGCTCGTGCAAGGTGAAGAGGATTCGATTCGTGCGCAGTTGTTCGATCAGTTCGTAAATGAGACCGGCCCACCCGTCAAGGGTCATCGTCGCGGGGTCCATGTTGCGCAACGTGTCGCCGCCTAACGCGTGCAGTCGCATGTGCAGGGCGATCAAGATATCGTCCTTGCTCTTGAAGTGGTAATAGATCGCGGCCTTGGAGAAGCCCAGCTGCTCGGCGATCTCGCGTAACGACGTCGTCTCGTACCCCTGGGTCGTAAAGAGATCGAGCGCGATGTCCAAGATCCGCTCTCGCGTGTCAGGGGTCTCTGACTCGGGAACGTGCTGCGCCCCACTCACGACATGAGCCCTCGATCGTTGCTCCACGGTCTCACCTTACTTGACAACCGGCAAGTAATGACTTACCATGTGGCAAGTAAGTGAACGAAAGGCCGAATAATGGCAAACGAATCAATGATTCACGCGGAGGGCCTCTCCAAGCGCTACGGGAAAACCGTGGCGCTCGACGGGATCAGCTTCGACGTGCCTGCCGGTTCCATACTCGGCATGCTCGGTCCCAACGGCGCCGGCAAGACCACGGCCGTTCGAATACTCACGACCTTGGCGTTACCCACCGCCGGCCGTGCCCGCGTCGCCGGCTTCGACGTGGTCAGCGACGCCGCCCAGGTCCGACGCAACATTGGCGTCACGGCGCAGGACGCCACGGTCGACGAACTACTCACGGGCCGCCAGAACCTCGTCATGATCGGACGACTCAGTGGACTCTCCCGCGCGAATGCGAAGCGCCGAGCCAACGAACTGCTGGATGACTTCGAACTCGACGACGCCGGTGGGCGCGTGCTCAAGAGTTACTCCGGCGGCATGCGTCGCCGCCTCGACTTGGCCGCGGGACTCGTCACTCGCCCACCGGTCCTGTTCCTCGACGAACCAACGACGGGCCTCGACCCGACGAGCCGCAGTCGTATGTGGGACGTCATTCGCAAACTGGTCGCCGACGGCGTCACGCTGCTCTTAACCACGCAGTACCTCGACGAGGCCGACGAACTCGCAGACCGGATCGTCGTCGTCGACCACGGTCTGATCATCGCCAACGGCACCTCGGCCGAGCTGAAGGCAAAGGTCGGCGGAGCCCGACTTGAACTCACGTTGAACGGGCCAAATGCTGATGCGGCGGCCGTGATACGACCGCTATGCGACGGTGACGTTCACACCAGTCACGACGGACGACAACTCCGAGCGCCCGTGCGAAGCGGCACGGGGCTCGCGACGACAATCGTGCGCACTCTCGATCGAGCCGGTATCACCGTCGACGACGTGCAGGTCCACCAACCGTCCCTCGACGATGTGTTCTTCGCGCTCACCGGTCACGCCACCGAGGCCGACGACGACAACGAGATCGATCCCGAGAAAGTAGCCGTGTAACCATGACCACACTGACACTCCCCCACGTCACCGAAACCCTCACCCCGAGGCCGCCGGGCGTGGTGCGTCGCATCAACGACGTGTTCTCACTGACCGTGCGCAATCTGGTGCACATCGCTCGCGAGCCGGCGCAGCTCTCGGACGTGACGATCCAACCGATCCTCTTCACCGCGCTCTTCGTCTACGTCTTCGGGGCCGGCGTCACCATCGCGCACGGAGGCACCTACGCCAGTTACGCGATCGCGGGCATGCTCGCGCTGAACCTCACGACGTCAGCCATGGGAACGGCCGTCGGACTCAGCAACGATCTCAACGGCGGGATCATCGACCGGTTCCGAACCCTGCCCATGTGGCGTCCGGCGGTACTCGTCGGACGATCACTCACCGACTTGCTCACTTCGGTCATCTGCACGGCCTTCGTGGTGGCGACGGGTCTGCTCGTGGGTTGGCGTCCCGAGCGCTCCCTCCTCTACACCCTGGGCGGCTTCGCGATCTTCTGGCTCTTCAGCTACGCCCTGTCGTGGGGATGCGCCTGTCTCGGAATCGTGAGCAAGGGTCCCGAGTCGGCCCAGGGTGTCGGCTTGGTGATCCTGTTCCCGTTGGCGATCGTCTCGAACGCGCTCGTGCCGACGGCACACATGCCCACCGCCCTGCGCGCCGTGGCCAACTGGAATCCGGTGAGTGCGGTCACGGCCGCCGCGCGCGAGCTCTTCGGTAATCCCAACCCATCGGCACTGGTACACGCGTGGCCCATGCAACACCCGATCGACGCTTCACTCTTGTGGTCGTTCGCCCTGCTCGCGCTGTTCGCGCCCCTCGCCACGGTCTTGTACCGTCGTCGCACGACCGACTGATCGTTCACCTTTCTGTCACCAACGACGCCCACGAACGACGTTCTGCGATGAGGTGTTTCACGTAAGGGTTTTCCCTGACGTAGGAGAATCTGGTTCCAAGCGCATGACGTCGCAGGGTTAACCTCGAACAATGTACGAGAACGGCGAGGGAATTCTTCCGCGTCGTGAGCAGCCGCTCGAACCTCGTATCGGCGATTCGGAGCACTCATGACGATGACGGTGGATGAATCCATCAGCGCACCGGCCGGCGAAAGCCAATGGGCCGTAGAGACCCACGGGCTGACGAAACGCTTCGGCGACAACGTCGCGGTCAACGGCGTCGAACTACTCGTCCCGCGAGGGTGCGCCTTCGGCTACCTCGGACCGAACGGCGCGGGCAAGACGACCCTGATCCGAGTGTTGCTGGGACTGACCCACGCCGACGCCGGCACGATGTCGCTCCTCGGTTACTCCGTGCCCAAGCACCGTGACCGCGCGCTGGCCCGTGTCGGGGCGATCGTCGACGAACCTCGTTTCCACGGACACCTGACCGGCCGCCAGAACCTGCAGATCCTCGCGGCCGCTCGAGAGCCCGCCGCGAAGGGGCGAATCGAGAGTTCGCTCGATCGCGTCGGGATGCTCAGTCGAGCCGACGTGAAGGTCACGAAGTACTCGATGGGCATGCGACAGCGGCTCGGTGTCGCGGCGTGTCTCCTCGGCGACCCTCAGCTCCTCATCCTGGACGAACCGATGAACGGCCTCGACCCCGCGGGCATGCACGAGATGCGCGACATGATCCTCTCCCTCGTCGCCGAAGGTCGGACGGTCGTACTTTCGTCGCACCTCCTCGACGAAGTCGAGCGCACGTGTGACGCGGTCGCCATCGTCGACCGGGGCAACATCATCCGCCAGGGCCCGATCGCGCAGCTGCTGTCCGGCGCTGACGTGGTCGTACAGATCGACTGCTCCGCGCCCGACGGCGTGTCGGCGCTGCTCGCGGGCATGAACGTGGACGCCCGGGTCGAAGTGGCGAACGACGTCGTGTCGGTCACGATGCCCACCGGCACGACCCGCGACGCGGTCGCCGAGATCAACCGACGGCTCGTCGAGGGAGGCACCTCGGTGTACCGCCTCCAACCGGTCCAGGTTTCACTCGAATCATGGTTCCTGGAAGTCACGAGTCGATTGGGGGCACCGGAATGACCACGGCGACGATGAACACCACTGCGTTGTCCGGCCAGGGCGACCACCGAGGATCGTGGATGCCCACGTGGGGCATGATCACGACCCGGTTCATGGAGCTTCGACGTCGTCGCGGGCTACTCATCGCCATGTTGGCCGTCGTCGTCGGCCTACCAGTCATCTTCCTCGTCGTTCGGCTCGTCGCACACGCCGTGGACCCCAAGGTCTACGCGGCGGCCGGCGGTTACGACATCTTCACCAACCTGACCGCGGGCGTGATGTACATCTTCGGCTTCATCATGGCGGCGACGCTCGGCTGCACCGCGGGCTCCGTCGACCTCACCGAAGGCATGTTCCGTCACCTCGTCGTGACCGGTCGTTCCCGCGTCGCCCTGTACTTCGCGCGCATCCCCGCCGGACTCGCCATCATCACTTCGATCGTCGCCGTGGGTTTCACCATTGTCTGTGTCGTCTGTTGTGTCGCGGCACCACGATCGCTCAGCTACGACGGCGTCACCGTGCCCGCCGGGATGTCAAGTTCGGCCTTCAATACCTACGCGGCGGACCACGCCGGTGCCGTGATCTGCAACTTCAACTACCGAAGCAACGTCAACATCAACGTGCCCTGCGAGTACGACCGCGCGACGCACGAAGGAAAAATTGGTGTTCCCAATAAGAAAAACGCTCCCCCCGGGTTCACCATGCCGTCCAAGCAGAAGCTACAGAACTTCGCGGTCACGATCGCGAAGCAGAACTACTCCACCTACTCCAAGGAGTTCCTCTCCCCCTCCAATGGTCTGATGATCCGCACCGGACTTTGGCTCGAACTCGAAGCCGCCATCGGTTTCCTCGTGGGCCTCGGTCTCGGTTCGCTCCTCGGTCAACGCACCGTCGCGGTCATCATCATGTTGGTCTATGAGGTCATCCTCACGCCGCTTCTCGCGCGGGCGCACATCTCACACCTCATTAACGCCCAACGCGGACTGGTCGGTCTCGCGACGGCCCATTTGGAACCGGCCGCGCTGCCGGCGGTGTTCGGCGGCGGTAACGGACCCCAAAGTGGGAATGGCCTCATCCCCGAGACCCGGCTGGTCGCGGTCCTGGTGATCGTGGCGTGGATCGTCGTGTGGACAGCGCTGGGCGCGCGAAGAATGGCGACGCGCGACGCGTAAGGAGTCGCGTGGTCCGGCCGCGAACCCGGCGCTCGATCCGGCACAACTCTCGGGCGTCATGCCCGTCGCATCATTACGAGAGGTCGAATCCCTCGAGGTCGTCGATGCTCCGGCGGTTCTTCTCCGCCCAGTATTCGCGGATTCCCTGCTCGCCCTTGCGCTCTGACCATTGATCCATGGTCGGTCGGTGTTCCACGAAGTCCATGAAGGGGACGCCGTAACCACACGAGTCGGCTATTCGCTCCACGTCGATCACGATCACCGATCGAACGCCGGCACTGGACGCTCCGGGGAATTTGCCCACGAACGATTCGAATTCGGGCGAGTCCTTCAAAATGAATCGGCCCGTGCCGTGGAGCCGCACGATGCGAGGCGGTCCCACGAACGCGCAGAACATGACCACGATGCGACCGTTCTCCTTGAGATGCGCGATTGTCTCGACGCCGCTGCCCGTCTGGTCGAGATAGGCCACCGTGCGCGGACCGGTGATGATGAACTCCTGGCGATTTCCCTTGGGCGAACAGTTGAGCAGGCCATCGCCAGCGAGCGGTGCGGTCGAGACGAAAAACACGGGTTGGTCGACAAGCCACGAGGCCAACTTCTCGTCTATCTCTTCAAAGGTCTTTGCCACGCCTCCATTATTGCTGCCCCTCCATTGGACGACGCGGTTGTCGTCGTTGACCATTCGAGCACGTCGCCGCATCGAGATGGCAATAGGTTGGAAGGGTGCCGATCGATCGCGGGGCGGGTGTGACGACGTGGGGCCTGGGTGCGTATCCCTTGATAGCTGCCCGGCTGGAGGCGGGGGCCATCGCCGCGGTAGACCTCGCAGTGATACAACCGGGCGACCGGGTGCTGGATATCGCGACCGGGACGGGTAACGCCGCCCTCGCGGCGGCGGCGCGTGGAGCGGACGTCGTGGGAGTGGACTTCGAGTCGACGCTTTTGGTGCAAGCCGCTGAACGATCCACCGCTCTGGGATTGAAGGTGCGCTGGGAGAACAGTGACGCGACGGCGTTGCCGGTCAGCGATAGATGGGCCGACGTGGTGCTTTCGGTCTTTGGCATCATGTACGTGCCCGACCAGGAGTTGGCCGCTCGCGAATTGGCCCGTTGCGCCGCGCCTGGTTCACGCATCGTGCTCACGTCGTGGATTCCCGGCAGCTTCATGCCCGCGATGGGCAACACCCTCAGTGGCTTCCTGCCGGAGCCAACGAGCTCGGGTCCGCCGAGCCGGTGGGGAGACCGCGACGCTCTCGATCACCTGGTCGCGCCCTTCGGGCTGGAGCTGGTGGCACATTCAACCGAGACCCTGACCTTGGACTTCGCCGATGCCGAGGCGGCCGTCGACTTCCTCGTTCGAACCGCCGGTCACGTGCTCGCTGAGCAGCAATCCCTCACCGTCCAGGGTCGATGGGGTGACCTGCTCGCCTGTCTGGGCGAGCTAGTCCAGGAGAGAGCCAGGCCGTTCGAACGGCGTTTGTGCATCGATCTGCAGTACTTGCTCGCGTCGATGACGCCCCACTGAACCGGCCGATTCGCCTCAATCCACGCCGTAACGCCAGTCACATCGCGGCGTCGTGGTCGCTCAAATGGGATGAAGCGCATCTGGAGGCGGCGTCCGGATTCGAACCGGAGTACGGGGCTTTGCAGGCCCCTGCCTAACCACTCGGCCACGCCGCCAGAAAGCGAAAGTCTACTTGGAGACTTCGGAGTGCCTCTTCTTGTGCGAGAAGTGATGGTAGATCGCGCCAACGATGGCGGCGATGATCAGAATCTTGACGAGCGTCCAAATCGCGAACGCCAGGAAGCCAATGATGCCAAAGACGATCCACAGCGCCACGCCCAGCAAAACGATGACGCCGACGGTCTTGAGTAGTGCCATGCACGACCTTTCCTCGTCCTCCATCGTAGGCGCCGTTGGAACTGTCACTGCCGGCATTAATCTGTAACGGTGAACAGACGGATTCCGGCGACAATTGCCCTTTCACTAGGGATTCTCGGCGCCACATTGGCACCGGCCCTCGGTGCCTCCGCCACGCCACCTCGTTCCTACTCCATCACGAGTGACGTGGCGACGTCCCTGACCACGCAGATGCCCATTCTGCGACTCCATTTCAGCGCCAGCACGAAAGTGAAGAACCTTCCGTCACTTCGTACCAGCCCGTCGCTCGCAACCGCGTGGCAACAGATCGGCACCCACGAGGTCCAGGCCGTCGTGACCGGTTCGATCAAACCGGCCACCAACTACACGATCCTCCTGCCGACGCGGATGACCTGCACGCCGAGGTGCGCGTTCACCGCGCTTCGCCCCCACGTCGCCGCGGGCGCGACGAGCACGACGTGGGAAGAGCAGTTGCTCGCCGAGCTCAACTACCTGCCCGTGAGCTTCACCGCCGCGTCGCCCCAGAGCGATCCCTCCCAGCCGGCCAGCGGCACCTTCACGTGGAAGTACCCCGCACTCCCCCAGGCGCTGCAGAGCCAATGGATCGTCGGCGCCAACGGCGCGATACTTCGCGGCGCGCTGATGAACTTCCAGAGTGTCAACAACCTGCCGACGACCGGGGTCGCGGACTCGGCCACCTGGAGCGCCCTTGTGAGTGCGGTACTGGCCAACAAGGTCGACCCAACGACCTACAACTACGTCAGCGTCTCGGAGGGTTCGCCCGAAACCCTAACCCTCTACGTGAAGGATCACGTGCAGTTCCGCACCCTGGTGAATACCGGTATCTCCGCGGCGCCGACCCAGACCGGCACTTACCCCGTCTACGAACGATTCCTTTCGACCACGATGTCGGGTACCAACCCCGATGGCAGCCACTACAGCGACCCCGACATCCAATGGGTGTCGTACTTCAACGGTGGCGACGCGCTGCACGAGTTCCCCCGCTACTCCTACGGCTTCCCCCAGAGCCTCGGGTGCGTCGAGATGCCCTTCGCGAGTGCCCAGACGGTCTTCCCCTTTACACCCATCGGAACCCTCGTCACCGTCAACGCGTAGCGAACATCTTCACAATTCGTCATCGCTCGCGAATGTCGAGTTCGCACGACCCACTGTTACCATCCCAAAGACATGGCGAATGACTTCAAACGTGGGGACTCAGAACCTAGTTGGCCCCTACGGGTCATCTTGGGGCTCTGCGTCACCGCGCTGGTCGTGGTGGGCTACCAACTGAAGTTCGATCCGGCGAGTCACTCCGCCACGACCACCACGACGACGTTGATCGTCCCCACGACGACGACGACCGTGACCACATCACAGTCCACGACGACCACCACACCCACCTCAACGACGACCTCACCGGCCGGCAATATCGCGCCGCTCCCCTCCCCCGACGTCAACGACGCGGCGTTTGCCCAACCCGGTCGGGGCTGTCACTTCAATACCGGATCGCCGACGTCGACGACCACCCCACCTTCGAGTCATGCGAACTCGTTGCGCAACGTGCCCGTGACGGTGAGCGGTCGCTGCACCGTGCTCGAGATCGGTGACTCGCTCGGCAACGACCTCGGTTGGGGACTCGCGCGCGAACTCGGCAACGACCACGTGCTGCGGTTGGTGCAAGCCGACAAGTCCTCGAGCGGACTCACGACGCCGTGGTTCTACAACTGGCCCGCCAAAGAGAAGGTGCTGCTCGCGCAGTACCACCCACAACTGGTGATCGCGACGTTCGGGGGCAACGACGAACAGAACCTGCGCGTGAACGGCCACGTGGTGGCCTTCGGGTCCGCCCCGTGGACCACGGCGTACACCAAGATCGTGACCGGCATCGCGACCGCGGCGACGGACAGCGGCGCGTACGTGCTCTGGGTGGGCATGCCAATCATGGGACCCAATACCTATCGGGCGAACATGGTACCGATCAACGCGGTCTACCAGAAGGTCGAGCAGTCCGTTCCCGGGATGACCTTCCTGCCCACCTGGGACCTCTTCGCCAACGCCCGCGGCCAGTTCGCCAACTCGGCTCCGGTCAATCAAGTTCCCTCGGTCCTGCGCTCCAGTGACGGGATTCACTTCAGCTACGTCGGTGAGAACGTCTTCGCGACCTACGTCGCGCACGAACTCGCTCAGGTGTACCACGTGCTCGTCACACCGTCGCAACCCATGTTCATCGATCGTTGAGTCGCTAGAACCGGAAGTGCACGTGCGCCAGGTGACCGACGATCAGCGTCGAGTCCCACGAGGCCGCGACACATACGAGTAACAGCAGGAGCACCGCGACGAAGTCCCGATCGAGGCGCTTCGAACGACGGATCGGATTCTCGAGGAAGTGATACGAGATCACCGCGCACGCCAGCGCACCGGCGATCTCGATCTCGCGCGCCCACATCGACGTCGGCGGATGCACCATCTGGAGGGGAAGGTTGAGCCACACGAAGTGCCAGAGGTACAGCGAGTAGGAGATGTCGCCGATGTAGCGAAGCGGTCGCCACGACAGCCAGGATGTCGGTCCACCCGCGGCGCTCCCCTGTCCGGCCCAGAGGAGGAGTGCGGCGGTGCCACAGGGCCACCACGCGAGGACGCCCGGGTAGACGCTCTGCGCGTTGAGTTTCCACACCGCCAGTGCGAGCCCGACGAAGGCCAGCGCGCTCAGCCCGGCGCTCACCAGTGGCGTGCGCCGCGACCACGCGCCCGGGATCAGCGCCATGAGACCGCCGAGCGCGATCTCCCAGAAACGAGTGAAGGGCG
>Ga0181525_10002887_pt1 | contig 13799 bp, 9 predicted proteins | sample PEATcosm2014_Bin_48_FD_121100 | JGI IMG/M metagenome (GOLD analysis project Ga0181525, IMG submission 121100) | Peatland microbial communities from MTU Mesocosm Facility, Houghton, MI, USA - PEATcosm2014_Bin06_10_metaG | ecosystem: Environmental > Terrestrial > Soil > Wetlands > Peat | place...
GACGTACCCATAACCCGCGGCGGCCATGCCGTTCTTCGCCATCGCATCCGCGGTCTCCCTGACGATCCTGTCGTCAACGGTCTCGGCAAAGTGGTTCCAGCTGTTCCAGCCCATCGGCGGGGTCTTCGCCAATCCGTTGTAGGGGAGCGTCTGGACCGCCGGCGGCGGAAGCGTTGGAGGCGCCTGCGTTGCATTGTCCGGAACGGGGTAAGCGGTCGCCTCCTCCGCGCCGCTGCCGCCGTAGGTCACGACGACGTGGAGGTTCCGGCCGTCGCGGCTCACGCGGAAGGCCCAGCCCCAGTCCACGCTGAAGACCGCGACCTCGCCCTCCATGTGGCCCCCTTTGATCTGCAGCTCGTCGGCGCCGTTCGCAAACACGCTTCCCTCGATATGCGAGCCGCTCTGGCGCAGGACCAGGAACGAATGGATCGTGACGCCGGATTTCTTGTGCTGGTCCATCCTCCAGGTGCCGGTCAGGTCGGAGGCGCGGGCGGCGCTCGGGACCGCCAGGGACGACAGGACCGCGAGGCACAGAAGGCCGAGGGCATGCCGGATTGTCGTTGCGTGGGAATGCGGTTTGGAGGGGTTCATATTCATTCCGGGATACGGGGTGCGAGGGCCTGGTTCCAGGGAACCGGCCTCTCACGCTAGGGTCTCGTTCGCTGCGCGGTTCCTAAGCTGGCGCGGAACGCTCGGCGCCCGCGCCGCAGTCCTCAAGAAGACCGTCGACTGCGCCCAACAGCATCTCACCGGTGAACGGTTTCGCAAGCACCGTCGCAGCCCCCATGTGCCTTGCCAGACTGAGGCAGTCGTGGGCGCTGACACGCCCGCCGCCGGAAATCGCGATCGCCTTCGCAGGTCGCCGGAGCTTGCGGACCTCCATCAGCAATTCGAGGCCCTCCATCTCCGGCATCAGGATGTCGGTGATCAGGAGATCGAATTCCGTCCTTTGAAAGAGCCTCAGCGCTTCCCTTCCGTTTCGCGCTTCGGCGATGGTGTGACCCCTGCGGCCGAGGACGGCGCGGAGCGTCATCCGCATGTCGTCTTCGTCATCGATTATTAATATCCGGGCCATAGGTCGACCGGAGGCAAAAGCACCGGCCATAATCCCTTTATCGGCATGAACCTTGATGGGCTCTAGGAACAAGGGTGATCCCGCCCTCCCGGGCTCGAGGCAACCGGCCTCGATGGGGGCGATAACCTGATGGCCTCCAAGGGGCTTGGGTGCGATCGGCGCACTTTGCGCGGTAAACGGACGCCAACCCATGCGCAGCGATGGGCAACCGATGCGCGACGCCGCGCGGCACCCGGCCCTATTCGTCGTCCAGGTTCGGGAGCTTGGCGGTCAGCTGCACGGCGACGTGGTCGTCATCTATCCCGACCGTTCCGATGAATTTGGGCACGCCGTTGAGCAGCAGATGGGTCCGCTGGAAGAGCTCCGAAGGCATCTCAAGCACGTCCCCCACGCGGAAGCTGGTCACCTCGCGAAGGCTCACCTCAAAGGCATCCCATTGCGCCCGGACCGGCACGCTGATGCGGTCGTAGGATTTCTGCCACATGACGTGCTTTTCCGTCACGCCGATTCCAATCCCCTTCTGGCGCTTCGCCTGCATCCGCTTGACCATCGGCTCGATCATGTTGTACGGCACCCCAATCTGGAACTTTTCGGAGCAGTCGCCAAAATTCACCTCGAGCTGCAGCTGAAGGAAGACGGCGTCCTGCGGAGCCGTCTCCAGGAAATGGCCGTTGTTCTCGTGGCCGATGATCGAGGGCGTCAGGTCCGATTCGGCCTTCCACTGCTTGCACCACTCCTCGAGCACGATCTTGATGACGTCCTCAAGGAGGCCTATCTCGATCTCCGTCGGAAAGCGTTCGGCGCTCACCGAGTGACCCCGCCCGCCCAGGATGCGATCGACGATCGTCAAAGCCAGATGAGGGTTGATATCGAGGATTCCGACCCCGACCAGCGGATCCACCCTGAAGAGGCACAAATGGGTGAGGTCGGGGAGGTCGCCGGTGAACTTGGCATAGGTCTCGGGGACGAAATTCAAGATCTTCGCGTCAAATTCCATCCGCAGATAGAGCGAAAGGCGGGCGCTTAGGTAGCGGACGAAGCCCTCGTGGATCAGCCGGAGCCTGCGCAGGTCGATTTCGGAAAGAAACGTGGGGTTGCGGAAATCGAAGGCCTTTATCGCCAGCGAATCCGGACCGTCGCTTCGGCGCCCGTCCGCCCTCAGGACGAGGCGGCCCGGTTGCTGCGCCGCGCTATTCGCAAGCAGCTTATCGATCTCGGATTGATCGAGCGTCTGGCTCTCCGGCTCTTGTGCTTCTTCAGCCATGGGTTGATGGGTTCTTCAATTGGATGGGCGGAGCAAGGAATAAACCGGTCGTCGTCCTCAGGTGCGAACGCATGCGCTCGGGTCGGATTGCGGAGTCGGATCGATCATTCACGGCTAATCAGCAATAGGTGTACCACTCATTTGGAATCAATCATAACAGATTAATTTTAAATAAGTTATAATTCATTTGATAGGGCGTTCAATCGGCCGAGACGGAATGCCCCTGGCCGGCCCACCGGGCCTGGCAAAAACTGCCGGATGGCGGGTTCCTGGCCGGTGGAGGGATCCGATGCCCGTGCCCGTCCCCGCACCGGTACCAAGGGTTCCCGCCCTTCCGAACGCATTGGGAACGCGGAAGCGGGCCCAGAGCCGACCCTCTGACTCAGACCGCGGCGACCTGCCGCGAGTCCTGGGTCGTCTTGTTCAAGCCGGACTTAGCATCGTCCATGCTCTCGTAGAACGACCAGGAGCGCGTGTCCTCAAATCCCTTGCACTCGGATATGATGACCGCGTTGCCAACGAAGGCGATCAGCAGGCCAAGGTCCACGCAGGCTTGCCTTGTGTGCACAAGGAACTGGAGGAGCTCCATCTCGAGCGACTTCACGTGCTGAAGATCCACGATCGCCTTGCCGATCCCGTTGTCCACGGACTCGGCCAGCTTCCCCTTCATATAATTGCCCGCCTCGGCGAGGACCGCAGAGCCGCGGACCTCGGGCAACTTGATCACGAGGACGTCCTTCTGCGCCTCAAAGTACCGGGACGACATGTCGAGATTCATGAGCTTCGCCATTCTCGCCTCGAGGGCGGCCATGTCGATCGGCTTGGTGACGATGTCCGTAAAGCCCATTTTCAGCGCCGTCTCGCGGACCGCCGTTTCGGTCCGGACGATAAGGCCCAAGATGGGCGTTTGCTTGGTTTCGGCGCCGGCCCGAAGCGTGCGAAACAGATTGAATGCAGCCTCGCCGGGCAGCAGGAGGCTGACCAGGACGAGATCCGGCTTCACTCCCGAACAGAATTCGGTCGCCGCGCTCAGCGTGCTGACGCCGTGGATCTTCCAGGAGGTGTGTTTCAGCCCGTCCTGGATCAGCTGAACAATGGCCGGTTTGTCCTCGACGACGAGAATCTCCAGCGGATCGAGCGACGAGTGCGCCTTCGGCGCGCTTTCCGCGAAAGGCTTGAGCTCGACGATGCGCTTCGCCTTCTCGATAAGCACCTCGTCCTTGAACGGCTTGATGATGTAGTCGCGAATTCCAATCTTCGCGATCTTCAGCACATGGTCGCGTCCGCCCTCGGCGGTCAGCATCAGCACGGGAATGGCCTTCAGCCTGGGATCCGCCTTCAGCTTCGTGAGCATTTCCACCCCGTCCATGACCGGCATGGTGACATCCAGGAGAATCAGGTCGGGCGGCGAGCCCGCTGCGACGGTCAGGCCCTCGGCGCCGTCCCCGGCCTCCAGGATTTCGCAATCATAGGGCTTGAAGACCTTGCGGACAATCATCCGAACAGTCTTGGAATCGTCTACGGTGAGGATTTTGGTGCGCATTGCGGAATAAGACCTTACTGGTCGCCTTTCATGATGATGTCGGCCACGAGGTGCTGCCCTTCGGCATCGAATAGGAAGGAATAACGAATCGAGTGCCCCGTGGCGTTGATCTTCAGATCCATGCCCCGGAGGATGGAGGGAACCGTGAGCTTGCAGGGCAGCCCCGCGTCGCAGAGGCAGTTCTTGAAGTTGCCGACGATCATGTTCGTGATCTCGCCGATGGCGTCATTTACAACAGTGGCGCCGCCCGCCTCCACCTCCCGCTTGTCCAAGCCGAGCATCTTTCCGGTGCAGTTCGCAGCGAAGCTTGATTGGAAGTAGAGGTAAATGAGGCCGTTCACGTCGCCAAGGAAGCCGACGGCACCCACAATCTGGGGCTCGGCGCTGGCGGAAGTGGAGGGAGGCGGCCACGACTCCATCGGGTCGCATAACGAGATCGGGCAACGCAGCATCGTCTCGAAAACGTTGATGACGGCGTGCGAAATGTTCTCTCGGATCAGCGATTCGGATATCTCGAGGGTGGCTGGCATGGGATGGTGAACAATCGGCGCAAAGCGGCCGAGGTTTACCCCTTTGTTGCCCGACCGGGCCTTTCCACGGGGTTGCTGCCGCCCCGTGGCGGCTCCAACGTCCGACTCCATGGGCCACCGCCCCTTATGCCGGGTATCCTGCATTCCCGGGCCGCAATCGCTCGGGCTGACGTGAGCTGCCGTTTCTAATCAGGGCTACCCTGCCCAAGCGCCTCGGCGATCACGCGGTTGAATTTCACCGCCTCGTAGGGCTTGGAGATCACCCCGCAGAAGCCGTACTGCCTGTGATTGGCAAGGACCGGGTCGCTCGAATAACCGCTTGAGACCACCGCCCTGACATCGGGGTCCATGGCTTTCATGATAGCCAGCGCTTCGCGCCCTCCCATGCCCCCCGGGACGGTCAGGTCCATGATGACCAGGGAGAAAGGCCTGCCCTCCTCCCTCGCTGCCTTGAATTTCACGACGGCCTCGCTGCCGTCAGCCGCGGCCACCGTATCGAGCCCGATCCGCCGCATGAGCTTGTCCGCCATCAGGCGGATGCTCTCCTCGTCATCCATGAAGAGAACCCGGCCCCTGAGGGGCTTCAATTCGTCCGGCCGGTTCGGTTCGACGGAAGGATGGCCGGCCCGGAGCGCGGGCAGCCAGAAATGAAACGTCGAGCCGCGGCCGAACTCGGATTCCACGTCGACGACCCCGCGATGCTTCCTCACGATCGAATAGACCGCCGCGAGGCCCAGTCCGCTCCCGGACTGCTTCGTCGTGAAGTAGGGATCGAAGATCCGCGCCAGATTCTCCGGCTTGATCCCGGCGCCGGTGTCCGCGATCGAGATGTGCACGTAGTCGCCCGGCGACAGCGTGGGGCGGCCCACCCCGGTGACCTCCTCGTTCCGCGCCGATATGCGGACCATGCCCCCGCTCGGCATCGCCTGGAAGGCGTTGATGACGAGATTCTGCACGACCCTGCCGATCTGGCCCTTGTCGGCGTCGACAGGCCAGAGGTCGCCCGGCAGGTCGAAGACGCTTTTCACGTGGGAACCGTGCAGGGCGAACTCGGAGACATCCCGGACGATCGCGGCAAGATCCACGGCCGAGCGCACGGGCTCGCCCCCCTTGGCAAAGGTCAGCAGCTGCTGCGTGAGCTCCCGGGCGCTGAGCGTGGCCCGCTCCGCCTCCTTCAGGGACCTCGCCATCTCGGAATTCACATCCGCGTCCAGCATCGCCAGCGAGATGTTGCCGATGATCGCCGTCAGGATGTTGTTGTAATCGTGGGCAATACCACCGGCGAGGATCCCGACCGACTCGAGCCTCGAGGCGCGGACAAGCTCCTTTTCCAGGCGCTCCCGCTCGGTGACATCGCGAAACACCAGCACCGAGCCTACAATCTTGCTCTTTGAGGAATGGATGGGCGCAATGCACCCCTCGACGATTCGTCGGGCGCCGGAGCGGGAAACGAGGATTGTTTGCGCCGGCAGCTCCGTGATGCGTTCGCCGGCGGCCGCCAGATCCCCGAGGACGCTCGAGGGGCTGGCACTGCGTTCGTCCACGAGCACGCAGACCTCGGAAATGGGCCGACCCACCGCAGCCTCGGCCTCGATCCCCGCAAGCGCGGCTCCCGCCTGGTTCATGAACTGGACCCTGCCCTCGCGGTTCGTCGTGACGACCCCCTCCGCCATCGCCCGCAACGTGACCACCAGGCGTTCCTTTTCATCGGCAAGGGCCTCTTCGGCCTCCCGCCGGTCGGAGATGTCCGTGATGACGCCGACAAATTCGAAGCGCCCCGGGGAAAGGCTCCTTATCGACACCTCCTCCCGCAGCCAGAAGACCCTTTGGCCCACGTAGGCCCTGAACTCGTGGCGGTATCCCGGCAGGCCCTGCCTTATCGCGTCCTTGTAACGGGCCTCCATCTCCTTGAGCTCCGGCACGCCAAGGGCCCACCAGTCGAGGACCAGCCTGCCGTTGCTGGTCACCATGGACCTTTCGCCAAAGAGTTTTGCGTAGAGGACCGACCTGGGGGCGAAGACATCCCAGGTATAGTCGCCGGACCCATCCTCCGCGACAACGGCCTGCCAGATGAGGCAGTCGGCGGCCGTGAGGATCTGCTGAAGCTGGGCATCGCTCTTCCTTCGCGCCTCCTCCGCCGACTTCCTGGCACTGATGTCGGTAATGACTCCGATCAGGTCCCACTGTCCCTTGCCGGCGGGCCTAATGCTCACCTTTTCGTTGAGCCAGACCGCGGGTTCCTCGCCGCGCGGCACATGGAACACCTGCTCATATCCGGCCTCGCCCGCGCGGAGGGCCGACCGGACGAGGGTCTTCATCCTTGGATATTCGGGGACCTGCAACCTCTCCCATTCGAGTTCGGGCACCGCGCCCGGGGCCGGGTGAAAAAGGCGCTTGGATAAGTCCGACTGGGGCAGATAGACGGACCACTTCAGATTGACGAAATCATCGTCGAGCTGGACCACGCGTGCCTGCCAGATCATGCAGTCGGCGCGGACCAGAATCTGCTGGAGCCGCGCCTCGCTCTGGAGCCGGGCTTCCTCGGCCTCGCGGGAAGCGGTGACATCCATCAGGATTCCCGTCAGCGACCACTCCCATTGGCCGACCGCCTGGATCGACACGTGCTCGTGCATCACCCGGACCCGTTCCCCGATGACAACCCGGAACTCCTGCTCATATCCGGTCTTCCCGGATAGGATCGCCTCGCTGCTTCGCGCGTTCATTTCGGCCATCTCGGGCACCATTCGCGAATTCCAGAGCTCGGTCGGATGTTCGGGGGGATCCCCTCCGAAGAGCTTTCGGTAGAGATTCGACCGGGGTATGTAGAGAACCCAGTCGGCATCGATCTCGCCGCGGCGTTGGAAGACCTGGGCGCGCCAGAGGAGGCAGTCGGCGACCTTGAGGATCTTCTGGACATCCTCCTCGCTGGCCGCCTGGACAATGAGGGCCTCGCGGTCCGGAGTGACATCGTTTATCACCCCCTCCATCGCCCATTCGCAGGCTCCGACCTGATGGATATTGACGCTTTCTCGGAGCCAAAAAAGCCTTCGATCGCGAACCACCCTGAATTCCTGCTCGTACCCGGAGCGCCCTCCAAGGATCGCCTGTCGGCTGCGGGCGTTCATGGTCTCCAGGTCCGGCACCGTCACAAGGTCCCAGAACGCGTTCGCCCTTGTCGCCGATCTGATTCCGAACACCCGCTCGGCCAGTTCGCTGGGGGGTGCCTCAAAGTCCTCCCAATCCAACCTGCCCCCGCGTTGAATCACCCTGGATTTCCAATGCATGCATCCCGGCATTTCCTGAAAGGGCTCACGCTCCTGTTCGGGAACCTGCTCTGGACCGGCGGTGGAGGGAGGGGGTGGCATTCTCGTCAGGATTCAACGGGCCTCGGCAGCGAAGCCCAGGCTGGCCGGGGCAGACCGGTCACAACACCTATATTCGTAACAATCCGCGCGCGATTTAGCGAGAATCCATGCCGTGCCGGTAAAGATGCGCTCCGGGGCGTTGCAACCGGGCGACGAGACCCCTCCGACGTTTGGAGCTCGGCGCTGCAGCCGGCCCTCGGTTCCCAGGGCTCGGGGCCTTCCTGGGGAGTAGCGCTTCCCCAACTGCATGAAAGCCTACAACTTAACGGCCCATCGGCCGACGGGTCTGCCCTGACCGCTTGGAAGTCACGGGCCCTGGAAGCCAGGTTTGCGACAAGGGCGATTGAAGCCAACCCGCCGGGTAAAATGTCCTCAAAACCTTCCCGGGGCTGAAAACCCATTATTGGATTCTCCCGCAGGCATGCCGTTCGCCCGGGATCGGGGCGAATCGAACAGGCGTGCGGCCTTCACGTGGTCGTTTCCCTCTCCGCGACCGAAATCCGTCGGCCCGTCCGACGCCCCGTTCGCGTCAGCGTTCCCGATCCCAGCGTCATGGGCCGAGTATCCTGCCACGGCGGTGCTGCCGGCGCCAACGAACCTCAGGAGCACCCCAACGGACTCCAGGATGGAATCCGCCTGGGAATTCAAATCCTCCGCCGCCGACGCGCTTTCCTCGGCGCTCGCGGCATTGCTCTGCGTCACTTTGTCCATCTGCCTGATGGCGGTGTTGATCTGCGAAATGCCTTGGGCCTGTTCGCGCGAGGCGCCGGACACCTCAGTGACCAGCTCGTCGACGCCGCGGATCTTGGTGAGGATTTCGTTCAAGGTGCCCGACACCTTGACGCTGATCTCCACGCCTTGTCCCGACTTGGCTATCGCCCCCTCGATCTTGGCCGCCGTCTCCTTCGCCGCCTGAGCGCTGCGCTGGGCCAGATTGCGCACTTCGTCAGCTACGACGGCAAAGCCCATACCCGCCTCGCCGGCCCGAGCGGCCTCCACGGCCGCATTCAGGGCGAGGATGTTGGTTTGAAAGGCGATCTCATCAATCGTCTTGATGATCTTGGCGATGTCATCGCTCGACACCTTGATCGCCTCCATCGCCGACGACATCGATTGCATGTCGACGACCCCCCTTTCGGCGGCTGAGCGCGCCTGTTTAGCCAGCTCATCCGCCTTTTCGGCATTCTCAGAATTACGCTTGGTCATGCTGTCCATTTCCTCGAGGGATGAACTGGTTTCCTCCAATGAAGCCGCCTGCTCGTTCGCGTCCTTTGCCAGGGTCTGGCTGGCGTCGGAAACCTGCCCGGAGGTGCTATTCACCTGTTTGATTCCCTTGCTGAGATCATTGGCGACCCCATTCAGGACCTTGCACGTGCCCCAGATGATGAGAATGCCGAGGCCAATTCCCGCAACAAACACCATCACCAGGCCGACCAGAATGGCCGTCAGCGAGCCCTGGACCGCAGATTGGATGTCGCTGCTGGCCCGATCTGAATCGCCTTTCACATGGTCTATTAGGGCCCCCAACGAATCAAGGTATCGGTCAGTAGCTGCATCGAGCTGGGACCGGGCCAAGGCATACACGGCCGCCTTGTCCGCAGACTGCCGGGACGCCGCGAGCACCTGCTCCCTGCTCTGGATATACGCTGCCCGCGACGCCTTCACCTTTTCCATGAGCTCTCGGCTGGCTGCATCCGTAATGAGTCTTTCGAGGTCGCCGTAGACGACGACGTTATCCGCTGAATCGGCCTTCAGCGCGGCCTCAAGGCGCTCCCTGTCCTCCTTATCGCTGCTGCCAATGATCTTGTAGATGACCTGCTCCGCATCCTTCGCATTTTCCTGCGCGCGATAAACCCGCTCTATGGCTGGGAACTGCACCTTCGTTATCCTGTCGGAGTGCCCCTTTACGGCGATGAACCGCATGTAAGCGAACACGCCCAGTGCCAGGGCGATAAAGATCACGCAGGCAAATCCGCCGGTGATTCCCTTCTTAATGGTCCAGTTCGTCATTCTCATTGATTTCAGTAGGTGATTTTTTGAATCGCGGCTCGGTTAATGCACGAGGATCATCGACATCCCGATTTATATCGGTGGCGATTGACCCCGAAGCATCGGCAGTCAAGGTGCCGGGACATAGTCATTCCATGCCAAATGCCGCGCATTTCTTGCTCTGGACGCTGATTAGACCGCACTATGCGCCCCACCCCTTTTCCCGCACTGATTCATCTACGAATGGTCGGATTCCGTCCCCATCGGATGTCGCCCACGGCGGCACCACGGACTCGGCAACCTCTATCCATGCCCACGAGAGGAAACCCTGGGGGTTTCGTTTTTTGTAGCCCCCCGGCGGGACGCTCAGTTCGTCGACGCCGGCACGTGCTGATTCCGCTTTGAGTCGTAGCCGTTTCGCTGCCTCGGCGCCGGCGGCGTCCCCCCGTTTCTCGACACCTCGCGGAACTCAGAATTCGGGGCCGCCGTGGCGGCCATCGCGCCGCCATGAGCCATGAGCATGAGCTGGTCGACTGCGCTGCGGACCCGCTCCGCCTCTGACTTCAGCTCATCCGAGGCCGACGCCGATTCATCGGCAAGCGCGGCGTTTTCCTGGGTGACCTTGTCCATGCTGGTCACGGCCTTGCTGATCTGGTTGATCCCCTCGTTCTGCTGGCCAGAGGATTCTGCAATCTCGGCGATCCGCTCGTCGAGTTGCCGGGTCTTCTCAAGGATCGCGACCAAATTATTGGCCATCTTTTCGCTGATCCGGACTCCCTGCTCGCTCTTGTCCGTCGACATCGAGATCTTGTCTGCCGTCTCCTTCGCGGCTTCGGCGGAACGCTGCGCTAGCCTGCGGACCTCCTCGGCGACCACCGCAAATCCGAGCCCCGCCTCACCCGCCCGCGCGGCTTCGACGGCCGCGTTCAGGGCAAGAATGTTTGTCTGGAATGCGATGTTGTCGATCAGCTTGATTATCTGGGAGATCTCTGCGCTAGAATCCTTTATCGCCCCCATGGCCACCTTCATCTGGGCCATCTCCGCGGCGCCGATTTCGGCCGTTTCCCGCGCCTGATTGGCCAGACCCTTCGCATTCTTTGCATTTTCGGAATTGCGCTGGGTCATGGTCGCCATCTCGTGAAGCGAGGAGCTCGTCTCCTCAAGCGAGGCAGCCTGCTGTGAGGCTCCTTCCGCGATCGATTGGCTGGCCTGCGCAACCCGGAGGGCAGCCTCGTTGGCCCGTCCCGACTCGTCGGCCAGGTGTTCGGCCGTTCGCATGATGGGAATGGTGACGCTCTGGATGATGATCCAGGCAAAGATCGCGCCCGCGATGATCGCCACGACGGTGAACACGAGGACGATGTATTCGTTTCGCCTTTGCTCGGCGCGCGTGCGGACTTCCAGGCTCGTTTGGTAGTCGTGAACCGAGGCCCTGACCTTGCCGAGCGTTGCCGTGAATTGTGGCGCCACCTTGTTGATCCGTTCCGCAAGGATCCTGTCGCGTTCCTGGGTGCCCGCCACGACACGACCCAGACCCTCCCTAAATTGCTCGGCGGAGGATTTCAGCGCCCCAAGCAGGGCCCTTCTTCCGTCGTCCTTTAGGCTCGCGTCCAGTTTTTCCATCTCAACCTGGTCCTTTTCCATCTTCCGTACCTGCGTCTCCGTGACCGAAAGGGCGTCTATGGCCTTGTGGGCCTTGGGGACCTCGGACGTCAGCAGGAATGCGTTCACAAGGCTGGAGCACTCGTAGAAGGCCTGCAACGCCACGGAGATCTGAAAGGCTGCGTTCATGTCTCCCTGCGTTTTCGCCTGCCCCAGCATCTGCTGGAGGTCGTCCGTGATCGTCTTTTCCTGGGGCGCCAGCACCTTTGTTTCGACGGCAACCTGGTCCCTGTGGATGCCGACCAATTCAGTGAAGGCCGCGTTGTATTCCGCGAGCAGCTCTTTCGCCTTCGCGATCTGGGTCGAACGTTCGCTGTCCACGATGAGCCTATTGGCATTCGCGATATCGGCATCGAGATTGCTCTTCGCCGTTTCACAGGCCGCTATGCTATCGTCAGATCCGGTAGCCAGGAACTCGTTCACCGCGAGCTTTAGGGCCTGCATCGACGACTCCAGGGTCGCAGCCGCATAGGTCTCCTGTGCGCTGTCTGCAAAGAGCGTCAGCCGCCGACCCGCAACGCCAAGGGCGGTGTAGGCAATGACGGCAATGATGCCAAGAAGCCCGAAAAGTAAACCAAACCCGAGGGTGATCTTCTTGCCGATCGTGAGCCTCTTAAACGCAGTGCTCGGGGTCATCGTACGAGTTGTTTTTAACCCTCAAATACAAACTTCACGGGGATAAGCACCTTCACGGTGATGGGTTTGTTGTCCAGCGTCGCAGGCTTGAACTTCCACTTCTGCACCGCAGCCAGCGCCGGCGCCTCAAAGGCATGGTCGCTGCACTTTACAACCTCCGTTTCGACGACGTCCCCGTGCTCGTCAATGGTGCATTTCACGGTCACCAGCCCCGAGATTCCGGCGCGGTGCATTTCGGTCGGATAATCCGGCGCCACGGTCCGCACCGGGACCGGTTGCTCCTTTGTCTCGGCAAAGGCCGCGGTCGCGGCCATGAGCAAACAGACCATAAAAATAGATGGGGTGAACTTCATCATAGACGTTGGTGCAGGCACATTGATCGGCACTTTGGAGGAAGACTTGAATACTTAGGGGGACCCTATTCGGAGACCCCCGCACCCGCCTTAACCGGATGAAATCGCACGGGGAATCCCGCAGGGAGGCGATTCTCCGGTGCCATTCGTGCGGCTTGCGATCCGCCGGCCGCAAATCGGCTCGGGGCCCGGATCGCCCTCCAGACCGTCGATCCGCAATCAGTCTGCCCCGCGCAGCGCGTCCACCTCGCGAATCGCGGCAAAGCCTCAGTCGTCCCCGCTCTCTCTGACGGGCCGGGGTGATCCACGGAGCTCAAACAGCCAAGATCCCGGGGGAAGAGATTTCCCTCAGGTGCCCCTCAAAACATGCCGATAGCTAAGTGACTGCGAACACCCCAATTCGCCTCATCGTACAGAATTCAACACATCAATTATAATGCCATCCAAGTCAGCAGAGTGTGCCGCCCCAGGAGTCCAACGGCTTGCCGGGAAATACCTTACATTCGCGATCCGGCGGGAATCCTACGGAATCGACGTCCTGCAGGTCCGCGAGATCATTCGCATGACCAACATAACGGCCCTGCCGAGGATGCCTGATTACGTTAGGGGGGTGATCAACTTGCGCGGCAAGATCATACCCGTGATGGACATCCGGCTCAGGTTCGGGATCACCGAAATCGAGAATACGGAGCAGACCTGCATCGTCGTTGTGCTTGTTAAGTTGCCCGACGGGAAAACCAGCCAAATGGGACTGATCGTGGACAAGGTGGAGGAGGTGATCAATGTCGCAGCCTCGGAGATCGAAGAGACGCCTGATTTCGGAAAGGACGTCTTCACCGAATGCATCCTGGGAATGGCGAAGATCAAGGGAGCGGTGAAGACGCTCCTGGACATTGACCGAGTGCTTGCGACCGACAGCCACGAGGTCCTCCGCAGCGCAAGCGCATCGACCTCCAACTTCGCCCCAATAACAGACAAGAATCAACGCTCGTGAAAGGCTGGAACATCACCCAAAGGCTGATCGCCGCCTTCGCCGCAACAGTCTCGCTCGTCGTAGCCGCCGGCATTCTCTCCCTTTTTGACATCACCTCGATCAAGCGCACGGCCGCCTACATGTCGGCCGAGCCCTACCCCGGCTTGATCGCCATCCATGAGATCGAGGTCCAGATGATGCGCGATTTCGGGCGCGCCCAAAAATACCTGATCGCGCCCGCCGACGAGAGGGCGGGAATCGCAGCGGACATCACAAATTCGAAGAAGGACATCGATGCCGCCTTCCACGACTATGAGGCCAGAATAACGTCGCCGGACGACAAGGCGATGTTCGACGCCCTGGCCGCTCACCGCGACGACTTCTCGAGCACGTTTGACGAGATCAATCA
>Ga0181525_10002888_pt1 | contig 13796 bp, 11 predicted proteins | sample PEATcosm2014_Bin_48_FD_121100 | JGI IMG/M metagenome (GOLD analysis project Ga0181525, IMG submission 121100) | Peatland microbial communities from MTU Mesocosm Facility, Houghton, MI, USA - PEATcosm2014_Bin06_10_metaG | ecosystem: Environmental > Terrestrial > Soil > Wetlands > Peat | place...
CTCGGAGTTGGATACTTCCTCTGGTGGTCACCGTTTGGCCTACTTGCGACAGGACTCTTCTTTCTCGCGGGAACAAACAAGGGACTTGTGGCTACGCAACAGCAATCAGCGATGATCCCGATTTAACTGGCGAAATCAGGCGTTTGCGCTCTTGACGTGTCGATGAGCGCAATCACGATTTTTATCGTCAACTACTGCCAAACGCCCTTAAACACTGAGTAGCCGCTGCACCGCTTGCTCCCCGAAGAAATGCTATGATCCGGTCGCGGTTGGGAGGGTTGATGCTCAAATCGTCTGCATCTGCCAGTTTGCATACGAGGTGTTGCTTGTCATCAGACAACTCACCCATTGCGCTCAGCACGATTACGCCACGTCGATCTAGCAAGTCAGCGTAGAAGGTGCCAATATCATCAATCACGTCCCGTCTCGACTCCGCAATCTGAAGCAGGGGCGCAAGCAGTGCACTATCTCCTCGCCAGTAAAGGTTCGTAACAAAACTCAACAGGTCACCATCGCACACGTCGTCTTCTGAGGATTCTTTCGGTTTGGAAAGACAGCTTTTCAGGGACAACAACAAGAGATCGCGGTTCTTCTGGTACTCAACATCGAATACTGCCAGCACATAAGCGATATCTCTGCCGCGCCCTGGAGAAGCGTTTGGCTGGTCCTTGCGCAAAGCGTCAAACAACTCAGCAGGCGGATCAGGCTGTGAGGAGAACGTTACGACTGCGGGTTCCCCCTCAAAGATCAAGTAGCCAAGCCATGCTCCATGATCAAACTGGTGGGTGTATCCGTATTCCTTCAGCGCGTACAGCGGTTGTGCAATACCCAACTGCCAGTCTCCTTCCCTCACAATTGCGGGATGCTGGTTGGGAAACGCAAGCGTGTGTCCACCACAGGTCAGATGATATCAACGCGCTGACTGTCGTTCCACTTGCTGGCAGGACCCTTAAACGCATCTGGAACCTCAAAACGCCGGCCAGTTAGCTTTGGTTTGATGGATTCACCATTGAGGCGTAGCTCCACTTGCAAACCGTCGCAATGGGCAGGAGTGCCATCAATCGAAAACGATACCGCAATGAAACCGTTGGGGGTGCTTTGTGCAGAAGCATCCACCATCGACACCAGAATCAGCGTTTTCAAGAGGACGACAGTTCTCACGCGAGCACTGTACTCGGAAATGCGTCCAAATTTCTAGATGGTTGGCGAGATCAGCGATTACACTCGTTGAGAATTTGGCGGCGCATCCCGCCCTCTCTGCCCTCACAACCTGTCGAATCGTCTTCTCGCGCGGGCGGAAGCGGGTCAAAAGTCAAAAGCACGGGCGGGCGGGGGCGGTGGGAGGGGGTCGACAATTTTTCCCTCACGGTATAACCCCCTATCCGGGTTTGACCCATCTTTTCTCGCGCCTGTAAGATCAAACTTCATCAGCCTTTCTTCGCCAGTCTCAAACACAGGGACCACAGAGGCATATCGAAGGGTCATGCGATCCTCAGACATCCTCGCTGTCTCCGTGCTAAAGCTTGGCTGAATGCTAAGTGCTGAATGCTGGACAGCTGATAGCTGATTTCCCATGCCCCACGAATTGTCCAAATCCTACGAGCCGGGTGCGATCGAAACGCGCTGGGCGGTGTATTGGGTCAAAGAAAAGCTTTTCTCCGTGCCCACGCCGCCGCCTGGCGAAACTCGTCCCGTGTTCACCTTGCTGCTGCCTCCGCCGAACGTCACCGGCCGTCTGCATATGGGGCACATGCTCAACCAGACGCAGATGGACATCATCGTCCGCTGGCATCGCATGCGCGGCTTCATCACTCTATGGCTGCCGGGGACGGATCATGCATCGATCGCCACGCAGATGATGGTGGAGCGCCAGCTCGCCAGCGAAGGCATCAAGCGCCGCGATCTAGGACGCGAAAGATTTATCGAGCGGGTTTGGGAGTGGAAAAAGCTCTACGGTGGCGCGATTCTCGACCAAATGAAGCGCCTGGGCGCATCCGTCGACTGGGACCGCTTGTATTTCACCATGGACGAGAATCTTTCGAGCGCGGTGCGCGAGGTGTTCGTCCGTTTGTATGAAGACGGGCTGATCTATCGGGGAAAATACATCGTGAACTGGTGTCCGCGATGCGGCACGGCGATCTCCGATCTCGAAGTGAAGCACGAAGATGTTGCCGGAAAGCTCTGGGAGATTCGCTATCCGGTGGTAGGCACGAACGAGTTCATCACGGTCGCGACCACGCGGCCGGAAACCATGCTGGGCGACACGGCGATCGCGGTGAACGCGAAAGACGAACGCTACTCCCATCTGCATGGCAAACGAGTTCTTCTGCCCTTGATGAATCGCGAGATTCCGATCATCACCGACGAACTGGCGCAGCCGGAGTTCGGAACCGGCGCCGTGAAGGTGACGCCGGCGCACGATCCCAACGATTTTCAAGCCGGACTGCGCCACGATCTTCCCCAGATCGACGTGATGAACGAACGCGCGCACATGAACCAGAACGCGGGCGCCTACGCCGGACTCGACCGTTACGAAGCTCGCAAGCGCGTGCTGGCGGATTTGCAGGAGCGGGGATTTTCGTCGGCGAAAAAGATTACACGCTGGGCCTGGGAAAATGTGAGCGCTGCGGCACGGTCGTAGAGCCACGGCTCTCCGCGCAATGGTTCGTGAAGATCAAGCCGCTCGCCGATCATGCCATCAAGGTCGTCGAAGACGGCGAGATCACCATCGTTCCGGAAAACTTCAAGCAGATGTACCTGAACTGGATGTACAACATTCACGACTGGTGCATCTCGCGGCAACTGTGGTGGGGACATCGCATTCCGGCGTGGCATTGCGAAGACTGCAGCCAATTCATCGTTGCCCGCGAAGCGCCGTCGCAATGCCCTTGCGGCGGCAAACTCGAACAGGACCCGGATGTGCTCGACACCTGGTTCTCGTCCGGCTTTTTGCCCTTCACCACGCTCGGCTGGCCGAAGAAGACGCGCGATCAGGAAGTTTTTTATCCGACAACCCTGCTCATCACGGCATACGAGATCGTTTTCCTGTGGGTTTCGAGAATGATCATGACCGGCTGCTACTTCATGAAGGATCATCAGCAGGATCCCACGATCAAGCAGGCGAGCGGCTGGGCCGAAAAGAAAGACGACAGCGTGCCCTTCCGCCAAGTGTATATTCACGCGCTGGTGCGCGACGCCGACCGGCAGAAGATGTCGAAGACAAAAGGAAACGTCATCGATCCTCTCGAGATCATCGAACGCTTCGGTACGGATGCGACCCGCTTTACTCTGGCCGCCATGGCCGCGCCGGGTACCGACATCGCGTTCAGTGAGAGCCGCACCGATGGTTATCGCGCCTTCGCCAACAAAATCTGGAACGCCGCCAGATTCATGTTCATGAATGTAGACAGACTCGGGTTTGTGTGGGGACAGCCGCCCTCGCCTGCCCTGAGCGGAACCGAAGGGGCTGTCCGTCCGGGACAAAGTCCCGGCGACTTGAGTTCGCAAGAAGGAGTTGCCGGCTTCCAGTCCAACACCCTCGAAGACCGCTGGATTCTCTCCCGCTTCAACCGCGTAACCGCGGAGGTGAACGATGCCCTCGCCACTTATCGCTTCCATGAAGCGGCGAACCGCATCTATGATTTTTTCTGGGGAGAATTCTGCGACTGGTATCTTGAGCTGATCAAGCCGCGGCTGAATTTCGAGGAAGGTGCGGACGACTCCGAAGCACACGCCTCTTGCTCGAACCTGGTAAACCTCTTCGACGCATCGTTGCGCCTGCTGCACCCCATCATGCCGTTTATTACGGAAGAAATCTGGCATGCGATGTATGAAGGCCACCCGCCGCTTAAGTCCATTGCGCTGGCAGCGTATCCCCAGGCGGACGAAAAGCAATATGATCTGAACGCCGAAACGGAGATGGCAATATTGCAGGACCTGATCGTCAACGTGAGGAATGTGCGCGCGGAATTGAAGGTCGAACCCAAGATAAAAGTTCCAATCGAAGTCTCTGCGCACGAGGCCGGGATTCGCGTAATGATTGAGCAGAATCGCGCAGCGGTGGAGCGCCTGGCCAACGTGGAAAGAATCGTCTTCGTCACTGGGGCGCTCGCCAAGCAGGCGGGCGCGCGCAGCACCGCTCGTTTTGATGTTCACGTCGTCTACGAAAGAAAAATAGACGTTGCCGCCGAGCGCGAGCGCCTGACCAAAGAACTCGATAAGACTGAAAAAGAATTCGCCAACAATCAAAAGCAACTGGGTAACCAGCAGTTTCTGGCCAAGGCTCCGGAGAAAGTAGTGGAAGGCCTGCGCCGGCGAGAGAAGGAACTGTTAAGTCTAAGGGAAAAGCTCAAGAACCAACTCGATGAACTAAGCATGCAAAAAACCTGATAACGGGAACCGATCACCAACCACCGATCACTTACGACTGACCACCGCTTTATGGACTTTAACAGCCGACGCATCACCGCCATCATCGAGAATGCGCTGCTCGAAGACCGGGCCACGCGTGATGCCACCAGCTACGCCTGCATCGATCCCAACCAGCGCGCCACGGCCACCATTCTCGCGAAGCAGGATTGCATTCTCGCGGGAATCGGCTGCGTGGCGCGCATTCTCGATGTCTACGCCGCGCTCGATGGCGCCGTAACGTCGCACTACGAAGTCACCACGCATCCTGAGATCTTCGACGGCGTTCGCCTCCATAAAGGGCAGTCGGTTGCTGTGATCCAGCACAATGCCCGCGTCATTCTTTCCTGCGAGCGCGTCATTTTGAATTTCCTGCAGCGCATGAGTGGAATCGCAACCCTGACCCGCAAGTTTGTCGAGGCCGTCTCCGGCACCAAAGCGCGCATTCTCGACACCCGAAAAACCTCCCCGGGACTGCGCGTGGTCGACAAATACGCTGTGCGCTGCGGCGGCGGCCAGAATCACCGCCTCGATCTCTCCGATGGCGTCCTCATCAAGAACAATCACATCGCGCTGGCAGGTGGGATTGTGCCGGTTCTGGATCGTGCCGTGCACAACCGCCGCGGTTCGCAAGTCATCGAGATCGAAGTGCGCACCATGGACGAACTGGAGGACGCGCTCTCTCACGGAGCCGAGGCCATTCTTCTGGATAACATGTCTCCCGAGGAAGTCCGCCGCGCCGTCGAGCGCTGCGCCGGGATTGAACCTCGCGTGCCATTGGAGTGCTCGGGCGGAATTCGGCTGGATAATGTTCGCGCCTACGCCGAGACCGGAGTTGACTTCATCTCCGTTGGCCTGCTCACTCACTCGCCGCAAGCCGTCGACATGAGTATGCGGGTCCTGCCCGCCTGAGCGTGTTTCCCCTTGTCCTTCCGCCCACTATTCCTAGCGACCGGACAGGGCTGCCAACGACACTTTCGGGACTCTGAAAGATCAGTCCGCTCTATTAGCATCCCAACTATGGCGATGCGGGTAAGCGGTCACTGCTCTCCCTCGAAAAGGTCTTGCTTGAAACCATTCCAATCCACAAGATTCGAGTGGTTAGGATTCGAATGGGCGCGACTCGACCGGATGTGCACAGCGCTCGCCGTGCTTGCTCTCGGCTCTACCCTGGCCTGCAGCGGGGTGAGTAGCACCTCTTCCAGCGGAGGTAACGGCCAGCAGGGCACTGCTCCCGCGGCCCCGGTGGGATTAACCGCCACCGCCGCCGACAAGCAGGTCAGCCTCGCGTGGAGTGCCAGCAGCGGCGCCGCCAGCTACAACGTCAAGCGCTCAACCACGCACGGCGGACCTTATACCCAGCTGGCCTCCCCTACAATTACCAACTACACCGACACCGGGCTCACCGACGCCACTACCTACTACTACGTCGTTTCCGCAGTCAACGCCATCGGCGAGAGCGCAAATTCCAGTGAAGTCTCCGCCACACCCCAGGGCGCCGCAACCGTTCCTTCTGCACCCACGGGCCTCGCCGCAACCGCTGGCGATCAACAAGTAGTCGTGAGTTGGAATTCCAGCGTCGGAGCCACCGGCTATCACGTGAAACGTGCAACCGCCTCGGCCGGTCCCTACCAGCAAGTTGCGGCGCCCAACGGAACAACCGCCACCGACACCGGCCTGATCAACGGCACAACATACTTCTATGTCGTGTCGGCGGTGAATCCAGCCGGTGAGAGCGCAAACTCCAGCCCAGCCTCGGCCACTCCCAACACGTCTTCGTCGGCATCGGTGCATGTCACCGTAGATGCCCTCAGCGACCGTCATCCCATCAGTCCCTATGTTTACGGCGGTGCCTATCCGCAGAATGCCTCCACCATCACCGACAGCGGGCTGAGCGTCGTCCGCTGGGGTGGCAACGCCACCTCCACTTACAACTGGCTGACCCATACCAACAACGCTGACAACGATTGGTACTTCGAAGACTTCAACTATACGGAGATCGGAGACAGCGACTCAGCGCAATTTATCCAGGACGTAAAATCCGCCGGCGGCAATCCCCTGATGACGATGGTCATGCTGCCCTGGGTGGCGAAAACCGCCGAAAACAATAACGGACACTGGAGTTTTTCCGTCGCCAAGTATGGTGCGCAGTGCGGCACCGATCCCTACAACTCCGACGCAGGCGATGGCCTGAAGACGGATTGCGCTACCGCTCTCACCGCCGACCCCAACGATGCCTATGTCCCCCTGCTCGATCAGCCCGGCAACAGCGATCCCGCCGGAAGCGTCTATCGCAACCAGTGGGCCGCGGCCCTGGCCACGGCTTTCGCCAGCGCGCCTCACTTCTACGACATGGATAACGAGATCGACATATGGGGCAGCACTCACTTCGATATTCATCCCAGTCCCTCCGGCTACAACGAGTTGCGCGATACCTATCTCGCGGAAGCCCGCGCTCTCAAAACCTGGGATCCCGCGGCGATTCGTCTGGGCCCGGTGAGTTGTTGCTGGTGGTTTTACTGGAATGGCCAGAACGGCAACGATAAAGGCGCTCACGCCGGAATCGATTTCCTTCCCTGGTGGCTGAATGAAGTTTACTGGCAGGATCAGATCGCGGGTACGCGTTCCGTCGATGTGTTCGACATTCACGCCTATCCCGATACGCCCAATACCTCAAGCTTCACCACCGCGCAGAAACAGGCGCTGGCGGTGCGCATTTTCCGCGACTACTGGGACCCAACTTATGTGAGCGAGTCCGGTTCCATCAACCAGCCTTGGGCTACAAGTATTCAACCCAACCGGACCATCCCCTTCCGCATTCCGCGTATGCGCGCGCTCGTGAACACCATCTATCCCGGCACGCCTCTCAGCGTGACCGAGTGGAGCGCGGAAATCGTGAGCCCGGCCGACTTCTCAACCGCCCTCGGGGACGCAGACGCCTATGGCATCCTCGGCCGGGAGCGCGTCTACCTGGCTTCCCGATGGACCGCGCCCAGTCCCTCGAACCCGAATTACCTGACCTTGAAGTTATTCACGAACTACGATGGCTCCCATCACGGCTTCGGCACCACGTCGGTCTCCAGCACAAACGATGGCGATCCAAGCCTGTTCAGCAACTACGCCGCGCTCAACTCGACCGGTTCAACTCTGACTCTGCTCGTCCTCAACAAAGATCCGCAAAACACAGTGACCACGCAGTTCGCGTTGAACGGATTCACGCCCACGCAGGTAACGACTTACACTCTCGCCAATCGTGCGCCCACGGTCATCACAGCCTCTTCCTCGCACGCGTGGTCGTCAATCGTAAGCTTTGCTCCGTACTCGGCAACGCTGCTCGTCATCAGCGGCAGCATGGCGCAGACTCCAGCTTCCGAATGGGATTTGAATCCGGATGTCATCATGGCTCCCGCCAACGGCGTCGTCGCTCTGCAGCCAAAAATCACCAGCGGATCGGCGAACGTCACGTTGACATCTGAGCAGTCCGATTCCGGCATCAGCGTTGCCCTCACGCAGCCCAGCCTCACGACCAGCCAGAACGGAACCATCACGGTCACAGCAGGCAACACCGCCGGCTTCTATCACTTCAGCATTACCGCCAGCGACACCGGCGGCGTGACCCAGACCCAAGACGGTTGGATCCTCGTGGGCAATCCTCCTGCAACTTTGACAAAGACAGGGGATGGGCAGAGCGCAACTCGCGGCACCCAGATTGCATTGTCCGTTGCGCTGAACCCGGGCTCGTCAGGCGGCACCAATCAGGGTGCGAGCATTTACCTCACCACCGATGGTGGCACGCTCTCCAGCCCCGTCGTGACCACCGACGCGAACGGCAATGCTGCCGTTACGCTCACCCTGCCCTCATCGCCCGGTCCGGTGCACGTGACCGCGCAAGGTCCATACGCACTCGGGCATCCCGTGGTGGTTTTTACCGAGACCGCGCAGTAACCGGCGTTGTGTCGAAGGCCGTCGGGTGCGTCGGCTGATCCAGCCCCAACTGCCCGCCGCAGGGTAACCGCATTGTGGTCGTGACGCCCCACCGTTTGCGTCTCCACCGCCGAGCATTCCACCTTCTTCGCGCGCAGCCGTTTGATCTCCGCGTGCAGATCGTCGCACATCAGATAGACGGAAGCGCCCCGCAGAGAAGGCCCGCCGCCGGACACGTGGCCACTCGGACTTTCGACGGGATGGATTCCAGGTTCCGCCGGAGGAAGCGTAAAGATCAGCCAGCCTCCCCCCGCATCGACCGAACGGAATCCAAGGACGTCGCGGAAGAATGCGCGGTCGGCTTCAGACTTTGCGCTATAGAACATAACGTGAGTGCCGGTAATCATGCGACAAAGTTTGGCAAATCCCCGAACCAAAAAGTATGCGCCCAGGTTTGTCGTTTCTCATTATTTCCAGCATAATCCCTGCATTAGAAAGCCAAGCACAACCCGCGTGGCGAGGACTCTTCCGCCGGCAAGGTCACAACGGCCCCGCTCTGCTACGACCGCATCCGCCGACCACAAGCCGCAGTCCACCGATCTTCGCCTCGGCCGCATCGTGCATCTGTTAATGGAACACGCCACGGTTGTGGCCAGCGGCACGAAGATTGCGCAGGAGATTTCATCGAACCGCTCCGAAGTCTGGCGACTGATTCAGCAACTGCGTGGGCTCGGCGTGGATGTCGCCGGACATCCGGCGACCGGCTATCGTCTGAGATCGGTTCCAGATCTTCTGCTGCCCGAAATTCTGCAACCCTTGCTTCGCGGCACCATCTTCGACTCTCATCTTCATCACTTCTTCAAGATCGCCTCGACCAACTCTTCGGCCATGGCGGCGGCTGCGGAAGGCGCTTTCCAGGGCAGTGTCTTTCTCGCCGAGGAGCAGACCGCCGGTCGTGGCCGCGGAGCGCACTCGTGGGAGTCGGCCCGCTCGGCGGGAATTTATTGTTCGGTTGTGCTGCGTCCAAATTTGGCTCCTTCCGAAGTTCTGGTGTTGGCCCTCGCCGCCGGACTGGCCGTGCGCGCCGCCATAGCAGAAGTCGATGCCCGCGTCGCCATCGACTTGAAGTGGCCCAATGATGTGCTGATTGCAGGCAAGAAAGTTTGCGGCATTCTCACCGAGATGAACGCCGAGGCAACGCGCGTGCGCTATATCGTCGTGGGAATTGGCATTAACGTGAATCAGGCAGGCTTTCCCAAAGAATTGCAAAACCAAGCAACGTCGCTGCGTATGGTGACGGGCAGCGAGTGGTCACGCGTTGAACTGGCCGCAGCTTTGTTAAAATCGCTCGACCGGGAATATCGAGCTCTGTTGAACGCACCGGACGCGCGAGGGTTGATTCTGCGCAGGTTTGCGGAACACTCCTCGTGGGTGCAGGGCAAGCAGGTTAGAGTAGAAGACGACGGGTCAAGTATCGAGGGAACAACGGAAGGCCTCGATGAGCGCGGCTTCCTGCAATTGCGAACCGCGCGCGGCTTACAAACGGTGTTAAGCGGGACGGTCAGAGGTTCCTGACGAACATGCTCTTTGTTCTCGATGTCGGCAATACCAACACGGTGCTCGGAGTCTTCGCCAGGGTTGCCGAGGTGCATCCCGACATCGATGCCGAAAATGCGGCTCGCAATGACGCTCCGCGCTACGAGCGCCTCGTCGCCAACTGGCGCGTGGCCACCCGGCAGAGCAGCACCGTCGACGAATACGGCGTTTTGTTCCGCAATTTATTTTCGATGGCCAGCCTGGAAGCTTCGGGCATTCGCGGCATCGTGATTTCATCCGTAGTCCCTCCGCTCGATCCCGTTCTGCGGCAGGTTTGCGAGCGCTATTTCAACTCCAAGCCGCTCTTGATCGAGCCCGGCGTCAAGACCGGAATGCCCGTGCACTACGACAATCCGGCGGAAGTAGGCGCTGATCGAATCGTGAACGCCGTGGCCGCGTTTGAAAAGTACGGTGGCCCTTGCGTGATTGTGGACTTCGGCACCGCAACCACGTTTGACTGCGTCTCCGCGAAAGGCGAATATCTGGGTGGGGTGATTTGTCCCGGCATCGGTATTTCTGCGGATGCGCTTTTTCAGCGCACCGCGCGCCTGCCGCGCGTCGAAATCCGCAAGCCCGCCCGCGTGATCGGCACCAACACCGTCGGCAGCCTTCAGTCCGGGCTCTACTACGGCTATCTCGGCCTGGTGGACGGCATTCTCCAACTTTTGCTGGATGAACTCGGCCTGGAAACCAAGGTGATCGCCACCGGCGGCCTGGGTCCGATGATCGGTACTGGATCGAAGTACATTAAGACGGTGGATGATTTTTTAACCCTGGAGGGCTTGCGTATTATCTGGGAGCGAAATGTTGCAGCGCGCGGAATCACACCCAAAGCCGCGCCCGACCGCCCGTCCGCGTTCTCTTCCCGCGCTTCATCCAAAGCGTCCCCTCGAACGGCCAACGGCGGCGAGCGCGCTCCGCGTTCGACGCGCTGAGCTGCCGTGGACGATCGATCCAATTACTTCAACTACTTTACCGAAATAGAGGAGCAATTCTTGCGCCGGCGCGGCGGGGGCTTGCTGTTGACCACGCTGGACTGGTCCCTGATTGAAATCTGGAAAGAAGCCGGCATCCCTCTCAAAGCCGCGTTGCGCGGCATCGACGCCGCTTTTGATCGATACGATCAGCGTCCCTCGCAAACCAGGAAGGTGAACGGCTTGGCGTATTGTTCGCAGGAAGTTCTGGCGGCGGCCGAGGACATGAAGGAGGCGGCGGTCGGCGCAACGAACTCGAACGGCACCCCGAATCCATCGGGAACGTCCGGGTCCGCACAAGGCTTTGAGCCCCAGACGATCGCAGCTTTCCTGCGCCGCAATGCCGATCTGCTGGATGCAGCGCAGTTGCCGCCCGCGGCAGGGATTTCCGTTCAGGCCGTCGCCGAAGGTTGCGCCGCCACTCTGCGCACCCTGGCCCAAAAACTCGAAACAGCGAAGGCTGCATCTGGATTGGAAGACCTGGAGCGTCACCTCACCGTGCTGGAGGAAAAACTTTTTGCTGTATTGCTCGCCGCCACCCCGGACCAGGAAATCGTAAACCTGCGCGCGCAAGCCGATCGCGAACTAGCGCCCTACCGCCGCAAGATGGCGCCGGCACAGATCGAGCAACTGCAAAAACAATACATCCAAAAAAGTCTGCTGGAAAAATACTGCCTGCCGCGCCTCAGCCTGTTTTACATGTGAGGCACGACTCCTGGCCGGGCGTGATGCTGACCAGGATTTCGGGAAGGGCAGGACTTTCGGTCGTGCCGTTGAGCGTGAAAAAGGCCGCGGGCTTTAGCCCCTGAGGTGCTGCCCCTCCCATGACCCATTCCTTCGATGCCTCGATTCTAGGTGGCGGCGCCGCGGGACTCATGTGCGCCATCGAGGCCGGCAAGCGCGGCCGCCGCGTCGCCGTGCTCGAACATGCGGATCGCCTGGGCAAGAAAATTCTCATCTCCGGCGGCGGACGCTGCAACTTCACCAACCTTCACTGCACGCCCGAAAACTTTCTCTCTTCGAATCCACACTTTGCCAAATCCGCACTGGCTCGCTACACCCCGGCGGATTTCATCGCGCTTGTAGAAAAGCACCGCATCCCGTATCACGAGAAAACTCTGGGCCAACTCTTCTGCGATCACTCCGCGCGCGACATCGTTGCCATGCTCGAGGCCGAATGCCGCGATGCCGGAGTGGCCATTTTCCTGAACACGAAAATTCACCACGTGGCGCGATTGGAAGAGTTCGTCCTCCGCGCCTCCAATGACGAATTTCGCGCCCCAGCGTTAGTGGTCGCCACGGGTGGCCTTTCGATTCCGAAGATCGGCGCAACATCATTCGGCTATGATCTGGCACGGCAATTCGGACTAGTCATTCGCCGGCCGTGGCCCGGATTGGTCCCGCTGATCTTCGCCGCCGAAGACGCCTCCCACTACCGCGATCTGGCAGGTCTTTCCACCGAAGTCACCGCTTCCTGCGCCGGGCAGCAGTTTCGCGAGAAGATGCTGATCACGCATCGCGGTCTGAGTGGCCCCGCGATCCTGCAGATATCCTCTTACTGGAAAAAACCACAGCCCATTGTGATCGACCTCGTCCCCGGATACGAAGTGACCGCCGCATTTGTTCGCGACTCAAGGATGTTAAGAAGCGCCACCGCCCTGCGCGCAGAGTTGCGAAAGTTCTTACCCCATCGTCTTGCGGATCGTTGGCTCGACATGCACATGCCAGCCTCGTGGACCAATCAGGCGCTCCTCGAATTCGAAAAACACCTGCATGCATGGCAGCTCTCGCCGGCAGGAACAGAAGGTTTCGAAAAAGCCGAAGTAACCGCAGGCGGCATCGACACCGGCCAGCTCTCAGCCAAAACCTTGGAATGCCGCCAAGTCCCCGGGCTGTATTTCATCGGTGAAGTAGTCGACGTAACCGGACATCTCGGCGGTTTCAACTTTCAGTGGGCCTGGGCATCAGGCGCGGCGGCAGGACGGGCCCTGTAAAAGCGTTTCCGTTATTTTCCTTCGTGGATCTTAGCGCCCTCGGTTGGTCGAGCCTCGGGGTCCGAATTTCGTCCTGTCCATGCCGTAGAATCAATTCTTGCTCCTTACCATTGAAAAGCTCATCTACGGCGGCGACGGATTCGCTCGCCTTCCCCCCGGATTGCCGGCCAGCAAAGACCAAGACCGCAGCCGCGGCAAGGCTGTTTTCATCCCCTTCGTTCTTTCTGGAGAAAAAGTCGACGCGTCCCTCTCCGAGGAAAAACCCGGCTTCGCCCGCGCCCAAGCGATCTCCATGGTAGAGCCTTCGCCCCATCGCATCCCGCCGCTTTGCCCGTACTTCGCACGCTGCGGCGGATGCCATTATCAGCACGCCGATTATTCGCATCAGCTCGAGATCAAAAAAGAAATCCTCCGCGAAAATCTTCGCCGCATCGCCAAGCTCGAACTGCAATGCGAGATTCAGATACATCCTTCGCCGCCCTGGAATTATCGCAATCGTTCGCGCCTGCAAGTCCGGAACCGCCCCAACTTCACCGTGGGATACTTCAAATTCGCCTCCCACGAATTGCTCCCCGTTGAAGATTGCCCCATCAGCTCGCCTCTGATCAATCGCGCCATTGCCGCTCTCTGGGAAATGGGACGAAGCTCCAAGTCGGTGGAGGGTGTGCGCGAGATCGGATTCTTCGCCAATGCCGGCGACGCGTCTTTATTGATCGAGCTCTTATGCGCTCCTGAGGCTCGGCGCGCAGCAGTGCGCGCGTGGGCCGAAGAGTTGTGTGCAGCCATGCCGGAGATTGCCGGGGTGGTCGCCTTTCGCGAACCACAAAAAGGTGTGCTCGAACCCCTGGTCGCAGTCGGCGCCTCGGAATTAACCTACCGGGCGAAGACCGCAGCCTACCGC